>ERZ825384.2933-NODE-2933-length-16182-cov-14.256836_pt1 | contig 16182 bp, 11 predicted proteins | sample MGYA00519931_ERZ825384 | MGnify/ENA primary metagenome ERZ825384 (study PRJEB31778, sample SAMEA3449200) | human gut metagenome | biome: human gut; feature: human-associated habitat; material: faeces | place: United Kingdom | collected 2010/2012 ...
TAAAGCGGCTTGCAAAGCCCGCGAAGAACCCGCCGCTTGTTGCTGCTGTTCCTGAGGCGCCCGCAGTACCGTTTGCTCCGCGGAATACGCTGCCGGCCGTCTTAGCTCCGCCGGAGGCCACTCCGGATATCACACGGGCCGCCATAAGGAGCTCCAAGCCCATGCTGCTGCCGGTTTGGGCCACATTCAGCCCCATTGCCGCAAGGTAGCTATCGAACTTCTGCGCCGTCTTCAGAAAAGCCAGCGCAACGAACATCCAAAGAAATATGCTGCCCTGTCCGGTGGAAAGCGCGCCGCCGTTGCCGATGAACTGGCCGACCGTGGAGTTGAACGCTCTCAAAAACCATACGTTTAGGACAAGTAACAGGAGTTGTGACCCGACCATGCGTGTCCAGCCTTTGAACACGTTGTTGGTGGTCTTGCTGCCGCCCATTGAAAACGCCAGCGGTGAGGTATAACATAAAACGCCCACGACCACATATCGCTCAACACATTCCAGGAGCATTTTGAAGTAGTTCCAGCCCAATGAAATCATGAGTATGATGGTCAGTAGCGGGCCGACCACAGTGATTGTCGAAACCATTGTGCTCAAGCCGTTTGTAAGAACCTGCTCCACCCCGGCAAACGTAAAGCTGCCCGGGTCCATTGTGGCATCCATAAGGGCGGTGTACGGAGCGCGGGCAATGTCCAGCGCCAGCAGGAATATCGGCTTAGCATAGCCTATCAATATAGCGAATATAGTGCTGCGAACCAGTAGCTGCCATGGATTCTCAGCCTCGGTCACTGGCCCGCCGAACACGCGGAACAACTGCCAGACCGTTATTAAGAACAGCAGCGCCCATGCCGTGTACTGAAATATTGAGAACGCCTCGGTCACGAATGGGAAATACTGTTCCATAGCAGTCATATCCGTGCCCAAGGCGTTCAAAAAGATGCCGGAAACAGCGTCCATGATGCTTGTTACGATGGACGCTACCCAATTCACGATACTTTCAAAAATCCAGCTAAAATCCAACGACGCTCACCTCCTTGCCGCCGGACATCGTGGCGTTGTCCATTATCCGTTGTACATGCCGCCCTGGATTAAGGGCTGTAGGTATGCTACCGCGAAGCCAAGCGTATTGAGTACCAGCCATGTGACGATGATTCGTTTCAGCCAGCTCGTGGCTTCATCCACGGCACGCTGATTGCGCGAGATCATCCTGATGAGCAGCGCTACAGCGGCTGCCGTAACGGCCGCAATGGTGGATATCCCGACCAACTCGCCGTATACATCCTTCATGATGGTCGAGAATCGCGACCAGATGTCATCCGCAAGCACGGGCTGAAGGGAAAAAATGAGTGCGCCGGCAACGCCGACAATGGACCAGTAGCCCCGCACGGCACGCTCCTTGAGGGTTAGCTTTTCTGTCATGTAGGTTCCTCCTTGATGAAGTTTAGGTATGAAAAAAACCGCCTTCTGCGCTTTGCAAAAGGCGGTGAAATTGCCATACCCACTATTCGACGCTACAATCTTACCACGATTCGATTTCCTTGTCATCGGCGGGTGCCTGCCAGGAATATGACAGAAAACCGACCATAGACAGCATTACATATTCACATTATTATCAATAGTGTTTAGGGCTTTTTCATCTTCGATTCTCTTAATAATTGAATTATACATTGCCGCGGTTCTTAGTTCATTGTCAAATATATGTTCTTCAATCCTGTTTTTCCATTTGCGAATTATACCTTTTACAATGGATGCTTTTGTAATATAGAAGTCTATTACTTGGATACCCACTTATATAAGCTCTGCGACGAAGCGGGGATCAAGCACTTTTGTATGCACGCCCTGCGACATACCTACGCCACAAGAGCGATTGAATGCGGTGTACAGCCCAAGATGCTGCAAAAGCTGCTTGGTCACGCAAGTATAAAAACAACGATGGACAGATACGTCCATGTTACATCTGAATCCTTGGATCAGGCTGTGCGGCAATTTGAATCAGGCAGGGTTTCCTAGCATATAAGTCCATGCGAAAATGGCGTAAACCAAACGCGCCGGATTCCGGAAGCCCTTGAAAATCAAGACATTTTAAGGAGATAGAGAAAACTATGAAATTAGGTATCGGAAGAATTTGACCTGATTTCATAAATCTATAAAGAAGCATAAATGCCCGTAAATCCTTACGGAAACAAGCTTTTTCAAATTTCAAGGGGCATAAAACTCCACGCTGTTTCATAAAGCTGCACGCCAAAATGGTACAGTCGTGGTACAGTAGATTGAAGTGCCGAGAAAAGCCCCTATGCAGAAATAATTATACTATGACAATGAAATGCTAAAGCGGATGTCCGAGGGAAAGGCCTCAGACATCCGCTTTTGTTCTTATAGATATGCTTTTTCCCTCTTCGCGGCAAGGCAAATGGAATCCGTGAAGTATTTGCCGATTTGGAAGCCAAGTTGCACGAAATCGTGTGCCGCGAAACTGTGAACACGGAACGCCGTTCAGGAAAGAATCTTATGGAATCGGACTTAATCCCATGACTTCGTGAACTGGAAAATATGCTGATTCGATCAATGTATCATATTCGGTTCTCAGAATTTCCCAGAACGGAAATTTCGCTTTTCAAATCTGTCTACATGGATGCTAGACAGAACGAATGAAAATATGCCGTGATAAGGGTTGAAAATCAAGGATTTTCTTCGCTGTAAGCAATGCAGGAAAACTTCCCCCTGTGATGATATTCCTTGCATGGATTTGGCGTTAGAGCGCAAATAAGTGTTGATTTTGGCGCTGTTTTGAGGCCGTCGGAGCACAACGGATAAGCGCTTTTGCGATGCCTATTCAGGAGCTGACAGGGGTTTCTTTGCGGGCATCGCTAACCCCCTATTGATTGATCCCGGTTTCAAACATCTTCGCCAGCTCCGTGCCGCTCTCCTGCATCTCTCTTGGAAACAACGCATAAGGTGTAGTTATATTCTGATAAAGCCGTAACAGAAAAAACGGAGTTGTGCGGCTATAATAATTCAGAAAAACGTGTAATATATAGTTTGATAACTCCAGAAAAATGTGATATGCTATTGGCGTACTAAAGGAAGGCTGGTGAGTCGCATGAAACGCAATGCAATTCAGGAACTTGTAGCATGGAAGTCCAGTGAAGACCGCAAGCCGATGGTGCTGAAAGGCGCCCGGCAGGTGGGAAAAACCTGGCTGATGAAAGAGTTCGGGCAGAACTACTACGACAGCTATGTCTACTTCAACTTTGATGAGGAAGATGAGCTGAAATCCATCTTTGAGGCCAATAAAAATCCCCAGCGGATCATCGAACTGCTGTCCCTGATCACCGGGGAGAAAATTCTTCCGGAAAAAACACTGATTATTTTCGACGAGATTCAGGAGTGCCCGGAAGCACTAAATACTTTGAAATATTTCAAGGAAAAGGCCAACGAATACCATGTAATCGCCGCGGGCAGTTTGCTGGGAACCCTCCTGGCGCAGCCCAAGTCCTATCCCGTGGGCATGGTCAATCTGCTGGACATCTATCCGCTGACTTTTGACGAGTTTCTGGAGGCCACGGATGAGAGCCTGTACGCCTACTATTCCAGTATCCAAAAAGAGCAGCCGATCGAGGAAATTTTCCACAATCGGCTGCTGGAGGCATACAACTATTACCTGATCATTGGTGGAATGCCGGAGTGCGTCTCCTCGTGGATCACCCATAAGGACCCAGCAAAGATCTCGCAGATTCAGAAGGAGCTGATTGAGGTCTACGAAAACGACTTTTCTAAACACAACGGTAAAGTCAACAGCGGACGCATTCTGATGGTGTTCCGCAGCATTGTGGCCCAGCTGGCAAAGCCAAACGAGAAATTTATGTACGGAGCTGTCCGCGAGGGTGGCCGGGCCCGAGATTTTGAGGAAGCCATCGAGTGGCTGGTCTCCGCCGGGATGTTGAATCGCGTCTACAATGTCTCTAAGATGGAGCATCCTCTGGCAGCCTTTGACAAACTGGACCAGTTCAAACTCTTCGTGTTCGACACCGGTCTACTCAAACACATGGCAGGCATTGATAACAGTGCCATTCTGCTCAAGACAGATTATCAGTTCAAGGGTCCGCTGACGGAAAACTATGTCCTGCAGCAGTTTCGCGGCCAGTTCGATGTGGAACCCCGCTATTACTCCGATAAAAACAGTGAAATTGATTTCCTTATCCAGTACGGCACCAAAATCATCCCCGTGGAAGCCAAGGGCGGCGAGGATAAATCCGCTCCTTCCTTTAAAAAGTATATCGCCGACCGCCAGCCGGAGTACGCCCTGCGCTACTCCAAGCGGGGTTACCGGAAGGATGGAGCCATTACCAACCTTCCATTATACCTGGCACGAAAGACAAAAGAACTTCTTTGACAAAGCAGCTCCTCACACTTGTTGTGAGGAGTTGCCTATCTCTAGTGGCAAGGTCTTTTCACAGCTTCAAAGGGCTTGTTTTTGCCCAAATAATATGTTAGTATGTTTACATGCATACTTTTTGAAGGGAGGATAACTGCAGATGGGTAAACGCAAGAAGGACCTGTCTGAATTCGGCGAATTTCTTGTAGCAGAGATTTGCAAAACAGGCATGAGTAAGGTCGATTTTTGTACAGCGGTTGGGATCAACAAGCCATACTTCTATGAGAGTTTAGCTGGCACGCCCCCATCGCAGGAAATTCTCGAGAAAATGCTCGAAGTGCTGGATGCAAATCTTCTTACGGAAGATAAGATTAAATCCAATGACTTGTTTGACAAGGCTGCTAAATGCAGGAAGGAAATACCGACTGATATCAAAGATCTAATCAGGACCAATCCGGATGAATGGAACAATATTCGGACAGTATTGAAGGAAATGCTTTCCGGCGCAAAATAGAGAATTGGGAGTATCATTATGAATGAACGGTTAAATCGCTTTATAAGCCTGCTGAAACAGATTTTTGAACTCGATAAATCAGATCTTGATTTTGGTATCTATCGCGTTATGAACCTCCGCAAGGCACAAATTGAAGAATTCCTGACAGAGCGTCTGCCGCAGATGGTACAGGAAACACTTGCTCCCTTCGCGCAGGGCAGCAAGGAAGAAATCCGCGCCAAAATGAAGCAAATTGAGGATAGCGTGTCAGAAATGGGCATGACTGTGGATGCGCTCCCCGATACTGCTCAGAAGAAGCAGCAGTATTTGCAGCTCCAGAAGCAGCTTGCGGAAGGTGCTGATCTGGCCGCACTGGAGACGGACGTGTACTCTGCGCTGTATTCCTTCTTCAACCGATACTATGAGGATGGCGATTTTATTTCCAAACGTCGGTATAAGGAAGGCGTGTACGCTATCCCCTACGAGGGCGAGGAAGTAAAGCTCTACTGGGCAAATCAAGATCAGTACTACATCAAAACCAGCGAGAATTTCAAAGATTACACCTTCGTTTTCGACGGGATCACTGTCCATTTCCGCTTGGTGGACGCTACCACGGAGCAGAACAACAACAAAGAGAGCAAGGACAGCAAGCGCACTTTCATGCTCTTTACGGAGGATGAAGAAAACTACCCGGGCATCAAGCGATTTGAATATGATCCGGATGCTGCGGAAATCGTGATCCGATTCGTGTATGATATTCCCGCAGACAAGAAAAAGAAGTATGCAGAGGAGAACTATGCCGCAATTACCCAATGGCTGCTTTCTCTGCGGCGGGCAGAGCTGAATCCCCTGATCGCGCCTATCCCCACAGGCAAGGGCAAGGAGACCACTACCCTGATAGAGAAGCATCTGAAGGGCTATGTTGCAAAGAACACCTTCGATTATTTCATCCATAAAGATTTGCGTGGTTTTCTTACACGCGAGCTGGATTTCTTCATTAAGAGTGAAGTTATGCATCTGGAGGATCTGGACACCGACAGCGAAGTCCGTGTGGAGACCTACCTTGCCAAGGTGAAAGCCATCAAGCGCGTCGGTAAAATCATCATCGATTTCCTTGCGCAGATTGAGGATTTCCAGAAGAAGCTGTGGCTGAAGAAGAAATTCGTGGTGGAGACCAACTGGTGCATCACGCTGGACAAGATCGACGAATCCTTCTGGCCGGAGATTATCGGGAACAAAGCGCAGATTGATGAATGGATCGCCATGTACGCCATCGACGAAGCGGAAGGCTGGACGAACCCGCCGTCCGTCGATTTCCTGCGTCAAAATCAGAATCTGATCATCGATACCAAGCATTTCTCCAACACGTTCAAATTCAAGCTGCTGGAAAGTATACCGGATTTGGACGAGCAGACGGATGGTCTGCTGGTTAACAGCGATAACTACCAGGCAGTCAGAATGCTTCAGCGGCGTTTTGCCTGTAAAGTGAAATGTGTATATCTGGATCCTCCCTACAATACAAATGAATCCACCTTCATTTATAAAAACAACTACAAGCATTCGTCTTGGGCGTCCATGATTGCAGATCGTGTAAGCGCGGCATACGAAACACTGGACGAAAATGGTGTGCTGATGATTACGATTGATGACGAAGAATTGTATGATCTGAAAGCTGTGTTAGATACAGTCATTGGCGCAGAGCGGTATATCGGCACAATCGTTATTCAAAGCAATCCTCGGGGGCGTGGCATTAACAGCTTTTACGCAACTTGTCATGAGTATTGCCTCTGCTATGCAAAAAATCCGGAATTAGCAGAAATCGTCGATCAGGAACTTACGACAGAACAGGAAAGTGCGTACACAGGCGATGATGATGAAATTGCATATCGGTTGCTTCCGTTCAGGCGAAGCGGAGGATGGTCTACTCCGCAAGATAGGCCCAATTCTGAATTTTCACTTTTCTTTGACGAACAAGGAAAGCTTTTTGCGGTAGGCGGCGAACGCACAGAAGAAGTCCCCGCAGAGTATGTTCCGTCGTGTATATTGACTATAGAAGACGGAAATGTGGTGTCTTACAGTGAGAGTGCCTTCTTGCAAAAATATCCTTCTGCATTCAAGATTATGCCTATAGACACAAGCGGGCTTTGCCGCGTCTGGCGCTGGTCGGACAGAGAGAAGATCCTGCGTGCCGGCGAAGCAGGCGATTTTGTTCTGAAAACAGAAAAGTCATATGCTTATGTGCAATTAAAGGATCGGATTAAAGGCGGGCGAAAACCTAAGACAATATGGTGTGATTCAAAATACGATTCTTCTTCACATGGAACAAATTTGTTGAAAAGTATGTTTGGAGAACGCAATGTGTTCGGTTTTCCAAAATCTGTGTACTCTACAAAAGATTCTCTACATTCAATTGTAGGAAATGATGAACAGAGCATTGTACTTGATCTTTTTGGCGGATCGGCTACTACCGGTCATGCAGTAATTCTTCTGAACCGAAAGGATCAGAGAAAACGCAAATACATTTTGGCTGAAATGGGCGAATACTTCGATACTGTTACAAAGCCTCGTATGCAGAAAGTTGTCTATGCTTCTGACTGGAAGGACGGAAAACCGCAGCAGCGCGATGGCGGTATATCCCAGATTATCAAGTATATGCGCCTTGAGAGCTACGAAGATGCCCTTTCCAATATCCAGCTTTCCGACAACGGCGGACAACTCAAGTCGCTGCTGGGCGAGGATTACATGATCCACTACATGGTGGATTTTGAGAGCCGCGGCAGCCTGCTGGACGTGGAGGCTTTCTCCAATCCCTTCGCCTACACTATGAAGATCACCGAGAAGAATGAATGTAAGGAGCGCAGCATCGATCTGTGCGAGACCTTCAATTATCTGATCGGTCTGACGGTCACCCGGCAGAGCGCTATCTCCTACTGGCTCAGCAAGCCCGCCGAGCATCCTGCTTACGAAGGCGCTGTGGAGTTGGTCAGCGATATCAGCGGACAGTACGCCTTCCGGCAGATCGAAGGCACGCTGCCCGACGGTCGCCGCGCACTGGTAATTTGGCGCAGCGTGACGGATGGCATTGTTGCCTCCAATGCGGCGCTGGATGCGTTCTTCACCACCTGCCGCAACAACGCCGAAGATCGCAAGTATGACGTGATTTTCGTCAACGGCGACAGCAACCTTGAAAATCTGCGCGGTAAAAGCGAAGGCTGGACGGTGCGTATGACGGAAACCGAATTCAAAAATCGTATGTTCGAGGAGGCGTGAGTATGGCAGGAAGAACCGCCCCGCAGGCCTCTTTCGACGATCAGCTCGTGCTGTTCCGCTATTTCCTGCATGAGCTAAAAATCGACTCCATCAGTGCTCTCAGTGAAAAGCTGAACGGCAGCGAATACGAGGGCGTCAACGAAAGCGGCAACACATATTTCTACACCTATATCGCCCATATCTGCCAGATGCGGGGCGCTGCTGTCACGCCGGAAAAACTGCGCCTGTATGATGAAAACATCTGCCGTCACACCCGCCAGATTGGAGAGAAGCGCGGCGGACTGCAATGGAAGTATTTCCAGTATGTTGCCCTGCTCTTCACGGAAATGTATCTGGATCGGTATTTTTCCGACGCGGACACATTTTGCACTGATCTCAATGAATGGCTGCGGCAGGTCAAAGACCGGTCCCTCGGGCTCATTGATTTTCAGCCCTATACGACGGATAAACTAAACAAGCTGGCTTTTATGTGCGCCACCGGCAGCGGCAAAACGCTGATCATGCACATGAACATTCTGCAGTTTCTGCATTATTTCAAGCGGGCCAAGCGGATCAACAGCAGGCTGTCCATTAACAAGGTTATCGTGCTGGCGCCCAACGAGGGTATGAGTAAACAGCACCTGGATGAGCTTGCCCTGTCGTCCATCCCGGCGGCGATGTTCGAGAAGGATCGCGGTTTCGGCAAGCAGCAGGATGATGTGATCGTAATCGATATGAACAAGCTGAAGGAGGAAGGCAAGGTCAAGACCGTCTCCGTCGATAGCTTCGAGCAGAACAATCTGGTGCTGGTGGATGAGGGGCATCGGGGCCTGTCCGGCGACGTGTGGTACGATTACCGCACCCGTCTTTCCGAAGAAGGCTTTGCCTTTGAGTATTCCGCCACCTTCAAACAGGCGCTGAAAGCCAATGCCACCGGCAATACCCAGCAGGCCAGAGACGCTCGGGCACTAATGGAGGAATATGGTAAATCCATCATTATGGATTATTCCTACAAGTATTTCTACAGCGACGGATACGGCAAGGACTACCGCATTTACAATCTGCAAGGTACCGTGGATCCTGAACAGAAGCATTTGTATTTGGTCGGATGCCTGCTGTCCTTCTATCAGCAAATGAAGCTGTTTGAGGTCAATGCGGATGCGCTGCGGGAATTCCGGATCGAAAAGCCCCTACTGGTGTTTGTGGGCAACCGTGTTACCGCGCCGGTCAAAAGCAGCGGTCTTTCGCAGGCGGAAAAGGATCTGCTCACAGACGTGGAAGAAGTGCTGCTTTTCCTCAACAAATTCCTGAGCAACCGCACGCAATCGATCGAGCATATCCGCGCCGTGCTGAACGAAGATACCGGACTGATCGATGCCAGCGGCAAAGAGCTGTTCTATCAGGATTTCCGCGCGCTGCAGGGTATTTTCGGTTTAGAGCCGAATCCGGCCGAAATCTTCGCGGACGTCCTCCGTATCGTATTCAACACCGACGGGAACGCTGACGAACCTCGCCTGCGGATGGAGAATATCAGGCAGGTTTCCGGTGAGATTGGCTTGAAGGTGGGCGAATACGGCGATTATTTTGGCGTCATCAACATTGGCGATACGTCCGGTCTGCTGAAAAACTGTGAGCAGAAGGGCATCATCGTCAGCAACGAGGAATTCGTTTCGGAATCGCTGTTCCGAAATATCAATAAGCCGAATTCCAATATCAAAATGCTGATTGGCTCCCGCAAGTTTACAGAGGGCTGGAACAGCTGGCGTGTCTCCACCATGGGATTGATCAACTTTGCAAGAGGCGAGGGATCGCAGGCCATTCAGCTTTTCGGACGCGGTGTACGCCTGAAAGGCTACAACGGATGCCTAAAGCGTTCCCGCAAGTTGGATACCAATGTCACGCATCCCGAACATATCGAGTTGCTGGAAACACTAACCATATTCGGCGTGAAGGCTCAGTATATGGAAGATTTCAAGAGCTATCTGGAGCAGGAAGGCACGCCCACCAATGAAACGGTGCATGAGTATCGCCTGCCGGTGATTAGCCGGTTTGATGAAGTGAAAGGCAAAAAGCTCCACGTCATCAAGGTGAAAAACGGGGCAAATTTCAAACAGCAGGCTGCCCGATTGATCCTGGACAAGCCAGATCAGGGATTCCTGCGTTACCTGCTCAAGAGCAAAACAGTCATCGACTGCCGCAGCAAGATCCAGACGATAGATTCCACTTACAGTTTCAAAATCGAATCCATGCCGGAGCCGCGAACGCTCCCAGCGGATATTCTGCCTCTGCTGGATGTCCAGCGGATCTTTGAGGAGCTGCAGGAGTATAAGAGCGAAAAGCGGTATTTCAATATCAGCATTGTCAAGGACAGGCTGCTTGATATCCTGCGGGAGGACGGCTGGTACAGACTTCTGATCCCGCAAAACCATCTGGAAATCAATTCGATCGCAAAGCTGGAGGCGGCGACCGATTATGCCGTCATGGCGCTCAAATCCTATATGGATAAGTTTTTTAAGTATGAAAAAGAGCGCTGGGAGGCACCACGTCTGGAATATGCGATTCTGGATGCGGATGACAGCAATTTTGTCGATGAATACACGTTGACCTACGCGCAGCAGAGCGCGATGGATCCCACCGGCGATGAGCTGGAGGCTTTCGTTGCGGAGATGTCCGCTGTGCTGCAAGCGAATAACGGGCTCGATGTTTACAAAAAAGATCCTTTCCATGGCAAGCTGGTTCTGTTCGATTTTCGATCGCATCTGTACGCCCCGCTGATTTGTCTTGAAAAGAGCAATCTGAAAATACAGCTGTCGCCCGTTGCGCTGAACACCGACGAAATGAGGTTTGTGGACTATCTCAAGGCATACGTAGACAACCACGCAGCGGAGCTGGTGGACAAATCCCTGTATTTGCTTCGCAACAAGAGCAAGGTTGGCATGGGCTTCTTCGAGGCGGGCAATTTTTACCCTGATTACATCCTCTGGATTGATACGCCCGAAACGCAGTACATTTCGTTTATCGATCCGAAGGGCTTGATGCATATCCGACCAGATGATCCCAAGATCGAGTTTTATAAAACGATCAAGGAACTGGAGACCAGACTGGCACCTACGGCAGATGGCAAAACAGTTGTCCTCAATTCGTTCATCATGTCCGGCACTCCGGCCAGCCAACTACGTCAGTGGTGGCTCATGGAACGCCCTCAGCGAGAGGAAAAGAATGTGTACACCATTGATAATCCCGAATGCGTAGAACTGATGATTGATAGGATATTGGGAAAATAAGTTGCTAACCGAAGAACTATTAAACGAAAGAATCTCCGCCCACAAGTGTGAGCGGAGATTCTTTGCCTATTAAGCGCTTAGTACATGCCGCCCACGAGCACCTCGGTACCGGAATGTTTGCAATTTTCGTTTCCTATCATATTTCGAATGCTACGTGGTGGAAGCACCTGTTTCGTGGAAGGTACACGCCTCTCCGCGTTTTCGGAACAGTTGTAAATTTAGCCCTTGCGATCATAATGCTGGTACTCCACGCTGAAATGGTGTAAAAACGGTGTATGGAAAATCGGATTGCAGGCGCAAAAATGACACACTACTACTGCCCCCAAAAATCGAGTGATAGCTCTGATGAAACACACAACCATCGGCATGACCGCCCAACGGATATGCCGATGGTTGTTTCATTTTCTGCTGCATTTCGGGGCGAATATGGAGGAAAATATCGCCAGTACGTCGCTTGGATTTCCTGCCTATCTTGCCACTCCGCCTTGTGATAACGGCATTTCGTGTGCCAATAAAGGGTGGAATCTTACCTTTGCAGGGCTTTGCTTGAATAGCAAAGCCTTATCTGAAATCATTTGTCGAATTTTGTATTTTATCAGTTATAACTTATATTTTTGTAATTTCTCCATTGAGTTTCAATCGTAAATGCGATATACTGTGGTCAGCCACGGAAGGAGGGTGAAGTTTTATGATCAAACGCGAACTGTATATGAGCCGTATCCGTCCGTTCATCGGAACGGAGCTGGTCAAGGTCATGACCGGTATCCGCCGCTGCGGGAAGTCGGTCATGTTGGAGCTGATCAAACATGAACTCACTGAGTCCGGCGTCAGCCCGACGCAATTTGTCTCCATCAATTTTGAAGATATGAGCTATTCCCACCTACAAACCGCACAGGCGCTGCACGACGAAATCACTACAAGAGCCGCAGAAATAGAAGGCAAGGTCTATCTCTTTTTCGATGAGATACAGGAGGTTAAGGACTGGGAGAGGTGCGTCAACTCTCTCCGCGTTTCGCTGGATTGCGACATCTACATTACCGGTTCTAATGCAAAGCTGCTGTCCGGTGAGCTTGCGACCTATTTAGGTGGACGCTATGTGGAGTTTGTGATCTATCCGTTCTCATTTGGGGAGTTCATGGAGCTGTACCGTTCGATTGCGCCTGATGCGTCCATTCAGCAGTGTTTCCAAAAGTACCTGCTTGCCGGAGGAATGCCCTACCTCGCAAACCTCCGCTATGCGGATGCGCCGTCCAAGCAATATCTTCACGATCTGTTTAACTCTGTCCAACTCAAGGACATCGTGAAGCGGAATAAAATCCGGGATGTTGATTTGCTGGAACGGATCATTGCCTATGTGATTTCCAATGTGGGAACGACCCTTTCCGCGACCTCGCTTGCGAAGTTCCTGAAAAATGAGCAGCACACCGTTGCCCCGGAAACGATCCTGAACTATATCAAATACTGCTGCGAGGCGTACCTATTTTATCAGGTGAAGCGGGAAGATTTGCAGGGCAAACAGATCCTTGCCTCCAACGAGAAGTATTATATTGCCGATCATGGTATCCGCGAGGCCGTTTTCGGTGGCAATATGCGGGACATCAATCTCATTTTGGAGAATATCGTGTATCTGGAACTGCTGCGCCGGGGCTATGAAGTGACCGTTGGCAGAACGGGCGATAAGGAAATTGATTTTGTATGCGACAAGCGCGGCGAAAAGTTGTATGTTCAGGTCACTTACCTGCTGGCATCGGAAGAAACGGTCAACCGTGAATTTGGTGCGTATGATAACATTCGTGACAACTTCCCGAAGTATGTTGTTTCTCTCGATGAGTTCGATATGAGCCGAAACGGTATCAAGCACCGGAATATCCGCGACTTCCTCTTAGCTGAGGAATGGAACTAAGTAAGAAGCCCAGCAGCACGTCAAACGACGCGGTGCTGGGCTTCTTAAACCTCAAAATGGTAAATCCAAATGATAGATACCTTTGACTTTTTGCAATTCCTCCATAATCTTATGTGGGCAATTAAAAAGAAGTTCCTGTAGAGAAGGGAATAAAGTATACTCTCGCGGATTTCCATAGCTTGTCCAACTGCTTGCATACACAAGTTCGTTTTGAATAAAAAATTCAAGGCAGCTTCCATAGTTTCTCGAAAGTGTGGAATCGAGTGTGTTTTTGCTCTCCCACTGCCTTATATTTTCGATTTCTCCTTCTGCCATCCAACGGTCACCAAACGCGCGCATTCTCTCTTCCACGATATAAGCAATAAACAGCCGTATATTAATATCAAGCGTGTCATCTGACCAGATTTTTTGGAATGTGTTGACGGCTAATTCAATATGCTGATCCACGCATTTTTTAAGTGGTGGAAGTATTTGCGCTGCGTTTGCAGAGTATTTGCGGAAGGTGTCGATGCCAAACTCCAGAGTATCGTTATTCACAGCCCCGTTATCAAAAGATGACAGCAAATCAAACGCGTTATCGACATTTACGCCACGGATTTCGCATTTGTTTAACCAGCTTGAAATAGTAGATTTAGAGACTTTTCGAACATTTTCATGAAGTATATAGTATAGCACGATTCGTTCATCGTCAGTGGTTATTTCTGCAATAGTATCTGTGATGGAAATATCAGAACCACTTGGGGGCAATTCTCTCGCTTTCAAATATTCTGCATACCTTGTTCTAAGTTTATTATTCTCGTATGTGATAAGACTGGCTTTTGTGTGCGGAGCCGATACCGCTTCACTCACAGTATCATAAATGTACGAAATATCTGTATCGGAATCCAACCGTCTTAACTTATATTCGTTATTTAGGAATCCGTACATGTTGCCCGAATTAATTTCCGGCAAGGCAACTGGAATTACAGGAACGTCCTCATACCAGAGTACCCCCGCTTCATTCAGGCAATAGGCACTCTGATAGTAATCATGCGAAAGAATCGCAATGTTAACTGCGCTGCTTTTCAGCGCAGTTCTGACTTCATCAGAAATGCGTTCGTTTATGTCGTTGCCCGGCAAAGAAGAGCAGAAAACCGTTTCCTTAGAAATTCCGGTTCCCACAAAAAAGTCAACAAGCATATCCGCAATACCTTTATCAGTTGATCGATGGCTTATGAAAATTGTATTTCTCACCGTTTTCCCCTGTGTTGCATTGATGGGGTTATGTGCGTTATACTCAGCCAATTGTTCACTATATGTCCTTGCAGAATTATTTAGAATGACAAAGTATGGCTCATTATCAGTCCATTTAACATCAATATAGCCGAGTCCTTTTAGCTCTCTTATGATACCGTCAAGTTCTTGCTCTTGTTGCATAGAAAGCCCGTTGTATTGTTCCCGCAATACCTGCGTAGGGTTTTCTGAACAGACCAGCTTTAACAGCAACCCTTCAGAATTAGATGGAAGTTTTCTAAAATCCATAGATTCTCCTTATAATTGTGGCTTGTCCAACACATACATCAACTGACTTGCCAGCATAATCTGCTCCATAGCCTCACGTTTTTCATATTGAAGATTGGCATGAGCCGCAGGGTTGCGATAGGCTGCCATGATTCCTTCAAACAGAAATTGGATTCCGCGTCGGTAGTCCTTGCCGCTGGTAGTAGTTGTGTCACAGAATTTGAAAGCGCCGTTCTCGCTCATAAGTGCGCCAATCACATCACCAATCTTCGCGGGAACTGCTGCGCCGGTTTTTAACTCCAAAAACTTTTCACGCAGACGAGATTCTACTTCTTTGACCGCCTTTTCTGCTGCGGTTGAGTAGTGACCATCTACATATAACTCATGGGAGACATTCACAATTCGCGGGTGAATATCGGACCAGAACCGGACAACAACGGGTTCTGCTTCGATATGGCGAACAATTACTACCAACTCGCCAAATGCCGCAGGATTCAGAAAAATAGCACCCACTTCGTTTTGCTGAAAGAGTATATTTGCAACACAGGGGAGCGTAGTCGCATAAAAAGGATAGTCCACTTGTATTCCTCTCGTAATTGCATTGATCCATTGGTGGACGCGCTGAATTTCCTGAGACAAGCGGGGAAACTGCATATTCAAGGTCGCATTTGTATTGTCTATCCACTTTCGCAGCTCATACAGTTCGTTTTCATACGGCAGTTTCAAAACACGCCCCTCCTTTACAGCGCCTTAACCGTGTCCGCGAAATCGGCAAGGCTTACCGCGAAAAGAATCATTAAAGCCGAAAACGGCGGTGCTGGGAACGCCATATCCCCAGTACCGCCAATTTCCGCATTCAAACAATCAATCGGTCATCACTTGACTGGGAACCCTTCCCACCAACAGCTGCCAGTACGGCGCTCAAACTTCCTCCAATTTTCAACATAAAAAGCAGAGCACTCATCCTGCAAATACCTTGACTCAAGCGGCTTTCGTCCCAGGTTGGCCTTCACTTTCTTGTATCAGATAGAGCAACTTATCTCCTCCGTATCAATATACAAAAAATGCGCTGCCGCTTGGCAGAGCATTCGGTCTATTGCAGCCATACTGCCAAGGCCTATTCCAACACTTGACAGCGTTGTTTTTATGATAGCACATTCGGGCAGAGAAAGCAAGAAAATGATAAATTCGCACGAATTCTGACTCTATTAGGTTTCTTTTCAAGCCGCAAAAGAAAACAGTTGAACCTCCGGGCAGTCAGAGCTACAATGCCAACACCTCATCGCGAGGACAAACTGATTGGAGGTCAAATGATGAATTATGAAGTAAACCCGTTTTGGGACTACGAATCGATCACTATTGATGAGCTGAAGGATCAAGCCA
>ERZ825384.2945-NODE-2945-length-16114-cov-25.030575_pt1 | contig 16114 bp, 13 predicted proteins | sample MGYA00519931_ERZ825384 | MGnify/ENA primary metagenome ERZ825384 (study PRJEB31778, sample SAMEA3449200) | human gut metagenome | biome: human gut; feature: human-associated habitat; material: faeces | place: United Kingdom | collected 2010/2012 ...
ACGTCCCCTGCCACAGCTGGCAGGTGGTGTCCTGCAACAAGACGCCCATGGCCCATAAGGCCACCGTGCACGCCGGCAAAGTGCTGTGCGCCGCCGCCATCGATCTGCTGGAGCAGCCCGCGCTGCTGGAGGCCGCCAAGGCCGAGTTCCGGCAGCGGACGGCGGGCGGGTACACCTGCCCCATCCCGGCGGACGCCGTGCCGGCGCCCCTCGAGCTGTAAAGAAAGAACACCCCTGACCTGCCGGTCAGGGGTGTTCTCTTACAGATGCAGCTCCTTCAGCCGCCGGAAGCTGCGGCTTGCCAGCAGCAGGCCCAGCGCCGCCAGCACCAGCGCCGCCGCGCCCAGCACCCAGGTCAGCGTGTCCGTCAGCCCCCGGCTGCACAGCCAGGAGAACAGCCGGTAGGCGCCCATGACCAGCAGGATGCCCGCCAGCAGCAGCGCCACCAGCACGGTGGAATTCTCGCAGTTGTCTATCTTCTTCATGGCGTCCTCCCCTGCGCCGGAACGGTCCCGGCGCTTCTGTCCACCATCATACCATCCGCCGCACAGCCCGTCAAGGGCAGAGAGCCGGGGACTGTCCTCACGGGCAGTCCCCGGCTTCGCGTTTACGCCAGCAGGGCGCGGTCGTTGTCGTATTCCTGGCCGCTGACCTTGCTGAACAGTGCCAGCAGGTCCGGCACCGTCAGCCGGGCCTTCTCCTCGCCGGAGATATCCAGCACGATCCGCCCGTTGTGCAGCATCAGCAGGCGGTTGCCGTAGTGGATGGCGTCGCGCATATTGTGGGTGATCATCAGCGTGGTCAGGTGGTTCTCCCGGACCAGGCGGTCCGTGATATCCATGACACGCTGGGCCGTCTGGGGATCCAGCGCCGCGGTATGCTCGTCCAGCAGCAGCAGCTTGGGCTTCTGCAGGGTGGCCATCAGCAGCGTCAGCGCCTGACGCTGTCCGCCGGAGAGGGTGCCCACCTTGGTGGTCAGGCGATCCTCCAGACCCAGACCCAGCTCCCGCAGGCGGCGGCGATAGTCCTCGCGCTCGCCGCGGCGGATGCCGGGACGCAGGGTGTGATGCCGGCCGCGGCGCTCCGCCAGAGCCAGGTTCTCCTCGATCTCCATGCCGGCGGAGGTGCCCATCATGGGGTCCTGGTATACGCGGCCCAGGTAGCGGGCGCGCTTGTACTCCGGCAGGGAGGAGACGTTGACGCCGTCCAGCTCGATGCTGCCCTCGTCGGGCTGCCAGGTGCCGCAGATGGCGTTCTGCATGGTGCTCTTTCCGGCGCCGTTGCCGCCGATGACGGTGACGAAATCCCCGTCCCGCAGCGTCAGGCTCAGGTGGTCCAGCGCCACGCGCTCGTCCACGGTGCCGCTGTTGAAGGTCTTGGTGATGTTATTCATTTTCAGCATGGCCGCTGTCTCCTTTCTTACTGCGGGAATGGGCTTTCAGTTGTGCTTTGACGTGGGGCGCGCCCAGGAACACGGCCACCACCACGGCGGAAAACATTTTCAGAAGGTCGGTGTCGAAGCCGGCGAAGATGATGACCTGGTACACGATGTAGTAGATCACCGCACCCAGTATCACACCGCCCAGCTGCACGGCCATGCGGCCGCCCCGGCGGCCCAGCACGGCCTGCCCGATGACCACCGCCGCCAGGCCGATGACCACGGCGCCGCGGCCCATGTTCACATCGGTGTAGCCCTGGTACTGGCACAGCAGTGCGCCGGACAGAGCCACCACGCCGTTGGACAGCGCCAGACCGACGACCTTCATCAGCCCGGTGTTTACGCCCTGGGCCCGGCTCATCACCGGGTTGCAGCCTGTGGCCCGCAGGGCACAGCCCAGCTCCGTGCCGAAGAACAGCACCAGCAGTGCCACCAGCACCACGCAGAAGCCCAGCAGCACCGGCAGCGCACCGCCCACGTCCATCTGACTCAGCAGCACCGGAGTGGTGCGGGCGGGCAGCGCCTGGTTGGCCTTGCCCAGCAGCTTCAGGTTCACGGACCAGAGCACCATCTGGGTCAGGATGCCCGCCAGGATGGGCGGGATGCCCAGGCCCACATGGAGCAGGCCTGTCACGGCGCCGGCCAGCACACCGGCCAGCACGGCACACAGCAGCGCCAGCCACGGGCTCTGCCCGCCCAGCAGCAGCATGGTGCACACCGCCGCGCCGGTGCAGATGGAGCCGTCCACGGTCAGATCGGCGATATCGAGCACTTTATAGGTAATGTATACGCCGATGGCCATCACGCCCCAGATCAGTCCCTGGGCCAGAGCGCCGGGCAGCGCGTTCAATAGCTGTGTCATGTGGGTACACCAGACCTTCCTGTCTGAATTTTATTCCATGGCCTCGTAGCCCTCCGGGGCAGTGATGCCCAGGGCCTCGCACATGGTGGGGTTGTACATCTTGGCAGCGGGCGCGTACTGGATGGGCATCTCCGCGATGTCCGCCTCGCCGGTGAGCACCTGGGCGGCCATCTCGCCGGTCTTGTAGCCCAGGTCATAGTAGCTGATGGACAGCGTGGCCACGCCGCAGCCGGTGCAGATGCCCTTCTCGCCGGCTACCACCGGGGTCTTGGCGTTCAGAACGATGCTGCCGATGGTCTCGGTGCAGGAAGCGGCGGTGTTGTCGGTGGGAATGTAGATCACGTCGCTGTCGGCGGCGGCCTTGGTGGTCACAGCGGCCACGTCATTGGAGTCGGAGAAGGAGTAGCGGGTGCAGGTGATGCCCTTGCCGGTCAGGTACTCCTCCACCACCTGGACCTGGTACTCGGAGTTGGGCTCCGCGGAGCAGTACAGCAGTCCGACGGTCTTTGTCTCCGGCAGCAGCTCCAGGATCATGTCCGCCTGCTCCGTCAGGGGCGCCAGGTCGGAGGTACCGGAGACGTTGCCGCCCACGGTGCCGGAGAAGTTGTCGATACCCAGCGCCACGCCGTACTCGGTAACAGAGGTGCCCAGAATGGGGATCTCTGCGGTGGCGTTATAGGCCGCCTGCAGCGCCGGTGTGGCGTTGGCCATGATCAGATCGACCTTCTTCGACACGAAGGTGTTGACGATGGTGGTGCAGACGTTCTGGTCGTTGGCGGCGTTCTGCACGTCAATGGTCACGTTCTCCTCGCCCAGCTTGTCCTTCACCGCGTCGATGAAGCCCTGGGTGGCGGCGTCCAGTGCGTCGTGGGTCACCAGCTGGCACACGCCGATGGTATACTTCTTGGCGCCGTCGGCATCGCCGGTGCCGTCCGTCTTGGTGTCGTCGGTCTTGCTGCCGCAGGCGGCCATGCTCACGCACATGACGGCGGCCAGCAGGGCGGTCATCAGCCGCCGTGTGATGTTCTTTTTCATGGTGTGGTTCCTCCTGATGGGTGTTTTTGAAAATTTGGCTGCAAAAAAGCCGCCCTGTGGATCCGTGATCCATAGGGCGGCTTTGATGTCAGTGCGTCTCCGTGGGAGAACGTCCTCATTTCATCAGCAGCATTTCCGGGCATCACAAATCACTCTTACTTTATCCGCATAGGTAAAGTAAAAGCTAAATGCGTATGCCTTGTACAGCTGCTTCATCATGTGTGGCGTTCTCCTTTCCCGAAGTTTTCTGTAAGATATCACAACAACAAGTCACCGTCAACCGTCATATCCACCAAAAATATTTGCCAGGAATAAACACTCCACCACGCGCTTTCGCGCTTTAAAGTTCGGATGTGCCCGGTGTTCCGGCAAATATCCGGCACTTTCCGCCGTCATTTTCCACTGGGCATATCGCCCAGAGTGCAGCCGTCCTCTGTCAGCAGCGTCAACCCGGCAGGGCGCTCCGCCAGCAGATACTCCAGTACGCCGCGGCTGACATCGTCCATCTCCCCGGCGCGGCGGATATGCACCGCCAGCGGCTGCCGCGCCGCCAGACCGGTGAGCCACCGGATAAACGCCTGGGCCACTGCCGCCGGTGCGGCCGTGACCTCACCCTCCGCGCCGGCACACACCGCCGCAGCGGGCTGTATAGCCCCCAGCACCCGCAGCAGCGCCCGGTCGTCCGGCCGCACGTCGTTCCCGACGGCGTCCAGCAGCTTCCCCACCGTGTCCGCCATCCAGAAGCAGGGCACCGCCCGGAGGCAGTAGGTCTGCACATGCAGGCCCGGCGCATCGGTCTGCGCCGCCGCAGGCTCCTCCGGCGCGGCGGGCGCGGCCTTCAGCTCCGCGTATTTCTGTGTGATGGCGCTGCCGGGATAGATCTCCAGGTTGGAGGCCAGCCGGTTGCGGAACTCGTTGAAAAACCGGATAGCACGGCTGCGGTCGCCGCCGCGCTCATACAGCGTCATCAGCCGCAGGGCCAGCTGCTCGTTGTAGGGCTCGTATTCCATGACCCGCTCCAGAATACCCACGGCCTCCGGCAGCATATCCCGCTGCTCATACAGCTCCGCCGCCTTCATCAGCAGCCGGTTCTTCCGCTTCTCATAATAGATGCGCTGGCTGAGGATCAGCTCATTCAGGTCCTCGCAGTGGTTGAAATAGTATCCCTCCAGCAGCTCGCCGCCGAAGGCGTCACACGCCCGCTTCAGCTCGTCCGCCGACCGGGTCTCCGGGTCGATCTCGTCGATGGTCTGCAGATCGCAGATATAGTCGTATGCCCGGTCGATGCAGCAGTACTCCCGGTCCAGCTTGATGAGCGACCGCCCGCCCTCGCCGATGTCGGTGCTCTTTTTGATCTTCCACAGGGTATAGCGCAGATTATACTTGGCAGCGCTGGCGGCGCTGTCCGGCCAGAGGTAGGCCGCCAGCTTCTCCCGCGCGTAGTAGTCCCCGCCCCGCAGGAACAGGATACACAGCAGGGCGCAGCCCTTGTTGCCCAGCTCCGGGGTGATGTCCGTGCCGTCGCAGATGACCTGCGGCTTTCCAAACAGTCTGATCTGAAGCATGGCCGTCACCTCACTGCCGGCTGTGCAGCACCGACCCGGACTTGATGGTCACGGTCACGTCGGTCTGCTCCAGCTGCTCTGCGGGCACGGCGCGGATGTCGCGGTCCAGCACCACGATATCCGCCAGGTATCCCGGCGCCAGCTTTCCCTTGCGCTTATCCTCAAACAGCGCGTAAGCGCCGTTGACGGTGTACATCTCGATGGCCTGCTCCACGGACACGGCGCACTGGGGCACGGCGCGGTTCACCGCCGCGTGGATGCCCAGCATGGGCCGCGGCTCCGTCACGTCACTGTCCGACCCGCCGCACACCACCGCGCCGGCGGCGAACATGGCGGCAAAGTTGTTGGAGTGCAGATAGCGCTCGCCCACCCGGCGCTCGTACATACCGCCCTTGCCGCCCCACAGGTAGGCGTAGGCCGGCTGCACCGAGAAGATCAGCTTCATGTCCGCCGCCCGGGCGATCTGCTCCGGCGTGGCCATGATGGCGTGCTCGATGCGGTGGCGCAGGGCGGTGCTGCCGCCCTGACGGATGGCCCTCTCGTGGGCCAGCAGCACGGACTCGATGGCCCGGTCGCCGATGCTGTACAGCGCCAGCTGCATATCCTGCCGGTAGCACTGCTGCACGAACTCGTCCAGTCCATCCTGGGGCAGGAAGATCTGTCCCCGGTAGTCCGGCCGGTCCGCGTAGGGTGCCGACAGGGCAGCGCTGTGGCTGGACAGGGTGCCGTCCACCATAATATTGCCGCCCACCCGGCGCAGCCCCAGCTTCCAGACCTTCGCCAGGTCCATGGTCTGATAGAACAGCGGCATATCCACCGGGAACTCGCCGCTGTGGGCGTAGATGAACTCCGCGTCCCGGTCGTCGAACAGCCAGCCGCCCTCGATGGCCGCCACGGTGGTGATTCCGTTTTCCAGCAGCCGGGACATGGCCAGATGAATGGCCTCCATGCGGAACTCGTCCGGCAGGCTCCGCAGCACATTGGAGCGCAGCACATAGTTGGCGTTCCGCCGGAAAATGCCCGTGGGCAGGCCGCTGCCGTCCAGCTCCACGCCCTCCAGGGAGAAGGGCACCTTATAATACAGCAGGGCATGGGTGTTCAGCATACTGACGTGGTACTCCTTGGAAAACAGCACCACCGGACTGTCGCTGCAATACCTGTCCAGCACATACCGGTCCGGAAAACGCTTTTCCTCGAACTGCGACTCCTCCACCTGGCAGCCCAGCACCGCGCCCTCCCGCTTTTCGGCGGCGGCCAGCATCTCGCCCAGCTCCCGGTGGGACCGCGCGCCGCCCAGATCCACGCTCATCATGTTCACAGCGGTCTGCATCACATGGAAGTGGTTGTCGATAAACCCCGGCAGCACCGTGCCGCCCCTGGCGTCGATGACCTGCGTGCCGGGGCGCACCAGCTTCTGCCAATCATCGCCGCGGCCTGCGGCGCAGATCATTTTCCCCGCCGCGGCCACCCAGTCGGCCCCGCCATCGCCGCACATGGTCACGCAGCGCCCGTTTTTAATGATGATATCCGCGTACATAGCGTCCCGTCCTCCTGTTGAAAGCCGTGTTGTGTTATGGCCGTATTGTACACCAGGGCGGGCCGTCTGTCCAGTGGCGCTGTGTCCCCGGCGGCAAATGTACCAAATCGTTTGTTGAAAAGCGCGGCACAATTTGCTAAAATGTTTAGCAACAACGGAAATTCAACGCTTTTCCCACGCGCGGCGCAACATCTCCCGGCTACAATGACATCAAACTGAGGCGGAGCACGGCCGGCGCGGCCCCTCTCCGCCCTCCCGAAAAAACGAAAGGACAGGGATGTATATGAGCGTTTTGATTTTGAACCGCGAGCAGGTCAAGCAGGTCATCTCCATGAAGGAAGTCATCCAGGAGGTGCGCGAGGTCTATCGTCTGAAATCCCAGGACAAGTCCGTGATCTGGCCGCTGGTCAACTATGAATTCGTGGACGAGCACGCCGCCATGGACATCCGTTCCGGCTATATCAAGGGCGTACAGCTCCACGGCCTGAAAATGCTGAACAACTTTCCCGAGAACCGGGAAAAGGGCCTGCCGCCCTTCAACGGCATTATGATGGTCTACGACTCCAACACCGGTATTCCCGTCAGCGTCATGGACGCCTCCTACGTCACCTGTATGCGTACCGGCGCCGCCGGCGCGCTGGGCGTGGACCTGCTGGCCCGCAAGGACGCCAAGCACCTGTTTATTCTGGGTGCCGGCAAACAGGCCCCCTTCCAGATCGCCGCCACGCTGCTGCTGCGTCCGGCCATCGATAAGGTCTACATCGCCGACCCCATGTTCCCCGACAACGCGGTGCAGTTCGCCGCCCACATCGCCCAGCAGCTCTCCGACGATTTCGGCATCGACGCCTCCGGCGTGGAGTTCCTGCCGGCGCTGGATATGGCCGCCGCCGTGGGCGACAGTGACGCCATCATCACCGTCACGCCCTCCCGCAAGCCCATCATCCAGAAGGCGTGGCTGAAGCCCGGCACCCATCTGAGCTGCCTGGGCTCCGACATGGAATCCAAGCAGGAGATCGAGAGCACCATCTTCCAGGGCGCCGCCTTCTACGCCGACGACCGCGCCCAGTGCATCCGCGTGGGCGAGATGGAGCTGCCCATCAAGCAGGGCGTCATCAGTGCCGACGACATCACCGGCGAGATCGGTGACCTCATCGACGGCAAGGTCCCCGGCCGCACCAGCGACACGCAGACCACCATCTTCGACGCCACCGGCCTGTACATTCTGGATCTGGCCGCCGCCAAGGTAGCCATCGACCGCGCACTGGCCGAGGGCGTGGGCTTGCAGGCCGACCTGTAACCCCGCGGAATATATCCGCTTACCCTACAAAACAGACGAAATGAGGAGGACAATAAAATGAAACTGGCATGGTTTGGTGTGGAAGAGTGGCTGAATCCCATGGACTCTCTCGCCCGTATCAATCTGGGCAGCAGCTGCGTCAGCGCCCTTCGTATGGACGAGCTGTTTGACCTGACCGGCGAGGATCTGGACGCTTTCCTGAACGAAATGCGTACCATGAGCCTGCATTACCACCACGGCGACGCCACCGGCTCCCCCCGGATCAAGGCGGCGGTGGCCGGCATTTACCCCAAGGGCAACGTGAAGCCCGAGGAAGTCATGATCACCCACGGCGGCACCGGCGCCAATGACCTGGTGCTGATGAGCGTGCTGGAGCCGGGTGACAACTGCGTGGTGATCAAGCCCTCCTATCAGCAGCACTACGATATCCCCAAGGGCAGCGGCATCGAGACCCGCGTGGTCCAGCTGAAGGCCGAGGATAACTATCAGCTGGATTTCGACGCCCTGGACAAGGCCTGCGACACCAACACCAAGATGATCGTCCTGACCAACCCCAACAACCCCATCGGCGTGACCCTGTACGACGAGGGCCTGCGTAAGGTCGTGGACATCGCCGCCAAGCACGACGCCTGGATCCTCTGCGACGAGGTCTATCGCGGACTGGACGAGAACTATATGCCCTCCATTCTGGACTACGGCTACCACAAGGCCATCTCCATCAGCAGTATGTCCAAGATGTACTCCATGGCCGGCACCCGTATCGGCTGGATCGTCTGCCGCGACCACGAGATGTACGAGGTCATGAAGACCCGCCGTTCCTACAACACCATCTGCTGCGGCATCTGGGACGAGATCATCGCCTCCATCGCGCTGGAGCATTACCAGGCCCTGTGGGCCCGCGCCCGTTCCATTCTGGAGCCCAACCGCAAGATCGTGGAGGACTGGGTGGCCTCCCAGCCCCACCTGCACCTGCGCGCCAAGGCCATGGGCACCACCTGCCTGATCGACTATGATTACGACGTGGACTCCGAGACCCTGGCCAAGGACGCCATGGCCACCGAGCAGATCCTGGTGGTCCCCGGCGACTACTTCGATATGCCCAAGACCATCCGCGTGGGCTACGGCGCCTTCCGCGATCCTCAGGTGCTGAAGGCCGGCCTGGAAGAGTTCGGCAAGTACCTGGAGAAGTACAACTAACTGACACATCCCTCTCTCACAAATTTCTTCCCCCCTGCGGCACGTGCCGCAAAACAAGCGCCCGGCAGAAGCCGGGCGCTTGTTTTTTCCGTATTCCGTTGGCGCTCACACCCGCGCCCAGCGCATCCAGCCGTCCTCGAACAGGGCTGTCAGCCGCCCCGTGTCCTTCAGCCACGCCAGATAGGACCGCACCGTGCTGCCCACCAGCACATACTGCTCAAAGCTCATGGTCAGCCCGTAGGCGGCAAACAGCTGCTGCAGGATGTCCTCAAAGCCGCGGGGCACAGCGCAGAGGTCCACGATCCTCTCCGCGATCTCCTGCACCTTTCGGATATTGTACTGCGCCAGGTCGGCGATGTCCTCCGTCACCTCCGTGTGCGCGGGCACAAATACCTTCGCCGTCATGGCCTGCACCTGCTCCAGCGTTTTCAGGTACCCGGCCACGTCGTAAATAAAGCCGATCTGGTACTTGTCCAGTATCTCCCGGCTGGAGAGACAGTCCGCCAGAAACACCACGTCGTCCGGCGTCCGAAAGCCTACCATGTCGAAAAAGTGCCCGGGCAGGGGGATAGACGCAAAGCCCTCCGGCAGCTTGTCCGCCGTCAGCTCCGCCGCGTCGCTCTCCTGTGCCAGCAGAAACTTGTGCCGCAGGTCCTTGGGCGGATATCCGCCGTAGAGAAACGACGGCTCCAGCACCGGGTGCCGGGTAAACGCGCAGTCGATTCCCGGCGCGTAGATCCTACAGCCCGTCTGTCCCTGCAAATACCGGTTCCCGCCGATGTGGTCGGCGTTGGCGTGGGTGTTGTAGATCGCCGTCAGCTGCCAGCCGTTGGCGTCCAGCACCTGCCGTATCCTCCGCCCCGCGTCCTTGTCGTTGCCGCTGTCGATCAGGCAGACGTTTTTCTCATCCAGCCGGAAGAGGCCGATATTGGTGGGGCTCTTGATGTAATACGTCCTCTCGGTAAGCTGTATCAGTTCGTACATAGCGGTATCCCCTCCGTTACTTTTTTGTATCGCCATCCGATCATGTTTTGTTGCTTCCTTGTCCTGTCATCCTATCAGTTTTTCCGCCTCTTTGTAATGTCATTCTATCATGTTTTGCTGCTTCTTTGTGCTGTCATCCTATCATATTCCCCCGCTTCTTTGTATTGTCATCCTATCATATTTTCCCGCTTCTTTGTATTGTCATCCTATCATATTTCCCCGCAAAACACAAGCGCCCGGCTGATAGCCGGGCGCTTGGTATTATGATTATGCGGGAAATCGAGCCCTTACTTGGCGTCCTTGATGGCAGCCTGTGCGGCGGCCAGACGGGCGATGGGCACGCGGAAGGGGGAGCAGGACACATAGTCCAGACCCACGCGGTGGCAGAACTCCACGCTGGAGGGGTCGCCGCCGTGCTCGCCGCAGATGCCCAGATGGATGTCGGGGCGGGTGGCGCGGCCCAGCTTGCAGGCCATATCCACCAGCTTGCCCACACCGACCTGATCCAGACGGGCGAACGGATCGCTCTCATAGATCTTGTTGTCGTAGTAAGCGGGCAGGAACTTGCCGGCATCGTCACGGCTGAAGCCAAAGGTCATCTGAGTCAGGTCGTTGGTACCGAAGGAGAAGAACTCCGCCTCGGTGGCGATGGCATCAGCGGTCAGCGCAGCGCGGGGGATCTCGATCATGGTGCCCACCAGGTACTTCATGTTCATACCGGCAGCAGCCAGCTCCTCGTCAGCGGTCTTGACCACCACGTCCTTGACGAACTTCAGCTCCTTGACCTCGCCCACCAGGGGGATCATGATCTCGGGCACCATGTTCCAGTCGGGGTGCTTCTTCTGGACGTTGATGGCGGCGCGGATGACGGCACGGGTCTGCATGACGGCGATCTCCGGGAAGGTGACGGCCAGACGGCAGCCGCGGTGACCCATCATGGGGTTGAACTCGTGCAGGGAGGCGATGATGGCCTTGATGTCGGCTACGGTCTTGCCCATATCCTTGGCCAGCAGCTCGATGTCCGCCTCCTCGGTGGGAACGAACTCGTGCAGAGGGGGATCCAGGAAGCGGATGGTAACGGGGCATCCCTCCATGGCCTCATAGATGCCCTCGAAGTCGCCCTGCTGCATGGGCAGCAGCTTGGCCAGAGCCTTCTCGCGCTGCTCCTTGGTGTCGGAGCAGATCATCTCGCGGATGGCGGCAATACGGTCGCCCTCGAAGAACATATGCTCGGTACGGCACAGGCCGATGCCCTGAGCACCCAGAGAGCGGGCGCGGGCAGCGTCGGCGGGGGTATCGGCATTGGTGCGGACCTTCAGCCGGCGGAACTTGTCGGCCCAGGCCATGATGCGGCCGAAATCGCCGCCCACATTGGCGTCCACGGTGGGCATAGCGCCGTCGTAGATATTACCGGTGGAGCCGTCCAGGCTCATCCAGTCGCCCTCGTGGTAGGTCTTGCCTGCCAGGGTGAACTGCTTGTTGGCCTCGTCCATGTTGATGGCACCGCAGCCGGAGACGCAGCACTTACCCATGCCGCGGGCCACAACGGCCGCGTGGGAGGTCATACCGCCGCGGACGGTCAGGATGCCCTGGGCGGCCTTCATGCCCTCGATATCCTCGGGAGAGGTCTCCAGACGAACCAGCACCACCTTCTCACCGCGGGCGGCCCACTCCTTGGCGTCCTCGGCGGTGAAGACGATCTTGCCGCAGGCGGCGCCGGGGGAGGCGGGCAGAGCCTTGGCGATGGCGGGAGCCTTCTTGAGGACAGCCGCATCGAACTGGGGATGGAGCAGGGTGTCGAGGTTGCGCGGGTCGATCATGGAGACGGCCTTCTTCTCGTCGATCATGCCCTCGTCCACGAGGTCACAGGCGATCTTGAGAGCAGCCTGCGCGGTGCGCTTACCGCTGCGGCACTGGAGCATATAGAGCTTGCCGTTCTCGACGGTGAACTCCATGTCCTGCATGTCGCGGTAGTGATCCTCGAGCAGGTCGCAGACCTTGACGAAGTCGGCGTAAGCCTGGGGGAACTTCTCTTCCATCTGGGAGATGGGCATCGGGGTACGGACGCCGGCGACGACGTCCTCGCCCTGAGCGTTGGTCAGGAACTCGCCCATGAGCTTCTTCTCGCCGGTGGCGGGGTCACGGGTGAAGGCGACGCCGGTACCGGAGTTGTCGTTCAGGTTGCCGAAGACCATCGGCATGACGTTGACGGCAGTGCCCCAGGAATAGGGGATGTCGTTGTCGCGGCGATAGACGTTCGCGCGCGGGTTGTCCCAGGAGCGGAACACGGCGCGGATGGCTTCGTACAGCTGGGTCTTGGGGTCGGAGGGGAAGTCCTCGCCGATCTGCTGCTTGTACTCGGCCTTGAACTGCTCGGCGAGTTCCTTGAGGTCGGCTGCGGTAAGCTCGATGTCGAGCTTGACGCCGCGCTTTTCCTTCATCGCGTCGATGAGCTGCTCAAAGTACTTCTTGCCGACTTCCATAACGACGTCGGAGAACATCTGGATGAAACGTCTGTAAGAATCGTATACGAAACGCTCGAATTTAGGATCCGGGTTTCCTTCGATCATTGCAGCTACTACTTCGTCATTCAAACCAAGGTTAAGGATAGTATCCATCATACCAGGCATGGATGCACGAGCACCGGAACGTACGGAAACGAGAAGTGGATTTTTGAGGTCACCGAACTTTTTACCGTTCACTTCCTCCATCCATTTAACACCTTCCATTGTCTGAGCCATAATCTCATCATTGATTTTACGGCCATCTTCATAATACTGCGTACATGCTTCTGTACTGATAGTGAAACCCTGTGGTACCGGAAGACCGATTTCAGTCATCTCCGCAAGGTTAGCACCTTTACCACCAAGCAGATTACGCATGGTCATGTTACCTTCTTTGAAGGTATAAACCCATTTGTTTGCCATGATACTTATTTCCTCCTAAATAATATAATAATGTATTTTGACACAGAAACATTTGCATAGAAATAACGCAACAGTTCTGCGGTCGCTGACTCCATTGTAACATAAAGAACGCCGAGAGAAAAGCACTTTTTTCGTCTTATCCGATTTTTTGGTAATTTAATTGACAAACCATTACAATCACACTATAATTTTTATAACTGCGGTATTATATATAAGAAGATAATTTTTTTATATAAAATGCCCTGCAAATACATTTACAATGAAATAATGGAGGTTCCTATGATACGCATAATTACGGACAGTCTGTGCGATTTAACCATGGACTATGCAAAAGAATTAAACATCGATATCATGCCGCTTACCGTTCGTTTTGGGGAAGACGATTTTAAATGTGGTATTGATCTCACCAACGAAGCTTTCTATGACAAACTTACAAACGACAGTAACAATCCTTCTACCGCCGCTGTCAATCCATTTGAATTCGAGGAAATTTTCAAAAAATACATCGATGCCGGCGATGAAATCGTGGCAGTCCTCTTTTCCAAATACATGAGTGCAACATTTCAGTCCGCATCCATTGCCGCAGAAAACATCAATTCTGACCGTCTGTATTTGATTGACTGTGAAACGGGAGCCATGGGACAGGGACTTTTAGTTGAAACTGCTGTCACTTTGCGTGACGAGGGAAAATCCGCAAAAGAAATTGCCGACACCATTCAGACCCTTTTAAAGAAAACCGCAACCTATATCGTCGTAGATTCACTGGAATACTTAAAACGTGGCGGACGAATCAGTAAAAGTGCAGCACTGCTTGGCGGCCTGATGAAAGTACATCCGGTTTTACAGGTTATTGCCGACGGTGCAAAACCAATTGATAAGGTAAAAGGAAAGAAATCCGCAAATGCATGGCTGATTAACAAATTAAAAGACCAGCCGGCAGATGAAAATTATAAACTCGTAATCGGACATTCAAATGCGCCGGAGCGGGCAAAAGCATTTGAAGAACAACTTCGTGAGGCAGGTATTAAAAATGAAATTCTGACCACCTGCATCGGACCGGTCGTAGGAACACATATCGGTCCAAACTGTTTGGGAATTGGATATATCATCAAATAAATAAAATGGATAGAGAACAAAAAAACTATATATAAAGGAGACAACTATGCCTAAAAGAGAAGACATTAACAAAGTATTAATCATCGGTTCCGGTCCGATTATCATCGGACAAGCCTGCGAGTTTGACTACTCCGGAACACAGGCCTGCAAGGCGCTCAGAAAACTTGGTTACGAAATCGTTTTGGTCAATTCCAACCCGGCAACCATTATGACAGACCCGGAAATTGCAGATGTAACTTACATCGAGCCACTGAACGTAAACCGTTTGGAGCAAATCATTGCCAAAGAGCGTCCGGATGCCGTTTTACCAAACCTCGGCGGTCAGTCCGGCTTAAACCTTTGTGCCGAATTGGCAAGTGAGGGAATTCTTGACAAATACGGCGTACAGGTAATTGGTGTGCAGGTCGATGCCATTGAACGTGGAGAAGACCGTATCGAATTCAAGAAATCCATGGATGCCATTGGCGTTGAAATGGCAAGAAGCCAGGTATCTTACAGCGTAGATGAAGCGTTAGCCATTGCGGATGAATTAGGATATCCGGTTGTTTTACGCCCTGCTTACACAATGGGCGGCGCCGGCGGCGGTCTTGTCTATAATAAAGAAGAATTAAAAACTGTTTGTGCCCGTGGACTTCAGGCAAGTTTAGTTGGACAGGTTCTTGTCGAGGAATCCATCCTTGGCTGGGAAGAATTAGAGCTTGAAATTGTACGTGACGCCGATGGCAATATGATTACCGTCTGCTTCATTGAAAACATTGACCCAATGGGAACGCATACCGGTGATTCTTTCTGTTCCGCACCGATGCTTACCATTTCCGAAGAAGTGCAGAAACGTCTTCAGGAACAGGCATACCGCATTGTCGATTCCGTCAAGGTAATCGGCGGCACTAATGTACAGTTTGCTCATGATCCGGTTTCCGATCGAATCGTTGTTATCGAAATCAACCCAAGAACTTCCCGTTCTTCTGCACTGGCATCCAAAGCTACCGGTTTCCCAATCGCTTTAGTTTCCGCTATGCTTGCTGCCGGTCTTACTTTGAAAGACATCGAATGTGGAAAATACGGAACCTTAGATAAATACAAACCGGACGGTGACTATATTGTAATTAAATTTGCGCGCTGGGCTTTTGAAAAATTCAAAGGTGTAGAAGATAAATTAGGAACTCAGATGCGTGCCGTCGGCGAAGTAATGAGCATTGGAAAAACTTATAAAGAGGCTTTTCAGAAAGCAATCCGAAGCTTAGAGACCGGCCGCTATGGTTTAGGTTTTGCCAAAGATTATAATGAAAAATCAAAAGAAGAACTACTTCGTATGTTAGCTACTCCTTCGAGTGACCGCCATTTCATTATGTATGAGGCACTTAGAAAGGGCGCTACCGTAGACGAAATCTTTGATATTACAAAAGTAAAACACTACTTTGTTGAACAGATGAAAGAACTTGTTGAGGAAGAGGAAGCCATCGCAAAATCCAAAGGTTCTCTTCCATCCGATGAACAGCTTATTTCCGCTAAGAAAAATGGCTTCTCGGATAAATACTTAAGTCAGATTCTTGCGATTCCGGAAGATGACATCCGCAATAAGAGAATCGAACTTGGCATTGAGGAGGCCTGGGAAGGTATTCACGTAAGCGGAACCAAAGACAGTGCTTATTATTATTCAACTTACAACGCCAAAGACAAAAATCCGGTCAGCGAAGAAAAGAATAAAATCATGATTCTCGGTGGTGGTCCAAACCGAATCGGTCAGGGTATCGAATTTGACTACTGCTGTGTTCACGCAGCACTTGCTTTGAAAAAACTCGGCTTTGAGACGATTATCGTAAACTGTAATCCGGAGACGGTTTCCACCGACTACGATACATCCGACAAATTGTACTTTGAGCCTTTAACATTGGAAGATGTTTTAAGCATTTACAAAAACCACTCGGTGTAATTGCTCAGTTTGGTGGACAGACACCGCTTAATTTGGCAGCCGAACTGGAGAAAAACGGAGTTAAAATTCTTGGCACGTCTCCATCTGTTATCGACTTGGCGGAAGACCGCGATTTGTTCCGTGCCATGATGGACAAATTAGGAATCCCAATGCCGGAAGCAGGCATGGCAACAACCGTTGATGAAGCACTGGAAATTGCGAAAAAAATTGGTTATCCGGTTAT
>ERZ825384.2959-NODE-2959-length-16053-cov-4.063570_pt1 | contig 16053 bp, 12 predicted proteins | sample MGYA00519931_ERZ825384 | MGnify/ENA primary metagenome ERZ825384 (study PRJEB31778, sample SAMEA3449200) | human gut metagenome | biome: human gut; feature: human-associated habitat; material: faeces | place: United Kingdom | collected 2010/2012 ...
TTCTTCCTTTCCAAACCGCAAACTGAATTTGCGGTTTGGGTTTTTCTATGCAAATTTGCGACAACCTCTCAGGCGCTTCGCACCAGCTCCCCTTCCAGGGGAGCCTTTACACGCGGCGTTTTACGCTGGGGTAGAGGGAGGCGTCGGTGTGGGGGAGGAAGCGGGCGGCGTGCATGTTTTCCACGAACTTCTCCATCTCCCCGAACTGCACATAGGTCGCAAGCGCCCGGATGCGCGCCAGCCGTGCGCGGCAGCTCCGGTCCAGCAGGAGCCGTCTGGCTCCGGCGAGCGAGGAATTGCCGAGGATCCGGAACTTTTCCCGCGGCAGGTCGGGATACAGCCCGACCGTGATCGCGGACTCCAGATCGTAATGCGTGCCGAAGCCTCCGGCGAGGTAGAACGTGCCGATCTCCGCCGGGCTGACGTTCACGCTCTGCAGCATCGTTGCGACCATGGTGTGCGCGGCGGCCTTGCAGGTGAGGAACTCGCCGATGTCGTCCTGGGTAAAATAGAGCGGCACATTGCCGTCGTAGGCGTAGATGATCGCGGGGACGTTGCGCTGGCGATCCTCCTCCCAGACCTCGCGGATGCAGGGCGAAGCGTCCTTCTGCAGCCGCCCGGCCGAGTCGATCCAGCCCGAGAGAAAGCCCTCGGCGATGAGGTCCAGAATGCCGGAGCCGCAGATGCCCTTCGGCGGCAGATCGCCGATGGTCCGATACCGCAGGCGGTTGTCCGCGCCGATCTTCACGCTGCAGATCGCCCCCGGCTCCGCCCGCATGCCGGAATGGCTGACCGCGCCCTCCAGCGCGGGCCCGGCCGCGCCCGCGCCCATGAGCAGAAAGTCCCGGCAGCCCAGCACCAGCTCGCCGTTCGTGCCGATGTCGAGAAACAGCGCCAGATCCTCCCGCGTGTCCAGATCCGTCTCCAGCAGCCCGCCCGTGATGTCGCCGCCCAGATAATTGGCGATCGCGGGCATGCAGTAGACATTTCCGCAGATGGGCAGTCCCAGCTCCGCCGCCCGGATCACGCCGGGGTCAAAAAACACCGGCGTGTACGGGCTCTGAAACACGAGCCACGGGTCGCAGCCGAGGAAGAAGTGCAGCATCGTCGTGTTGCCGCCGACGGTCATGGCGGAGATCGCCTCCGGGCGGATATCTGCCGCCCGGCAGCAGGTATCGATCATGCCGCGCACGTCCGAAAGCGTCAGCGCCTGTAAAGTCTTCAGGTTTTCCCGGTCCGCCTTCACCGCGAGGATGCGGTCGAGGATGTTCGCGCCGAACTGCGTCTGGCTGTTGGTGCAGGCAGCTTGCGAAAGCGTCCGGCCGCGCACGAGATCCACCAGCTCCATCTGCATGATCGTGCTGCCGATGTCGAGGCACAGGCCGTAGTGTTCAGCGGTCGTATCGCCCGGCTCCACGCGCACAGCGTCGGTCCCGCCCGGCCCGGGGCAGAGCGTCACGGTGACGCGGTAGTCCGCCGCGGATAAGACGGGATACAGCTGCTGCAGGCAGCCCAGTGTCAGTCTGCATCCGTCCGGCAGCGCGGCCAGCAGCCGCTCCCGCGCGGCAAGAAAATCGCCGCCCGCCGGCGCGTGCAGTTCCAGATAACGTTTTTCACTCAGTGGTTCCATAGCAATACTCCTACGCGCTGCGTCCGAGCAGGAGGCACAGCGCGCCGTAGCCGTGCGACAGCAGGTCGAAGACCCAGCGGTTCGTGTCCACGCTGCGCTCGCCCATGTCGATGACGGCGGTCGCGTTCTTCAGCCGCCGGGCGGTCCGGTAGAATTTCCCATCCTGCCGTCCGCGTGTTTCGCCTGCGCGCACCCAGGCGGCAAAGACGCCGTCCAGATACGCGTGGATCAGCAGCTCCGTCGCCATCGAGCGCTCGGTGATCTGCAGCGCCGCGCCGCATTCTGCCTCGTAGCCCGCAAGGATCGCGCGGCTGAGCGGCAGCGAGCCGTTGCCCTTCTGCCGCAGGAAGGTCATGAGCGCGTCGTTCGTCGTCAGGTGGACGGCCTTGTCGGTATAATAGAGCGTCACGCCTTCGGGCAGCTGCGAAGCATCCATCTGCGCCGCCTCCTTTGTCTGTTTGTGTCTATCTTACCACATCCCGCGCAGGATGCAAGAGGCAGATGCCCCTTGCGCCTGCGGGCATTTGCAGGTATAATCAGGGTGTATCTGAAAACTCCCAACGCGCCCGGACAGCGGGCCTTTTCGCGCTGCGCTGCGTCATTTTTCCTTGAAATACGTCAGTATTCCTGCGAAAAAATGTCTTTCTCAGCGCGAAAATTCCTCGCTGCCGGTCTCATTGCTGGTTTTCAGATACACCCTAAGACAAAATCGACAAAAGAGGTATCGCCATGCTTGATTCTTATATTTCCGCCCTCTGCCGCTATGCCGAGCGCACGGGGCTCCTCCAGCCGGAGGATCTGGTCTTTGCGCGCAACGCGCTGCTCGAGGCGCTGCAGCTCGATTCCTTCGACGAAGCCGCCGCCCCGGCAGAGGCCTCGCTGGCCGATATTTTGCAGGTGCTGACCGGCGATGCCGTCGCCCGCGGCGTCTGCCCGGATAATCAGGTCGCCCGCGACCTGTTCGACACGAAGCTCATGGGCGTGCTGACGCCCCGGCCGCACGAGGTCCGCACCTGCTTCCATACGCTCTACCAGATCTCCCCGCAGAAGGCGACCGACTGGTTCTACCGCTTCAGCCAGGACACCAACTACATCCGCCGCGACCGCATTGCGAAGGACAAAAAGTGGACCTACGCCTGCGAATACGGCGAGCTGGACATCACCATCAACCTCTCCAAGCCCGAGAAGGACCCGCGCGCCATCGCCGCGGCCAAGCTCGCGCCGCAGTCCGGCTACCCCAAGTGCGCCCTGTGCGCGGAAAACGAGGGCTACGCGGGCCGCATGAACCATCCCGCCCGGCAGAACCACCGCATCATCCCCCTTGAGCTGGACAGCGGCAGCTGGTATCTGCAGTATTCCCCCTACGTCTATTACAACGAGCACTGCATCGTCCTCAACGCTGAGCATACGCCCATGCGCATCAGCGCGGCGACGTTCCGCCGGCTGCTGGACTTTACGAAGCTGTTCCCGCATTATTTCCTCGGCTCGAACGCGGATCTGCCCATCGTCGGCGGCTCGATTTTGAGCCACGACCATTTCCAGGGTGGCCACTACACCTTCGCCATGGAAAAGGCCCCGGTCGAGACGCCGGTCTCGTTTGCCGGATTCCCGGACATTGCAGCCGGGATCGTCAAATGGCCGATGTCCGTCCTGCGCCTGACCGGCAGCGATCCGGACCGGCTGTGCCTGCTGGCGGAGAAGATCCTGACTGCCTGGCGCGGCTACACCGATGAAGCCGCCATGGTCTTCGCCGAGACTGACGGCACGCCGCACAACACCATCACGCCCATCGCCCGCCGCCGCGGGGAAGATTTTGAGCTGGATCTTGTCCTGCGCAACAATCTCACGACGCCGGAGCATCCGCTCGGCCTCTATCACCCGCACGAGCAGCTGCACCACATCAAAAAAGAGAACATCGGCCTCATCGAGGTCATGGGTCTGGCCGTCCTGCCTGCGCGGCTGGACAAGGAGCTGGCGCTTCTGAAGGACGCGATCCTCTCTGGCCGCGACCTGCGCGCGGACGAGACGCTGCAGAAGCACGCCGACTGGGCCGAGGCGCTGCAGGGCCGCTATACCTTTACGCCGGAGAATACCGAGCAGATCCTGCAGCAGGAGGTCGGCGCTGTCTTCATGCAGGTCCTCGAAGACGCCGGCGTCTACAAACGCACCCCCGCCGGCCAATCCGCCTTCCTCCGCTTCACCGCCAGCGTGTAAAGCATGAAAAGGCTCCCCTGGAAGGGGAGCTTTTTGCTTGCTGCGGAATATGAAAGAGCCCCGCGGCTGCGTGGATCGCAGCGCGGGGATGCTGGTCATTGCGGCGTTGTCGGTTGGGCGCAGCGGACGGCGGCGGTTTCGTGGAGGATGCGCTGCATCTCCGGCCATTTGGCTTCCATGTCGGCGACCAGCTTCAGCTGCGTGCGGCAGCGGTCAAGGTTCTGGGTGGGATAGTCGATCTTGAAATAGACGTCGCCGTCCAGATAATCCTTCAAAAACCGCATAGCCAGCTCCGCCGTGATGATCTTCGCGCCAAGCGGCAGGACCTCGATCTCCTTCGGGGTCAGCGCGTGACCACAGGCGTCGAGATAGCCCTCCAGGAACGCCTGGTACATGTCGAGCTTCAGCCAGACCTGATCCAGATCCTTCTCATCCTCTGCGGCCGAGGACGCGCCGAAACGCACGCCGTCGCCGAAATCATAGGCAGACAAACCCGGCATCACCGTGTCGAGATCGAGCACGCACTTGGCGCAGCCGGTCTGCGGGTCGAGCAGGACGTTGTTGAGCTTGGTGTCGTTGTGCGTCACGCGCAGCGGCAGCTCGCCGGCCGCGAGCATGCGGCAGAGCGTCCCGAGCTCCTGCTCCCGCGCGAGCAGGAAGTCGATCTCGGGCCCGACATCCTTCACGCGGCCGCAGACATCGGCTTCGATGGCGGCGCGGAACTGACGCAGGCGGTCGATGGTGTCGTGGAAATGCGGGATGGTCTCATACAGGGAGGCCGCCGGGAAATCCGCCAGCGCCTGCTGGAACTTGCCGAAGGCCACCGCGGCCTGGTAAAAGTCGTTTCTGTCGCGCGGCATATCCAGGCTGATGCCGCCGGAGATGAAGTTGTAGGCGCGCCAGAACTCGCCCTGGTCATCGATGCAGTATTTTCTGCCGTCCTTGGCCCTGCAGAGGCGGATGCACTCCAGACCGATCTGCTTGCGGTCGATGAACCGGGAGACCGCGTCGATATTCTCGATCAGCTCCTCCGGGTGGCGGAAGGCGACGCGGTTGATCCGCTGCAGGGTGTAGGCCTTCCGGTTGTCGCAGACGACGCGGAAGGTGCGGTTGATATGGCCGTTGCCGAGCGGCTCACAGGAGATGGGCGTTCCGTCCAGGCAGAACTGCTGTAAAACCTGTTCCATAGATACAATGTCCTTTTTTCTTTCTATTGGGAGCTCCCGAAGAGAGGGAGTATCGTTTGCGCACACGTGCAGCCGCACGTTCTTTCTATTGTATCCCATTTGCAGGATAATTGCAACCATCTTGCAGCCATTCCCTGCGGATCCGACAGAAAAACGGCCTGCCGCAGCGCGGCAGGCCGTCAGATCCGGTCGCTTATTTCATCTGCGCGATGTCGCAGACGATCTCGACGCACTTGTCGACGCCGAGCTTGCCGCTGTCGAGGCAGATGTCGTAGTTCTCGGCCTCGCCCCAGTTGCGGTTGGTGTAGTGCTTGTAGTAGACCTTCCGCTTGCTGTCCTTCTCCTGCAGGCGCTTTTCCATGGGCTTGCTGGTCTCGCCGTAGCGCTCGCGCACGCGGGCGGCGCGGTGCTGCATGTCGGAATGGACGAAGATGTGCAGGCAGTCCGGCTGGTCCTTCAGGATGAAATCCGCGCAGCGGCCGACGATGACGCACGGGCCCTTGCTGGCCAGATCGCGGATGACGTTTGTCTGGCAGACGTAGAGCTTATCCGACACGGACATGGTGTCGATCAGCCCCATCGGGTGGGACGACACGGCGATGTTGAACAGGAAGCTGCTGGTGACGGAGGCGTATTCGCCGATCTCCTCGATGAACTCGTGCGAGAAGCCGCTCTCCTTTGCGACCTTGTCGACCAGCTCCTTATCGTAATAGGGGATGCCGAGTTTCTCGGCCACCGCCTTGCCGATGCTTCTTCCGCCGCTGCCAAACTGGCGGCTGATGGTGATGACCTTGTTTGTCATAAAAACTCCCCCTTATTTTTGATGCCCCTATTATACACCAAAATGCTCGGGATGACAATGAAAAATTTCCGTCAGGACGGCATCAAAGATACGGCCTCATGTCCTTGACCAGCTGATCCTCCAGCCGGATGAGCGACTGGGCGAGGCCCCGCGCGTCCTCGTCCGCTGTGGGGTACTGGTTGCAGTAGCGGGCGAGCGACTTGATGCCCATCGAGCAGCCGGTCGAGATAAGGTCGGCCGTCGTCGCGTCGCCGGGCTTCATGGCGAGCATCGCCTCCGTCTTCATCCAGGACATGGCGCGGGCGGCCGGATCGGCGGACTTTGCCTCCTTGCCCTGCGCGCGCAGCAGCGCCTTCGTCTCGGCGGCGAGCGACTCATGCTGGCGCTTGCTGCTCGCGAGCCGCCGCTGCAGCGGCCCGTCCGGGCTGTTTTTCAGCACGTCGTCCAGCGAGCGGATGGCCATATCAGTCCCCGCCGCGCACTCGGACAACAGATGCAGCGTGTCTTCGTTCATCTTGCAGCTCCTCCTTTCAGACTCTGTAATTATTGTGTTCCAAAAGCGGAAAAAATATGATACAATGCGGAAAAAGGAGGCATGCATATGCGTATGGAACGAACGGTCCGCGAGATCGCGGGCGACTACGCCGTGCTGGAAAACGAATCCGGCGGCACGACTGAGGTCGCGCTGGCCCTGCTGCCGAACGGCGTCCGCGAGGGCATGGTGCTCATTTTTGAAAACTTCGAATACCGAATCAAAGAATAAAGGAGAAGGGCTATGATCCGTCATATCGTGATGTGGAAATTCCGCGAAGGAGAAGAAGAAAACCGGGAGAAATTTCTCTCCGGCCTGCAGGCGCTGGATGGTGTGATCCCCGAGATCCGCCATATGGAGATCCACCGCAGCTGCAAGCCCGGCAACCCCTACGACGCCTGCCTGATCGCCGATTTTGACGATCTGGAGGCCCTCAGCCGCTACAAAAACGACCCCCGCCACGTCGCCGTCTCCACCCTCTGCAAATCCATCCGCGAATCCCGCGGCGCGATCGACTACGAGCTGTGAAAAAGGCTCCCCTCCCAGGGGAGCTTTTTTCGCTGTGGGATTATTTTCCCAAGCGGCACAAGGCGACGGGTTCTGCGGGGGAAAGGTGGCAAACTGGGAGCATCCTGTGAGAAGAGGGGATGCGCATGAAAAAACGGCTGCCGGAGATCCTGTGCATGGCGGCGGTGCTCGTGGGGCTGCTGGCGCTGGCGGTGCAGGCCGGGGCGGAGCAGACGCACCGGGCGTACCTGTACGGCTACCCGGACGGGACCATCCGACCGGAGGCGGAGGTGAGCCGCGCGGCCTTCGCCTGCATTCTGCTGCGGCTGGCAGAGAATGAGCTGCCGGAGGGCGCGCGCGTGCGCTTCTGGGATGTACCGGGGACGAGCTGGGCCTACGCGGCCGTTACGCGGCTGGCGGGGCTGGGGCTGCTGCCGTTCGGGTCGGACGGCTGGTTCCGGCCGGACGAGGGGCTCACGTGGCGGGACTTTTCCGGCGTGCTGGACAAGCTCGCGCAGACGGAGGCCGGGCGCGCGGCCTTCCCGGTGCTGGCCGCGGCCTGGAGCGAGAAGACGCTGGCCGCCGCCGAGGCGGATGAGGCCGCGGCAGAGGCCGTCCTTACCCGCGCGGAGCTGGCCCGGGCGCTCAACAGTCTGCTCGGCCGCTGCCCGGACGGGCAGGACGCGCAGCTGCAGGCTGCCGCCTGGTACCGCGACAACCAGGACCAGACCGCCTGGTACTACGCGGACCTCATCGAAGCCTCCGCCGACCACACCTGCAGGCTTTTGCCGCAGGGCGAGCAGTGGACAGCCATCGGGTAAGGCAGCACCGCACAATTGCGTCTGCGCGCTTCGGCGGATCTTTTCCGCCGATCCTGCGGCGTTGCCTCAAAAAGTCTGCCCTTCCGGGCAGGCTTTTTCTCTGCGTGTTCACGATTTATTCAAGCAAAATGTGTGCCGGTATGGCATAATATACTATTCAGAAAGCAAAAAAAGTGAGGGGCGGACGCATGCAGGATTTTGTTGTATTTGACCATGTCTGTAAGACCTATCAGATGGGAGACGTGCGCATTGAGGCGCTGAAGGACGCGTCGTTTACGATCGACGAGGGGGAGATCTGCGTCATCGTCGGCCAGTCCGGCGCGGGCAAGACCACGCTCCTGAACATCCTCGGCGGCATGGACCGGCTCACCTCCGGCCATGTGCTGCTCGCGGGCGAGGACGTGGCGGACTATAGCCGCAAGCGCCTGACGACCTACCGCCGCCACGAGGTCGGGTTCGTGTTCCAGTTTTACAATCTGCTGCCCAATATGACGGCACTGGAAAACGTGCAGATCGCAAGCCAGCTGTGCAAGGATCCGCTGCCGGCCGACGAGGTCCTGCGGCAGGTCGGCCTCGGCGAGCGGATGCAGAATTTCCCCGCGCAGCTCTCCGGCGGCGAGCAGCAGCGCGTGGCCATTGCCCGCGCGTTGGCAAAGCGGCCGAAGCTGCTGCTGTGCGACGAGCCGACCGGCGCGCTCGACGACCAGACCGGCAAGCAGATCTTGTCCCTGCTGCAGGCGCAGAGCCGCGCGGGCGGCATGACCGTTGTCATCATTACGCACAACTCGGCGCTGACCGCCATGGCCGACCGGGTCATCCGCGTGAAAAGCGGGCAGATCGCCGGCGTCCGGATCAATGAACATCCGACGCCCGTCGAGCAGATCGAGTGGTGAGCGGCATGGGGAAGCTGACGCTGCGGGAGATCCGCAGGAGTTTGGGCCGGTTTCTGGCCATCGCGGCCATCGTGGCGCTGGGTGTGGGCTTTTTCTGCGGCCTGCGGCTGACGAAGACAGCCATGGTGCGCACGCTGGACGCCTACGCCGAGGCGCAGCAGATGTACGATTTCCGCCTCGTGAGCACCATTGGCTTTGACGAGACCGACGCGGCCAAAATCGCCGCCGACAGCCGCGTCGCCGTGTGCGAGGGCACAAAGAGCGCCGACGCGCTGACCAGCACGGCGGGCGGCGCGTCGCGGGCATGCAAATTTCTGTCGCTGCCCGAGACGCTCGACCTGCCGAGCCTGAAGGCCGGACGGCTGCCGCAGACGGCGGACGAGTGTCTGGCCGACGGGATGCTGTACTCGGAACAGGATCTCGGGCAGAAGATCGTGCTCTCGGAGGAGAATGACGACGATACGCTGGGGAAGTTCACCCGGCGGGAATTCACCATCGTCGGCATCGCCAAGAGCGTTCTGTACATCAACTATGAGCGCGGCAGCACGTCGGTCGGCAGCGGGTCGCTGTCCGCCTTCGTGTACGTGCTGCCGGAGGCGTTTGACTTTGACTATGATACGGAGCTGTATCTGCGCCTGACGGACCGGGCGGGCGAGATCTACTCGGACGAATATAAGGCGCGCATCGACGACGCCGAGCCCTGGGTCACCGCGCTTGCGGAGCAGTGCGCGGACGACCGCGGCACGCGGCTGCATGACGACGCGGCCGAGACGTTGGCTGACGCCCGCGAAACGCTCGACGAAAAGCAGCAGGAGCTGGCGGACGCGAAGCAGAAGCTCGAAGACGCCAAGCAGACGCTGGCGGACGCCGAACAGGACGTCCTGGACGGCGAACAGAAGCTGGCCGATGCGAAGGAGGAGGCCGACCGCGAGCTGGCCGACGCCTACCAGAAGCTCGTCGACGGCCAGAAGGAGATCGAGGAGAACGAGCAGAAGCTTGCAGACGCCCGCAAGGAGCTCTCGGACGGCGAACAGAAGCTCGCCGACGCGCAGGCAGAATATGACGACGGCGCGGCCAAGCTGGCCGAGGCCAGAGAGGAGCTTCGCAAACAGTTTAACGAGACTGTCGGCGAGCTGCAGGCCGGGCAGGCGGAGATCGACAAGAATCAGGCGCAGCTCGACCAGAAGCGCGCGGAGCTCGCCGCGCAGAAGGCCGAGCTCGAAGCGACCAAGGCGCAGCTGGAGGCGGCGCTGGGCAGCGGTCAGCTGTCAGAGGACCAGAAAGCGCAGCTGCAGGCGCAGCTCGCGCAGGTCAAGGCCGGGCTGCAGAAGATCGAAGCTGCCGGACCGGAGCTTGACGCGGCGCAGCAGCAGATCGACGCGGCGCAGGCGGAGCTCAACGCAGGCAGCGAGGAATTCGGCGACGGGCTGGAGGAGGCCAACGCTGAGATCAGCGAAAACCAGAAAAAGCTCGACGAGGCCAAGGCCACGCTCGATGAAAAGAATCAGGAGCTGGCCGACGCAAAGCAGGAGCTCGCCGATGGCGAGCAGCAGCTGGCCGACGCAAAGCAGGAGCTGGCGGACGGCTGGGCCGATTACTACAGCGGCAAGGCCGAGGCCGAACAGAAGATCGCCGACGCGGAAGCCGAGCTTGCCGACGCGAAGCAGCAGCTCACGGATGGCAAGCAGGACATCGCCGACGCCGAAGTGGAGCTCTCGGACGGCGAACAGAAGCTGGCCGATGCGGAGCAGGAGTATCAGGACGGGCAGGACGCGCTCGAAAAGCTCGAAAACCCGGACGTGTTCGTGCTGGACCGCAGCAGCAACATCGGCTACGCCTGTTTTGAGAGCGATTCGGATATCGTGCGGGGCGTCTCGCGTGTGTTCCCGCTGTTTTTCTTCGCCGTGGCGGCGCTCGTGTGCATCACGACGATGACGCGCATGGTCGACGAGCAGCGCACGCAGGCGGGCGTTTTGAAGGCCATGGGCTACTCCAACGGCGCGATCTTCCTGGTCTATTTCCTCTACGCCGGGAGCGCTTCGGTGCTCGGCTGCGTGGTTGGCATCGCGGCGGGCTCGTATTTCCTGCCGAAGATGATCTGGCAGGGGTATAATATCATGTACGGCTTCACGGACATCCTGTATGCGTTCGACTGGCCGCTGGCGCTGTTGTCCGCAGGGGCGTATCTGCTCTGCGCGCTCGGCACGACGTGGTACGTCGCGCATGCGGAGCTGCAGCGGCCCGCGGCGGAGCTCATCCGCCCCAAGGCCCCGAAGGCGGGCAAGCGGATCTTGCTGGAGCGGCTGCCGGGCCTCTGGAACCGGATCCCGTTTTTGCATAAGGTCTCCATCCGCAACATCCTGCGGTATAAAAAGCGGATGATCATGATGATCATCGGCATCGGCGGCTGCACGGCCCTGCTCATCACCGGCTATGGCATCCAGGATTCCATCAGCAACGTCGTCGACTATCAGTACAGCGAGATCACCCGCTACGACGCGTCGGTCACGTTCCAGCACGCGCTGAACGAGACGGAGCGCACGGCCTTCGCCGCGCTCTGCGAGGAAGAAGCCGAAGAATATCTCTTCGTGGCCGAAAAGAGCGCCGACGCCAGCGCGGGCAGCACGGTCAAGACGACGAACGTCGTCTGCCCGGCCTCCGGCAGCGTAGACGGCTTTGTCGACCTGCATGAGAAGGACAAAACGCCGGTCGCCTATCCCGAAAACGGCGCGTGCGTCATCAGCCGCGGGCTGGCCGAGGCGCTGCAGCTGTCGGCGGGCGACACCATCACGCTGCAGAGCGGCACGCGCGAAGCGCAGCTGCAGGTCGCGGCGGTCTTTGAAAACTATGTCTACAACTACGTCTACCTGACGGCGGAAAGCTGGGCGCAGTGCTTCGGCGAAGCGCCGGCATACGAGCAGGCCTGGGTCAACTTCCCGCCTGACGCCGATGCCCACGCGGCCTCGGCCGCGCTGGCGGGGGCGAAGAACGTCGCCTCCGTGAGCCTCAGCAGCGATTTCCGCGCGCGCGTGGCGACGATGATGGAAAGCCTGCGGTACATCGTGGTGGTCGTGGTGGTCTGCGCGGCGGCGCTGGCGTTCATCGTGCTGTATAACCTCACAAACATCAACATCACCGAGCGCGAGCGGGAGATCGCCACCATCAAGGTCCTCGGCTTCTACGACAGCGAGACGAACCGCTATGTGTTCCGCGAGAACATCATCCTGACGGTGCTCGGCGCGCTTGTGGGTCTGCCGATGGGCAAGGCGCTGCACGCCTACGTCATGTCGCAGATCCGCATCGACCTCATGTGCTTCGACGTGCGGGTGGCGCCGGGCAGCTATCTGCTCTCCGCGGCGCTGACGCTCGCGTTCGGGCTGCTGGTCAATCTGGCGCTGCGCCGGAAGATCCGCGCCATCGACATGGCCCAGGCGCTCAAATCCATCGAATAGCATCCGAAGAGAGAAGAGAAACGAATGAAGAAACTGCTTGTCTATCTGCGGCCCTACCGGCTGCAGGCCATCCTCGCGCCCGTGTTCAAGCTGCTGGAGGCGGCGTTTGAGCTGCTGGTGCCGCTCATCATGGCAGATATCATCGACGTCGGCATCGCGGCGGGCGACACGGGCTATATCCTGAAAAAATGCCTGCTGCTCGTGGGCCTCGGCCTGTGCGGCTTTGCCAGCGCGACCTGCGCGCAGTATTTTTCCGCCAAGGCCGCGACCGGCGTGACGGCCAGTCTGCGCCACGCGCTCTTTGCGCATATCCAGTCGCTGTCGTATGCGGAGCTCGATACCATCGGCCCGGCCACGCTCGTCACGCGGATGACGAGCGACATGAACCAGGTGCAGACCGGCCTCAACCTCACGCTGCGGCTGCTGCTGCGCTCGCCGATCGTCGTGTTCGGCTCGATGATCATGGCGTTTACGATCGACGTGCGCTCGGCGCTCATCTTCGTCGTGACGATCCCGGTGCTCTTTGCCATCGTCTTTGCCATCATGCTCAGCTGCATCCCGCTCTACCGCCGGGTGCAGGCGAAGCTCGACGGCGTGACGGGCGCGGCGCAGGAGAACCTGTCCGGCGTGCGCGTCATCCGCGCCTTTACCCGCGAGCAGACCGAGACGGAGAGCTTTGACGGCCGTCTGGACGGATTGTTTGCCGCGCAGCGGTTCGTGGGCAAGCTGTCGGCGCTTTTGAACCCGCTGACGTATGTGGTCATCAATCTGGCGATCGTGGCGATCTTAAAGACCGGCAGCGTCCGCGTGGACGCGGGCGTCATCACGCAGGGCCAGCTGATCGCGCTGTATAACTACATGTCGCAGATCCTGGTCGAGCTCATCAAGTTCGCCAACCTGATCCTGAACATCACGAAATCCGTCGCCTGCGCGGGCCGGATCTCGCAGGTGCTGGAGACGAAGTCCAGCATGGCCGACGGGCAGGACGCCCTGCCGGACGGCAGCGGCAGCCCGGCGCTGCAGTTCTGCGGCGTCTCGTTCCGCTATCCCGGCGCGGGCGCGGACGCGCTCAGCAGTATCAGCTTCTCCGCCGCGCCCGGGCAGACCATCGGCGTCATCGGCGGCACCGGCGCGGGCAAATCCACGCTGGCGAACCTCATCCCGCGGTTTTACGACGCGACGCAGGGACAGGTCCTTGTGTGCGGCGAAGACGTGCGGCAGCTGCGGCTGCAGGCGCTGCGGCCCTCGATCGGCGTCGTGCCGCAGAAGGCGCTGCTCTTCTCCGGCACCATCCGCGACAATCTCCGCTGGGGCAATGCCCAGGCCAGCGATGAAGACCTCTGGCAGGCGCTGCAGGACGCGCAGGCCGACCAGGTCGTCCGCGGCAAGCAGGGCGGGCTGGACGCGGAAGTCGAGCCCGGCGGGCGCAATTTCTCCGGCGGCCAGCGCCAGCGGCTGACGATCGCCCGCGCACTGGTGCGGAGGCCCGCCATCCTCATCCTCGACGACAGCGCCTCCGCGCTGGACTTTGCCACCGACGCCGCGCTTCGCAAGGCGCTGGCGCATCTGCCGTGGAAGCCCACGGTCGTGCTGATCTCGCAGCGCGTGTCCTCCATCCGCCACGCGGATCAGATCCTCGTGCTCGACGACGGCCGTCTGGCCGGGACCGGCACGCATGACGAGCTGCTGCAGAGCTGCCCGGTCTATCAGGAGATCTGCCGCTCGCAGTATAAGAAGGAGGATGCGCAATGAAGCATGATTCATCCTGGGCGCTTCGGCGCGTGCTCAAAAGCCTCGGGCGGTATCTGCCGCTTCTGATCGTGTCTCTGGTGCTGGCGGCGGCCAGCGTGGCGGGGACGCTCTATATCCCCATTCTGGTCGGCGACGCCATCGACGCCGTCGTCGGCCCGGGGCAGGTCGATTTTGCCGCGGTCTCCGCGTTGGCTGCGAAGATCGCCGTGCTGGCCGCGGGGACGGCGCTTCTGCAGTGGGTCATGGCGGCCATCCACAACCGGGTCTGCTTCGCCGTGACGCGCGACGTGCGCCGGCAGGCGTTCGCCCACCTGCAGCGTCTGCCGCTGGCCTATCTCGACAGCCATCCGGCGGGCGATACGCTCAGCCGCATGATCGCGGACGTCGACCAGTTTGCCGACGGCCTGCTCATGGGCTTCACGCAGCTGTTCACCGGCGTTCTGACCGTTCTGGCCACGCTGGTCGTGATGCTCGTGCTGAATTGGAGGATCGCGCTGGCCGTCTGTCTGCTGACGCCGCTTTCGATCTTCATTGCGAAATATATCACCTCACGCACGAGCCGCTTCTTCCGCGCGCAGGCGCGCATCCGCGGTGAGCAGACCGCGCTCATCAACGAGCTGATCGAGGGGCAGCGCGTTGTGCGCGCCTTCGGTCATGAGGCGGCCGCTCTTGCCGATTTTGACGCCGTCAACGATCGCTTGGAAAAGGCCTCCCTGAGCGCGACCTTCTTCTCGAGCCTGACAAATCCGACCACACGGCTGGCAAATAACCTCGTCTACGCCGTGGTCACGCTCATCAGCGCGCTCAGCGCGATCGCCGGAGGCATCTCCGTCGGACAGGTCAGCGTGTTTCTGAGCTACGCCTCGCAGTATGCCAAGCCGTTCAACGAGATCAGCGGCGTCGTGACCGAGCTGCAAAACGCGCTCACATGCGCCGACCGCGTCTTTGAGCTGCTCGATCTGCCCGACGAGCAGCCCGACTGCGCCGACCCCGTCAGCCCGGAGGCGCGCGGCGCGGTTCGGCTCGACAAGGTCTGCTTCCGTTATGTGCCGGAGCGCCCGCTGATCTCGGACTTCTCGCTGGACGTTCGCCCCGGCCAGCGCATCGCCATCGTCGGCCCGACGGGCTGCGGCAAGACCACGCTCATTAACCTGCTGATGCGGTTTTACGACGTGGACAGCGGCGCGATCTCCGTCGACGGCGCAGACATCCGCCGCATGACGCGGCACGATCTGCGCGGCCGGTACGGCATGGTGCTTCAGGACACATGGCTGGCGACCGCGACCGTCCGCGAAAACATCACCTATGGCAAGCCGGACGCCACGGACGCCGAGATCGAGGCTGCCGCGAAGGCAGCGTATGCGCATTCGTTCATCCGGCGTCTGCCTCAGGGCTACGACACGGTCATTCGCGAAAACGACCTCTCGGCCGGACAGCGCCAGCTGATCTGCATTGCGCGCGCCATGCTCTGCCTGCCGCCGATGCTGATCCTCGACGAGGCGACCTCGTCGATCGACACGCGCACGGAGCTGAAAATTCAGGCCGCGTTTGCCAAAATGATGGCCGGGCGGACCTCCTTCATCGTCGCGCACCGCCTTTCGACCGTCCGCGAGGCCGACGTGATCCTGGTTATGAAGGACGGGCACATCATCGAAAAGGGCAATCATGCCGAGCTGCTGGCAAGGAACGGCTTCTACGCAACGCTCTACAACAGCCAGTTTGCCGGCTGAGCAAAGCGCTCGCCCTCCGGGCGGCGCTCCGCGAAGCACAAGCGACATGCAGCATGGGAGCGGCACACCGCAGCGTGTGCCGCTCCCACGTCTTTTTGCAATTTGGGGCATTCCAGAAAGCATGAGGCTTTGCATCGCAGGAAGCGCGCATTTTTTGATTTCGGAAAGGTGACGCGCCGCAGCGCGCAAAGAGAAAGGGTGCAGGGAAAATCCCTGCACCCTTTGCTTTGTGATTCGCTCGTGATCAGGCGATCACGTTCTGCAGACGCATGATGATGGTCGCAAACTCCGCACGGGTCGCCGTGTTCTTCGGAGCGATACGGCCGTCGATGCCGTTGATGATGCCGGGAAAAATATAATCGTCCAGATACGTGGTCAGCACACCGACTCTGCGGGTGCGGGATTCGCTGCGGTTCACCCGGCCGGCATTCTGCTGACATACGAACGTGCCGCGCCCCGGCGTCCGCTTCAGCAGGCCCTCCTTGTCCGCATGGCCGCTGATCCCCGCCAGGGTGTCGATCTCCGCGCTGACC
>ERZ825384.2974-NODE-2974-length-16003-cov-3.784612_pt1 | contig 16003 bp, 16 predicted proteins | sample MGYA00519931_ERZ825384 | MGnify/ENA primary metagenome ERZ825384 (study PRJEB31778, sample SAMEA3449200) | human gut metagenome | biome: human gut; feature: human-associated habitat; material: faeces | place: United Kingdom | collected 2010/2012 ...
AAAGTAACGTTCCCTCCCTCGTCCTCCCCGTCCCCCATCCCCACGCAAAAAGCCGCCCGGAAATCCGGACGGCTATCTTTTATGCCATTATGATGCTGTTATACGGTACACTTGACCAGATCGGCCAGGATGACGGTGTCGTACTCATCGCGCACAAAGCCCTCGGTCTTCCGGCGCACGGGGCGCGCGGGGGCGGGGGTGCGCTGCGCGGGCACGCATTCCGGCAGCAGGGGGCGCGATGGTCATGTACTGGCTAAAGGCGGCGGGATACTCAAACATCCGCTCCACCCCGCCGAAGGACACATGCATGTAGCCATCCTGCACGCGCAGGATGCGGCCGCGGCCAAATACAACGTGGTTGACCCGCTTGCCCGTCAGCCGGTCAGGATTCAGCATGGCTTTCATGGCTGATCAATAGTCGGCGATCTTGGCCATCGCCGCGTGCATGGCCTGGATCGTCGCGGTGTCCTTTTCAAACTTGAGCACGCCGCTGATGTGCGCCTTGGCGTGCGGATCGCCAATCTCACCCAGGGACGTGGCGGCAGCGGCGCGGAACTCGGGCTTGATATGGCGCAGCTGCGTTACCAGAAAGTTGATTGCGTCCTCGCCGCCAACCACACCCAGGCCCTTCACGGCGGCCAGGGCAACGGCTTCGTCCTTATCCTTGGCCAGGGCGATGAGCTTGTCGGCCTTCTTGTGGTCGATGGCGGATTCTACCTGCTTGGTTTTGTTGCCAAACAACATGGGGGATTCCTTCTTTCACATTTATCGTTGCGCGTCGGGATGGACGCGTTGTTGCGATATCAGGGGCGGCGGAACGCGGAGAGGCATGCGCCCCGGCCGCCCGATGATTCTTGCTTTGGAAGAACCACAATGCAGTTATAACACCCAAATGTGAAATGAAGATGAACAAACGGCAGAATTTAGTGAATTATTTTTGAATGCAGCGTCAACATTTGTTCATGCTGCATAGATCGGCTGCTTTTAGTCGTTGTCCAGCGCCTCCAGCCCGCGCCGCGCCTCGGGCTTGCTGTCGCCGTGGCGCACAAACAGCATGGTCACAAAGGCCAGCGCCGTAAACACCGTGGCGTAAGGGAAAAGCGCCGTCAGGCCCGTGTTGTCCATCAGCAGGCCGCTCAGATAGGGCGTAATGGTCTGCGCGGCCATGCTGGCCGTGTAGTAAAAGCCCGTGTACTTGCCCACATCCCCGCCGCGGCACATTTCCACCACCATGGGGAAGGAGTTCACATTGATCGTGGCCCAGGCAATGCCCGCCAGGGCGAACATGCAGTTCATCAGCAGCGGGCTGCTGCCCGCGCGCAGGAAGGACGCCGTGCCAAAGGCGATGGTCAGCATCACCACGCCCGCCAGGATGGTCTTTTTGCGGCCCGCCTTGGAGGCGATGATGCCCACCGGCAGGTAGCTTACGATGGCCGCCGCCTGGGCGATGATCAGCGTCATGTTAAAATCGCGCGAGAGCACCTTGTCGGCGTACACGCTATACTTGCTGGTGACGGCGTTGTAGCCCATGAACCACAATACGATCGACAGCAGGATGAACAGCAGCGATCTGCGCTCGTCCGCCTCCAGCTTGCGGCCGCCGGAGCGCCGCTCCTCGCCGCCGCCTTCCTCAATGCCGTATTCGCGGCTCTGCTGATGCATTTCCTGCACAAAGCGCGGCTCGCGCACGGTAAGCATGAAAATGCCCAGCGACAGGATCATCAGGATGGATACAATGCCAAAGAACGTGCCATAGGGCATCAGCGCGTTCCTGGCCGCGCCCGTGGCAAACACCATGCCTAAAATCAGGATCAGGATGCCGCCCGCGCTGCCCATCAGGTTGATCACCGCGTTGCCCTTGCTGCGCAGGGGCTTGAGGGTGACGTCGGGCATCAGCGCCACGGCGGGGGAGCGGAAGGTGGCCATGGAGATCAGCAGCAGCACCAGGATTGCGATAAAGAGGGTGAGCGCCTGGGGATGCAGCTTGGTCTGCGCGTGGGCGTATGCCTGGCGCGCGGGGGCCACATAGCGCGCGTAATCGTCGGTATCCAGCGTCATGGCCATAAACCGCTCGCGGGGGATGAGCGTTACGCCCGGATCGACGGCCTCGGCTGCTTCGGTCAGCGCATAGCGCTCGCCGTCCGGGGTCATCAGCGTGTCGCCGTAGCGGTAATCATACAGCGTTTCCAGCGCCTCGGGGGTATCCATGCCGCGCACGGCGGCCAGATTGCGCAGCTGCATGCCGTCCGCCAGCGACAGCACCGCCAGCAGGATGGCTGCCGCCAGCGTGCCAAACAGGATGAAGGGCGTGCGCTTGCCCAGGCGGCTGCGGCATTTATCCGAGATTGCGCCAAAGAGCGGCAGCATGAACAGCGCCAGCACGTTATCCAGCGCCATGATGATACCGCTGTTGGCCTGCGACATGCCAAACTTATCGGTCAGGATCTTGGGGATGATGGCGTCGTATGCCTGCCAGAACGCGCAGATGAGAAAGAACGCGAACCCGACAAACAGCGTGCGGCGGTAATTGAGCTTCATGAAACAACCTCCGGTCAGTCAATGATGGTATCATGTGATATCATACCACATCGCGGGGGATTTGTCTCCTGTTAAAAGGCGATGGCGGGATAAATGGCGCTGGAAAAAATGATTTTTCATTTTCCCATCTCCATTTCCTTTACACATTGTTCACGCATTCGCCCATCTTTTCATGCTATAATGGATGCGTATCCTAAGGAAAGGCCATTTTGACGCATGATTTCGCTATCGGGCGTAACCAAACGCTACGGCGCGGCGACAGCCGTGCAGGATCTCAGCTTTACCGTAAACTCGGGGGAAACCCTGGGGCTGCTTGGGCAAAACGGCGCAGGCAAAACCACCACGCTCAATATCATCACCGGCTATCTGGCCCCCACCAGCGGCGATGTGCGCGTGGGCGATTACGATTTGCTTACCCAGCCGCGCCAGGCTAAGCGGCTGATCGGCTATCTGCCGGAGCAGCCGCCGCTATATGATGAAATGACGGTGGAAAGCTACCTGCGCTTTGTGTGCAGGCTGCGCCTGGTGGTGGAGGCTGACATTGCCCGCCATGTGCGGGATATTGCCGCGCAGACCAACCTGAGCGACGTGCTGGGGCGGCGCGTGGGCAACCTGTCCAAGGGCTATCGCCAGCGCGTGGGCCTGGCGCAGGCATTATGCGGCGAGCCCGAGGTGCTGGTGCTGGACGAGCCGACGGTGGGGCTGGATCCCCGGCAGACGGCGGAGTTTCGCGACACGCTCAAAAAGCTGTCCGGCGGGCGCACGGTGATCTTTTCCTCTCATATATTAAGCGAGGTACAGGCGCTATGCGACCGGGTGATCATCCTGCATCACGGGCGCGTGGCGTGCGATCAGCGCCTGGGCGATATGAGCCGCGGCGCGGGCGCGCGCTTACAGGCGGCAATCTGCGGCGATATGGAAACGCTGCTGCCCGCGCTGCGCTCGCTAAACAGTGTGGCGCGCGTGACGCGCCTGCCCGCGCGCGAGGCGGGCGTGGCCGAGGTGCTGATAGAAGGCAAGCCCGGCGCTGTGCCGCAAAAGGAGCTTTTTACCCTGCTGTGCGGGCTGCAAATGCCCCTGATGCGCCTGACTCCCGCCGCGGACACGCTGGAGGATGTGTTCCTGCGCTGCACCGCGGACGATCAGGCGCTGGAGAAGAAGTAACGGACGGGGGCGAAAGGGACGAAGGGGGGACGTTACTTTCTTCAGGGAAGAAAGTAACAAAGAACCTGTTTGTGACGTAAAAGTCAATTGGATGAAAACAGGGAGTGGCCCTGGCCACTCCGCAGGGCAGGTGAAAGCCTGAACCGCCCGGATGAAAGCAAGCTTTCCTCCGTTCGCTTCCTGCTTTCCCCCTTTTGTCTGGCTTCGCCAGCCCTTGCGTCCAGCTGCGCTGTCCGCTGCCCTGCGGGACATAGTTGGATGCGGAAAGCAGGCGTGGCTGACTGCGAAAGCTGGCAAGTACGGCCAAGTATGCTGAAAACGCACGACCATAAATGCCTTCTCCCGGAAGGGAGAAGGTGTCGAGCGATAGCGAGACGGATGAGGGGGAAGGCAGCATTTTGCTTATGTTGGAAGACGCAGTAACCAAAAGGAAGCGGATGAGGTGTAGCCGCCGCAGCGGCGTTACCTCTTAATTTAGTCATGATAACGGCTGCTTTGCAGCCTACGGCCCTCTCAATTCGGCATAGTCGTTTTGCGACGCTAACGCTTGCAAAACTCGTTGCCTCATTGGCGCTGCATCCGCCTTCATCTGCCACAGAGGCGGATTACGCGCCTCATCACCGCCTGCGGCGGAGCCGCTCCTCAAGGAGAAGCCTTTTGGTGGCCGTTCTCTCCAACTGCTGCCAATCGCTGTGCAAGATTTCCGCACACAATTATGCGCCCCCGTGGCACGCTGATCGCAGATCAGCGCAGGGCTGGCGAAGCCAGACCGAGGGGGAAAGCAGGAAGCGAACGGAGGAAAGCTTGCTTTCATCCGGGCGGTTCAGGCTTTCACCTGCCACGGTTTCCAAACCGCAGTTCTGTCTTCCAGTTTTATTCCAGCAGCTTTTACGTCACACACAGGTTCTTTGTTACTTTCTTCACTGAAGAAAGTAACGTTTCCCTCCGTTCCCCCGTATCCCCGTCCCCCATCCCACCGAAAAGAAAGGAACCAAACGCATGCGTGCGATCTTCAAGCGCGAGCTGCAAGGCTATTTTTACACCGCGGCCGCGTATGTGTACATGGGCGTGTTTTTAACGCTGGGCTGCGTGTTTTTCGCCATCAATAACCTGGCGGCGCGCTCAAGCGATCTCAATAATCTGCTGTGGATGATGAGCTACCTGTGGATGCTGCTCACCCCCATCCTGACCATGCGCTCCTTCGCCGGCGAGCGTAAGGCGCGCACCGATCAGCTGCTGCTCACCTCGCCCGTATCGCTGTGGGGCGTTGTGGGCGGCAAGTTCCTGGCGGCGTGCGCAGTGCTGCTGTGCAGCGTGGCGCTGTCGCTGGTGTTTGTGCTCATCGTGGCGCTGTACGGCCAGGTCTATCCGCAGGAGCTGGCCGTGGGGTACCTGGGCTTTATCCTGCAGGGCTGCGCCTTTATCGCGCTGGATATGCTCATTTCCGCCCAGTGCCGCGCGCCCATGACGGCCGCCATCGTGGCCTTCGGCGGAAACCTGCTGCTGTGGCTGATGGACGTGCTCAACGCCGCCATCGATATCAAAATCGTCAATAGCATCCTCACCTTTATCAGCCCCTATCAGCGCTGCGCCCCCTTTAAGCTGGGGCAGCTCAGCTTTGCCAACGCGCTGTATTTTGTCGCGGCCATCTTTCTGTGCCTGTTTTTCTCGGTGCGCACGCTGGACGCCCGGCGGTGGAGGGAAGCATGAAAAAGAAACTGCATCGCAAGCTGCGCCAGGGCGCGCTCAATACCGCGCTGTGCCTGCTGTGCGCCGCCGCCTGTGTGCTCACAGTGGTGGCCGCCGATTACCTGGAAAGCAAGTACGACTGGCAGATGGATTATTCCTTCAATAATATCACCACCCAGGGCGAGGCCACCGAAAACCTGCTGGATAGCCTGACGCGCGACGTGCGCATGTACGCCGTGTTTTCCGATGGCAGCGAGGACAGCCAGCTCATCGCCCTGCTCAATCGCTATCAGGCGCGCACGCCGCATATCACCTGGTCGCAGGAAAACCTGACCCGCAACCCGCTGCTTTTGCAGCTGGCCTCCTCCTATGGCGATGACAGCGCCGTCAACAGCGATTGCCTGATCATCCGCTGCGAGGAAACGGGCCGCACCCGCGTGCTGACAGCGGAGGATTACATCGAGCGCACCTATGACGCGGAGCAGGGCATGTACCGCATCACCGGCTGGCAGTATGAAAAGAGCATTTCCGAGGCCATCCTGTATGTGACGGCGGACAGCCTGCCGCGCATGCAGCTTCTGTCCGGCCATGGCGAGCTGGACGAAACCTCTACCACCGTGATGGAGGATTACCTGACCAGCGCCAACTACGACCTTTCCCGCGTGAACCTGCTTACCGACGGCGCGCCCGATCCCGATGCGCCGCTGATGATCCTATCGCCCACCAAGGATCTGAGCGAAACCGAGCTGCAAATGCTGACCGATTATGTGCAGGCGGGCGGCGATCTGTTTATCACCGTCAGCTATACCGATCCGGACGAGCTGCCCAATTTCTACGCGCTCTACCGCCTGTACGGCTTTGAGCCCATTCCGGGCCTGGTTCTGGAGGATGAAGCCCGCACCGATGCGTATTACGAGTCCATCCCCAACCTGACGCCCAAAATGCTGGCGACGGACGCGACGGGCACGCTGGTGGCGGGGGGGTATGACTGGCTGATTCTGGCCGGCGCGCGCGCGCTGGAAACGCCCACGCAGCAGGATAGCGCGCTGAGCGTGTATGTGGCGCTGGAGAGCACCGAGGGCGCGTACATCCGCACCCTGGGCGCGGGCAGCACCGTATCCATCGAGCGGCAGGCGGATGACCGCACGGGGCCCTTCGCCCTGGCGCTGTGTGCCAGCCGTGTGTTTGACGGCGGGCAGAACTCCCGCGCGTTCATTATCGGCAATGATTCCATGTTCCTGGACAACTGGATGTACGCTTATACCTACAGCGGCGAATTGTTATTGCAGGTATCGCAGTATTTGCAGGGCAAGCCCCCCGTGGATCTGGATATCCTGTCCCGTCCCGCCGTGCGGCAGCAATTGAACGTATCCAATGTCGCCGCCCCCGTGGTGCTGCTGACCCTGTTGCCCATGCTGGTGGCCGTGCTGGCGGTGGCCGTGCTGCTGCCCCGGAGGCACCTGTAATGGCCGTGCGCAGGCGCCAGGTGCGCCAGCTTGGGGGCAAGCGGCTGCTGATCGCGCTGGTGATCGTCTGCCTGGCGGCGGCGGGGCTATGCGCGTATTTGCTGCGCCCCAGAGCCTATCAAACGCCCTCCCCCGCGGAGGATAGCTCCGTGCTGTTCTCGGATCGCGCAAGCGCCGATGTGGCCCGGCTGCTCATCCGCAACGGCCAGGGCGAAACCTATGAGATCACCCAGCGGGACGGCCAGGCTGCCATGGATGGCGACGCGGGCTTTGATTTCAGCGCTTCCATGCTGGACGACGCGCTGCGGGATGCGGCGCAGGTATATGCCCAGCGGGTCATCCTGGATCTCAAGGACAGCGACGGCCTGACCGCCGCGGATTTCGGCATCACCGACGCTTCCATCGCCGTCACAGCCGTTTATACCGACGGCGCGGAGCTGACCTTCCATATCGGCGATCTGCTGCCCGAGGAAACACCCGCCTACTACATGATGATAGCGGGCGACACGCGCGTGTTTGCCACCGATCAGGAGGCGCACGACGTGTTCTCCCGCTCGCGCATGGCGCTGCACGCCGTGCCCGATCCCGCAATCAAGGGCGATTTGATCGACGCGATCGCCTTTGCGGGCGATACTCCCTTCCGCATCGAGCGCCGGGCGGGGGACGAATGGTACCTGACCGCGCCCTTTGAGTATCCGCTGAGCAGCACGGCGGTGGAGAGCCTGCTGGACAAGCTGGAAAATCTGCGCTTTGCGCAGTATGTTGCGCCGGAATCGGCGGGGCTTTCTGCCTACGGGCTGGACGCGCCCCGGCGCGTGATCACGCTGGATATCGCGGCCAGCATTCTGACCGGTTATGACGACAACGGCCAGGCCTACGCGCAGACGCAGCTGGATGCGTATCAGCTGACGCTTGCCTGCGGCGCGGACGCGAGCGAGGTGATCTATTACTGCCTGTATCGCGGCGACGTGCTCAAGGCGTCCTACTTCACGGCGGGCTTTCTGCTGTCGCAGGGCTATGACGGCCTGCTGCTGGGCGCGCCCATCAACGTGCCCACCAACCGCCTGACCAGCCTGACCCTGACCCGCGCGGGCGAAACGCACGTGTACGCGCTGTCGCTGCACGAGCGCGTGCAGGCCAACAATCAATTTGAAACGGACGAGAACGGCAACATTCTCTACGATGTGCAGGTGACGCGCGACGGCGAGGCCTGCGACGCAACGCAATTCCTCTACGCTTACGGCCAGATGACCGAGCTTGCGGCGACCTCCCCGCTGCCGGCAGGCTACGCGCCCACGGGCGATCCCGCCATGGTGCTGACCCTTGCCTGGGAGGGCGGCGCGCGCGAGCTGGCCTTCTACCCCTACGATGCGCTGCACTGGGCTGCTGCCGTCAACGGCGTGGCGCTGTTTTACGTGGATGCCGCCTGGGCGGACGGCATTGCCCTGCCGTGAGAAGGGACGATGGGGGACGATGGGGGACGAGGAGAAAACGTTTCTTTCTTGAGTCAAGAAAGTACCGTCCTCCCGCCCTCCCGTCCCTCCGTCGTCCCCTCGTTCCTCCCCCCTGCCGAATTGGCGATGTTTTAGGTATTGACATTTTCTTTCCTGGATGCTAATATAGATAGTAGAAGATGACGCCATGGAATTCGCAGGGCCCGTACGTAAGAGGTACTGTAGCGAATTCCAGTCGTTTCCTGCGAGCGCCGGTACGTAACCGGTGGCGGACGGGGAAACGGAAGGCGTCATTTCTATATATCGGGGAAGACGCGCTTTCCCGCAAAAAACAGAACTGCGAGGCGAGAGCCATGCTCTATACGCGCTTGTGCGAAAAAATCGTCAGCCGCCATGGCGGCGACACCGAGGCCAGCCGCCGCGAGGCCTGGGGCACCGTCGGGTCGCTCACGGGCATCGCGGCCAACCTGCTGCTGTCCCTCATCAAGTTTGCCGTGGGTCTGTCCACAGGCAGCGTGGCAGCCACGGCCGACGCGGCCAATAACCTCTCCGACGCGGGCGGCAGCATCATGTCCCTGGCCAGCGTGCGCCTGGCCAACCGCCACGAGACGGATAGCAATCCCTTTGGCTTTGGCCGCATGGAATACCTGGGCGCGCTGGGCGTGGGCGTGCTGATCGTCATCATGGGCATCGAGCTGTTCCGCTCGGGCATCGAGGGCATCCTCCATCCCGAAGCCGCCGCCTTCTCCTGGCTGTCGCTGGGGCTGATGGGCTTTAGCATCCTGGTGAAGGTGTGGCTGTACTTTGTATACCGCCGCATCGGCAAGCCCATCCAGAACACCGCGCTGCTGGCCGCCGCCAAGGACTCGCTGAGCGACTGTATCGCCACCGGCGCGGTCATTGTCAGCATGCTGCTGGAAAAGTGCTTTGGCTGGCAGGTGGATGGCTATATCGGCCTGCTGGTATCGCTGCTGGTGTTCTACGCCGGCTTTGAGGTGCTGCGCGATACGGTCAACCGGCTGCTGGGCGGCAAGCCCGATCACGAGCTGGGCGACCGGCTGATCGCGCGCGTGAAATCCTACCCCTATGTGCAGGGCGTGCATGACTTTGTGATGCACGATTACGGCCCCGGCCGCTGCATGGCCTCCATCCATGTGGAGGTGCCCGCCGACGGCAGCCTGGTGGCCATGCACGAGGTGATCGACCAGATGGAGCGCGATATCTACGCGGAGTTTCATGTGCCGCTGTGCGTGCATATGGATCCCGTGGCCGAGCCGGACGCGCACATCAAGGCCGCCGAGGACGCGCTGCGCGCGTATCTGGCGCAGTACGATCCGCCCATGACGCTGCATGATTTCCGCTTTGTGCCGGGCGAAAAGCAAACCAACCTGATCTTTGATGTGGACGCGCCGCCTTCCTTCCGCGGGCAGGCAGCGCTGGGCGAGCAGCTGAAGGCTCAGGCCCGGGCGCTGGACGCGCGCTTTCACTGCATCATCCGGTTTGACACCAATTACTATAATTAAACAAGGAAGAAGCCATGTACAAACGCCTGCTTTGCCTGCTGCTGGGGCTGATGCTCTGCTGCCTGCCCGCCCTGGGCGAGGAGGAGCTGGAAATGACCAACGATGAGATCACCCGCCTGCTGTGGGAAATGTACCAGACCGAGAACGGCGACATTGACTATACCGTGCTGCCCGATGACTATCAAACGCCCATCGAAGGCAAAAGCGGGGTGTATAACCTGCTGCTTCTGGGCATTGATAACCCCGGCAGCGCCATCACCGGGCGCAGCGATACCATGCTGCTGGCCTCGCTGAACGCGCGCACGGGCACGCTGAAGCTGATCTCCTTTATGCGCGATACCTATGTTGCCATCCCGCACCACGGGCATAACAAGCTCAACGCCGCCTATGCCTATGGCGGGGCCGAGCTGCTGCTGGAAACGCTGGAGGCCTCCTTCGGCGTGCAGGTGGACGGCTATGTGGCCGTCAACTATCAATTGATGGCCGACCTGGTGGACGCCATCGGCGGGGTGGAGCTGACCGTCACCAAGGACGAAATGAAAAAGCTCAACGGCATATTGGAGTATTACAACCGCCAGCGCGAGGCCGACCGCAGCGAGCAGCTGCTGACGGAATACGGCGATCTGCGCCTGACGGGGCTGCAAACCATGAGCTATGCGCGCATCCGCAAGCTGGACAGCGACTTTGTGCGCGTGGAGCGCCAGCAGCGCGTGGTGCAGGCCATCTACCGGCAGCTGGGCACGCTGGATCTGATGCAGCTAACCGGCGTGATGACCGCCTACATCGGCAAGGTAAACACAAACGTCACCCTGGCGCAGGCCGCGTCGCTGCTTTCCAGCGTGATGGGATACAGCGATGTGCAGGTGCAAACGCTGCGCGTGCCCGCCGACGGCGCATACCGCAGCGACATGCTGTCGGATACTTATTATATTATTCCCAAATTGGAACGGTGCCGGCAGGATATCGCCGCCTTCCTGGGCAGCTGAATGCGCAGTTTATAAGCATACAAAAAATTTGCATAAAAATTCAAAAAACGCTTGACATATGGCCTCCGCAGGTGTATGATATGCACGTTCCATTCAGGAACCCCACATTTTGTACATCTTAGCGGAGGTTGATTATTTATGAAAAAGCTGCTTAGCGTTCTGGTTGCTCTGATGATGCTGTGCGCCGTCCCCGCCATGGCTGAAAAGCTGACCATGGCCACCAACGCCACCTTCCCCCCCTATGAATATGTAGACGAGGGCTCCGCCTTCGGCGGCTTCGCCGGCATCGATGTAGAGGTGGCCGACGCCATCGCCAAGAAGCTGGGCTACGAGGGCGTAGAGGTTGTGGATATGGAGTTTGACGCCATCATCTCCGACGTTGCCACCGGCAAGTCCATGATCGGCATGGCCGGCCTGACCGCCAATAACGAGCGTATGCAGAACATCTACTTCTCCTTCCCCTATGCCACCGGCATCCAGGCCGTCATCGTCAAGGAAGACTCCCCCATCACCAGCGTGGATGATCTGCTGGCCGAGGGCGCTGCCTATAAGGCGGGCGTGCAGATGAACACCACCGGCGATATCTACGCCAGCGACGATATGGGCGATGACCGCGTGGTGCGCTTCAACAGCGGAGCGGACGCTGTGATGGCCCTCAAGAACGGCAAGGTGGATTGCGTCATCATCGATAACGAGCCCGCCAAGGCCTATGTGGAAAGCACCACGGGCCTGAAGCTTCTGGATACCAAGTACGCCGAGGAGGAATACGCCATCTGCGTATCCAAGAACAACGTGGAGCTGCTGGGCAAGGTGTCCGCCGCCCTGCAGGATCTGATTGCCGACGGCACGGTGCAGGCCATCGTGGATAAGTACATCACCGCCGAGTAATCAAAAATTGCTCTTAACTGCACATTGCATTGTGTGAAAAGGGAAGCAGCCTGCGCTGTTTCCCCTTTCGCGTGTTAACAAAGGAGGGCCTGCTTTGACCGCCTGGATCTACGCCGAATCCCAGCTATGGAGCCGCATCGCCGCCTGGTTTGCCGGGATAAAGAGCGAGTTTGTGCTCAATTTTATCACCAAGAACCGCTGGCGCATGCTGCTCAACGGCCTGGGCACCACGCTGCTGATTACCCTGTTTTCCTGCCTGATGGGCATTGCCATCGGCGTGGCGGCCGTTACCAGCATCTGCAACCTTCTGACCGTTCTCCGGCGGCGGCTCCACCTGGGATAAGGCGGGGGCCGATATGCGGCCGGGCTTTTCCAGGGGGCTGCTGCGGGTGCTCAACCGCATCGCCGTGATCTACCTGACGGTCATCCGCGGCACACCCGTGGTGATCCAGCTGATGATCGCCTATTACGTCATCTTCGCCTTTTCCAGCAACGGCGTGCTGGTGGCCACGCTGGCCTTCGGCTTAAACTCCGGCGCGTATGTGGCCGAGATCTTCCGCGGCGGCATCATGTCCATCGATAAGGGCCAGTTTGAGGCCGGGCGCAGCCTGGGCTTTAACTATGTGCAGACGATGGCCTACATCGTGGTGCCGCAGGTGATCAAAAACGTGCTGCCCGCGCTGGCCAATGAGTTTATTTCGCTTTTGAAGGAAACCTCCGTGGCGGGCTATGTGACCGTGGCCGATCTGACCTACGCGGGCAACCGCATCCGCGGCGTCACCTTCTCGCCCTTCATGCCCCTCATCGCCGTGGCGCTGATCTATCTGGTGCTGGTGATGTTCTTTACCAAGCTGGTTTCGCTCCTGGAAAGGAGGCTGCGCAACAGTGACCACTGACGTATTGATCGATGTAAAAAACCTGCGCAAAACCTTTGATAACGGCGCGTTCGTGGCGCTCAGCGATGTAAGCGCGCAGATCCACCGGGGCGAGGTGGTGGTGGTGATCGGCCCCTCGGGCAGCGGCAAATCCACCTTCCTGCGGTGCCTGAACCTGCTGGAGCATCCCACCGGCGGGCAGATCATCTTTGACGGCGTGGATATCACCGACCCGTCGGTCAACATCAATATCCACCGCCAGCGCATGGGCATGGTGTTTCAGCATTTCAATCTCTTTCCCAACATGACCATCCTGCGCAATATGACGCTGGCCCCGATGAAGCTGCTGCACAAGTCCCGCGCCGAGGCCGAAAAGAAGGCCATGCAGCTGCTGGAGCGCGTGGGGCTGGCCGACCGCGCCAACGCCTACCCCAGCCAGCTCAGCGGCGGGCAAAAGCAGCGCATCGCCATCGTGCGCGCGCTGTGCATGGAGCCCGAGGTGATGCTCTTTGACGAGCCTACCAGCGCGCTTGACCCCGAAATGGTGGGCGAGGTGCTGGACGTGATGAAGCAATTGGCCCAGGAGGGCATGACCATGGTGGTCGTCACCCACGAGATGGGCTTTGCCCGCGAGGTGGGCGACCGCATCCTCTTTATGGATGAGGGCGGCATCATGGAGGAGGGCACCCCGGACGAGGTGTTCAACCACACCAAGACCCCCCGCGCGCAGGAATTCCTGCGCAAGGTGCTCTAAGCCGTGCGCCGCGTGAAGGCGCGCGCCGCGCTGTGCCTGCTGCTTGCCTGCGCGCTGCTGCTGGGCGCGCCCTGTGCCCGGGCGGAATATCGCGAGCTGCGCGAGGGCATGCGCGGCAGCGATGTGCTGGCGCTGAAAACGGCCATGTATTATCTGGGCTACTTCACCTCGCTCAACCTGTCGGACAGCTACAACGCCGTCATGACCCAGCGGGTGAAAAACCTGCAAAAGGCCAACAATTTGCCCCAGACCGGCCGGGCTGACGCGGCCCTGCAGACATTGGTATTTTCTGGTCAATGCGTGCCCGCGCCGGGTGCGCCCGATCCCACCGCCGTGCCCACACCCTCGCCTGCGCCCACCCCCGTGCCCACGCCCATCGGCCCGCAGGCGCAGCCCGCGCTGCCGCAGCTGACCGAAGACGGGCTTTTGCCCGCGGGCACGGAGCCGTATGTATACGCCGACGCGGACGACGGGCTGTGGATATACAAGTCCGACGTGCTGTCGGTGGAGATTCGCCGCTACACCGATACGCTCAGCACCCTGGTTTGGTTTGAAACCGACGTGCGCTGCACGCCCGGCGCGCCGCTGACCAGCTATCTATCCGCGGGAAAGACCCCCGGCCGCCGGGGCGTGAACCCCATCGATCTGGCGCGGGACAACCATGTGGTGCTGGGCATCACGGATGACTTTTTCGGCACGCGCCGCAACAACAACGAAACGGTGGGCATTGTCATCCGCAACGGCGAGATCATATCGGACAAGACCTACAAGGCCAACCGCGCGCGGTTTCCCAATTTAGAGGTGCTGGCCGTTTTTAACGACGGCAGCATGAAAGCCTATCTGAGCGACGCGCACACGGCGCAGGAATATCTGGACATGGGCGCGACGGATGTATTCGCCTTCGGCCCCATCCTGGTATCCGATGGGCAGCCCGGCGCGCACATGGGCGACGATACGTATTATCACTATCGCGAGCCGCGCTGCGCCCTGGGCATGATCGCGCCCTATCACTACATCATCCTGACCGTGAAGGGCCGGGTGAAGGAATCCAAGGGCGTATACTTTGACTGGCTGGCTGACAAGATGCTGGAAAAGGGCGCGGTGGAGGCGCTCAATCTGGATGGCGGCGGCACGGTGGCGCTGGTCTTTATGGGCGAAATTCTGAACAAAACGGGCAAGACAATGCGCGATATCACCAGCATTATCGGCTTTGGCCAGTACGAATAATCGTATTTTACCAGCGCGGGCAGTTGCAATCCCCGCGCTTTTTTGCTATAATCTTGCCGTGCCAAATCTTAATTGAAAGGGGACATCCTGCGATGCGCTTGGGTATCACCGAAATTCTGCTGATCCTGGTGCTGGCGCTGGTCATCTTCGGCGGCAGCAAGCTGTCGGGCGTGGGCAAGGCGCTGGGTCAGAGCATCCGCGAATTCAAAAAGGAAGTCGGCGGCAAGGAGGAGGAAGCCACATCCGCGCCCGCCGAAGCAAAAGAGGAATCCAAATAACGCTTTGGACATAGAATGCCCCATAGACCGCCGACTGGGGCGCGCCCCGATGGAGCTGCGCTCCCGCTGACAAAAAGGAGAGGATGCGCAATGGCGGATCAAGAAGGCAACGTGTTTCTTACCCTGCTCAAGGACAAGGTGCTCTGGCTGCTGCTGCGGCCGGTGATGCTGTTATCCACGCTGGTGAAGAAGCAAAATTCCTAACCCCCGCTCTGTAAGAGGGAGTAGCTGGCGGCTTTGCCGCGACAGAAGGCGTCAATGCACGGCCGCAAGGCCCGCTTCTGGATGAAATAGCGAGACTCTTATTGCGATGCTGCGTCGCAATAGGAGTTTCGCTTTTTTTATGGCGAAGGGGGAGGGAGACGGGGGGACGAAGGGGACGTTTCTTTCTTGAGTCAAGAAAGAAACAAAGAACCAGTGTTGTGTACGGAAAAGCTGCTGGAATAAAACTGGAAGACAGGGTTGCAGTGTGCCCCGTGGCAGGGAAAACCTTGCGCTGCCTGGTCTGGAGCAAGCTCCGCCCAGTCATCCCTTCGCTTTTCCCCTTCGGTCGTGCTGCGCACGCCCTGCGTCCAGCTGCGCTGTCCGCTGCCACGGGTGCGATGGTTGGGCGCGGAAAACAGGCGCGGTGGGTGGCAATAGTTATGAAAAGAAACCAAGTTTCTTGAAAACCGCACGACTATAAAAGCCTTCTCCCAAACGGAAGAAGGTGTCGAGCGAACAGCGAGACGGACGAGGGGGGAGCGCAATAATTTGCATTTATTGGAAAATGCAGCAATGCACCTTCGTTTCATTTCAAGCCGCAGCAAAATGGATATGCGCACACGCGCAGGCCGCAAAAGAAGAACACGATGTCTTGATCAAGCGCGCCCGCGTGCAGCCGTCCCGCCGCCGTGCGGGTTTACCAATTCAGACATGCTTACATGTGAAAAACGGCAGTTAGCAGGCCATAATTTGCATAATTATACGCGGCGCAGACCTTCTATCTTCTCGCGCCACACTGCCGCATTTCCTTCCCGCGGGGCACGCTGATCGCAGATCAGCGCAGGGCTGGCGCCCAGTTTTATTCCAGCAGCTTTTATGTCACAACGCAGCCTTCTTTGATTCTTTCCTTGTACGCCCCGCGCTACTGCCTTACGGCAAGCGCGGGTTTCGGGCGGC
>ERZ825384.2999-NODE-2999-length-15910-cov-30.574708_pt1 | contig 15910 bp, 10 predicted proteins | sample MGYA00519931_ERZ825384 | MGnify/ENA primary metagenome ERZ825384 (study PRJEB31778, sample SAMEA3449200) | human gut metagenome | biome: human gut; feature: human-associated habitat; material: faeces | place: United Kingdom | collected 2010/2012 ...
CCATGGTGTACTTCAGGCCGGCCAGGCCGGGGCCCTTGGCATCCACCAGCGTCATATCCACCGGTGCGGCCTTGACCTCGCCCTCGTCCAGCAGGAAGGGCCGGATGACGGCGTGGGGGCAGACGAAGGAGCACATATTGCACTGGAGGCACTCGGCAGCGTCCCACACAGGCAGATGGGTGGCGATGCCGCGCTTTTCATACTTGGAAGTGCCCAGCGGCATGGTACCGTCCTCCATGCCCTTGAAGGCGGAAACGGGCAGGTCATCGCCCTTCTGGGCGTTGATGGGCACCAGAATGTTCTTGATGACGTAGGGCAGGCTCTCGTCGGCGGGCTTCAACGCCTTGCCGGTGAGGTTCGTCCATTCGGGCTTCACCTTGACCTCCACCAGGGCGTTGATACCGGCATCCACGGCGGCGATGTTCATGTTGACGACCTTCTCGCCCTTGAGTCCGTAGGTCTTTTTGACGGCGTCCTTCATGTGGGCCACGGCGTCCTCCACGGGGATAACGTTGGCCAGCTTGAAGAAAGCGGCCTGCAGCACCATGTTGGAGCGGTTGCCCAGACCCAGCGCCTGAGACTCCTTGTTGGCGTCGATGATGTAGAACTTGATGTCGTTGTCGGCGATGTACTTGAGGATCTCGCCGGGAACATGCTGCTCCAGCTCGTTCTCCGTCCACTCGCAGTTCAGCAGGAAGCTGCCGTGGGGCTTCAGCTCATGGATAATATCGTACTTGGTCAGGTACGTCTGGTTGTGGCAGGCGATGAAGTCCGCGCTGCTCACATAATAGGTAGAGCTGATGGGGTGCTTGCCGAAGCGCAGGTGGCTCTTGGTGATACCAAAGGACTTCTTGGTGTCATACTCAAAGTACGCCTGACAGTACATATCTGTCGTCTCACCGATGATCTTGATGGAGTTCTTGTTGGCGCCCACGGTACCGTCGGAGCCCAGACCCCAGAACTTGCAGGAGATGGTGCCCTCCGGTTCGGTGAGCAGCGGCGCGCCCACGGGCAGGGACAGATGAGTCACGTCGTCCACGATGCCGATGGTAAAATGGTTCTTCGGCTCGTCCAGCAGCAGATTGTCGAACACGGCCTTGATCTGGGCGGGGGTGGTGTCCTTGCTGGACAGGCCGTAGCGTCCGGCGTAGATGGCGGGGCGGTCGCTCTCGTTGATGTAGGCGGCGCAGATGTCCTCGTACAGAGGCTCGCCAATAGAGCCGATCTCCTTGACGCGGTCCAGAACGGCGATTTTCTTCACCGTCTTGGGCATGGCGGCCATCAGATGCTTGCGGGAGAAGGGACGGAACAGGTGTACCTGCAGGAAGCCCACCTTCTCGCCCTTGGCGTTCAGGTAGTTGACCACCTCCTGGGCGCAGCCGCCCACAGAGCCCATAGCCACGATAACACGCTCGGCGTCCGGTGCGCCGTAGTAGTTGAAGAGGTGGTACTCGCGGCCGGTCAGCTTGCTGATCTGGGCCATATAGTCTTCTACGATATCGGGCAACTCGGCGTAGGCCGTGTTGTTGGACTCGCGGAGCTGGAAGTAGATGTCAGGGTTATCCACCAGAGAGCGCATCCGGGGATCCTCGGGGTTCAGGGCGTTGGCGCGGAAGGCGGCCAGCGCGTTGTAGTCCACCAGCTTGGCGTACTCGTCGTAGGTCAGCACGTCGATCTTCTGGATCTCGTGGCTGGTACGGAAGCCGTCGAAGAAGTGCAGGAACGGGATGCGGGCCTTGATGGCACTCAGATGCGCCACAGCGGCCAGGTCGGCAGCCTGCTGTACACTGCCGCTGGACAGCAGGGCAAAGCCCGTCTGCCGGCAGTTCATTACGTCGGAGTGGTCGCCGAAGATGGAGAACGCATGGGTGCCCACGGTGCGGGACGCCACGTGCAGCACGCCGGGCAGACGCTCGCCGGAGATGCGGTGCATGGTGGGGATCATCAGCATCAGGCCCTGGGACGCGGTGAAGCTGGTGGCCAAAGCACCGGCCTCCAACGCACCGTGACAGGCGCCGCAGGCACCGGCCTCGGACTGCATCTCAACCAGACGCACCGGCTGGCCGAAGATGTTTTTCCTGCCGTTGGCCGACCAGGCATCGGCGTGCTCCGCCATGGGGCTGGACGGCGTAATGGGATAGATGGCAGCGACCTCGGAAAAGGCGTATGCCACATACGCCGCCGCTTCGTTGCCGTCGCAGATCTTCATGATCTTGCTCATCTTTCTTTCCTCCTCTATACAAGTGCTCCCGCCCTTCGGGCAGGCTTACCAATACAGAAATGATTATAGCATTCGCACTTTACATGGTCAATGCGGCAAGGGCGATTCTGTGATTTTTACCACAAAATCGCCCCTGTATTTGTTCAAAAAAGCAAGTCAAAATACGATCGGATCGCCGTCCGTTCGGATGTGTCCATCGGTGACGGTCAAATCGCCGCCCAGTTGATTTTTGTACACGCCGTCGGCCAGCGCCACCGATACGCGGCCGCCGCAGCCGGACAGATCAAATACACCGGTGCGCTCCCCTGCCGGGGACTTATAGTGCCCGATAACAGCGCCGCCGCTGACCTCGTACCACACCGCACCCTCCAGCGGCAGCGTCTGCTTCATGGCCTTGCACCGGCGCAGGAAGTCTGACAGGTCAGACCGCTTGTCGCCGAAATTGTCGTCCGCATCAAACAGTCCTACCTGCCGGCGCGGTGCGAACTCCGTGCCGCCGTAGAGCAGCATACTGCCCCGGCAGAAGTACAAAAACGCCAGCCAGTGCCGCAGCCGCCGTTCGTCCTGTACCCAGTGAGCCAGACGCGGCGTGTCGTGGTTCTCACCGCAGCGCATCTTGATAAAGCCTGCGGGATATGTCAGCTCCTGGTAGTTCAGCATATCGATGTACTGCCGCAGGCTGTTTTTACCGGATAGATACCCTTCAAACCACGGCCAGATATCGTAATCGTAGGTCATGTCGAAGGCCCGGTACAGCTCCGTATCCGTGGCACAGTAGGCACCCTGCCGCCGCAGACCCAGCACATGGGCGCCGTGTACGCTCTCCGCCAGCCAGATGCAGCCGGGGCGGACAGCCTCCACCTCCTGCCGCGCCGCCGTCCAGAAGTCCAGAGGCACGCTGCTGGCCACATCGCAGCGGAAGCCGTCCACGATCTCCGCCCACATTTTCAGCGTATCGATCTGGTAGCGCCACAGTTCCTTGTGGGTATAATCCAGGTCTACTACATCCCACCAATCCGCCACATGGCGGCTGGGCCGACCCTGCTCGTCCCGGAAAAACCACTCCGGGTGGGTCTGGGCCAGCACCGAGTCCGGCGATGTGTGGTTGTAGACGACGTCGATGATGCACTTCATGCCCCGGACGTGGATGGCGTCCACCAGATGGCGGAAATCCTCCACGGTGCCGTACTCCGGGTTCACGCCCCGGTAGTCACGGATGGCGTAGGGACTGCCCAGCGTGCCCTTGCGGCCCACCTCGCCAATAGGATGGATAGGCATCAGCCATACGATATCCGTACCCAAGGCGCTCAATCGGTCCAGATCACGTTCCAGCGCACGGAAGGTGCCCTCCGGTGTGTGGTTTCGCACGAACACGCTGTAAATCAGCTGATGCTGCAATGTCTTATCCGTATTCACTGCCATATTGATTGCCTCCTCAGTCCAGAAGTGCTAAAAATTCGTCCTCCGTCAGCACGGGAATGCCCAGCGCCTCTGCTTTTTGCAGCTTGCTGCCGGCATTTTCTCCGGCCACCACATAGGTGGTCTTTTTTGACACGGAGCCGGCGGCCTTGCCGCCCCGCTTTTCGATCATCTCCGCCGCCGCGTCACGGGTAAACTTTTCCAGCGTGCCTGTCAGCACAAAAGTCATTCCGGCAAAACGACTGTCAATTGTTTTCTCTTTACAGGTCATATTGACGCCGACGGCCTTCAGCCGCGCCAGCAGATCGCGGGACTGGGGGCTTTTCATCCACTGGCAGAGATACCGCGCGGTAATGGGGCCCACGTCGTCCACGGCAGTCAGCTCCTCCTCAGGAGCCGCTGCCAGTGTGTCCATAGTGCCGAACCGCTGCGCCAGCGTCTTGGCAGCCTTCTCCCCCACCTGCCGTATGCCCAGCGCGTTGATGAGCCGCCACAGGTCGTTGTCCCGGCTTCTGGCGATAGCGTCCACCGCATTCTGCGCCGATTTTTTGCCCATGCGCTCCAGCGGCTCCAGCTGCTTCGGCGTCAGGCTGTACAGGTCCGCGGCGGTCCGGACAAGTCCGCTGTCGATCAGCTGCTGCATCACCGCAGGTCCCAGCCCGTCAATGTCCATAGCGCCCCTGCTGGCAAAGTGGGTCAGGTACTGCAACAGCTGGGCGGGGCACTCCGCGCCGGTGCAGCGCAGCGCCGCGCCGTCCTCGTCCCGCACCACCGGTGCGCCGCACACGGGGCACGTCTCGGGCAGGGTATAGGGCTTCGTCCCGGCGGGACGCTTGTCCGCCACCACCTCAACGATCTCCGGGATGATCTCGCCGGCCTTCCGCACCAACACCGTATCCCCCACCCGGATATCCTTCTGGGTAATATAATCCTGGTTATGCAGCGTGGCAAAGGCGACCGTCGTGCCCGCCAGCCGTACCGGCTCCAGCTCCGCCTTGGGCGTCAGCACACCGGTGCGGCCCACCTGTACCACGATATCCTTCACTACCGACGGCTTGACCTCCGGCGGATATTTGTATGCAATGGCCCATTTGGGGAACTTCGCCGTGCTGCCGATGATCTCTCGGTCATGCAGGTCATCCAGCTTCACCACCGCACCGTCGATATCGAAAGGAAACTGCTCACGGCCATCGCCCAGCGCCGCGATCTCCGCCAGGATATCCGACGGCGCGGACAGCCGCTTGTGGGGAATCACCTTGAAATGCTGGCTGGCCAGATAGTCGATCGTCTCTGTGTGGGTGGAAAATTCCCGGCCCTCCGCCAGCTGCAAATTAAAGACCGCGATGTCCAGCCGCCGCTGGGCGGCGATCTTGGGGTCCAGCTGCCGCAGGGAGCCGGCGGCGGCGTTGCGGGGATTGGCCATCAGTGGCTTGCCCTCGATCTCACGCCGGGCGTTGATCTCCTCGAACACACTGCGGGCCATGTACACCTCGCCCCGCACGATGAGGCGGGGCAACTTCTCCGGCAGGGTCATGGGGATGGACCGGATCGTCCGCAGATTTTCGGTCACGTCCTCCCCCACCCGTCCGTCACCCCGGGTAGCACCGCGGACGAACACGCCGTCACGGTATTCCAGAGCCACGGAGAGGCCGTCCACCTTCGGTTCCACGCTGTAGGCGGGGTGCTCCAGGGGTATCTTCTCCAGGAAGCGGCAGACCTCCTCGTCGTCGAACACATCCTGCAGGCTTTCCAGCGGCACGGCGTGGGTCACCTGCTGAAACTCCGTCAGCGTCTGTCCGCCCACCCGCTGGGTGGGAGAATCCGGCGTGATCTCCTCCGGATGCGCCGCCTCCAAGTCCTCCAGCCGCCGCAGCAGATGGTCATATTCATAATCCGACATGGTGGGCGCATCCAGCACGTAGTAGAGGTATCCGTTCTCCGTCAGCGTGCGGCGCAGCTCCTGTATCTCCTTGCGATAGTCCATATCCAAGCCCTCATCCATTGTTCATAATGTACTCGTCGGCGTAATCCTCGATCTTATCCTCCGTGGTGCTGAAATAGGTGTATGTCTGGGGCACGCCGCCCACGATCACCGTCTCCGCCACGGATATCTCGTTGCTCACTTTTGTGTAGGTGGTGATCCCCGGCAGCAGGATACTCACGCGTACGTCTACATCCAGCAGGATCTGGTGCTTTGTCTGGTTGATGCCCGCCGCCGTGAATTTATCCCGGAATTTGGCGGTAGCCGTGCCGATGGTCTCCATTTTTACCGTCAGCTTCGGCCCCCGGCCCGCCAGCAACGGCGAACCGGTCAGTGTGCCCAGCGGCACCGCCAGTTCACTGGCGGATACCTGACTCAGCCGCGCCAGTACGTCATCCGCCACCGCGGTCTGTAGGCGGTTGAACTCCGCCATATTGCTGCTCAGCGCCGTCACGCGGCCGTCGCTGTCCTTGTCGAACTTTACCAGCCGGTCGTATTCCATCCAGCCGTTTTCCACGGCGTCGTTCACCGCCGCCACCACGATGCGGCTGACAGTATTGGCGCACCGGGCTGTTGCCAGATTTTCCAGCATGGGCCGCAGGTGCAGCAGGATCGCCGCCAGCAGCGCCGTCAGCGCCAGCAGGATGATCGCCAGCCACACACGCACCCGCTGCCGCCGCGTCAGCCGTATATACCGCAGCCGGCCCATGCCGTCACCTCCCATAGACGCGCTGTATGACGCGCTTACTACGGAAGTCTATGACACCACGGCTTTTCCTCATTCCTCCCAGCCGTTCACGATGGCTTTGAAAAAGTCGCCGCGCTCGGCAAAGTTCTTGAATTGGTCAAAAGATGCACAGGCCGGCGACAGCGTCACCACATCACCGGGCTGTGCCCGATCGCGGGCGGCCTGCACCGCCGCTGCCAGAGGCGCGGCGTCGATGATCTCCGGGTGGCCGGGCCGGTACCCCGACGCATTCTCCACGGCGGCGCGTATTTTATCCGCTGTGGCACCGCAGAGCACCAGCAGCTTCACGTGCGCTACGATCTCCGGCCCCAGCACATCAAAGGGAATGTGTTTGTCATAGCCGCCGGCGATCATGATTACCTTCTCGCTGAACGACCGCAGCCCCGCGATGGCACGGGAGGGACTGGAGGCAATGGAGTCATTATAATACCGCACGCCCTTATAGGTTCGTACCAGCTCGATGCGGTGCTCCACACCGCCGAATTCCCGGGCAAAGGTCCGGATGACCTGGTCCGGCACCAGGCCGTCCACGGCGGCGATGGCCGCCATATAGTTTTCCACATTGTGTACGCCGGGGAGCTTGATGTCCCTCGTGGTCATCACGATGCGCTCATGACCGCCGCTGCGGCAGACAACGTCCTCGCCCCGCAGGAAGACGCCGTCTGCCACCTCACCCTGCCGGCTGAAGAGCCGGGCGCGGCCGGGTGCGCGGGTGGACTGCTCTGCTGTGATGGCATTATCCGCATTAAAAATGGCAATGTCCTCCCGACTCTGATGGGTAAAAATATTCTCCTTGGCCGCCACATACTCCGCCATGTCCCGGTGCACATCCAGATGGTTGGGCGCCAGATTGGTGACGACCGCAATGTGCGGACTCTGCGTCATGGTCATCAGCTGGAAGCTGGACAGCTCCAACACCGCAAAATCCGTGCTCAGCATTCCGTCCGCCTCGCACAGCAGCGGGTGGCCGATGTTGCCGCCCACCCACACACGCTTTCCGGCCTTTTTCAGCAGCTCGGCAATGATGGTGGTGGTCGTCGTCTTGCCGTCAGAGCCGGTAACAGCAATGATCGGACACGGGCAGATCTGGAAGAAAACCTCCATTTCACTGGTCAAAACGGCGCCTTTTTGAACACAGGCCGATATCTCCGGCACATCCGGGCGCAGCCCCGGTGTACGGAAGATCACGTCCGCGTCCAAGTCCTTCAGATAGTCCGCGCCCAGATGCAGCTCACAGCCCAACTGCTCCAGATGCTCCGCCTGCTCGCCCATCTGCTCCCGGCTGCGCTTGTCGCAGGCGGTGACGCGGATGCCCTCCGCCGCAAGCAGCTTCAGCAGCGGCGTGTTGCTGACGCCGATACCGATGATTGCTATGCGCTTGCCGCGCATGTCCTCTATATATTCATGCAACGTCATGTTATACTCCTCCATCCGGCACAGTATTGCTCCGTTCATTATACCTCTTTGGCACCGATTGTACAACAAAAAAACGCACCCCGGAGGATGCGTTTTTTCAGATCGCGACTGTGATGGGCGCTTCCAGCGCTACCGAGCCGCCGATGGATGCCGCGGTGACGGCACCTGCCTGTCTTGTAACAGACGCATACACCGTTCCCGCCGGCTGCCGCAGGGCAACGGAGAAGTCTCCGTCACAGCCCCGGCTCAGGGCGATGGCGCTGGCCAGCGTGCCGCTGCCGCAGCTGCCCTCAAACACCAGCGTACCCGCTTCGGGCACCTTTACAAGCGGCGTCATGCGCTCACCCTCGATGAAGCACACACCATAGGCCTCCAACATCGGATCCTCCGCAAAGATCGGCTCTGCTGCCGCAAAGAAATCCCGGCTGGGCGCGACACCCTGGACCACCAGGTGTGCGATACCGCCAAGATGCACGAGCGTTCCCGCCGTGCCGGCAACCTCCACTTGCTCTACGAGCTTCGGAAGCGGCATCTCCGCGGACGCCGTACCGGCATCCATATCCACGGTCACGGCCACCGGATGATCGCACCCGCTGACAGAAAGCCGCATGGTGTGACGGCCCTTCAGCCCCTGCTGCTTCGCCAACAGATAGCCATACGCCCGGGAGGCATTGCCGCAGAACTCCCCCGCCTCCATCTCCATGTGCCCGTCGGGGAAGACAAAGCCCACCTGCTCCGCCTTCAGTGCTTCGATGGCCAGCAGCTTGGCGGCGACAGCGGCACATTCCGCCTTCTCCACCGGCGTCAGGACAAACAGCGTAATATTCCCGGCCGGGTCTGCCCGGACAACACGCAGCTCCCTCATCTCTGATACCGTCCCAGGAACTGGCGCGTTCTCTCCTCACGGGTGTTCACCATGACCTCCTCCGGCGTACCCTCCTCCACGATAACGCCGTCGGCCATGAAGATCACGCGGTCCGCCACATCCTGGGCGAAGGACATCTCGTGGGTCACGATGACCATGGTCATGTGTTCTTCCGCCAGATCGCGGATCACCTTCAAAATCTCGCCGGTCAGCTCCGGGTCCAACGCCGATGTCGGTTCATCAAAAAAGAGTATCTCGGGATCCATCGCCAGTGCCCGGGCGATGGCCACGCGCTGCTGCTGTCCGCCGGAAAGCTCACAGGGATAGGCGTTCTCCTTGTCGGACAGCCCCATCTTTTCCAGAAGCTTGCTGGCGCGCTGCTGCGCCTCGCCCTTGTCGCGGCCCAGCACGCGTATCTGGGGATCCATGAGATTTTTCAGCACCGAATAGTGGGGAAACAGGTTGAAGCTCTGGAACACGAGGCCGAACTTTTCCCGTACCTTCTTCAGCTCGCCCTTATCGGCATAGACCGCCTTGCCGTCCGTGTCGTTGTGTACGGCCTGAATGTCGCCGTAGATCAGCTCTCCGGAGTCCATCTCGGTCAGCAGCGTGGCGCAGCGCAGCAGCGTGGATTTGCCGCTGCCGGATGGGCCGATAATGGCCACCACCTCTCCCTTTTCCACGGAGAGGCTGATATCTTTCAGCACGTGCAGCGTCTCGTCATTAAAGCTCTTCTGCACGTGGTTCATCTGCAATAATTTCATGGCGCCCCTCCTTACTGGTAGTAGCTCATGCGCTTCTCTACTCTGCCCATGACGAAGTCCACGACCGCGTTGAACACAAAGTAGAATACGCCTGCCACCAAAAACGGTACAAAGCTGGTTTCGGAGTTTGCGATCTGCTTACCGATGGTAAACATCTCCTGATAGGAAACGGTAAAGGCCATAGACGTATCCTTGACCAGGGTCACCACCTCGTTGGTGATACTGGGCATGATACGCTTGAAAACCTGCGGCAGAATGACGTGAATAAACGTCTGGACCTTTGTGTATCCCAGCACCTCCGCAGCTTCATACTGCCCAACTGGCATAGACTCGATACCACCGCGATAGATCTCCGCAAAATACGCCGCATAATTGATGGCGAACGCGATCACCACCGGGATCAGTTTATTGCGGGACACGGGCAGTTCAAAGAGGTAATACGGTCCGTAGGTCACCGCCAGCAGCTGCAGCATCAGCGGGGTTCCTCGGAGAATGGAGATAAAAAAGCGGGTAATGCCGGAGATGATCTTGCTCTTGCTCATGCGCAGCAGGGCAACGATCATGCCCAGGGGGAGAGAAAACAGCAGCGTCAGAGAGAAAATGGCGCAGGTTTTGGAAAGTCCCTCGCCCATCTTCACGATCATTGTCAGTAAGGTCATATCGTATCCTCAATTCACGCACACACGCTCCCGGAGGCGAAGCCGCCTCCGGGAGCCGGTATGTTTTTCAGTCAGTGGCCTTGCGGGATCAGCCCAGCAGCGTCAGGTTATTCTGAATGTCGGGGTACTTGGCCGCGATCTCGGCATAGGTGCCGTTCTCGACCAACTGCGCCACGGCGCCCTCGATGGTCTTGCACAGCTCTGCGTCATCGGCGCGGAAGGCGATGCCGTACTGCTCAGCGCCCAGGCCCTCATCCAGGACCGTGAAGCCGGCGTTCTCGGCGGCATAGGAAACGGCCACGGGCTTATCCACGATCACGGCGTCCACGGCGGCGCCGCCCAGCTCAGTGAAGCACTTGAGGAAGCTGTCACAGGTCATCAGATTGCCAAAGGTCGCCGCCAGATCGGCCAAATCGCCGCCCTCGGACAGCAGCGCCTCGCCGGAGGTACCCAGCTGGACCGCCACGACCTTACCGGCCAGATCAGCGGAGGACTTGATGTCACTGCCCTCCTTGACCATGATCACCTGCGTGTTGTCATAGTAAGGCGTGGAGAGCACATAGCCGGCCTCCTTCATGGAGTCGAGGATCGTCATGCCGGACCAAACGCAGTCGCACTCCTTGGCGTCCAGCTGCACCAGCTTCTGATCCCAGTTCACAGGGAAGATCTGCAGCTCCCATCCCAGCAGATCGCAGGCGGCCTTGCAGACCTCCACGTCAAAGCCGGTGTAGTTGCCGTCCGCATCCAGATAGCTGAAGGGGGGATATTCCGCGTCGATACCCATGATGAAGGTCTTTGCGGAAGTGGAATTGGCATCATCCTTGGATTTGTCATCCTGCTCGGTCTGACCGCAGGCCACCAGCGACAGTGCCATCACCATGGCCAAAATCAATGCGATGATCTTTTTCATTGTCTTTCTCCTTTTCTTGCCGGGATACCGGTCTTTGTCCTTGTTTTCCGCCGGTCTGCCGGCGCTCTGTTTACTACGCTACCAATTTACCACTTTACCGAACTAATGTAAATAGTCTTGTGTTCCAAATTATTCTGTTTTTTCTTGTCTGATTTGTACAAAACATAAAAAGGCCGCAGCGTAAAGCGCTGCGGCCCCCTTATAACCGTGCGAGTATGCCTATAAGCCGGGTTCTGTTTTGATAGTCATCTATCTACGCGTGCCGTCGCCGGTACGCTCAAGCCACCTCGGGAGCAGCCGGGCCGGCCTATGCTCCCATACCGGTGTTGCTCCGGATAGAGTTTACAGCGACGGTCGCTTTCACACGCCGTCGGGTGAGCTCTTACCTCGCCTTTCCACCCTTACCCGCCGGCACGGAGCCGGCAGGCGGTATATCTCTGTTGCACTTTTCCTGAAGTCGCCTTCGGCGGGCGTTACCCGCTATCCTTGCCCTGTGGAGCCCGGACTTTCCTCATGGACGGGCTTTCGCCCTGTCCCCGCGACTATCCAGCGTACTCGCAGGGTCAATTCTACCCAAACGGCAGCGGAAAGTCAACGAAAATTTACCGAACGCGGGGGATCAGCAGCATTTTATCCGGTGCCGTTCCCTCCTCCAACTGGTTCACCGCGCGAATCAGCTCCTCGTCGGTGCGGTACTGCTTTGCCGCATCCCACAGAGTCTCTCCCGGCGCCAGACGCCGCATGACCAGAGATGGCCGTCGGGCATTTTCCTGCTCAGGCAGACACTGCACCGCACTGACGGTTGACAGCGTTTCACGGGGCGCGGCGGCGGGCGATACCGCCACCGCCTGCCGCAGATCACAACCGCTGCCGGTGAAGGCGACCTCCGGTGCGCCGCACAGGGTACAGATCTCGCCCTCTCCCAGCGGCAGCTGCGCCATTTTTTCGGTGACGGCCGGGGCCTCCTCCTCGTCCAGATGCAGCAGACGCATACGCACGTCGGCGCAGGGCGTACCGTCTTCTCCGGCGGAGGGCGCGCAGGCGGTATCCGTAACGAACACGAAGGGCCGCTGACGGCCGAAATCCAGATGCTGGACCGCCTCCTGCCGCACGGGGTGCTCCGGCGCCAGGGGCAGGGACCGTTCTGTCGTTTCCAGCTTGGTGCCGCAGTGGGTGCTGTACAGATCCGTAACGCAGGATACCGTCTCCTTACGCGTGATACGCAGCAGCAGACGCAGCTCCGCCGAGACGGAGAAGCCGCTGCTCTCCTCGGTCCGCAGCAGACGCGCCTCGCCGCAGATCAGCTGCACCCGGGCGGTGACGTCCCCCTCCTCACCACCGGCCGGGCTGTCCACGATCTGGGAGAAGGGCACAGCGGCGGTGTATGTATGCAGCTTCTGCTGCTGGCAGCGATACAGGGCACAGAGGGTCAGTTCGCCCTTTACCAGCAGCTTGGCGCCCACCAGCTGGCAGGAGGCGACCTGGGGGTACAGGCGGCAGAGGAGCAGGTCCTCCGGTGCCGGCTGGCCGGCCGGTACCGTGACCTCACCGGCGACGGCACACTCACGCTCCGCCATGGCGGCGGTCATGTACAGCTCATGCTCCCGGCGGCGCAGCCGCAGGGCGGGGTCCTCCTCCACGCCGCAGCACAGCTGTACGGTGGTGCAGGTATAGCCGCAGACCGTCCACTCCGGCATCAGACGCAGGGACAAACGGCGGGGCGTCAGTGCCTGGGCCTCGCACAGCAGCAGCCTTCCGGCGGCCCACAGCACCTGGCAGGCCGCCAGTGGACGGTTCTCCGACGTGCAGACAAAGGGCACCGCCTGGGTCAGGCTCCGCAGTCCCACGCTCTCCTCCGAGGTGTACAGCACCGTGACCCGAACAGTGCCCTTCAGCTCCAGACTGCCGCTGCGGGCGGTGATGGACCGCAGACACAGTGTGCCCGAGGCCTCCACCACGCGCCCCATGTCCGGGCAGTAATCGGGGATGGCTGCCTCCAGCGTCTCCTCATGGGGCAGCGTCAGCCGGGGCACCTCATCCCAGCAGGTGATATCCTTCCATTGCAAGCCACATTCCATCGTTCCAGCCCTCACATTCCTATGGTTTGTGACCATTCTATGTGTGAACTCCGACGGTTATGCCGCCACGCCGAACAGTCGGCGCAGCAGTCCCCGCATCCCACGGGGCGCCCGCCAGACGATGATCCTCATGCCTTCACCTCCTGTCCCTCAAGCACGCGATGCCGCAGGCGATCAGCAAAAACGACACCAGGAACATTAAGCAGCCCACCGGGAACACCGCCGCGATCAGGATACCCAGTCCCAATCCCAGCGCACAAATGCCCAACCAGCAGCAGCCGCCCCATCTTCGCACCGTATATCCCTCCCCCTGCTCCAGTATATGAAGCGCAAAAAGCGGAGTGCATCGCACTCCGCTTTTTCACTTCTTCTGCCAGGCCCGCAGGTCCTTCAGTTCATCATAGAGCCGCAGGTAGCTCCTGTGGCGGCTGGCGGGGATATCGCCGTCCTGCACAGCCTGCAGCACGCGGCAGCCCTTTTCTTTTGTGTGGGTGCAGCCGGTAAAGCGGCATTGGTCCACATAGGGCGCAAATTCGGGGAACGTCTCCGGCAGGTGCGCCTTCAGTTCCAGGTCCATTTCCTCTGTATCAAAGGAGGAAAAACCCGGTGTGTCGATCACATAGGTGCCGCCGCCCAAAGCAAACAGCTCCACATGGCGCGTGGTATGGCGGCCGCGGCCAAGGGCCTTGCTGACCTCGCCCACCGGCAAATGCAATTCCGGCAGCAGCCGATTCAGCACGCTGGACTTCCCCACGCCGGAGTTCCCGGTAAAGGCATTCAGCTTTCCGGCGATGGCGGCGCGAAGCGTCTCCAGTCCCTCCCCTGTCTCGGCGCTGATACGCAGCACCGGCAGGGCGGAATGACTATAGATGTCATACAACTCGTCCGCCGTGTTCAGATCGCACTTGTTCAGACACAGCAGCACCTGACAGCCCTTCAGGGCGGCGATGGCGGAAATGCGGTCAATGAGATACGGCTCCGTCACAGGGATGGCGGCGGAGGCCAGGATGACCAGCTGATCGATATTGGCGGCGGCGGGACGGGAAAACACATTGCGGCGCGGCTCCACAGTCTCCACAAAGCCCTCGCCCACGCCCAGGTCACGGACCTGGACCCAGTCGCCCACCAGCGGGCTCATGCCCTCCCGGCGGAACTTTCCGCGGGCGCGGCATTGCAGCGTCTCGGCTCCGGTATTTACATAGTAGAAACCACTGAGGGCCTTCTCAATGCGGCCCCGACTCAAAAGCGTATCTCCTGAATGGCGGAGACCTTGGTGGCCCCGGTGTTCATGCTGGTAAAGACGGCACAGACGTTAGAACTGGTCCCAGTCTTGCCGGTGAAGGTATATGTCACCGTCCCCATGGAGGCGTTGATGTACTGGCTGTCCAGGGTCACGCTGTCCTGCTCGAACTCCACCTTGATCATACCCTCCATATCGCTGGGCATGGTAAACTCCACCACCCGGGCCGCTGTGGCGTCGTCGCTGTTCTTCTGTCCGCTGACAGTGAAGATGATCTTTGTACCGCCGGGAACCTCGCTGGTGGGCTTGATGCTCTGCTCGATCACCTGACCCTGGGGCGCAAAGCTGAATGTGTCATAGGTGATCTCACCCACAGTAAGGCCCAGGTCCTGAGCATTCTGCACTGCGTTGGCGATATCCTGACCGGTGAAGGTAGGCACCGTCACCGTTTCCGGTCCGGTGCTGACCCGCAGGATCACCGTCTGTCCGGCCACCAGCGGCTCGTCGGCGGCAGGGACTGTCTCGATCACGGCGTCCGCGCCGTATTTGTCGGAGGACACGGTTTCCGTGGTGATCTTCAGATCCAGACCCATATCGGTCAGAAGCACGCGCGCCTGCCGGTACTCCATGCCCACCAGATCCTTCATCGGCACCTTCTCCGGCTCAGCGGCCACATAGACCTGAATGACCAGATTGCTCTTTCGGGTGCGGCCGGCAGCGGGATCCTGCTCGACGATCTGCCCCGGCTGGTATTCCTCTGTGGTGCGGGTACCCTGTACCTCGATCAGGAAGATATCCTTTACGCCCTCCATCTCCTGGGCCTCCTCCACGGTCCTACCGCGGATATCGGGCACGGGGTAGCTCTTGTTGCTGCCGGCAGGACCGAAATCACCCAGTATCAGCTTGAACAGTAGCACCACCAGCAGCACCGCCGCGGCAAAAATCCCGGCGATGATGGCAATAGACTTCTTATCCCGGCGGGGCGGCTCCTCTTCCTCCTCGCGTTCCCGGCGCAGCTCGCCGGTGTGCTTTTTTACGGCGGAGGCCACCTGGGCCGTGGGCAGGGGCATGGTAGGCTCGGTATCCGCGGCAGGGGCAGTCAGCTCCTGCCGGATATAGTCCATATCCACGGAGGGGTCCCGGCGGAACTTCTCCAGATCCTCGATCATGGCGTCCGCTGAGGCGTAGCGCTTGTTGGGGTCGCTGTTCATAGCCTTCATGCAGATCAGCTCCAGCGGCTCGGGGATGCTGGGATCGATATCCCGGGGCGCCAGAGGCACGGAACTAAGGTGCTGGATGGCCACGGACACGGCGCTGTCGCCCTCAAAGGGCAGGCGTCCGGTGAGCATCTCATACAGCACAACGCCGGCGGAATAGATATCCGAGCGCGCGTCGATACGGTCGCCCCGGGCCTGCTCCGGCGAGATGTAGTGTACGGAGCCAAGCGCCTCCTGGGTCAGCGTCTGCCCCTGGTTGGCAAGGCAGGCGATGCCGAAATCAGCCACCTTCACGCTGCCGTCCCGCAGGACCATGATGTTCTGGGGCTTGATATCACGGTGGATGATGCCGCGGCTGTGGGCATGGCTCAGGCCCCGCATGATCTGGGTGA
>ERZ825384.3008-NODE-3008-length-15875-cov-3.322756_pt1 | contig 15875 bp, 16 predicted proteins | sample MGYA00519931_ERZ825384 | MGnify/ENA primary metagenome ERZ825384 (study PRJEB31778, sample SAMEA3449200) | human gut metagenome | biome: human gut; feature: human-associated habitat; material: faeces | place: United Kingdom | collected 2010/2012 ...
AAAAACCAAGCGTAAGACGTAAGAAAAAGTCTGAAGCGGCTCGTAAAAGAAAATACAAATAAGAAGCACATATGAGAAAGTCTGTTTTCATAAACTATTATGGAGACAGACTTTTTCTTATGCTTTGGAACCGCAACCGTAGGAATGGCATAGAATAAAAGAAAAGGGCTGTGTTTTTATGGGAAACCTTTCGGAAAAACTTCATTTGGCACCGGATATTTTAGAAAACACAACGGTTGTGAATTTGTATGGAAAAGAAATGGTGCTGGTTGAAAACTACCAGTCCATTATTGATTATACATCGGAGCAGATTAAGTTACAGGGAAAGCACAATAAGCTGATTGTCCGCGGCACATGTCTTAGGATAGACCGGTTTACCAAAGAAGACTGCAAAATATATGGTGAAATCTGCTGTGTTGAGTACATTGGCACATAAGGGGGAATTGGACTGAAGTGGTTACAGGGCTATGTTGTCTGCCAATCGCATAAAGGAAGTTTCGAGCGTTTTATGAATATGTGCCGTCATCACGGCATTTTATTATGGGGAGTAAAAAGAGAACAAGCAGTAGAATTTTGTGTTTGTGTGAAAGATTTTAAAAAGATGAAACCCATTGTCTATAAAACGAAATTACATCCACAGATTAAAAGAAAGAAGGGGCTTCCTTTTTATATCGAGAGAATGAAGAAAAACTGGACCTTTTATACGGGCTTTCTGCTCTTTTTCTTCCTTTTGTATTTTTTGTCTACCTTTGTCTGGCAGATTCAGTTTCAAGGACAGGTTACTTATACGAAAGAAACACTATTAAAAACCGTAAATTCTCTGCAGGTATACCGTGGAATGAAACGAAACCGCCTGCACTGTGATGTAATTGAAAAAAGTATTCGTCAAAAGCATCCGGATATCAGCTGGGTGTCCGCTGAAGAAAAAGGAAGTCTCCTTGTGATTTCTATTAAAGAAGCGAATCCGGAAGTGGGACGGGAACGTGCAGGACGGTTCTGTCACCTGGTAGCAGAAAAAAGCGGAATTGTTAAAAAAATTGTTGTAAACCGCGGTGTGGCATGTGTTAAGCCGGGACAAAAGGTGAAAAAGGGGCAAATTTTGATTTCCGGGATTGTTCCGGTTACCGGAGATGATGAGACGGTTGTGGATAAGATGGGAGTGGTAGCAAAAGGAGAGGTTTTACTTGTCTGCGACAGCAAATTTTCTAAAGAAATCCCGGTGAAGGTCTGCGAAAAGGAATATACAGGGAAAAAAATCTACCAGACTGAGTATGAAATCAATCACAAGACTTTCGTGATAAAAAATCCAATTAAACGGTTTAATAACGCTAAGAAATATGATATAATAACAACGATATTGCCAAAATGGGAGGATTTACCGATTCCTTTTACTTTTACGAAACGAAAAAAGGAGTTTCGTGAATATACGTTTGTAATTCGAAAGAGAAACCGCAAAGAACTTTTTAAAGAAGGAAAGCGGCTGTATCAGAAATTATTACGGCAGTGCAGACAGGATGGATTGGAAATTCTTTCAAAGGAAGCGAAAATAACCAAACAAAATGAAAAGATTTGGTTAATTAGCGGACAGATTCGTTTCCTTTGCAAAAAAACAAGAAAACAATATATCGCAGAGAGCGAACTTAAGATTGATAAGAAAGCAGAGGAAAAGCAGGATGGAGACTCATGAAGTAATCTTAGAGATTCCTTTGGAGCATGAAAGGAATTTGTTTGGCGGTCTTGACTGCCATGTAAAGAAGATTGAACGAACGCTTCAGGTAAGCGTAATTCTGCGCGATGGTGCGGTTAAATTGGTAGGAAGTAAATCGGCAGTTGAACAGGCAAAAAATGTATTTTCGGAGCTTCTTACACTTTCGGAGCGTGGGAATACGATTACGGAGCAGAATGTAGATTATGTTCTAGCACTATCGAAGGAACATTCGGATGTGTCATTGGCAGAGATTGACAAAGACTTGATTGGCTACACCATTCAGGGCAAACCGATTAAGCCAAAAACCAGAGGCCAGCAGAAATATGTAAACCAAATACGGGAAAAAATGATGGTGTTTGGAATCGGACCGGCAGGAACCGGAAAGACCTATTTGGCGATGGCAATGGCAATTCAGGCTTTTAAAAATGATGAGGTCAGTAAAATTATTTTGACAAGACCGGCGATTGAAGCTGGAGAGAAGCTTGGATTTCTGCCAGGGGATCTGCAAAGCAAGGTGGATCCATATTTACGCCCATTGTATGATGCGTTATATGAGATTATGGGCGCGGAAGCATTCCTGAAAAATATGGAAAAAGGACTGATTGAAGTAGCACCGCTTGCGTATATGCGTGGACGAACTTTGGACAACGCCTATATCGTGCTGGATGAAGCACAGAATACGACGCCGGCGCAGATGAAAATGTTCCTGACGCGTATCGGATTTGGTTCCAAAGCAATTATTACCGGAGATCTATCCCAGAAGGATCTGCCGAAGGATGCGCAGTCAGGTCTGGAAGTGGCACTTCGTGTCCTGCATAATATTGATGAGATCTCTGTGATACGGTTTACAAGTGAGGATGTTGTTCGGCATCCGCTTGTGCAGCGAATCGTCAATGCGTATGAGGAATATGAAAACAGACATAGCCGTGACAAAAAACAGACGCAGAATAAACATTAAATTGTACAAGATAAAACTTGATTATCTGATACATTTGGGATAAAATGTAACAGGCAATAAAGGAGAGATACATTGAGCGTATTTTTTGAGAATGAATTGGATACAGAAATTCCTGCACATTATCAGGACATTGTAGAGGATATCATAGAGGCGTCTCTGGATTTCCTGAAATGTCCATATGAATGTGAGGTGAATGTAATCTTTACAGATCATGCAGGGATTCAGGCAATCAATAAAGAATACCGGGATATCGATGCACCGACGGATGTTTTATCGTTTCCGATGATAGAGTATGAAGTGCCGGGTGAATTTGATTTCTGTGAGAACAGTCCACTGGATTATTTCAATCAGGACACCGGAGAGCTGATGCTTGGAGATATCATTTTAAATGTAGATCGGATTGCTGAGCAGGCGGAGGAATATGGTCATACGAGACGACGTGAAGTTGCGTTTTTAACGGCACATAGTATGTTGCATCTGGCAGGATATGATCATATTGATGATTCAGAACGTCTGCATATGGAAAAACTACAAGAGGAAATATTAACAAAGAAAGGATATACGAGAGACAATGAAGAAGAATAAGTTAAAGAAGTTGTCTATTTTTGCACTGACAACTGCACTTACCGTATCTTGCCTGGCAGGATGTGGAAAAAAGAAAGAGGAGGATACCGAGCAGGCAACTATTACGACCGAAGCGGCTGCAACGATGTCGGATGCAGATATTGAATTTGCACCGACAAAGGAAGGCTATGTGATCAATGAGTTTTCGGGTGAGTGGATTGACGAGAGTCTTTCTAATCAGAGACCACTTTGTATCATGATCAATAACATTGTAGATGCAATGCCACAATCAGGTATCTCACAGGCAGATATCACATATGAGATGCTTGTTGAGGGTGGTATTACCCGATATATGTGTGTATTTAAGGATTATTCCAATCTGGAAAAGCTGGGACCAGTTCGTAGTGCCAGACATTATTATGTACAGATGGCAAATATGCTTGGCGGTATTTATGCACATGTAGGATGGTCTGTCTATGCGGAATCATGGATTAAGGATACAGGATTAAATAACCTGAATGGTCTGTATGATTCCACAACTTTTTATCGTGATGAGTCAAGGGTTGCACCACACAACTGTTATACAAACAGCGAAAAGCTGAAGGAAGGTATTGCGGCAGCTGGTTACAGTACCGAGTATCTGGGTGAGAAATCTAAGGCGTTTGCATTCAATGTAGAAGATACAGCGCTTGGCAGTGGTCAGACAGCAAACAAAGTGACAACTGCATACAATGACAGCAGTACAAGATGGTATGAGTACAATGCCGATGAGAAACTGTACTATCGTTTCCAGTATGGAACAGAGCAGATTGATGATCAGACAAATGAGCAGCTTCGCTACAAGAACCTGATTGTTATGTTCGTTCAGTATACAGATCTTGGCGATGGTTTACAGAATATCGATTGGGATAAGACTGGAACCGGATATTATATTACAGATGGTGAGTATGAAGCAATTTCATGGAGAAAGGATAATGGAGTTGTAAAGTACTATACCGCTGATGGCAAGCAGTTGAAGATGAATCCGGGAAAGACATTTGTAACAGTATTTGATGAGACAAAGCAGGATAAGATTATCTTTGAATAATTAAATACAAATATGGAAATAATTTCTTCAAGGAGTTGGTGCCATGAAGAAATTATTTTTATATGTACTATTATTTGTAGGGATTTTTTCGTTATGCTTTTTGCTTGCAAATGAATATTTTAAACAACGTATGCAGGAAAAAGAGGGACAGAAGCTGGAACTTGCAGCGGATTCCATTTCCATTGACACAGAATGGAAAGACAATGGATTTTTGGTAGGGATTCAGAGTGGACGTGTGATAGTGTACGAGGCAGATACGCAACAGGTGTATGAATATACAGATATTGATGCGGCGGTCTTGCAGAAATTACATCCGAGTGTATATCAGGATCTCTTAAAAAATGTGCATTTTGATTCGAAAAAGGAACTGTATCGATATCTGGAATCATTATCAACCTAGAATAAACTTACAGTGAGGAAAACAATGAAAACACAGTATGATGTATGTGTAGTTGGCGGTGGTGCAGCCGGAATGGCTGCAGCAATCGCGGCTTCAGAGGGCGGAAACACCGTCTGTATCATTGATAAAAATAAAAAACTGGGCAAGAAATTATATGCCACAGGCAATGGTCGATGCAATCTGGCAAATACAGATATGAAGGATGGTCATTATCATTCGTCTTCAGAAACGTATCAGAAATTTCTGCATACCTGTCTGGGCGAGCAACCATTGCATGAAATGTTTGCATTTTTGCATTCTATTGGTGTATATACAAGATGTATCGATGGATATTATTATCCGATATCAATGCAGGCATCAGCGGTTGTATGGGCACTTTTAGACCGAATAAAGGCATTGCAGGTAACCACGTATCTGTCGGAAACGGTGACAGATATTCGGATAAAAAAGGATGGATATCATATTCAGTGTAATACGGAGATTATTGCCAGGAAGGTGATACTTGCATGTGGTGGACGATCATATCCATCGCTTGGCGGCTGCGCGGAAGGCGCAAGACTGGCAGAGAAGCTCGGTGTAAAACAGGAGCCGCAAAGACCGGCTTTATGTGCTGTTATGACAGAGGAAAATACTGAGGCGGTAAAAGGCGTTCGAGTGGCATGTTCGGCATGGTTTGAAGAAGGTAACACGGAATGGAAACAGTCCGGTGAATTACAGATTACCGAGTATGGTTTATCCGGGATTATGATATTCAATTTATCTTCGGAACTTGGCAGAATCTTATCAGAAGAATCAAGTGTTAAGCTGTATGTGGATTTTTTACCGGAGATAGAAGAGAATGCATTTGTGCAGGGAAGCAGAGATGTGAACCGGAGTCTGTATGGATATCTGAATGCGTATTTGCCGGATAAGCTTGCCATGTATATTTTGGAGACCGCGTGTGAACAGCCAAAGCAGGCGCTTACAGAGCTAACAGAAGCCCAGTTACATAAGATTTATTATCTTTGCAGACGATATCCATTTCATGTCCGTGCATTGAAAAACTATGAACAGGCGCAGGTAACCGCAGGTGGAATCCGACTGACTGAGATTCAGCCAGAGACGATGGAATGTCTGGGACATCCCGGAATGTATGCGACGGGAGAAATGTTGGACATTGATGGAGATTGCGGCGGATATAATCTGACGTTTGCGTTACTTACAGGATTACGCGCAGGGAGAGCATGTCATGATAAGAATTAACCAGATTAAGATACCAGTACAAAAAGACGAAACAAGCGCTTTAAAAAAGAAAATACAGAAGACGCTCAGGACGAATCATCCGTATACATATCAGATCGTTCGGAAATCCTTAGATGCGAGAGACAAGGGAAATCTGCTTCATATCTATACGGTTGATGTGGAATTTGAACGATCACAGGATATTCCTCGCAACATAATAGACAATAAAAATATTATGTTAACTAAAGATGAGAAATATACATTTCCGCATCGATGCAGAGACGATTGTAACGAGAAAACGGACGTGTCCATATATCGCCCAGTTATCATTGGCGCTGGTCCGGCGGGATATTTTGCGGCGTTACAATTAGCATGTGCCGGATACAGACCGATTGTATATGAGCGTGGAAAGTGTGTGGAAGAACGGACAAGGGATGTTGAAGGCTTCTGGCAGGGAGAGACACCGATCTGTGCGAATTCCAATGTATCCTTCGGCGAGGGCGGTGCCGGAACCTTCTCGGACGGAAAGTTAAATACCGGAATCAAGGACAAATATGGACGGATTCAGGCGGTTATTCATGATTTTATACGGTTTGGAGCGTCAGAGGAGATTGGCTATCTGAACAAACCACATATTGGGACGGATGTATTAAAGCATGTGATGAAGAAAATGCGGGAAGAGATTCAATCCTTTGGCGGAGAGATTCATTTCTCCCATCAGCTTACCGCGATCTCCCATAGATCCGATACATGTCTGTCGCTTACGATTAAAGATCTGCAGAACGAGCAGACGATCGTAGCGGAGACATCTGCCTGTATTCTGGCGATCGGACACAGCGCAAGAGACACATTTGCTATGTTGCAGGCGGCCGGTGTCACGATGGAGGCAAAATCATTTGCAATGGGACTCCGGGTCGAGCATTCACAGGCGATGGTCAATGCGAGCCAGTACGGCACGAGCGGGCAGGCGAAGCTGCTTCCGGCTGCAGATTATAAGATGACATACCGTTCAACCAAGGGGCGCAGTGTATATAGCTTCTGTATGTGTCCGGGTGGATTCGTTGTTAATGCATCGTCCGGCGAAGGACAGAGTGTGGTAAACGGTATGAGCAACCACGGAAGAGATGAGGAAAACGCGAATTCAGCGATCGTTGTAAATGTCACACCGGAGGATTTTGCGGCGGATGGATTCGCTGACTACGGCGTGCTTGCCGGTGTGGAATTCCAGAAGAAATATGAGCACCTCGCCTACGAAGCTGGAAATGGTAAGATTCCGGTGCAGCTATTTGCGGATTATAAGGCGAATCGTGTCACAACTGAATTTGGAAGTGTGAAGCCGAACATCCGAGGAGGCTATCAGTTTGCAAACCTCAATAAGTGTTTGCCAGCCTATATAAATGATGCTATAATTGAAGGGATTTTGGACTATGACCGCAAATTAAAAGGCTTTTCATCCGGGGATGCCGTGTTATCCGGTATAGAATCCCGGACATCGTCACCGGTGCGCATCGTGCGTGATGAGACCTATCGAAGTGACTATGCAGGTCTGTTTCCTTGTGGAGAGGGCGCAGGGTATGCAGGTGGTATCACATCCGCGGCTGTGGATGGAATCAAGGTGGCAGAGGCGGTTGCTGCATATATCAATAACATAGTATAAAGAGGGAAAAAGACGTGGACGAGAAACGAATCAGAGAAGCATTGAAGGATAAACAGCGAATCGTATTAAAGATCGGTTCGTCTTCTATCATACATGAAGAAACCGGCGGGGCGGATTACCGGAAGTTAGAGACACTGGTGCGCATTATCTGCGACCTGAAGAATCAGGGGAAGGACGTAATATTAGTATCGTCCGGTGCAATCGGTGTTGGATTTGAGATGCTGGGACTGCGCCATAAGCCGAAGACGGTATCCCTGAAGCAGGCGTGTGCTGCGATCGGACAGGGACAGCTTATGATGATTTATCAGAAGCTTTTCATGGAGTACAACCATATGGCTGCACAGGTTCTTCTGACCTTTGACGCGATCACAGATCCGGAGCGCCGCAGAAACGCCGAGAATACATTAAATGAGCTGTTACAGCAGGGTGTCATTCCGGTTGTCAATGAGAACGATACCGTGGCAACAGAGGAAATCGAGTTTGGTGACAATGATACAATGTCCGCGATCGTGGCGCATCTGATCAAGGCAGACCTTCTGATCCTGCTTACGGATATTGATGGATTCTATACGGATGATCCACATAAGAATCCGGAAGCAAAGAAGCTGACACTGGTAGAGACGATCAATGATACGATGAAGAATATGGCGAAGGATGCCGTGACAAACTATGGTACGGGCGGCATGTCCACGAAGATTGCGGCTGCGCGGATCGCAACAGATTCCGGAGCGGATATGGCAATCATGGACGCCGAGAATCTGACACAGATCTATGATCTGATGGAAGGAAAATCAGTGGGTACCCTGTTCTTAGCACATGAGAATGACGATTTTGATACGGTTGATTTCATCGTGCATAAAGGATACCAGAAATAAGAATAGAAATGGAGAATATCGCATGAACGAAGCAGATATCCAGAGAATTAACGAATTGGCAAGAAAAAGTAAGACCGTGGAGGGACTGACAGAAGCAGAGCTTGCAGAGCAGGCAGCTCTCCGTAAGGCATATATCGCAAGTGTGAAGCGCAACCTGAAAACACAGCTTGATAATATTGATATCAAGGAAGCTGATGGAAGTATCACACATGTGAAGGATATACCGAAGAATAAGCGGAGTGAGTATATCCAGATCCGCTTAAAGTAGATAAAGGAATGGTTTACATGACAATTTCAGAATCAAAGAAAGCACTTCGGAAGGAGATTCTTGCAAAGCGCAGGAATCTTTCTGAAGCATATCAGAAGCAGGCTGCGCAGGAAATCTATGAGAAGCTGCGCGCGCTTGCGGTGTATAAAGAAGCATCGGTACTGTGTCTCTATGTGCCGATTCAAAAAGAAGTCGATTTATTTCAATATATCCCGGAATTCCGAGCGGATGGAAAGCAAATCTATCTGCCGCGTGTCAACGGGAATACCATGGATTTTTACACATATAATGAACAGACTGCGCTTGTCGAGGGTGCATATCATATATTAGAACCGGACAGCATGGTACAGTTAGAACCGGAAAAGACCGGTGGCACCTGTCTGATCGTGATGCCGGGGGCAGTCTTCACGAGAAGCTGTGACCGGATCGGCTATGGCGGCGGGTATTATGACCGGTATCTGGCGGCACATCCGGATTGTCATACTGCAGCGGTCGGGTATGCGATTCAGATCGTAGATTCGATTATGACCGAGGAAACGGACATCAAACCAGAGGTTGTATTATATAATAGTAAACAATAATTGTATTATGTAAACTAATATTGATATAGATTGGAAAATGGGTTGGAAAAGGTAGAAAATGGAGGACGTGTATATGGGTGAAGGAAAAGGAATTGGACTGGTGCTTGCCGGTGGCGGCGGCAAGGGTGCATATCAGGTTGGTGTATTGAAGGTGTTACAGGAACAGGGATTGCTCGAGGATGTGACGGCGATATCGGGTGCATCAATCGGTGCAGTCAATGCAATGTTATATTCGATGAACGATATGGAGCGGATGTATCAGGCGTGGAATGAGATCGATATGGATACGGTCTTTGATATCGACTTGAACATGCTTGCTGAAAAGCGTATGTATTTCTCACGGAATGAAATGCTTGCGATGTTCGAGAAATATATTGATATGGAGAAGATCAAAGCGGATTTCCGTGATATCTATGTATCAATCAGCCGCTTAAATGAGACACAGCAGCCGGAACAGGTAGAATACCGCAGACTCGAAGACTATGACGCGGATACGATCCGGAAGATCCTGCTTGCGTCTACGGCACTTCCTGTTATGTATGAGGCAGTGGAAATCGACGGGAAGAAGTACCGGGATGGGGGATTGTTAGACAATGAGCCGATTCAGCCGCTGTATGATCTTGGAATCCGTCAGTTTATCGTGATCGGTATGCGTGCAGGAAAGGTTCTGAATACGGAGAAATGGCCGGATGCTCAGTTTATCACAATCTATCCAAGCCATGATTTGGGGGATCTGATCGATGGTACATTGAATTTTACCGGACGTGCGAAGGAGTTCCGGCAGATGCTTGGCGAGAAGGATGCACTTCGTGCATTGAAGACGAAATTCCACCCGGATGATCTGTATATCCGGATGGAGCCGGTGCTGGCACAGAATGACTATAACGATATCATGATGCAGCTGCGTGTGAACTATACATATAAAACGATGGAGAATCGTGTGAATTCTAACATTGAAAAGTTCAACAATATAGCTAAAAAGTACGAAAATTTATAAAATATTTTGACAATTTGCACAAAAAAATGTATAATCAGAGTAAGTCAAAAGTGACTTGTACAAGGCGTGTAAAGGGGGCTTATCTATGGCAAAGACAATTATCACGATTGGTAGACAGTTTGGCAGTAATGGTCGTAACATTGGTAGAAAGCTTGCTGAAAAGATTTCCGCGAACTTCTATGACAAGGAACTGATCAATGAGACGGCTAAGGAAAGCGGGTTGAGCGAGGAATTCTTGAAATCGCTGGATGAGAAACCAACGAGAAGTTTTCTGTATTCGCTTGTTTCAGATCCATATAGCTATGGATTTACAAGTGCAGGCTATCAGACAAATCTGAACCAACAGGCATTTCAGGCAACATATGATACGATTAAGAAACTTGCAGATAAAGGACCATCAGTATTTGTAGGTCGTTGTGCGGACTACGCATTGCGTCACAATACGAATCTGGTTCGCATCTTTATACATGCGCCATTGGAGGAACGTATTAAGAATGTTTCCGAGCGTTTTAATCTGACTCCGGATAAAGCAAAGGCGCAGATTGTAAAGGAAGATAAGGCGCGTGCATCGTATTATAACTATTACACTTCAAAAAAATGGGGTGCACTGGAAAGCTATGATATATTTATCAATAGTAGTCTGATGAGTGAAGACGATACTGTCGATTTCATCATTGATTACATAGATAGGATAAAGTAGGAAAGGCTTGAAATATGTTGAAAAAATATCCTTTATCAGATATGATGGTAAAGGATATTTTTTTGTAAAATAATGTAAATAATCACGATAAGAGGAACGACAAACATGGCGCTGAATGATAAAACGCGGAAACACAACGATATGGATTTCCAGAAGGATCTGTCCGAAATCTTGACCAATGCGAAAATTGGACTCTGGGCGATCGAAATGGATGAGGGCAAAGAGCCGAGAATGTATTTCGATGACGTGGCAAGAGAGATCACTGGATTTTACGAGGATATGACACCGGAGGAATGTTACGAACGCTGGTACAAGCGAATCGTGGATTCTGCCATTGATTCCGTGCAGGCAAGTGTCAAGGAGATGATCGAACAGGGCAAATCAGAGAATACCTATGCATGGATTCATCCGAAGAAGGGACGTATCTACACACGATGTGGCGGTTCTCTGGATGAGAATTATACGGCAGGAACCCGTCTGTGGGGGTATCATCAGGATGTCACAGAGAATATGCAGGCGGCTGAGATTGCTCTGCAGGAGGCAAAACGTGCGAATGCAGCGAAGACGACCTTCCTGTCGCGCATGTCCCACGATATCCGGACTCCATTAAATGGTATTATCGGGTTGCTGGAGATTGGTGAGCGTCATCCGGACGATGTGGAGCTGTTGCGCCAAAACCGTGCGAAGGAAACCATCTGTTGTCGTTGATCAATGATATATTGGAGCTTAGTAAGATTGATTCGAGCCGGATCGAGCTTGCACACGAGGCATTTGATATTACAGAACTGGCAGATGAGATCCTTACGATTACAGCGATGAAAGCTGCAGAAGCCGGCATCACGCTGGTGTATGGTGACTGTAAGGACAGCATGATCCATCCATATGTATATGGCAGTCCATTGCATGTGCGTCAGATATTCCTGAATATTTTGGATAACGCAGTGAAATACAATGTTCTGGGTGGCAGTGTGCATTGCAACGCGGAATTTGTAGAGATGGAAGCGGATCGGGCAGTATACCGCTGTACAGTCACGGATACCGGAATCGGTATGTCCGAGAAGTATATGCGTCATCTGTTTGAGCCTTTCTCACAGGAGCATTACAACGAGATGAGCTTGTATCAGGGAACCGGGCTTGGTATGCCGATCGTAAAGAGCCTGATCGATCGCATGCACGGAAAGATTGAGGTACGGAGTGAAGTTGGTGTCGGTACGACATTTACAGTTACCATTCCATTTGAGATTGCCCCGGAATCTGAGGTCGTAAACAATGAGAATGAAAATGAGGAGCAGGTATCTCTGGATAATGTCAAGATCCTGCTTGTAGAAGATAATGAACTGAATCTGGATATTGCAAAATACCTGCTTACCGATTCTGGTGCACAGGTAACAACGGTTACGAATGGCGATGCAGCAGTTCGTGAGTTTCAGAATACACCTGTGGGAACCTATGATGTGATTCTCATGGATGTGATGATGCCGGTGATGAATGGTATCGAGGCAACCCAGAAGATTCGTGCACTTGCACGTGAGGACGCGAAGACAATTCCAATCATAGCCATGACTGCCAATGCATTTGTAGAGGATGTACAGGCAGTGAAGAATGCCGGAATGAACGATCATCTGGCAAAGCCATTGGAAATGAATAAAGTGATTCATACGATAGGTAAGTATCTGAATAAATAAAATGAATGAAAAATACCATCAGCTGAGTAAAAGTTGATGGTATTTTCAATATGGCTATTTTTTAGATTTGGTGTCTGGGACTGTATTATGTTCCCGGAGCTGTACGGTATTTCTGGCGCGGCGCTTGCGGTAATCATCCATGTCCGCGTAGTGCTTTCTGGTTGTATTTACGTCAGAATGGCCTAAGACATCGGCAACCAGATAAATATCGGAGGTTTCCTGATATAATGCGGTACCATAGGTGCTACGAAGCTTGTGTGGCGTAATATGCTTCAGAGGGACCGCAATCTGTGAATATTTCTTCACCATGTTCTGTATCGTTCGAACATTGATTCGACTGTGGTGGGAGGAGAGGAAAAGTGCATTTTCTGAGCCTTTGGCAGGCGTGAGTTTCTTGCGTTCCTCTATATATTCCTGTAAAGGTTCAACCGCCTCGTCGCTGAAATAGACGATTGCTTCCTTGCCACCTTTTCGGGTCACACGGATGCATGTATTCTTAAAATCCACATCGTTCAGATCCAGACCGACACATTCGGAGATACGGATGCCCGTGGATAACATGAGCGTCAAGATTGCTAAGTCACGTACCTTGGATTTCTCGTGGAATTTGAGCTGGCGGTCAGTCAGATTGGTTCCATATTCAACCGTATCAAGGAAATTCGCCGTTTCGTCCGCATCCATACGAGTAATTGCCTTTTCCGGCAGTTTTGGACGATCCACCTTATCAAATATATTTTCCTGCAGCATATCATGCTTATACAGGTAATTAAAGAGGACACTCAGGGCACAGAGCTTGCGTTTGAGCGCAGACTTACCGTTTGTGTAGATACGGCCGTTTTTTTCGTATTTTTGGAGGTAATCCAGATAGTCCTCGATGAAAAATGTATCTATGGACGACAGGACGTCAAGAGAGACATCCTTTGGCGTATCACAAGGATGTTCGGTATAGACCTCACATATATATTCGAAAAATATTTTGATGTCACGTACATAGCCCAATCTGGTTCGTGGCGACGTTGTCTGTTGGACACCACGTACGAACCGCTTGACGTAGTCTGGAAGATCGTTGCACACATTCCGGATCAAATCCAGATTGTGTTGTTCTTCCTGTTCATGATAAGTAATATCAGCCATACGATAAAAACCTCCCAATGCCTGTAAAGCGTTGATTTCTCTATATTTATAGGATACCACTACTCTGGTAATTAATCAATAGATAATTTCGTAAAACCTGAGTTTTGCGAATAAATTTGCGAGCAAACATATTGAGGGACTTCTGCTATTCCACCTGTAGATTTATTATTTGACGTGGGAATGTGCCATTTATTTCAAATGTAAAAAACAGTTCCATTTATTCGCAAATAACCACAAAACTATGATATTCTTTCCGGGAAAATGTATGTCAAGATACTTGTGTTTAATCAGGACAACAAAGAAACTATATACAATCAAACAAAGGAGAATCAAACATGGGAAAAACATTTGAGAAGAAAAAAGTGGTAAAGAATAATCAGAGCCGCTTATCTAATTATGATAGGAGGCTCTTGCTATTTTTCAGAAGTTTGGTGTGTTTATAAGATATTAATGAAGTTTCTGGATAAAAGTTCGATAGATCTGTAAATACTCCTCTTCTACGTCTGTAAATGGTCGGACTGTATAATCTGGTTCATCATAAACCTGTGGTTTCGGTAAAGGCTGTTTCTCGTGTAACAGATATGTAAGGTCGTACCATAGCATTGCATTATCGATATCCTTCAGAATTTCCTGTTCAGCATTATCTAATGTACTTCCAAGAAAATGCGTATAAATCATATCAAGCAATTGATCTTCCAGCCGGTTATATTCCGGCAAGGCCTGCTTGAACGGCCGAGGAACATCAGACATGTAACATTCACTTGCATCATGTAGCAGACATGCAAGAATCAGGCGTGCTGATAGCCCGCGTGCCTGCGCTTCTTTTGCGCAGGCAATGCAATGCTGTCCGACCGAGAAAAAGGTCTGTACGTGCCCATTTCCGCGGCACAAAAGCGACAATGCATGCGCGATATCTTCGATACAAAGAAGGGATGCATCTGGATTGACCGGATCAAAATGTTTTCCAGTGTAAGTAGTTATGTATGACATAGTGTATCCTTTCGGTTTCTGTAATACTCTTAATAGATTTTCTTAATATCTCCGATTATACCATACATCTCCCGGAAATGTGCAAGATCCGATGCATCTTGTATCAGCATAATGTCCTCAAATGCCTTAGTGGCATTGTCCTGAAATCCAGCTACCTGCTCTCCTGTGCAGATGCTGCATTTGATGACAGGTGTTTTTTCGGCTGGGTTGTAGGTGGTGTGTGATTTTTTGTGGAAAAGTTTCATGGGTGGGGCTCCTTTGTGAGAGATTGCGTCATTATATACCCTATCATGCTTGTGGAAAAAGGTCAGTTTCAATTACTTCAAAACGATATTTCTGCTTGATATCAGGGTATTTCACATGATCCACTTCGCTTATGAACATGTCATATGGACGTGCACACGTTTTGTATGGAGGATAAAGTGCCTGATAGATCACAAGCTGTTCACCGGTCTCCGTGTGGGTTGCCAGCGTCACGATCCGATAAAGCTTTCCTTTAAAATGCTGATAAATTTCTCCTGCCTGGGGAATCTGGTTCATCAAGTCTGCCTCCTGTCCTTTTCTGTCATCGTTTCATCCAAACGATTCTCTGATATCACAGTATACCCTAAAATTCAAAAGCTGTCATGCGAAAAGTTTTCCTCTTTACGAGCCTTTCATTTGGTTGTATGATGTCTTTGAAATCTAAAGACCGCATCATTCAGAAAAGAGGCATCTTCTATGTCAGACAAGGACACGCACACTTACCTTGAAGTCAACGGTGATTTCCGCATGCGTGAGCTCGATCACAACGATCTGGAGCAGTTCAACGCACTTTTACAGTATGCTTTTCAGGTAACCTCCTACGAGCTCTTCCAGACCGGCTGGGAGCAGGAGGAGATCAAATATGCCAAACGTCCGATTCTCGAGGACGCTTATGTACTTGGTTGGTTCTATAAAGAAAAGCTGGCATCCATGATCGTCGTTTATTCCATGAAGGTAAACATTCATGACAACATCATGGATATGGGCGGCATTACAGGTGTTGCCACCTACCCCGAATATACGGGA
>ERZ825384.3011-NODE-3011-length-15862-cov-3.882014_pt1 | contig 15862 bp, 23 predicted proteins | sample MGYA00519931_ERZ825384 | MGnify/ENA primary metagenome ERZ825384 (study PRJEB31778, sample SAMEA3449200) | human gut metagenome | biome: human gut; feature: human-associated habitat; material: faeces | place: United Kingdom | collected 2010/2012 ...
CGGGCCAGTTGCCCACAAACTGATTGGAGCCGGTCAGTGCGTTGAACAGGGTGGTTTTACCGCAGTTCGGGTTGCCTGCCAGTGCGATTTTAATGGCCATTGAAATGCTCCTCCTTTTGTTTCGGGGGCTCACGCCCCGCTAATTCTCCATTCAGAGAACGATGGGTGAATAAAAAGGATTACTTTACCTCGATGAGCTCGGCGTCCGCCTTGCGCACGCTCAGCTCATAGCCGCGAACGGTCAGTTCCATCGGATCGCCCAGCGGGGCTACCTTGCGCACATACACCTGCGTGCCGCGGGTGAGGCCCATATCCATAATGCGGCGCTTGAGCGCGCCCTCGCCGTGCAGCTTTTCAATCACTGCGGATTCACCGATCTTGACGTCCTTCAGGGTTTTCATTCGTCCCTCTCCTTTCTATTTACACCATGATTCTCATGGCCATGGTCTTATCCAGCGCGATGCGGCTTTCCTTCACATGCAGGATCAGGTTTCCGCCCAGCTCGCTGACCACGGTGACTTCCGTGCCCACTACGAAGCCCAGCTCGGCCAGGTGCTGTCGCACCTCATCGCGGCCATTGATCTTTTTGATGATGTTTACATCACCTACGTTTGCCATACCCAACGGCATCATCGGCAGCACTCCCTCCAATTAGACATCTCTAATGCACGGGGTTTTAAAATGGCTATCGAAGAGTTAATCTTCTCTAACCATGCGACAGTTTAGCATCTCTAACTATGATTGTCAACCCCCGAAATGAGATTTTTTTCAAAGATTTTTTTGCCCCTGGATATTTTATTGCCAATTTTTTCATGGGCGAAATTTTTTTGCTTTTGCCGCTTGACAGCGGGCGCAGAGTCTGGTATGATGATCGCGGTTAGAGAATTTTAACCGCCAAAGGTCAGGCCGAAAGGCTTTTCTTTTGAAAGCGTGGTTAAATATATCTAACCAGAAAGGAAGTCTCCATGAGCGAGCGTTTTGAGGAAGCCGTGATCGCCCACTGCGCCCCCACCCTGGCCGGGCACAAATGCGGCAGCCTGTTCTCCTGGCGAAAGACCGGCGGGCAGGATCTGGCGCAGGAGCTGAGCAGCGTCAACCGTCTGCTTCAGCCAAAGGGCGTGCACGTGCGGCTGCTCAAGTGCTGCCCGGCGGGCGCGCTGGTATATGTCTACCGCCCAGCCATGCTGCATAAGCGGCTGGAACGCACAGACATTGCGGACTTCCTGCATGGGCAGGGCTATGCCTCGCTCAAGCTGTCCGACGCGCTGGCAACGCTGGCGCGCCACATCCACTGCGGGGAGGAATTTCCCCACGAGGTTGGGATTTTTCTGGATTACCCGCTGGCGGATGTGATCGGCTTTATCCGGCATCAGGGCGCGGCCTTCTGCTGCGTTGGCTGCTGGAAGGCCTATACCAACGAAGAGCAGGCGCGGCGCACCTTTGCGCTGTATCGCAAGTGCCGCATGGTTTACCTGGCCTGCTACCATAATAAAGGATACGGTGTTACGCGGCTGACTGTGGCCGCTTAACATACAACCAACATTTCAGGAGGTTCTATCATGAGTCAGATTGCTGTTGTTTATTGGAGCGGCACGGGTCATACCCAGGCCATGGCCGAGGCGGTTGCCAAGGCGTGCGGCGCGCAGCTCTTTACCGCGGAGGAATTCTCCGCCGATCAGGTAGCCAAGTATGATGCGATCGCTTTCGGCTGCCCCGCCATGGGCGCGGAGGTGCTGGAGGAAAGCGAATTCCAGCCGATGTTCGACGCCTGCAAGCCCCATCTGCAGGGCAAAAAGATCGCGTTGTTCGGCTCCTATGGCTGGGGCGACGGCGAATGGATGCGCAGCTGGGAAGAGGACTGCATCTCCGCCGGCGCGACGCTGGCTTGCGGCAGCGTTATCTGCCAGGATGATCCCGACGACAGCGCGCTGGCCGAGTGCGAAGCGCTGGGCAAGGCGCTGCAATAAACACTTTGCTTAAAAAGAGATGACGCGCATGCTCAAAAGCAAGCTATCCACCCTTGCGCTGGCGATTGCCCTGACGGCTCTTGGTTGTCTGCTGTCCCAGCTGTGTCCGGGCATTTTGCCCGCATAAATTCAAGAAAACCAGTATTTGATACTGCTGCCCCGGGCGTCCTCCTTGCGTCCGAATAAACTGTGAACCCGCCTTTTTGATCCTTGAAAGACACTGCCTTGCTTGTATCTGATATACCAATCCCTATACCAGACCTTTGAAGGGCAATATCAATACTGTTTTCTATCCGCCGGTTGTTGGGCCAACCGGCGGGTGTTTTTTTATTGAGGAAAACAGCAATTGTAAATTCTTGAAAATGTGGATAAAATTGTCTATCCATTTCGTCTTTATTTGTGAAAGAGCGGTATTCCCCTACCTACACAAAACAGGAGGATAGAGATTATGAAAAAGACGCTTGTTTTATTGATGACGATTCTGCTGCTTTGTCTGACGGCAGGCGCATTAGCAGATACTGAAGTAGAGCTCAAACCAGGTCCTGACGATCTGACAGTAGAAGAACTGCATGCCCGTGCGGCGGCGTTTTTCTCGGTTAAGTGCGGTATCTCTTTCGACATTCTCCAAAAGGCGCCGATGGATATCCGGCTGCTGCAGCATCAGAGCCTGCGGAATGTCAATGGAAAGTATATATACGTAGCCGATGAAGCCCCCATGTGGCAGGTTTGGGTGAGCTCTTTTCTTGGCCATCATGGTGAGTATACATCGTCTCATGTGATGCGTTTTAGCCGAACTGGTGAGTTGCTGTATTGGGAAGCCCATGGCGACGGTTATGAGGCCGGCGAATCGGAAGATATTATGCTTTGCGGCACAGAGGTGACTCCTCTGCCCAGCGACATACAGGAAAGCGCCGTTATCGAAAAAATGAAGGACAGAATGGCGACGGAATATGGCCTAGCACCAGAAAAGTTTAACTATCAGGCAAAATTTTTGTTTGAAAAGCACTTCAACAGCGGCGAAATCCCCGTCTGGATCGTATACGCTTACAGCAACGGCGCGGCAGCCTGGAAGGCGGCATATGGCTATGACGGCAGCTGCATGAGTTTAACTCCGGCCCAGCAGGATTACACATCTTATTTTACAGAAGATCAAAGCTTTTTTGATTCAGTATACGGAGACGATTGGTATGAGCAAATATCTAAATACGATAAGCTTTTCAGTGGAAATCTTTCACAAGCAGAAGCTGAAGCATACCTAACCGAATGGAAACCAGTGTTTGAAGCCTGGTGCAAAACGCATCCGTGGGCTGCAAATAGTCAATTGCTGACGCCCTACTTTCAAAACAGCGAGGAATCGTCCACGCCGTGACGCGACTTTGCGCTGAATGCATCCCCCCGCCAGGTGGTAAGACATCCGGCGGGGTTTTTATCTTGACACATCCCCTTCCGTATTGTATACTACGCATCGGTTAGAGAAATCTAATCATTGCTTTGAAAGGAGCTGTCTCCCATGATTGAAACCACCGTGAAAATTGACGGTATGATGTGCGGCATGTGCGAAGCGCATGTCAGCGATGTGATCCGCAGCAAGTTTAACATCAAAAAAGTGTCCGCTTCCCACAGCAAGGGGCAGGCGGTTATCCTGTCCGATGGCCCGCTGGATGAGGCCGCCCTGCGCAAGGCCATCGGTGATACCGGCTACACCGTAACAGACGTAACCCTGCGGCCCTTTGAAAAGAAGGGGCTGTTTGGCATGTTCAAGCGCTGACGCAGCCCGTTGCCCGCCAAGCCTCAGCCCGCCTTTCCGGCGGGCTTTTGCTTTACGCTTCAATCAGAATCGGCTATAATATTATAAAAGATAGCATTCTTTTTACGGAGGATTCGGGCATGAACGAGCGGCAGTTTGATCACAAGGGCGGCGTGTACCGTGAGGGGCGGCCTGCCTATCCGCCAGCGTTATTTGAGCGCCTGCAAAGCGCCGGGCTGCTTGCCCCCACGGATATCGCCGCGGACGTAGGCGCGGGCACGGGCATCTTTTCCAGGCAACTGGCCGCCTATGTCGGCAAAGCATACGCTGTAGAGCCCAACGACGATATGCGCGCCGCCATGCAGGCAGACGTCGCCTTGTCTCCCCTATGCGGCAGCGCCGAAAGCATTCCCCTGCCCGATTGCAGCGTGGATGTGATCACCGCCGCGCAGGCGTTTCACTGGTTTTAATCCCGCTGCGTTCCGGGCAGAATGCCTGCGGCTGCTGCGTCCAAACGGGCGCGTGCTGCTGATTTGGAACGTGCGCGATGAAGCCCGCCCGCTGATTGCGGAAAACTATGCCGTAAACCGTCAATACTGCCCGCGCTTTCGGGGCTTTTCCAATGGGCTGGACTTTGCCGATGCGACGTTCCGCAGCTTTTTCGGCGGGGATTATCAGCTAATTTCGCTGGATTATCCCCAGCTTTACAACCGCGAAGCCTTTGTGCTGCGCAGCCTTTTCTCCTCCTTTGCCCCCGCGCCGCAGGAGGACGGCTATGCCGCCTATCGCGCCGCGCTGGAAAAGCTGTTTGACGCTTACTGTCAGGACGGCACGGTTGCCTATCCTTATATCACCCGCTGCTATGCAGGCAGGCTGTATACCGCAGACACAAACGACAAAAGCTAATCAAAAAAGAAAAGAGGACGATGGCGCATGTGCACAGCGGCAACCTATCAAACCCGCGACTTTTACTTTGGCCGAACGCTGGATTATGAGTTTTCCTATGGCGACGAGGTGACGATCACCCCGCGCGGCTATACCTTTGCGTTTCGCCATGCTGGACGGCTGGCCAGCCATTACGCCATCATCGGCATGGCGCATGTGGCGCAGGATTATCCGTTGTATTACGATGCGATGAATGAAAAGGGTCTGTGCATGGCGGGGCTGAATTTTGTGGGCAACGCCGCCTATGCCGATGTAATTCCATGCCGCGAAAACGTGGCGCAGTTTGAGCTGATCCCCTATCTTCTGGGGCAGTGCACCAGCGTGGCGGAGGCTCGCGACAGGCTGGCGCGGCTCCAGCTGGTCGGCACGCCCTTTAGCGCGCAGCTTCCCGCCGCGCAGCTGCACTGGCTGCTGGCCGATCAGCATCAGGCCTTGGTGATTGAATCCATGGCCGACGGGCTGCACATCTATGATAACCCGGTGGGCGTGCTAACCAACAATCCGCCCTTTCCGCAACAGCTATTTCAACTGAACAACTATATGAGCCTTTCCCCCAGGCAGCCTGAAAACCGCTTTGCGCCGCAGCTGCCGCTGGTTCCCTACAGCCGCGGCATGGGCGCGCTGGGGCTGCCGGGCGATCTGTCCTCCGCATCGCGCTTTGTGCGAGTGGCCTTCACGCGGATGAACGCCGTCTCCGGTGATTCAGAAGCCGAAAGCGTCAGCCAGTTTTTCCATATTTTAGGATCGGTAGAACAGCAGCGCGGCTGCTGTGAAGTACGCGATGGGCAGTATGAAATCACCCTGTACACCTCCTGCTGCAACGCCGCGCGCGGCATTTACTATTACACCACCTACGAAAACAGGCAAATCACCGCCGTAGATATGCACCGCGAGAACCTGAACGGCTCCGCACTGATTCGTTACCCGCTGATCACGGAGCAGCAGATCGCCCACCAAAATTAACCTGCGCAACAGATAGTTGCTTGTTTTATCCCGCATTCTGCGGTATTCTATACGCGAGGTGATAAGCAATGGCTACCAAGGATGTAATCCTGTCTCTGCGCGCAAAAAACGGCCTGTCTCAGGATGAGCTGGCCGAAAAGGTATTTGTTACCCGTCAGGCGGTTTCCCGCTGGGAAAACGGTGAAACCGTGCCCAATCCGGACACGCTCAAGCTCCTGTCCGCACTGTTTGACGTATCGATCAACACGCTGCTGGGCGCGCCGCGCAAGCTGATCTGCCAGTGCTGCGGCATGCCGCTGGAGGATTCGCTGCTCAGCCGCGAGCCGGACGGCTCTTTCAACGAGGACTACTGCAAATGGTGCTATGCCGACGGGCAGTTTGCCTATCAGGATCTGCAAACGCTGACCGATTTTTTGGTGGAGCACATGTCCAATGAGAATTGGTCTGCCGAGCAGGCGCGCACCTACTTTGAGGCGCAGCTGCCCCAGCTGCAGCATTGGCGGGAAAAAAAGGAAGAATAAAAACAACCGAGCCCTCGCAGACAAAATGCGAAGGCTCGGTTGTTTTTATGGATGATTCGGCTCGGGCCAGCTTACGCGCTCCGCTTGCGGGAAGGCGCGGCGCAGCGCGCGCTTGGGATGCACCAGCACAGGGGTCTTGCAGGCGGACAGCATCTGCACGTCGCCCGCGCTATCGCCATAGGCGGTACGCAGCGCGCTGATATCGCTGCCCTGCTCCTCCAACCACTGCGTGATACGGCGCACCTTTTCGCCGCGCTTGCAGTTAGGCGGCTGAGGCTGCCCCTGCGCATCTGTGGGCGTGCACAGCAGCGCGTCCACCCCCAGATACCGCGCCACATGGCGCATATAGCACGCACAGCTGGCGCTGCACAGGATCACCGCGTCGCCCTGGCTTTGATGCTTTCTAATCGTCTCCAGTCCTTGGGGGCGAATTTTTTTGCAGATCAGGCCGGCAAAATTCTGAAGAAAGTTCTCGCGCTCCGCCGCGTCCATACGCGCTAAGAAGCCGTGTCCCGCGCGCTTAGCCGTCATTTCGCCCACCAGATGCATATGATACAGTCCCCCAGCCAGCGCCGACCAAAGCGCCGCAAGCAGGCTGATTTTGCCCTTTTTTAAGCCAAAAAGCACCAGCTGCGCAATGCTGTCGCCACGGATGAGCGTGCCGTCAAAGTCAAAGGCTGCCGCGCTTCGAACGGGCTTTTCCATTACAACCCCACCTGCCAGATCGATACGGTCTGCATCATGCTGTCCAGCAGCTTCTGCGTGTCCTCATAGGTGCCGTTAAAGCTTATCAGGATAAAAACATACTCATAGCCGTTGGCGTAAAAATCATAATACACAGCGGTGGTGGGCACGGTGCTGTCGTCATCCGCCGTCGTCAGATAGGACACCGCCATTTCCAGCATCTGTCCCGCAGGCGTATCGCGCAGGATGCCGTCGTGCAGCTGCTTGAACTGCTCCTCCGGGGTATAATGATCCTTCATCAACTCAGCATAGCGCGGGGCATTCTCAATCTCCTGCGCAAAGGTTTCATAGGTGGGCTTCTTCACCTGGATTTCGAGCAAATATTTAGCATCCGGCGAACGCCAGACGCGCGCGTCATAGATATAATCGTCGTTCTCATCCTGCTCCTCATCAAGCTGCGCAAGTTGCTCCGCAATCATCGCGTCCCCAAACATATCAAAACGCGAATAAACGTCCAGCGAATACCCATACACCCGATTCTCATAGGGCACCGGCACGCCGTATTTTATGTTGCCAAGCAGTTTATTGCCCACCGCCTGCGCGCTGCCTGCGCACAGCAGCATAGCCGCCATCAGAAAAGCTGCGAAACGCTTTCTTTTCATCTTTTTCGCCTCCTTGCCAGGATATTGTAGCATGAAGCGCGCGGGCGCGTCAACGATAGGAAATGTAAAAGAGAGCCGCTTGTTCAGCGGCTCTCCTGATGATTGAATGGTGTCAGCCCTTCAGGCCGATTTTGCGCAGCGTATCGATGCTCATGGCGGCAGCCTCCAGCGGCGTACGGCCAACGGAAGCATCCTGCTCCACCACAAACCACTTTGCGCCCGCATCCAGACCAGCTTCCGCCACAGCGGAAACATCCTGGCAACCGTAGCCCACCGGGCGGAACTCAAAGGGCACCTCGCCCGCAGCCTTGGTTTCGGATTGTCCCAGCAGGCCATAGGGGGCGGCGTCGCCCTCCTTGCGGCCCACAAAGTCCTTCAGATGTACCACAGGCGCACGGCCAGCATACTTGCGCAGATAAGCGGCGGGATCTTCGCCCGCGTACTTGACCCAGCACACATCGATTTCGGTTTTGAGCACATCCTCGGGCATAGCGGCATAGAGGAAATCCAGCGCGTACATGCCGCTGAAGGATACAAATTCGAAATCGTGATTGTGATACAGCAGCTGAATGCCGTTGTCGCGGCACAGGCAGCCAAACTGATAAATCGTGCGCAGCACGCCTGCAAAGGCGGGCGTGCCAGGGCGCTGCTCGGCGCTCAGGTAGGGCACGGCGATATAATCGCAGCCGATGGCCTTATGATAGTCGATCACGCCCTGCATATCCGCCTCAATCAGCTTGAGCGCCACATGGCTGGATACGGCACGCAGGTCGCATTCCTCCAGCATGGCGCGCACATCCTGCGCGCTATGGCCGTAGAAACCGGCAAACTCCACGCCGTCGTAGCCAAGGGCCTTAAGCTGACGCAGCACGGACAGCAGATCCTGCTCCGCTTCCTTGCGCGCCGAATAGATTTGATACGCGATCGGTGCGTTTTTCATGCCGGATTCCTCGCTCAGTCGTTGAAATACACGGGCTTGCCGGTCTTGGCAGACTGATAGATGGCGTCCAGAATCTGGGTGACGACGAAGGCCTGCTCGGGCTTAACGGTCAATTCACCCTCGCCGCGCACAGCGTCAACAAACACGCGCTGCTCCATCACCTTGGGATCATCGCTGGAGCCTTCATAGAAGTCCACGCCCTTTTTCTTCATGTTGGGGGTGGTCACATACTGCTTGCCGTGCTTCACGCCGTTGATATGCAGCTCACCATTGTGCATGTCCGCGCCAGCCTTGGTGCCGCACAGCATGGTGCGCGCTTCTTCCACATCCAGGGTATTCAGAGCCCAGGAAGCGCTCAGGTCGATGGTCGCGCCGTTCTCCATCACGATGAAGCCAAAGGCGCTATCCTCGGTGGTGAACTTTTCGGGATCCCAGTCGCCCCAGGCGTTGCCGGTCTCGCGGTCGTTGTTCAGCTTATGATACACGGTGCCCACCACATACTTGGGCTTGTAGTTGTTCATGGTCCACAGGGTCAGATCCAGCGCATGGGTGCCGATATCGATCAGGGGACCGCCGCCCTGCTCATACTCGTTGAGGAACACGCCCCAGGTGGGCACAGCGCGGCGACGGATGGCGTTGGCGCGGGCATAGTAGATGTCGCCCAGCTCGCCGGCTTCGCATTCCTTCTTCAGGTACTGGCTGTCGGGACGATAGCGGCCCTGATAGCCGATGGTGAGGATTTTGCCGGTTTCCTTGGCGGCGTCCAGCATCTTCTGCGCTTCGGCGGGGTTGATGGCCATGGGCTTTTCGCACATAACGTTCTTACCAGCGTGCAGCGCATCCACAGTGATATAGGAATGGCTGCGGTTGGGGGTGCAAACGTATACGCAGTCCAGATCCAGCTTGAGCAGCTCTTTATAATCGGTAAATACCTGCGCGTCCTCGGTGCCGTACTGGGCCTTGGCCTTTTCGGCGCGCTCAATAATCAGATCGCAGAAGGCGACCAGCTCGGTCTCGCCCAGCGCCTTGATGGAGGGCATATGCTTGCCGTTGGCGATACCGCCGCAGCCGATGATACCAGCTTTCAACTTATTAGCCATGATAACTTTCTCCTTTCGTTCTTTGCGAACAATCTGTGGGAATAGTTTTATTATAGCCGCGCGACTGCCAAAAGTCGTGACATTTAGGGCGTGGAAAGTGACAAAAAGCGCTATCATTATTTTTCTTGCCGGATTCTTTCTTTCATGCTAAGATAGCGATAGCAACAACCGCGCGCCGTTTTCTCCACAGAAAGGGGGATGATCGCCATGGCGCTGCTGCATGTTAACTTCTATTCCCGCACGCTGGAACGCGAAACGCAGATGGATGTGATCCTGCCCGAGGCCGCCAAGAAGCTCATCGGCATGGAGGGTGTGGCCACCCGGCAGTGCAAAACGCTGTACCTGCTGCACGGCATGAGCGATGACCAGACCATCTGGCAGCGCCGCACCAGCATTGAGCGCTACGCGGCGGCCTATGGCCTGGCGGTAGTGATGCCCACAACTGATCTGGGCTGGTACACCGATATGTACCGGGGCGACAAGTACTTCACCTTTATCACCCGCGAGCTGCCCGCCGTGTGCCGCGATCTGTTTCCCATGATGAGCCCCAGGCGCGAGGATACCTATGTTGCCGGGCTGTCCATGGGCGGCTACGGCGCGCTCAAGTGCGCCCTGCGCGCGGGCGATGTGTTCAGCCGCGGGGCTTCGCTGTCAGGCGCGGCAGATATCCGCCAGCTGCCCCCCGGTGGATATTGGGAGGACGTGTTTGGCCCGCGGGAGCAGATTCCCGGTTCGTTCAACGATCTGTTCGCCGCGGCGGAAGCGCTGCCGCCCGAGAACCGCCCGCCGCTGTACATGTGGTGCGGCACGGAGGATTCCCTGCTGCCGGGCAACCACGCGCTGCGCGCTCATCTGCTGGCGCTGGGCTACGATCTTACCTATGCTGAAAGCGCGGGCAATCACGCCTGGCAATGGTGGGATCTGCACATTCAGGATGTGCTGCGCTGGCTGTTTCCCCAAACGGAGGTGAAGTAAGATGGCGCTGATGGATATCGGCTTCTTTTCCGAATCGCTGGGCATGGCGGTACACTGCATGGCATTGCTTCCCCATGCGCGCGAAGGCGAAACACTGCCCAAACGGCAAACGCTGTATCTGCTGCACGGCTACGGCGACAGCTATACCTCCTGGATTCGCAAGACCAATCTGGAGCGCTACGCCGCGCATCATAACCTGGCCGTCATCATGCCCGACGCGCAGAAAAGCGCCTATACCGACATGACCCACGGCGGCAAGTTTTTCACCTATATTGCCGATGAGCTGCCCAGCAAGATGCGTGCCTTTCTGCCCCTGAGCGAACGGCGCGAGGATACCTTCATCGCCGGCTTTTCCATGGGCGGCTACGGCGCATTCAAAATCGGCCTGGCGCGGCCCATGCAGTACGCCGCCATCGGCTGCATCAGCGCGGGCGTCAGCAACGATACCCCGGATACCGTCGCGCTGCGCGAATTGCGCACGGGCGGCCGGCCGTTAAAGGATACGGAGGAGGATGTGCCCGCCAGCATTGCGCGCGCCGCCGCGCTGGTCAAGGATGCGCCGCGCATCTATCATACAATCGGGCAGGAGGATTCTCTTCTGTCAAGCGCGCGGGAAACGCGCGACCTGCTGCACAGCTATCCAGGTGATCCCTTTCATTATATATATGAAGAAAAGCCCGGCAAACACGGCTGGGAATTCTGTGATGGCGCGCTGCGCGATTTTCTGCAATGGCTCTCTCCAGCACCCCGCTGAGACGCGATGCCTGAGGGCGCAATTTTGTTCACGCCTCCGCCACAATTTACAATTGGCTTAGAAATGTAAAATATTAGTGATCATATTGTTATGAATCGGGAACAAATTCGTCTTCTGATCCGTATATAATAGTAACCGTAAACTACCGGCTATATCCAGCCGCTTTACGGAATCTATCCGGACGACGCTATTACCGTCCAGAAAAGGTTAACAGGAAGGATGATATCGTAATGAAAAAGATCATTTCTTTGCTGCTGGCGCTCGTATTAACGCTTTCCGCCTGCTCTGTGGCTTTGGCTGCCGACGTTGTGCTTCGCCCCGGCGATAAGGGCGACGCCGTTAAGGAAGTGCAGACGCTTCTGACCAGCTACGGCTATTATTCCGGGAAAATCAACGGCAGCTACAACACCGCCACCACCACTGCCGTGCGCAATTTCCAGCGCTATAACAGCCTGACTGTGGATGGCAAGGTTGGCCCCAAGACCATGGCTGTGCTCAAGAGCGGCAACGCCGTTTCCGCTCCCCTCAAGCCCAATGAAACCAACAATTCCGCCTCCGTCAAGATGGTGCAGACCCTGCTGCGCGATCTGGGCTATTACAATGGCAAGATCGATGGCAAATACGGCAAGGCCACCATCGCCGCCGTCAAGATGTTCCAGAAGTACAACGAGCTGCCCATCGACGGCAAGGTTGGCGAGGATACCGCATGAAGAGCAGCGCCGCCATCAAGGCGCCCGTCAACCAGAAGGATTCCTACTCCACCGAAAACAAGCACATCCAGGAGCGCCTCAAGTACTACGGCTACTACACCGGCAAAATCGACGGCATCTATGGCTCGGGCACCATTGCTGCGGTAAAGGCCTTCCAGCGCGCCAACGGCCTGAAGGTGGACGGCGCGGTCGGCCCCCTGACACTGGCCAAGCTGGATTCCAACAACGCCGTTTCCAAGAAGGACGCCGACCAGGCGACCGATGTGGGCACCCGCCCCATCCTGCGCCCCGGCGATAAGGAAGCCGCCAAGGTCAAGTACATCAAGGAAGTGCAGACCATCCTGAAGGCTAAGGGTCTCTACACCGGCGAAATCGATGGCGTATACAGCGGCATCATCGTGACCGCCGTACGCCTCTTCCAGCAGCAGAATGGCCTGACCATCGACGGCCGCGTGGGCGCCAACACCTGGAAGGTGCTGCTGGGCGGCACCGTCACCCCCTCTGTCCCCGTTCGCCCCTCCGTGCTGCGTCCCGGCGATAAAAACGCCTATGTGAAGGAGCTGCAGCAGAACCTGGTTACCCTGGGCTACTCCAACGTGCCCGTGGACGGCGTATACGGCGCCAAGACCACTGCGGCCGTAAAGGCGCTGCAGCGCAAGCACGCCCTGGATGTGGACGGCAAGGCCGGCCCCAAGACCCTGGCTAAGATCAACGAGCTGCTCAACGCCGCTTCCACTCCCAGCGATCCCGACGCGAACGGCTAATCTTTCAATCGATTATCAAAGCGGAAAGGCCAAACAGGCTTTTCCGCTTTTTTGAGGAGTACGCTCTATGGACTTTGGAATGCCTTTTCTGCTGGAATGCCCCAGTATAGAATCCGCCTGCGCGTTGTGCGCCAAGCTGGGTCTGCAATTTGTGGAGCTGAATCTGAGCTTTCCCCTGTGCAACCTGGATGCGCTGACTGCGCAGCGTTTAAACTCCCTGCGCGCGCGGTATGGCCTTTACTTCACCTTTCATCTGGACGAGGAGCTGGCTCCCTGTGCCTTTGACAGCCGCGTCCGCGCCGCCTATGTGGATTGCGCGCTGCGCGCCATTACCCTGGCACGGGAAACAGGCGCGCCCACGGTCAATCTGCATTGGCCGCGCGGGGTGTACGTCACCTTGCCCGATCGCGTTACCTATCTGTTTGAAAACTATCGCGAGGATTATTTGCAAAATGCACGCCAGTTCCGCGACGTCTGCACCCAGGCGTCTGAAGGCCACGTCAATATTTGCGTAGAAAACACAAACGGCTTCCTGCCTTTTCAGCAAGAAGCCGTCGATATGCTGCTGGAAAGTCCAGCATTTGGACTAACACTGGATATTGGGCATGATTATACCGCCCACTCTGTTGACGCGCCCTATTATGCCCGCCATGCGGACAAACTGCGCCACATGCACGCCCACGATGCGCAGGGCAGCCACTGTCACCTGCCTTTCGGCGGCGGCGATATGGATTGGCCCGCGCAGCTTCGCCGGGCACAGCAGGCGGGAGCCCGCGCAGTAATTGAGGTCAAAACCATCGCCGCGCTGCGTGAAAGCGTCGCGCTGCTACGCGAAACGGCCTTATAAGTTCGGATTGGGCTTGTTCTCGTTCAGCGCGTCGCCTACCAGCGATTTCAAAAACGCCTGCGCCGCTACCACACAGTCCTTCGCATCATACAGCGTCGCGCAGGCACGAGCATAGGGCTTGGCATTGCGAGCGCGCATTACCTCGCACAGCTTTTCCTCTTTGGCCAGGATATCGGCAATTTCCTTTTCAATCCCTTTCAATTCACGGCAAACCTGTGCCACCTGCAACTGTCTACCTTTATTCATTTTCAATACATCCTTCATCCGTATTTTTTCGTAAAGCACTGCATTCACCATGCACGGCAGTATTATACCGTATCGCGCACATGCAGTCTACAAAATAATACTTATAGAAGCACAGCAAAATAGCTTGACATTCGTAGCTCCAATGTTTAGAATAAAAACAAATCAAAAGGAGGCTGCACACCTATGCCTGAAATCCGCAAGGCCGTCGTCACAGTACTGGGCATCGACCGCAAGGGTATTATCGCCCGCATCAGCGCCGTGCTGTATGATCACAACGTCAATATTTTGGACATTTCCCAAACCGTTATGGAAGACTATTTTCACATGATCCTCATTGCCGACATCACGGACTGCGCTTTTGACCAGTTATCCGAGCAGCTATCCGCCCTGGGGCAGGAAATGGGCCTGCAAATCCGCGTGCAGCGCAGCGAAATCTTTGAAGCCATGCATCAGGTGTAAGGGGGCTTTTTTATGGTAACGTCTTCGCAGATTCTATCCACCCTGCACATGATCGACCGCGAAAAGCTGGATGTGCGCACCATCACCATGGGCATCTCCCTCTTCGGCTGCGTATCGGATGACGAGGATCGCCTGTGCCAAAAAGTGTACGATCACATCGCCCGCACCGCACAGAACCTGGTGCGCGTAGGCGAGGAAATTGAGCGCGAAATCGGCGTGCCCATCGTCAACAAGCGCATTTCTGTTACCCCGGCCGCGCTGATCTCCGGCGGCGTCACACACCCGGTCAAGCTGGCCAAGGCGCTGGACCGCGCCGCGCGCGCAACGGGCGTAAACTTTATCGGCGGCTATTCCGCCCTGGTGCAAAAGGGCATGACCGCCGCCGACCGCCGGCTGATGGACTCCATCCCCGAAGCCCTGAGCGAAACGGAATTCCTGTGTTCCTCCATCAATATCGGCTCCACCCGCGCGGGCATCGATATGGACGCTGTGCGCCTGATGGGGCAAATTGTCAAGGATACCGCCCAACGCACCGCAGAAGCTGGCGGTCTTGGCTGTGCAAAGCTGGTAGTTTTCTGCAACGCAGTGGAGGATAACCCCTTCATGGCCGGTGCTTTCCATGGTCCCGGCGAGGGCGACTGCGCTGTCAGCGTGGGCGTCTCCGGCCCAGGCGTGGTCAAGTGCGCGCTGGAAGCCGTTCGCGGTCAGCCCTTCGATGAGGTGGCCGAAACCATCAAGCGCACCGCCTTCCGTATCACGCGCGTGGGTCAGCTGGTGGCGCGCGAGGCCTCGCGCCGCCTGAACGTGCCCTTCGGCATCGTCGATCTTTCCCTGGCCCCCACCCCCTCGGTGGGTGATTCCGTCGCCGCCATTCTGGAAGAAATGGGGCTTGAATCCTGCGGCACGCATGGCACCACCGCCGCGCTGGCGCTGCTCAACGACGCGGTAAAGAAGGGCGGCGTCATGGCTTCCTCCCATGTGGGCGGGCTGTCTGGCGCGTTCATTCCGGTCAGTGAGGATATTGGCATGATCGCCGCAGCTGAGCGCGGCGCGCTGACGCTGGACAAGCTGGAAGCCATGACCTGCGTGTGCTCCGTCGGCCTGGATATGATCGCCATCCCCGGCGATACCACAGCCGAAACCATCTCGGCCATCATCGCGGATGAAGCGGCCATCGGCATGATCAACAACAAAACCGTGGCCGTGCGCGTCATCCCCGTACCGGGCGCTCAGGTGGGCGACAGCGTAGAGTTTGGCGGTCTGCTGGGCCACGCGCCCGTCATGCCGGTGCATCCCTTCTCCTCAGCGGATTTCATCCACCGCGGCGGCCGTATTCCCGCGCCGCTGCATTCACTGCGCAACTAAGCCTCCTCGCCACGCTTTCTTCCCGTTCCGCATTTTCGCCCTTGCGCAAACCCGCAAAATGCGCTATACTGATTGCGTTGTGCGGATATGGTGGAACGGCATACACAATTGACTTAAAATCAATCGCCTTTGGCTTGCGGGTTCAAATCCCGCTATCCGCACCAAACCAATATAATCCGAACCAAATCTTCTTAATCGGAGATGGGTTCGGAT
>ERZ825384.3014-NODE-3014-length-15850-cov-5.394808_pt1 | contig 15850 bp, 14 predicted proteins | sample MGYA00519931_ERZ825384 | MGnify/ENA primary metagenome ERZ825384 (study PRJEB31778, sample SAMEA3449200) | human gut metagenome | biome: human gut; feature: human-associated habitat; material: faeces | place: United Kingdom | collected 2010/2012 ...
CTGTCCACCTCATCAGTCGCCTCCGGCGACAGCTTCCCCTCATAGGGGAAGCCATTCCGCTGCGGCGGAGAACAATCCCTCAGTCAGCTTTGCGGCTGACAACTCCCTTTACACAAGGGAGCCTGGGGGGACGAAAAAGCAGCCCGGTTGGGCTGCTTTTGGGGTTATTAGCCGGGGATATCTCCGACGCCGTTCAGGATGTAGGTCGGGCGGTAGGGGTAGTCGTTTACGTCTGTGCGGCTCGTGCAGCCGGAGAGGACAAGGACGGTGGCGAGGCCGGATTCCATGCCGGCGATGACGTCGGTGTCCATCCGGTCGCCGACCATGGCGGCCTCTTCCGAGTGGACGCCCAGCAGCTGCAGGCCGGTGCGCATCATGAGCGGGTTGGGCTTGCCCATGAAGTAGGCCTTTTTGCCCGTCGCAAGCTCGATGGGTGCGACGAGCGAGCGGCAGGCGGGCGCGATGCCGAACTCCGTCGGCCCCGTGAGGTCGGAATTCGTGGCGATCAGCCGCGCACCGTTCAGAACCAGCCGGACGGCCTTGGTGATGACCTCGTAATTATAGCTTGCCGTCTCGCCGACGATCACGTAATCCGGGTCGACGTCGTTCATCGTGACGCCTACGTCGTACAGCGCGTTCAGAAGTCCCGGCGCGCCGATCACGAACGCGGTGCAGCCCGGCGCCTGCTTTTTGAGAAATGCGGCGGTGGCCAGCGCGCTGGTATAGAAATGCTCCTCGCCGATGTCCAGCCCCATGCGCTGCAGCTTCTGCTGCAGCTCCTTGGGCGACCGCTCCGACGAGTTGGTCAGAAACAAAAACCGCTTGTCGTTTTCGTTCAGCCATGTCACGAACTCCGCCACGCCCGGCAGCAGCTGGTTGCCGAGGTAGATGACGCCGTCCATATCGCAGATAAAGCCCTTGCGTGCGCGTAATTCTTCCAGATTCATCTCATGACGCCTCTCTTCCTGCTCCAATGGCAGGGTATCTTTTTTTATTCGTTCACGGGTTCAGTATATGGGAGAAAACACGGAAAAGCAAGTGATTTTACACAAATTTAACCGTAAAAAATTGTGAAGGCTGACGATCAGCGGAGGAAGCCCTCCAGAATTTTCTCCTCCGCCTCCTCCGGCGTCAGGCCGAGCGTCTCGAGCTTGAGCAGCTGCTCGCCCGCGATCTTGCCGATGGCGGCCTCGTGCATGAGCGCGGCGTCGACATGGTTGCAGGAGATCTCGGGGATGGAGCGGACCTTGGCCGCGCCCATGATGATCGAGTCGCACGACACGTGGCCGAAGCAGGGGGCGTTGCCCTGCACGCGGGGATAGAAGATCTGCGTGGATGCTTCCTTGGCGACCGACCGCGACACGACGCGCGTGCGTGAGCCTTCGCCGTTCAAAATCACATCCATCTCGCTGACGGCGTGCTGGTCGCCTGCGGTCAGGAGCTTTTCGTTGATCTGCACCTCGGAGTTTGCGCCGTTGGCCTCGCACTTGGTATAGCGCTTGGTGTCGTCGACGCCGCCGATCTGGCTGGTGTCCATGACGATGGACGCGCCCTCCTCTAGATAGACGATGGTCTGCGGGTTCAGGATCCGCTTGCCGCTGCCTTCGCCCTCGCCGTAGTGCTTTTCGATATAGTGGACCTTCGCATTTTTGCCGATGTAGAAGGTGTGGATGCCGTCGTGCTCGGAGTCGCAGTCGCCGCAGTTGTGGATGCCGCAGCCTGCGACGATGGTCACGTCCGCGCCCTCGCCGACAAAAAAGTCGTTGTAGACCAGATCGTGGAAGCCGGACTTGCTCAGGATGACCGGAATGTGGACGTTTTCGCTCTTGGTGAAGGGCGCGATGCGGATGTCGATGCCGTCCTTGTCGGTCTTGGAGACGATCTGGATGTGCTCGGAGTTCTGGCGGAACTCCTTCTGCCCGTCGAGGCGGATGTTGACCGCGCCGTCGGGGATGGAGACCATGTCGGAGACGGTCTGCAGGATGCTTTTCTGGATGTCGTTCAGCATGTTCCGTTCACCTCCAGCAGATTGCAGCCTGCGACGGTCTGGGACAGCAGGCGGGGATAGAGCTCGTCCGCCGTGCCGCGGCCGGCGATCTCGCCGTTTGCCAGCAGGACGATCTCGTCGGCCAGGCGGATGATGCGCTCCTGATGGGAAATGATGATGATCGTGTGGCGGCCCTTTTCGTGCAGGTCGCGGAAGGTCTCGGTCAGGCGGGCGAAGGACCACAGGTCGATGCCGGCCTCCGGCTCGTCGAATATCATGAGCCGGGAATTTTTGGCCAGCAGCGTGGCGATCTCGATGCGCTTGACCTCGCCGCCGGACAGGCTCGTGTCCACGTCGCGGCCGAGATAATCCCGCGCGCACAGGCCGACCTGCGTCAGGTAGGAACAGGCCTCGTCGTGCGAGAGCGTCTTTCCGGCCGCGATGGTCAGCAGGTCCGAGACCTTCATGCCCTTGAACCGCGGCGGCTGCTGGAAGGAGTAGGAGATGCCGCGGCGGGCGCGGTCGGTGATGGAGAGGGACGTGATGTCTTCACCGTCAAGCAAGATCTGGCCGCCGGTCGGTGTAGCAAGGCCCATGATGAGCTTGGCGAGCGTCGTCTTGCCGCCGCCGTTCGGGCCGGTGATCACGAGGAACTTCCCGTCCTCAACGTCCAGACTGACGTTTTTGACAATGTCTGTGCGGCCCTGCGCGTCGCTGGCCGTCAGACTGAGATTTTTGAGTGTCAGCATGTAGGATCCTCTTTTTCTGAAACATAGTTATCATATTTATACCATAGTTTGTTCACTTGTGCAACGAATAGCCATTTTTTCCAAAAAACTTTCTCCGTTTTTTCGGGAAACACCGGCGGGCCGCCCCAGTGCAGGCGGAATTCTGCGGGGTAACCGGCGGTTTTTACGCAAAACCGCGAAACATGCCCGGTTTTGTCCGGTGAAAAAGCAGCTGTGCCCTTGCCAGCCGACGCAAGGTCTGCTATAATACAGGCAGAATGGCCTGAGAAAGGGGTGTGGTGCGTATGTCCGGTCTGTCCGCGGTGGTCTTTGTACCCGATGATACTGGTAAAACCGGATATTCCCGCCCAATGATGCTGCAGGCGATCATGGGGACGCCGCTGCTTGCGTGGCTGACGCGTTCTCTGGCTGCCGGCGGGGTTGGGCGCTTCTTTTTGGTCTGCCACGAGCGGTTTTTATCGGAGGCACGGCAGTGCTTCCCCGGCGACTGCGACCTCAGCTGCGCCAAGCTCGAGGAGACGGCCGACCAGCTCCACGTCTTTTTGTCCACCGCCGACGAGCAGGAGGAGGACGTCATCGTCGTCACCGGCCCTGCCGTCATCGATCCGTTCGCCGTGGATGAGGATTCGTTCTCCGGCGCGCCGGTCGAGAGCGGCGTGAGCGCCGTCAGTCGTCAGGCGCTGATGGACGCGCTGGACGATACGTTCATCTTTACCGATTTCCTCAAGGGTCACGGCGTGCCCTATACTGACCGTGACGGCGTGTACGCCGTCTGCTCCATGCAGCAGCTGGCCGAGTGGCAGCCGCTGTTGAGCCGCGGCGTTCTGTACAATCTCGCCGCCGCGGGCGTGTCGATCTGGGATTACAGCAACACATATGTCGAGCCGACGGTCTTCGTCGGGGCCGGGACCGAGCTGCTGCCCGGGACCGTGCTGCGCGGCACGACCTCCATTGCCGACGGCTGCACCATCGGGCCGAACAGCTATCTGGAAAATGTCAAGGTCGGCGAGGGGACAAAGATCAACGCCTCGCAGGTCTACGATTCCGAGATCGGCAGCGACACGACGGTCGGGCCCTTTGCCTATGTCCGTCCGGGCTCGCGGATCGGCAGCCACGTGCGCTGCGGCGATTTTGTGGAGGTCAAGAACTCCACCATCGGCGACGGCACGAAGATCTCGCACCTGACCTACGTCGGCGACAGCGACGTTGGCAAGAACATCAACTTCGGCTGCGGCACCGTGACCGTCAACTATGACCGGGTCCACAAATCCCGCACCGTCATCGACGACAATGCCTTCATCGGCTGCAATACGAACCTCATCGCGCCCGTCCATGTGGGCGAGGGCGCATATATCGCCGCCGGCTCCACCGTGACCGACGATGTGCCGCCCGCGGCGCTCGCCATCGCCCGCGCCCGCCAGCAGAACAAGCGCGACTGGGCGAACCGGCATAAGCTGAAAGAAAAGTGATTGCAGGACCTTTGTTTTCCCGGCGGCGCGTGCCGCCTCCAAATACATACAGAACAACACAGAACAGAGCGAATCACACAAGAGAGAGGGTAATTTCATATGATTTCTCATGGTAAGAACGTCAAGGTATTCTGCGCGAACGCCAACCGCCCGTTTGCTGAGGGCGTCTGCCGCAAGCTGTGGCTGCCGCTGGGCGACTGCACCGTGACCACCTTTGCTGACGGCGAGGTTTCCCTGACGATCAACGAATCTGTCCGCGGCAGCGATGTGTTCCTGGTCCAGTCGACCTGCAAGCCGGTCAACAACAACCTGATGGAGCTGCTCATCATGATCGACGCCTGCCGCCGCGCTTCCGCCGGCCGCATCACCGCCGTCATCCCGTATTTCGGCTATGCCCGCCAGGACCGCAAGGCCAAGGGCCGCGACCCCATCTCCGCAAAGCTCGTCGCCAATATGATCGAGGCCGCGGGCGCGGACCGCGTGCTGACCATGGATCTCCATGCTGCCCAGATCCAGGGCTTCTTCGACATCCCTGTCGATAACCTGCTCTCCAACCCCATTTTCGTGAAGTATTACATGTCCAAGTTCGAGCATCCGGAAGAGATGGTCGTCGTCTCCCCGGACGTCGGCTCCGTCGCCCGCAGCCGGACCTTCGCCAACAAGATGGGCATGAACCTCGCCATCGTCGACAAGCGCCGCGAAAAGGCCAACCAGTGCGAGGTCATGAACGTCATCGGCGACGTGAAGGGCAAGAAGTGCATCCTCTTCGACGATATGGTCGATACTGCCGGTTCCCTGTGCAACGCGGCCAAGGCCATCGTGGAGATCGGCGGCGCGACCGAGGTCTACGCCTGCGCGACCCATGGCGTGCTCTCCGGCCCGGCCAACGAGCGCATCGCCGACAGCTGCATCAAGGAGCTGACCTTCCTCAACACCATCCCGCCGCTCGAGGGCGCATGCAGCAAGATCAAGTATCTGGACGTTTCCCCGATCTTCGCCGACGCCATCCAGAGAATTTACGAAGAAAACTCGATGTCTGTTCTGTTCTGATTTTTATGCTGTTTCAAAGACCCAATTATGACTGGCTGATCGCGGGGCTCGGCAATCCGGGCGCCGAATATGAGAAGACCAGACACAATACCGGTTTTATGACCCTTGACCTGCTGGCCGCGCGCCTGCAGGTCAAGGTTTCCAAAGAGCGCTTCAAGGCGCTCACCGCGCAGGCGGACTTTGGCGGCCAGCGGCTGTTTCTCATGAAGCCGCTGACGTATATGAACGCCTCCGGCATCGCCATCGAGGCCGCCGCGCATTTCTACAAGATCCCGCCGGAGCGGGTGCTCGTCCTGTTTGACGATATCTCGCTCCCCGTCGGCAAGCTCCGCATCCGCAAAAACGGCTCTGCCGGCGGCCACAACGGCCTCAAGTCCATCATCTCCTGCCTGGGCTCCGACCAGTTCCCGCGGGTCAAGATCGGCGTCGGCGCCAAGCCGCACCCGGACTACGACCTGGCCGACTGGGTGCTCTCCACCGTGTCGAAGACCGAGTGGCCCGACTATCAGGACGCGATGGAGCACGCGGCGGAGGCGGCGCTGTGCATCGTGAAAAACGGCTGTGAAAAGGCGGCCGCGGAATATAACGGCAAGCGGTTTTAAGCGGTTTGCCGCATAAAATAAGAAAAGCCAGGACGCATAGGAGAAACTCTCCTATGCGCGTTGCCTGTTTGTCTGAAATTTCTGAGGCAGCACCGCACAATTCGGCAAGCAGATCCGGCGAGAGATTTTTCGCCAAGGCAAGGTTTGAAAAGCGCAGGAATCCTGTATGTACCCGCAAGGGGCATGCCGCATCCGTAAGGCTCCTCCGTCGCCAACGGCTGCGCAATATTTCAAGCTTTTCAAACCGCAGAATTGGCGGAAAAGATCCGTCGAAGCGCGCAGACGCAATTGTGCGGTGTTGCCTTAATTTGTTTTTTAGGAGAAGACCATGAACGTTCTGCTTTCGCTTCTGCAAAAGAGCCCGGATTATATGCAGCTGCTTCAGGCCGTGGAGGCGAAGCAGGCCGCTGCCGTCTCGGGCCTGAGCCAGGCGCCGCGGAGCCATGTGCTCGCGGCGCTTCACGAGCATTCGGGCCGCCCGCTCGTCGCGGTGTGTCAGGATGATCTGGCGGCTTCCCGGCTTGCGTCGGAGCTCGGCGCGTTTCTGGGTGAGCAGCCGCCGGTGCTGCCGTCGCGCGAGCTGACGCTCGCGGGGGCCATCGGCGTCTCGCGGCAGTGGGAGCAGAAGCGGCTGCGGCTGCTGTACGCGCTGGCGCAGGGGCAGGTGCCGGTTTTGGTGACGAGCCTGGACGCGCTGCTGCTGCGCACGATGCCGCGGGAGGTCTTGTTCTCGGCGTCCGTGCGGCTGCGGTGCGGGGCGGAATACAACGTGGACGATCTGGTCGCCCGGCTGACGCGGGCGGGCTATACCCGCTCGAGCCTCGTCGAGGGCGTGGGGCAGTTCGCCCTGCGCGGCGGCATTCTGGACGTGTATTCGCCCGCGTGCGAAAACCCGCTGCGCGCGGAGTTTTTCGGCGACGAGCTCGACACCATGGGCTATTTTGACCCCATCACCCAGCGGCGCACGGAAAACGTGGAAGAGGCCGTCCTCCTGCCCGTGGCGGAGACAGAGGCGCATCTGCACCCGCAGGGCACGGCGGGGCTGTGCGAGGACCTGCGCGCGATCATCGCGCGCCAGCAGCGCCGGAAAACGCCCAATCAGGCGCTGATCGACACCCTGCAGAAGGACTGCGAGGCGCTTGAAAATGAGACGCTCTTTGCCAGCGCCGACCGCTATATGGCGCTCATCTATCCGGAGTTCACCACGGCCGCCGCGTATTTGTCGCAGGAGGCGGTCGTCGCGTTCTGCGACCACGGGAATCTGCAGCGGGCGGAGAAGGAAAAGGCGGAGGAATTCGGCCTGCTGCTCGATTCGTTTTTGACCTCCGGCACGCTGTTTGGCGAGCTGTGCGATTATTACGGCTCGATCGAGGATCTGGCCGCGCAGCTGCGCGGCCGGGCGGTCGTCTACTGCGACGGCTTCCTCGCGGCCCGGTATCCCGAGAGCCTGCCGCCCAAAAAGCTCCTGTCGTTCACGGCCCGGCAGCTGCCGGGCTACGGCGGCAGTCTGGAGACGGCGGCGTCGGACCTGAAAAATTACACGGCCAACCAATATGGCTCGATCGTCCTGTGCGGCGGCCAGCGGCGCGGCGAAATTCTGAAAGACCTTCTGGCGCAGAACGGGCTGAACGCGCTTCTGGCGTTCCCGCTCACGAAGCTGCCGCAGCCAGGGCAGATCCTGCTCGCGCCGGGCTCGCTTCCTGCAGGGCTTGAATACCCGACGCTGAAATTTGCCATCTTAACAGAGGGGCAGATCGCCGTCCGGCAGGAGCGGAAGAAAACGCGCGCCCCGAAAAAGGCCACGAACCGCAAAAAGCTTGATTCGTTCACCGATCTGACTCCCGGCGATCTCGTCGTACACGAGCACCACGGCATCGGCCGCTACGTCGGCATGGAGCAGCTGAAGGTCGGCGGCGTGACGAAGGATTACGTCAAGATTGCCTATCAGGGCACGGACTGCCTGTACGTCCCGGCCACGCAGCTCGATCTTGTCAGCAAGTATATCGGCGCCGGCGAGGATACGCCCGTGCGCCTCAACAAGCTCGGCGGCGACCAGTGGCAGAAGACGAAGGCCAAGGCCAAGGCCGCGGCCAAGGATCTGGCCGCGGGCCTTATCAAGCTCTACGCTGAAAGAAAGCGGCTGCCGGGCTTCGCCTTCGCGGCGGATTCGCCGTGGCAGCAGGAATTTGAGGAGAGCTTTGAATACGCGGAGACCGACGATCAGCTGCGCTGCATCGACGAGATCAAGCGCGATATGGAGTCGCCGTCGCCCATGGACCGGCTGCTCTGCGGCGACGTTGGCTTCGGCAAGACGGAGGTCGCCCTGCGGGCGGCCATGAAGTGCATCCTCGACGGCAAGCAGGTCGCCATCCTCGTGCCCACCACCGTCCTTGCCCAGCAGCATTATCTCACGGCCATGCGCCGCTTTGCGACGTTCCCGGTCACGATCGACGTGCTCTCCCGCTTCCGCACGCCCGCGCAGATCAAAAAGACGCTCTTTGACCTGCAGTCCGGCAAGATCGACCTCATCGTCGGCACGCACAAGCTGCTGCAGAAGGAGATCCATTTCAAGGACCTGGGCCTTCTCATCGTCGATGAGGAGCAGCGCTTCGGCGTGACGCACAAGGAGCGGCTGAAGGAACTTTCCCGCGGCGTGGACGTCTTAACCTTATCCGCAACGCCCATCCCGCGCACGCTCAATATGGCCCTGTCCGGCCTTCGCGACATGTCCACCATCGAGCAGCCGCCGCAGGACCGCTATCCCGTGCAGACCTTCGTCCTCGAGCATCAGGACGGCATTCTGGACGAGGCCATGCGGCGCGAGCTTGCGCGCGGCGGGCAGGTCTATTACCTGCACAACCGGGTCGAGTCGATCGACCAGTGCGCCGCGAAGATCAAGCAGCGCATCCCGGAGGCGGAGATCGCCGTCGCCCACGGCAAGATGAATGAGGAGCAGCTCGGCGACGTCATGCAGTCGATGTCGAACGGTGAGATCCAGATCCTCGTCTGCACCACCATCATCGAGACCGGCATCGACATCCCGAACGTCAACACCCTCATCATCGAGGACGCCGACCGCCTCGGCCTCGCCCAGCTGCACCAGATCCGCGGCCGCGTGGGCCGCTCCAGCCGCCACGCGTATGCCTACCTGACCTTCCGCAAGGGCAAGGTCCTGTCGGAGATCGCGGAGAAGCGGCTCGACACCATCCGCGAATACGCGGAGTTCGGCTCCGGCTTCAAGATCGCCATGCGCGATCTGGAGATCCGCGGCGCGGGCGATCTGCTGGGCGCGGAGCAGTCCGGCCACATGATGACCGTCGGCTACGACATGTACCTGAAGCTGCTCGAAGACGCCGTGCTCGAAGAGCGCGGCGAGGAAGCGCAGAAGGAGCCCGAATGCACGGCGGATCTCACCGTCACGGCGAATATCAACAAGGACTATGTCTCCTCCGGCGAGCAGCGGATGGACCTTTACCGCCGCATGGCGGCCATCCGCACCAAGGAAGACGCCGACGAGCTGCTCGACGAGATCGTCGACCGCTTCGGCGATCCCCCGAAGGGCGTCATGAACCTCATCGCCATCGCGCTGCTGCGCGCACGCGCGGCGGCTGCCGGCATCACCGAGATCACGCAGAAGGACGGCGCCATCCTCCTGTCCCTCGCCACGATGGACTTTGCGGCCATCTCGGCCTGCTGCGCCGAGGCGCAGTTCAAGGGGCGGATCTTCTTCTCAGCGGGCAAGGTCCCGATGCTGTCCGTGAAGCTCAAAAAGGGCGAGGATGCGTTGAAGCTCGCCACGCAGCTCGTGGGGACCTATGCCGCCATGCGTGCGCAGACGGCCGAAGGGTGAAATTATTAATAGAAAATTCAAAATTCCGGGGCCCGTTCCTGTCGGGAATGCCGTTGCAAAAAACCGACGTTTTATGTATAATACAGACACAAAAAAGATTATGTCGCCCTGTGGCGCTTGAATAGGAGGGATCCTTATCAGAAAGAAAGGCAGATTTGAGGCCAGCCGCCCCGCCGCGCACAAGACTTCGGCGGAGAAGGCCGCTGCGGGCCCCAAGAAGAAACCGTCCGCCGCCTCCGGAAAGAAGATCGCGGTCATTGCCGGGTGCGTGGCACTGCTGGCGGTGCTTGGCGTTTGTACCTATGGCTTTATCCTGAAGGGAAGCGACACGATCTTCCCGAACGTGTATGTCGCGGGCGTCAACGTCGGCGGGCTCAAGCGCGACGCGGCCATCAACGCCGTGAAGCTCGCGGTCGAGCAGGAGACTGCCGCCGATACGCTGACCGTCGTCCTGCCGGACCGGACGATCGAATTCACCCCCGAGGTGACGAACGTTGCCCTGAACCCGGATGAGGCGGCCGACGCCGCCATGAACTACGGCCGCGACGGCGGCCCCATCAAGGCGCTCATCACCTACCAGAAGGCGAAAAAGGACCGGCAGGATATCGCGCTGGAGTCCGGCAAGAATCTGGACACAACGTATATCCGCGACCTGATCGACCAGACCGCCCGGGCCTGCGCCTCGGAGAAGATCGACCCGATCGTCACCGTCGACGCCGACGCGAAGACCGTCACGGTCGTGACCGGCTCGCCGAAGATCTCGCTCGACGCCGATAAGCTCTATGACGAGGTCGTCGCGCGGTTTGAAAGCGGCGATTTCTCCGACCTGAAATTCGACTACGACACCGAGCCCTGCGCCCCGGTCGATCTGCAGACGTACTACGATCAGTTCGCCACCGAGATGAAGGACGCATATTACGACGAGGAAAAGAAGGAGCTCGTGGCCGAGAAGGTCGGCTTCGGCTTTGACGTGTCGTATTACACGCAGCAGATCGCCATGGCGGACGCCGGCACGACCATCACCATCCAGGCCGAGGAAATGCAGCCGGAGGTCACGCTGGCGGATCTGGAGAAGGAATACTTCGCCGACGTGCTCGGCTCCTGCGACAGCCCGCATACCGCGCAGGCCGGCCGCACCAAGAACCTGGAGCTCGCCTGCAAGGCCATCGATGGCACCATCCTGAACCCCGGCGACGAATTTTCGTTCAACAAGATCGTCGGCGAGCGCACGGCCGAGAAGGGCTACCAGAAGGCCATCGTCTACCAGACCGGCGGCAAGAGCGAGGCCGAGGAGGGCGGCGGCGTCTGCCAGGTCGCCTCGACCATCTACACCGCCTGCCTCTACGCCGACCTCAAGGTCACCGAGCGGGCCCCGCACATGTTCACCGTCACCTATGTCCAGCTGGGCATGGACGCGACGATCTACTGGGGCAGCCTCGACTATAAGTTCGTCAACAGCACTGACCATCCGCTTCGCATCGACGCGTCGGTCTCCGGCGGCTACGTCCACATCAAGCTCATGGGCACCACGCCGAAGGATAAGAGCTACGACCACATCGTCCTGCACAACGAGGTCATCGCCACCCGCCAGCCGAAGACCGTCATCGACGGCACGGAGACCGAGATCACTGACGCCGGGACCGGCGTGGACGAGAACGGCAACACCGTCAATCTCGTCGTCGACAAGCAGGGCAACAAGTACGTCAAGGGCGAGATGGTCAACTACGCCTACACCGGCAAGACCGTCAAGGCCTATCGCGACTACGTGGACGCGAGCGGCAAGGTCCTGAAGACCGAGCTGCTGCATACCGACACCTACAAGCACCGCGATACGTCGTACAAATGCACGCCGTACGTCGAGCCGGAGATCCCAGAGGAGCCGGATGAACCCGATCCGACCGATCCCACGGATCCCACCGATCCGTGGGACCCCGGCACCGACTTCCCGACGGAGTCGACAGAGCCCACCGGCCCGAGCCCGTGGGAGTGACCGGAGATCACAAAAAGATAAAAAGACAATACAAAGCGGCAGCCCCTGGACTGGGGGCTGCCGCTGGTGCTATATTCTGGGTCTGTATCGAAAACTCAGGCGATCCATTTGGACGGATGGAAGCTGAAATATAGCTGGGGTCAGATCGTCACGCCGGCCTTTTCGAGGATGGTCGGGACGTTCTTTTCCGCGCCGATGGCCATGATGTGCACGCCGTCACACAGGTGCTCATCCTTGATCCTGGCGATCATCTCTGCGGCCATCTCGATGCCGAGCTGCATGGGCAGGCCCTTGACGCCCTTTTCCTTGCCCTCGGCGGCGGCTGCGGCCAGACGGTCGATCATATCCTGCGGCACGGCGATGCCGGGGACGTTCTCGTTCATGTATCTGGCCATGCCGGCGGCCTTCAGCGGGATGATGCCAGCCATGATGTGGGTCTTGATGCCCGCCGCGTCGACCTTGTCGAGGAAGCGCTTGAAGGTCTCAAGATCAAAGATGCCCTGGGTCTGGATGTACTCCGCGCCGTTTTCGACCTTCTGGCGCAGCTTGTTGATCTGCAGCTCGATGGGGTCGTAGACCGGGGTGACGGAAGCGCCCTTGTAGAACTTCGGCGCGCCGCCGGCGATCTCGTTGCCGCCGCAGTCGCAGTTGGTCTGCTCCATCTTCGTGAGCATCTTCAGAATGCCGACGGAATCGAGGTCGTAGACCGGCTTGGATTCCGGGCAGTCGCCGACGACGGGATGGTCGCCCGTGAGCGCGAGCATCGTGTCGATGCCGAAGGCGGCGGCGGAGAGGATATCGCCCATGATCGCCATACGGTTGCGGTCACGGCCGGTCATCTGTAAAATGGGCTTGACGCCCGCGTTCTTGAGCGCGACGCACAGGCCAAGGCTGGAGGCCTTGAGGCTGGCGGACTGCATATCGGTCACGTTGACGCCGTGGACCTTGCCGTTCAGGAGCTTGGCAGCTTCGAGCTGCTCAGAAAAATCATAACCCTTCGGGGGCGCCATTTCGGCGGTGACGCCAAATTTACCGGCTGCAAAAGCCTCTTTCAACATACTCATATTATTTCTTCCCCTTTAAGCTGATCGTTCTCGGATAGCTGAACTTCGCGTAGCCCTTGTCCTCACGGGTGTGGCCGAGCTTATCGAGCTGACCGATCTCTTCCAGACGCTTGTAGATCTTGATCCATGCGCAGTCATTTTCCGGGTTGACTTCGCACTTGCCGTTCTTCTGGCCGCCGCAGGGGCCGTTGACCAGGCTCTTGGCGCACTGGGTCACGGGACAGATACCGCCGGTCTGGCCGAGAACGCAGTCGCCGCAGAAGTGGCAGGCTTCTTCCCATACGCCGAAGCGGACAGCTTCACCGAGGTACATGGTGTTGTTGGACGGATAGGTGGGGATGCCGGGCGCGTTTTTGGCCACGCACTGCACACCGTCGCCGCAGGACATGCAGATGACGCAGTCCGGCTTGGCAGCGACCAGGGGCTTCATCTTGCCCTTGACGCCGAGATTCATGCAGCAGTAATCCGCGATCGTTGTGCCGACAACCTTTTTCCCGGCCTCTTCGAGGGCCTTGGCCAGGGCGGCGACCTCAGGCTCGCCGCCGGTATGACATGCCGTTGCGCAGCTGTTGCAGCCGACGATCGCAACTGTCTTTGCATCGCCGACCATCGCCATGAGCTCTTCCATGGGCTTCTTTTGCGTAATAATCATGCTAACGTCTCCTTGCGTATGAAATGCGGGCGCGGCCTCATATCAAAAGACCGCGGACGTATGTCTCAAACATGTGACTATCATACTCCAAACCCGCGCAGAAATCAACATGATTCCAATGCAAACAACGAAAAATTTCTGGAATTATTGTAGGATTCCGAAGCGAAACCAAACTGGCAAACAGAAAACCAACATGGTATAATACAAACAGCAAAAAACAGGAGGCGGAAACAGCCATGGAAACAGGCAGTTTTGAAAAGCAGATCGTTCTGACCCCGGACCTGTGCGGCAGGCGCGCGGGGCTTTCGCCGCTGGCGGCGTTCACGATCTTTCAGGGCATCGCGTCGGAGCATGCGGAGGCGATCGGTGTCGGCGGCGCGGCGATGGCGAAGCGTGGAGAATTCTGGCTGACCGTACACAGCCGCGTGGACTTTTACGAGCCGGCATATCTGATGGACGCGCTGACGGCGCAGACCTGGCCGGAGCGCTGCGAGGGCCGCGACATCCGCTGCTTCCGCAGCTACCGGCTGACGCACGGAGAGAAGACCGTCGCCCTCGGCCGGACGCAGTGGGCGATCCTCGGGCCGGAGGGGAAAATTCTGCGCTTTGAGCAGTCCGGTTTCCCGGCGGATTTCCCGTTCCGGCCGGGCGCGGCCATCGACGAACCGCCCACGCGCTTTCACGACGATCTGACGCAGGACGAGCTGGTCTATCCCCACCCGGTCCGCGCGACGGACATCGACATGGGGCGGCACATGAACAACGTCGTCTACATCCGCCTGCTGCTCGACTGCTTTTCGGCGAAGGAGCTGGCCTCCGGCATGATCCGGACTATCGAGGCGCATTACGCGAGCCCCTGCCTCGAGGGCGAGACGCTCGGCGTCTTCTGCCGCCGGGAGGAGGGCCGCTGCCGCATGGCCGTCAAACACGCCGACGGCAGACCCGCCGTCCTGGCGCAGGTGATCTTCGGATAAAAGATGCACCCCGGACGAGAGTCCGGGGTGCGTCTTTTACGCGGTGAACGTATAGCGGATCATGACGCCCTTGCCGTCGCCGGTGGTGATGACGGTGTCGCCTGCGGCGTTTTTGCCGGAATCGAGAATGGGGTAGCGGCCCTGCTCGCGGACGTAAGCCTCCGGGCTGTCGGTCTCGATCTCCCGGAACTCCTTGTTCGCATGCGCCTCACCCCCGCAGGGGTTGATGGTCTCGATCAAAACTTCATATTCTTGCATAAGATCGCTCCTTTCTGCGAGTAGTGTACCACAGACCGGCCCGAAGATGCAAATGGGCAGATTTCACGATTTGGGCGGTCCAGATAATTAAATTGGGATATAAATGCATGATGTTGGAAGTGTTGCGCATTTGTCATAGCTGAGATATACTTGAATCAGACAGAAGAAATAAAAACCAGAGCGGCAGACACGGGATCCGAAAAGGAGAAGTTGAAATGAAAAAAGCAATTACATGTGCTTCGCGCCGTACTGTTTTCTGTATTGCGGCCTTGCTCGCCATTTCCGCGTGTCTTGGAATCATGGCGGTAGTTTTGCACAGACCACAGCCTGCAGCGACCGGCCTGTCGATTCGGATGAACGATCAGAAGATCCGGCTGTTTGATACGCCGGAGGAAGCGTTATCTGCGGCCGCAGAGGCTCCGGCAGCAGCGGAAGAAAATCGGCTCAGACTATCCTGGGAAGGCGGCGCCCTGACGCATAATGTGCAGGCCTATATGCGTGCGGCGTCCGAGGGAGAACAGGGGCTGCAGACATCGCCGTATGCAGTCGTATATAATTTCACACCGAAAAAGACAGAAGATGTGATGTACCTTCGCGATATTACGGATGGAGAAAAAGCGGACGGCACGCTGATACAGCTGGAATTTGTCTCGTACTCGAAGAAAGGGGTTCCAAGCTTCCGCTACGCAATCCTGCCGCTGGCATGATGCCCGCGTAATATCTGATATCAAGATACCCGGAAGCGCTGCTTCCGGGTATCTGTTCTTTTATTCTTCCGGGCTGAACTGGTCTTTGCCGACCGAGCAGAGGGGGCAGGTCCAGTCTTCGGGGACTTCCTCCCAAGGTGTGCCGGGGGCTACGCCGTTCTCGGGATCGCCGAGCTCGGGGTCATAGACATAGCCGCAGATATCGCAGACATATTTCATGTTCAAATTCTCCTTTATTCTCAGCCGCTGAGCCGCTCGGAGAGGACTGCCATGATCTTATCGTGGCAGCCGCCGCAGCCGGTCGAGCAGCTGGTCAGCTTCTGCACCTCGGCAAACTCCTTTTCCACGTCGGAGAAGTGCGCGCTCCTCTGTAGCGCGTTGTCAATGTCCGCCAAGGTCACATGCTTGCAGTTGCAGATCACGGTGTTTTCCGTGTATTCCATCTTACTTGAAGTAGCGCTCCAGCAGGCCCTTGAGCGCGCGGCCGTGTCTTGCTTC
>ERZ825384.3019-NODE-3019-length-15812-cov-5.626579_pt1 | contig 15812 bp, 17 predicted proteins | sample MGYA00519931_ERZ825384 | MGnify/ENA primary metagenome ERZ825384 (study PRJEB31778, sample SAMEA3449200) | human gut metagenome | biome: human gut; feature: human-associated habitat; material: faeces | place: United Kingdom | collected 2010/2012 ...
ACCATCACCTCCGGCAGGGTGGTGCCGATGGACACCACCGTGGCGCCGATGAGGATCTCCGGCACGTGGAAGCGGTGGGCCAGGCCCGTGGCGCCGTCCACGAACCAGTCACCGCCCTTGATGAGCAGCACCAGGCCCACGATGAACAGAAGAATGGGTACAAGCATGATAAATTCCTCCTTAGCTTAGAAAACTGCTGATAAAGATTTCCAGACCAATAAAGATGAGGATGGCTCCGCCCAGAATCTGGGCCCGGCCGGCAAGACGGGTGCCGAACTTCCGGCCCAGCACCAGGCCGCCCAGACAGATGCACAGCGTTACCACCGCGATGATCAGGGAACAGACCAGGGCCATGAGCCAGTCATATTCGGCAATGGTGAATCCCACAGACAGAGCGTCGATGGATGTGGCTACCCCCTGCACCAACAGAGCGCCCAGGCCCAGCCTGGGTGCGGCACGGTCATCCTCGCCGCCGCGGCCGCCCTCCACCAGCATTTTGCCGCCGATGAAGCCCAGCAGGGCCAGGGCGATCCAGGGAATGAGCTTCTCAAAGGCACGGAAATACTGAACAATGGTGTGGACACAGATCCAGCCTGTCATAGGCATCAGGGCCTGGAACCCCGCAAACACCCCGGCAATGCCCAGCATCCGCCGCCGGGACATGCGGGGCTCGTTGAGTCCGTTGGCCAGAGACACGGAAAACGCGTCCATGGCAAGGCCCACGCCCAGCAGCACACTGTTGAAAAAGAACAGGATATCCCACTGCATGATTGCTTCTCCTTTTATCGTGAAAATTCCATGAAAAACCCCAGGCACGGCCTGGGCCATGTCTGGGCTCGAAAGCAGATAAATAGACGAGTCCCCATGCATCCCGCGGCGGTAGCACATGAGTCTCGCAAATTAAAGCAAGCCAGGCCGCGCAGCGGCCAGTATGTTGACGTGCTGCGGACAATCGCCCGCTTGCTACTCCCTCATAGAGTTTTCAGTTTGTCCATGATACCACAGCCCCCGCCGGGAAGTCAATGCTTTTTTCGGAAGATTTTGTTGCCCTGAGCAGGAAAATCGTTTATAATAGGGAACAACGAGCTTTCATACCGGGAGGTGCTGTCATGCAGCGCATCAGCAAGGAAAACTATTATCTGGACATCGCCCAGACAGTTCTGGAGCGGGCCACATGTCTGCGCCGGGTGTACGGGGCCATCATCGTGAAGAATGACGAGATCATCTCCACCGGGTACAACGGTGCGCCCCGGGGGCGGCGCAACTGCGTGGATATGGGCTATTGCACCCGAGAGCAGCTGCGGGTGCCCCGGGGGGAGCGGTACGAGCTGTGCCGCAGCGTCCACGCCGAGGCCAACGCCATCATCTCCGCCAGCCGCCGGGACATGGTAGGCGGCACACTGTATCTGGTGGGCCGCAACGCCCAGACCGGGGAGCTGCTGCCGGACGCCACGTCCTGCCCCATGTGCCGCCGCCACATCATCAACGCGGGCCTGGAGCGGGTGGTGATCCGCCATACGCCCACGGAGTTCCAGGTGGTGGACGTGCAGGACTGGATCGACAGCGAGGACGACGTGCCCCAGGCGTAAGCGAGGCCATACACCGGCGTCCTGCCGGGAAAAATATATGGGACGAAAGGGAAAAGAATCATGTTGAACGCGAGAAAAGAGGAGGCTTTCTGTACCATCCTGCGTGAGGAATTGCAGCTGGCCACCGGATGCACCGAGCCCATCGCCGTGGCCTATTGCGCTGCGCGGCTGCGCCAGGTGCTGGGGGAGAGGCCCCAGCGCATTCTGGCAGAGGTCAGCGGAAACATCCTGAAAAACGTCAAGTCCGTGGTGGTGCCCAATACCGGGGGCCGCAGGGGCCTGCCGGCGGCTATCGCCGTGGGCGTGGTGGCCGGGGATCCGGAGGCACGGCTCCAGGTCATCGCCCATGTGACGGAGGAGGACACCGCCGCCATCCAGGCATACCTGGACAGTACGGATATCCGCATCGACTGCCCGCCTACGCCCCGGATGCTGGACATCCGGCTGACAGGCTGGGCGGGGGACCACAAGGCTGTGGTCCATGTGGCCAACAACCATACCAACATCATCTACGTGGAGCGGGACGGGGAGGTCCTGCTGGAAAAGCCCCACTCCGACTCTGCCGAGGACAATTTGCAGGACAAGAGCGTGCTGAACGTCCGGGACATCCTGACATTTGCCGAGACAGTGGACGTGTCCCGCATTGAGGAATCCGTGGGGCGGCAGATCGACTGCAACACTGCCATCGCCCGGGAGGGCCTGCAGGGGGACTGGGGAGCCAACATCGGCTCCACGCTGCTGCTGTCCGGCGGCGACGTGGAGACGGAGGCCCGGGCCTGGGCCGCCGCCGGGTCCGACGCCCGGATGAACGGCTGCGAGATGCCGGTGGTCATCTGCTCCGGCTCCGGCAACCAGGGCATCACCGCCTCCGTCCCTGTGTGGCGCTACGGTGTGCAGACGGGCCGGGACCGGGAGACCATCCTGCGGGCCGTGTGCCTGTCGGACCTGATCACCATCCACCAGAAAACCGGCATCGGCCGCCTGTCCGCCTACTGCGGGGCGGTGTCTGCCGGCGTGGGCGCAGGCTGCGGCATCGCATGGCTGCGGGGCGCGGGGTATGAGGGCATCTGCCACACCATCACCAACGCCGCGGCCATGATCTCCGGCTGCATCTGCGACGGGGCCAAGGCCAGCTGCGCCAGCAAGATCGCCATGGGTGTGGAAACCGGCATTCTGGGCTATAACATGTACCTGCGGGGCAACAGCTTCCAGCCCGGCGACGGCATCGTGGGCCGGGACGTGGAGCAGACCATCCGCAATGTGGGCATTCTGGCCTCTCAGGGCATGAAGGAGACGGACCGGGTGATCCTGAAGATCATGACGGAGTGACCCGGCCGGGAAAAGAGGAGAACGAGCATGCAGCGGAACTATAAATTCACCATTGCTTACGATGGCACCCGTTTTTTCGGCTGGGAGCGCCAGCCGGGGAGGGACACCATCCAGGGAAAGCTGGAGAGCGTGCTGTCCCGGCTTCAGGGGAGTCCGGTGGAGCTCACCGGCGCGGGACGCACCGACGCCGGAGTCCACGCCCGGGCCATGGTGGCCAACGCCCAGCTGGACGTGGCAGAGTCCCCGGAGGAGATCCGGGACTACATGAACCGCTACCTTCCCGACGCCATTGCCGTCCGGGAGGTGAAGGAGGCCGCTCCCCGGTTCCACGCCCGGTATAAGGCCCTGGGCAAAACGTACCGCTATGTATGCTTCGACGGACCGGTGAAGCCGGTGTTCGACCGGAAATACGTCACCCTGCTGGACTATCGCCCGGACGTGGAGCGGATGCAGCAGGCGGCGGCATATTTGCAGGGAGAGCACGACTTCGCCAGCTTCTGCGGCAACCCCCGGATGAAGAAATCCACGGTGCGGCTGGTGGACAGCATCACCGTGGTGCGCCAGCGGGACCGCATCGTGTTCACGTTCCACGGAACCGGCTTTTTGCAGAATATGGTGCGCATCCTGGTGGGCACTCTGTTGGAGGTGGGCCGCGGGGCCCGGCAGCCGGAGGATATGCCTGCCCTGCTGGAGGCCCGGGACCGCCGCCTGGCCGGTCCCACCGCCCCGCCGGAGGGCCTGTGCCTGATGAAGGTGGACTATTGACAGATACAGACTGTATAATGACAACACGAATATACAATCTGTATCAGAAGCCGACGACATTCGTGTGGAAAAGGAGCCGTTATGGAAGAATTGCTGCAACAGATCCTGCAGGAGTGCCGCCCGTACACCGGGCAGGGGGCCCTGGCCTCCTATATCCCTGAGCTGGCCCGGCAGGACCCGGACCGCCTGGGCATTGCCGTGTTCCACAAGGACGGAACCCTGGTGGAGGCCGGTGACAGCCGCCGGAGCTTCACCATCCAGAGCGTCATGAAGCCACTTTCGCTGCTGCTGGCCCTGCAGGACAACGGCCGGGAGACGGTGCGGGCCCATGTGGGGGTGGAGGCCACCGGCAAGCCCTTCGACGCCATCAATGTGGCGGACAACGCCCTGCTGGCCAAGCACCTGAACCCCATGGTCAACGCCGGGGCCATTCTGATGTGCCAGCTGATCGGGGGCGAGACGTATGACCATCGGTTCCAGCGTCTGCTGGACTTCATCCGCCGCCTGGCGGACAATGATGAGATCGCCCTGGACCAGGAGGTCTATCACTCCGAAAAGGCCACCGGCTCCAAAAACCGGGCTCTGGCCTATCTGCTGAAGGCCCACGGCCTGATCCGCGGCGATGTGGAGGAGCTGCTGGACTGCTATTTCCGGGCCTGTTCCATTCGGGTCAGCGCGGCGGATCTGGCCCGCATCGGCTGCGTGCTGGCCTGTCACGGGCAGCTGCCCGGGGGAGAGCGCCTGTTCCCGGCGGCCTATGGCCGGTTCGTCAACGCCAACCTCATGACCTGCGGCATGTACGACGGGTCCGGCGACTTTGCCATCCGGGTGGGCGTACCGGCCAAAAGCGGCGTAGGCGGCGGCATTATGGCCGTGGTGCCCGGCCGCATGGGCGTTGGCCTGTTTGGACCGGCTCTGGACGAAAAGGGCAACAGCCTGGCCGGAATCCGGGCGCTGGAGCTGCTGTCCGCCCGCCTGAATCTGAGCGTATTTTAGTTTATAAGAAAAACCGGCAAATCGGATGCATGCTCTGCGGCAGCGTCCGATTTGTCGGTTTCCTCCCTGAAGGATACAGCCTTTTGGGCAAGCTGTCAGGGGCAGGACCCGCACGGGTCCTGCCCCTGTTTTTATTCTATAGCAGCAGCCACGAGGCAAAGCGGAAGTAGATCAGCAGACTGGTGGCGTCCACAATGGTGGAGATGAAGGGGCTGGCCATTACTGCCGGGTCCAGGCCGATCTTCTCCGCCAGCAGCGGCAGGGAGCAGCCCACGCACTTGGCAAACACCACCACGAACAGGATGGTCAGGCACACCACCAGGCACACCGTGGGCGTGACGGCGGCGTTGCCCAGCAGCAGCCGGTCCACCAGCTGCATTTTTACGAAGTTGGCTCCGGCCAGGCATACGCCGCACAGCAGCGACACCCGCAGCTCCTTCCACAGTACCCGGAGAATATCGGAAAAGTCCACCTCGTCCAGGCTCAGGGCGCGGATCACCGCCACGGAGGCCTGGGTGCCGGAGTTGCCGCCGGTGCCGGACAGCATGGGGATATACGAGTTGAGCACCAGGCACGCGGCCAGGGCGCTTTCATAGTGGTTCAGGATCATGCCCGTGAACGTGGCCGACAGCATCAGGATCATCAGCCACGGCAGCCGGGCCTTCCAGGTGGCAAAAATGCCGGATTTCAGATAGGGCTTGTCCGACGGCAGCATAGCGGCCATCTTCTCGAAGTCCTCCGTGGTCTCCTCCTCGATAACGTCCATGGCGTCGTCCACGGTGACGATGCCCACCAGGCGCTCCTCCTTGTCCACCACAGGCATGGCCAGGAAGTCGTACTTGCTCAGGGCCTGGGCCACGTCCTCTTTATCATCCATGGTGTTCACGGACACCACATTGGGGTCCATGATCTCCTCGATCAGGTCGTCCTCCTCCGCCAACAGCAGATCCCGGACGGACAGCACACCCAGCAGATGCCGGGTAGGATCGGTGACATACAGGATGTTGATGGTCTCCAGCTCACCGCCGATGCGGCGGATGCGCTTGAAGGCGTCCTCCACCGTCATGTCCTTTTTCAGGGACAGAAACTCCATGTTCATAATGGACCCGGCGGAGTCCTCAGGGTACTGGAGGATCTCGTTGATGGATTTGCGCATTTCCGGCGTGGCCTTGTCCAGGATGCGGATCACCACGCTGGCGGGCATTTCCTCCACGATGTCCACGGCATCGTCCAGATACAGCTCGTCCAGCACCTCCTTCAGCTCGGTGTTGGAAAAGCCGTTGATGAGCATCTCCTGGCTGTCGGACTCCAGCTCCACGAATACCTCCGCCGCCAGCTCCTTGGGCAGCAGCCGGTACAGCAGAGGCATCTGTTCCTCGCCGGCCTCCTCCAGCAGCAGGGCAATATCCGCAGGCTCCATAGGCAGGAACAGGTCCCGCAATCGGGCGTATTGCTTATTTTTGATAAGCTCCTCGATTTTCTCCAGATATTCGTCCAATTCTTCCTGATGATCGAACATGACCGGTTCCTCCTTCCCTGAATGAATGAAAAAAATCCACAACGGCAGAAAAGCCCATTGTGGATGTGCAGAGGGGCCACGCACACCGCGTGACCTGGCCACCGTAACAAGCTTTAGCATCGCGGGGCGGTGAAACTGCGTTAGATGATACCTTGGTTTCGATATCGCCTGTTCAAACCCTCTCATGGTGTCTCCACCACTCTGCGGCAGCAGTCCGTATCCCTCGCGGTAGCCTTACCTACCGGAGCATATTTTATTCCCTTTTAGATTAAAACATTTTTCTCTGCCTGTCAACCCTTTTTGCCGGAAAATGGAAAAAATCAGGCCCGTTTCCGGACCTGATTTCTCAGCTCGTCAAAAGAGCCTCGCAGAGTTCGCGGCCCGCAGGCCGCGAATCGCGTTCCATCCATTTTTCGCGGCGGCGTGTACGTCGCGAAAAATACTTTGCGCGGAGAGAGTGTGTCCAAATGGGCGAAAAGCCCATTTGGACGCGCGGGTCGGAGCGGGATTTCTTTTGTCAAAAAGGGCAACGCCCTTTTTGACAAGCTAAAAAAATCAGGCCCGTTTCCGGACCTGATTTCTATATACAATATGTTACGCCTTCTTGGCGATGTCGCACAGGGCGGTGAAGGCCACGGCGTCGTTGATGGCCATCTCAGAGAGCATCTTGCGGTTGATCTGGATGCCGGCCACCTTCAGACCGTGCATGAAGGTGGAATAGTTCATGCCGTTGAGCTTGCAGGCGGCGGAGATGCGGGTGATCCACAGCTGGCGGAAGTCCCGCTTCTTCAGGCGGCGGCCCACATAGGCGTAGGTCAGGGACTTCATGACCTGCTCGTTGGCCATCTTGAAGTGCTTGGACTTAGCGCCCCAGTAGCCCTTGGCCATCTTCAGGATCTTGTTTCTTCTCTTGCGCGTCATCATCGCGCCTTTCACTCTAGCCATTGTGTCAGCCTCCTATGTCTTGTGGTAAAAATCTTATTTATACAGGATCATGCGCTTGATTGCGGCCTCGTTGGTCTTGTCCGCATAAGCGCCGGCGCGGAGGCCGCGCTTGCGTTTGGTGGTCTTCTTGTTCAGGATGTGGCTCTTGTTGGCGTGAGCACGCTTGACCTTGCCGCTCTTGGTCAGGTTAAAGCGCTTCTTGGCTCCGCTGTGGGTCTTGATTTTCTGCTTAGGCATGACGGAAATCTCCTTTGTCAGATTTTACTTTTTGGTGTCTTTGTTCTGTTTGCAAGACAGGAACATGGTCATGTGGCGTCCGTCCAGCTTGGGCTCTTTGTCCATGGTCGCCACCTCGGCGCAGTCGGCCGCGAATTTTTCCAGCAGGCGCTTGCCGATGTCGGTGTGAGCCATTTCGCGGCCGCGGAAGCGGACGGCGACTTTGACCCGGTTGCCATCGGACAGGAAACGCTGGGCGTTGCGGACCTTAACGTTGAAATCATTGACGTCGATTCCGGGGGACATACGCACTTCTTTGATCTCCACGATCCGCTGGTTTTTCTTTGCCTCCTTATCCCGCTTGGTCTGCTCGAAACGGTACTTGCCGTAGTCCATGAGCTTGCAGACGGGGGGGACGGCGTTGGGGGAAATTTTCACCAGGTCCAGGTCGGCGTCGCCGGCCTTTGCCAGGGCTTCGGCCAGGGGCATGATGCCAAGCTGTTCCCCCTGGGCGGAGATGAGGCGTACTTCCTTGTCGTGAATTTCCTCGTTGATCTGATGAGCCGTGTGAGCTATGATGGACGCACCTCCAGTTCTGAAAAAAGCAATAAAAAATGGATACCAGCAAAAAGGTATCCGCATGACAGACCTACCGACACCCAATTTCTGCTCGCGCCAAAGGGCCGGAGACATCGGGTGCAGGGATCAGACTGTATTGACCCAAAGCGCGGGGCACAGAGGGTGAGGCAGGCGGAACCTTCCTACTTTATTTTACTGGGGTAGTATAACACACGCTTGGCTGCCTGTCAAGCAGAAGTTTTTCCAAAAAAGAAATCACCCGGATCCGCGTTTAGACATGAGACCTGCGCGGGTTCGGGTGGATTTGAATGGAGTATGACATAGAATTTTCTTTACACAAAGCGATACGGAAGGAAAAAATGCAGGGTCGGTTGGGAAAGGGAGAGGAATGGGAAAGGGGGAAATTTGGGGCCGTCTTGCCTTAGCCCTGGCGGCGCTGGAGCCCCAGCCGGTCCGCGATCATGGCGATGAACTCGGAGTTGGTGGGCTTGCCCTTGGCGTTGCTGACGGTGAAGCCGAAGTATTTCTGTAAGGTGTCCAGGTCGCCCCGGTCCCAGGCCACTTCAATGGCGTGCCGGATGGCGCGTTCCACGCGGGATGAGGTGGTGCCGTATTTCCGGGCCACGTCGGGATAGAGGACCTTGGTCACGGCGTTGATGACGTCCATGTCCTGCACGGTCATCATAATGGCCTCCCGTAAGTACTGGTAGCCCTTGATGTGGGCGGGAACGCCGATCTCGTGGATAATGGCCGTGACCATGGCCTCCAGCTGGGGTGACGGCTCCCGCTCCTGCGGCGGCTTCACGGCCCTCCGCATGTGTTCCATCAGTGAGCTCTCGCTCACCGGCTTGGGCAGGAAGATGTAGGCGCCCAGGCTCACCGCCTCCGCCACCATCCGGTCGTTGTAGAAGGCGGACGTCACGATGGTCCGCGGCTGCTCCTCCCTCTCTCGGAGCTGCCGCAGGACACCCATGCCGTCCAGCACCGGCAGCATGGCGTCCAGCAGAAGGAGCTGCGGATGCGTCTCCTCCACCAGAGCCAGTACCTGGCCGCCGTCGCCGGTCTCCCCTACGACCTGAAATTCTCCCGTGCTCTCAAGGGTCTCCCGCAGCAATAGCCGCAGGTCCCCGCTGGCATCCGCCAGCAATACGCTTATTTTTGCCTCCATTTTCTTCCCCCTGCTCCTTTCCTCGCTTTCGCGTACAGGCCCCCGTTTCACGTTAATACAACATTTATCGGTGACCCGCTATAAAAATTAGCACAAAAAGACATCGTATGCAAGGTTTTTCTGTCGATAAGCCCAATCTTTTGCGCGACCTCCTCCGACAAATTTGTAAAATTTATACAATTTTAATGACATTCGTCGCTTTTCGGCGCCGTTCTGCCGGCGCCGCCATTTTCCCTGCGCGAAAATTTGCGCATCTTTGCGCCCCGCGCTTGTCAGCGGCCATACTTTGTGATATTCTATAAGGTGCGCATGAACCGTCATACGAAGGGAGGTGCCGCGCATGGCGCTGGCGGACAAGCGGCTTTTCCTGCTGGATATGGACGGCACGCTGTATCTGGACGACCGCCTTTTCGACAAGGTTCCGGAGTTCCTGTCCCACGTCCGGCGCATCGGCGGCCGTTATCTGTTCCTGACCAACAACTCCTCCCGCGGCGTGGAGGGCTACATGGAAAAGCTCTCCCGCATGGGCATCCCCACCGCGCCGGAGGACTACCTCACCTCCGTGGACGCCGCCATCGACCATCTCCGCCGCTTCCACGCGGGAGAAAAGTGCTACGTGTTCGGCACCCTCGCGTTTTACGGGCAGCTTCAAACCGCTGGCATCCCCGTTACCGACCGGCCGGAGGACGATGTGGACATCCTGCTGTGCGGCTTCGATCGGGAACTGACGTTCCAGAAGCTGGAGGACGCCTGCATCCTGCTGAACCGCGGCGTCACGTGGCTGGCCACCAACCCCGACTGGGTCTGCCCCACGTGGTACGGCTCCGTCCCCGACTGCGGCAGCGTCTGCCGCATGCTGACCACCGCCACCGGCCGGGAGCCGCTGTTTCTGGGCAAGCCCAAGCCCGCCATGGCGGAGCTGGCCCTGCGGCGCACCGGCTTTGCGCCGGAGCAGGCGGTCATCATCGGCGACCGGCTCTACACCGACATCGCCTGCGGCGTCAACGCCGGTATCGACAGCATCTTCGTGCTGTCCGGCGAGGGTACGGAGGCGGACATCGCCCAGTACGGCATCCATCCCACGTGGATCTTTTCTGATATCGCGGCACTGTACCGCCAACTGGAGGAAACGCTATGAAACTCAACTACAAGCGCACCATCATGGTAGGCTTCGCCTTCTTCCTCATCTGCGCCTTCTGGCAGGCCTATGACAACACCGTCCCCCTGATCCTGACCAACAAGTTCGGCATGAGCCAGACGTGGTCTGGCGTCATCATGGCGCTGGACAACGTGCTGGCGCTGTTCCTGCTGCCCCTGTTCGGCCACATCTCCGACAAATGCACCAGCCGCCGCGGCCGCCGGACGCCCTTCATCGTCATCGGCACCCTCATCGCCGCGGTGGCGCTGGTGTGCCTGTCCTTCGTGGACAACGCCCAGCTGAAGAACCTGCGCAGCGTGTCCGCCATCGACGATCCCGCCGCCCTCACCGCCATCTATCAGGAGGAGAAGGACGCCACGCTGCTGACCCCCTCCGGTGAGAAGTTCATTCTCGGCCAGAAGTTCACGGAGGAGGAGTTCACCGCCATCCGCAGCCAGATCACCGACGGGGACAGCACCGTCACCAACCCGGACTACACCAACTATGTGGTGCCCGCCCGGCAGGCCTGCGCGTGGCAGATGACGGTGGAGCACCCCTCTACCCTGATTTTCTTCGTGGTGCTGCTGCTCATCATTCTGGTGTCCATGGCCACCTTCCGCTCCCCCGCCGTGGCCCTGATGCCCGACGTGACCCTGAAGCCCCTGCGCTCCAAGGCCAACGCCGTCATCAACCTCATGGGCTCCGCCGGCGGCATTCTGGTGCTGGCGCTGGGCATGGTGTTCGCCACCTCCTCCGTCCGCAACAGCCTCATGAGCTATACCGGCTACTTCGGCGTCATCGCGGCGCTGATGCTGGCGGCGCTGGTGATCTTCCTGCTCACCGTCCGTGAGCAGGAGTGGTCTGCGGAGATGCAGCAGCAGGCCGTGGCCGCAGGGCTGGAGGAGCAGTCCGAGGCCGATGACCCCACCGCCAGCCGCAAGCTGTCTGCCGACGAGGTCAAGAGCCTGATCTTCATCCTGCTGAGCATCGTGCTGTGGTTCTTCGGCTACAACGCCGTCACCAGCAAATACTCCGTCTATGCCAGCAACATCCTGCACAAGGACTATAACCTGACCCTCATCATCGCCCAGGCCGCCGCCATCGTGGCCTATCTGCCCGTGGGCTTCATCGCCAGCAAGGTGGGCCGCAAAAAGACCATCCTGGCCGGCGTGGTGATGCTCACCGGCGCCTTCACCGTGGCCGCCTTCCTGAATGCCGACAGCCCCACCATGCTGATGAACGCCATGTTCGCGCTGGCCGGCATCGGCTGGGCCACCATCAATGTCAACTCCTTCCCCATGGTGGTGGAGCTGGCCTCCGGCGGCGATGTGGGCAAATACACCGGCTTCTACTACACCGCCTCCATGGCGGCGCAGGTGGCCACCCCCATGTTGTCCGGTCTGCTGATGGATCAGTTCGGCATGCACGTCCTGTTCCCCTACGCCGCGGTGTTCACGACTCTGGCCTTCTTCACCATGCTCATGGTGAAGCACGGCGACAGCAAGCCGGAGCCCAAGTCCGGCATCGAAGTTCTGGAAGATCTGGAGGCGGATTGATATGACGGTCGTATATATCCTGCTGGGCCTGCTGGTCCTTGTCTGTCTGCTGTATGCGCTGTGCCTGCGCTGCCGCCGCCGTAAGGACTGGGAGCGGTTCCGCAAGTGGCGCTTCGCCCACCGCGGCTTCCACGATAAGCCCCGCATCCCCGAAAATTCCATTCCCGCCTTCCGCCGCGCCGTCCAGTGCGGCTTCGGCGCGGAGCTGGATGTCCACCTGATGAAGGACGGCCATCTGGCCGTGATCCACGACGCCTCCCTGCTGCGCACCGCCGGTGTGGACGTGCAGATCGAGGACCTGACGGCGGAGGACCTGAAAAACTACAGGCTGGAGGGCACGGAGCACCACATCCCCCTGCTGGAGGAGGTGCTGCCCATCTTCGCCGGCAAGGCCCCGCTGGTGGTGGAGCTGAAGGCTGAGCGGGGCAACGCCGATGCGCTGGCCGCCGCCGCGTGCAGGCTGCTGGACAAGTACCGCGTCACCTACTGCATTGAGTCCTTCGACCCCCGCTGCCTCATGTGGCTGTGGGCCAACCGCCCCGACGTCGTGCGGGGCCAGCTGTCCGAGAATTTCCGGCGTCACGGCGACGGGACAAACCTGCCCGGCGTGGTGCGCTGGGTACTGAGCAACCTGCTGCTCAACGCCCGCACCCGCCCCGACTTCATCGCCTACCGCTTTGAAGACCGGAAGTCCCTGTCCCTGCGGCTGTGCCGCGGACTGTACGGTGCGCAGGAGTTCAGCTGGACCATCCGCTCCAAGGAGACCATGGACGCCGCCGAGCGTGACGGCGCGCTGGTCATCTTCGAATGCTTCGATCCCAGGGGGTAACGTCATGAGAGTCATCACCGGCTCTGCCCGAGGCAGAGTTTTGAAGGAATTACAGGGTATGGAGACCCGCCCCACCACCGGCAAGGTGAAGGAGAGCCTGTTCTCCATCATTCAGTTCGACATTGAGGGCCGCCGTGTGCTGGACCTCTTCGCCGGCACCGGCCAGCTGGGCATCGAGGCTCTGAGCCGCGGCGCGGCGGAGTGCGTGTTTATCGACCGCCGCCCCGACGCCGTCAGGCTCATTCAGGAGAATCTGGCCCTGTGCAGGCTGGCGGACCGCGCCCGGGTCCGGCAGGGGGACGCTCTGCCCTATCTCCGCAGCGGCGAGAAGTTCGACCTGATCTTTCTGGACCCGCCCTATGCCTCCGGCCTGCTGGAGCAGGCGCTGACGGACATCGCAGCGTTTGACATTTGCCGTCAGCATGGTATAATCGTAGCGGAAAGTGCCGCAGATACGGTTCTGCCTGCACTTCCGCTCCCCTATCGCCTGTATCGGGAATACCGGTACGGCAAGATCAAGCTGACGGTGTTCCATCGCGGCGGAAACGAGGACTGACCCATGAAGATCGCCATCTATCCCGGCAGCTTTGACCCCATCACCCTGGGCCATCTGGACATCATCCAGCGCGGCGCCGCCTGCTTCGACAAGCTGTATGTCTGCGTCATGGTGAACTGCGAGAAGAAACTGCCCATGTTCACGCCGGAGCGCCGGCTGGAGCTGATCCGCCGCAGCGTAGCCCACATCCCCAATGTGGAGGTGGAGAACTGGCGCGGCCTGCTGGCGGACTACGCCCGGGAAAAGGGCGCCCACATCCTGCTCAAGGGCGTGCGTAACCCCACCGACTGGGACATGGAGCTGCAAATGGCCCGCATCAACCAGGGCATCCTGCCCCAGCTGGAGACGCTGCTGATGCCCGCCAGTGCCGAGTATGAGCACTTCAGCTCCACCATGGCCCGCGAGATGATCCACTACGGCCAGCCTCTGGAGAAGTATCTGCCGGCGCCCATCGCCGAGGAATTGGAAAGAACGCGGGGCTGACGTCCTGCAATACAGAGAAAGGAACGAAGGACCTATGGAAGAAAAGGACGTGCAGCGACTGCTGGATATGCTCTACGGCATGATCGACGAGGCCAAGAGTGCCGCCTTCAGCTCCGACAAATGCGTCATCAGCCGCGACGAGGCGCTGGATCTGCTGGACGAGATCCGCGCCAAGCTCCCGCTGGAGCTGAAAAAGGCACGGGAACTCATCGCCGCCCGCAGCGAGTATGTGGCCGGCGCCAAGAAAGAAGTGGAAAAGATGCTGCGTCAGGCGGAGCTGGATGCCAAGGTCATCGTCTCCGAGAGTGAGACCATTCAGCTGGCCCGTCAGAAGAGCAGTGAGATCGTCCGCCGCGCCGAGGAGCGCACCCGTGAGCTGTACCACGTGGCCAACACCTACACCGAGGACGCGCTGCGCCGCACCGAGGAGGCCATTCAGATGGCCCTCAGCGAGGTTCAGGAGTCCCGCGTGCGCTTCCGCGCCGCCAGTCAGGAGCAAATGCAGGCCCAGCGTGCGGAGCTGAACCGCAGCGCTGAGGAAAAGGAAGCTCCCAAGACGGAGGAGAGCGCCCAGTAACGCCCCCTCCCCCATTTGTGGAAATTTGACAAATTATTTCACTGCATTTCTACGTTTCTGACAAAAGAATAATATCTTGTAGAACGCGAAACCGGCAGGCACTATATTTTGTGCCCGCCGGTTTTTTGCGCTCCATATCCTCGAACGTTCGTTTCAAAAATCTCCCGTTTTAGCGGTTTTTCTGGAAGAAATTACCGCTCCCACGCACCCTTTCTGTGGAAACTTCTGCTTGCATTTCCATAACGGATTATGTATACTGGCATCATGAGTGGTGAACTGTGGGGGAAGTGCCCCCATTTGTGGGGAACAATCCCACGCTTTTCCCTATTCACCCCATTCTGCATGAGAGGAGGCGGCTCTATGACCGGTCAGTTCAGCCATAACATCGATGCCAAGGGCCGCCTGTTCATTCCCGCCTCTCTCCGCAAGGAGCTGGGGCAGACCTTCCACGTCACCGTGGGGCAGGACCGCTGCCTGTCCGTCTACTCCGACGAGAGCTGGGCCGCCTTCATGGCCAAGCTGAAGGAGCTGTCCTACAACGAGGTGAAGAAGCTCCGCGCCCTGTTCGCCTACGCGGCGGACTGCGAGCCGGACTCCCAGGGCCGCATCCTCATTCCCGCCAAGCTGCGGGATTACGCGGGCCTGACCAAGGAGGTCGTGGTGGTGGGCAGCTTTGACCGCGCCGAGATCTGGAACGCCGGCCGCTGGGCCGCCGTAGAGGCGGAGGCCTTCTCCTCCGGCGCGCTGGAGCAGGCCATGGCCAGGATCGGGATGTGAGCCATGGAACATCTCACCGAAAAGGATTACGGCCACAAGCCGGTGCTGCTGCCCGCGTGCATGGACGCGCTGGCCATCCGGCCTGACGGCGTCTATGTGGACGGCACGCTGGGCCGCGCCGGCCACTCGCTGGAAATTGCCCGCCGCCTGACGGCGGGCGGCCGTCTCATCGGCATCGACCGGGACCAGACGGCCATCGACGCCGCCCGGGAGCGTCTGGCTCCCTACCTTGACCGCGTCACGCTGGTACACAGCAACTTCGACCGCATCGGCGACATCCTCGCCGATCTCCATATCCCCGGCGCCGACGGGATGCTCTTCGATCTGGGCGTCTCCTCCCCCCAGCTGGACGACGCTCAGCGCGGCTTTTCCTACATGCACGACGCCCCGCTGGACATGCGCATGGACCGCACGGCGCCCCTCACCGCCCGCGATGTGGTGAACGACTGGCCCTATGAGGAGCTGCGCCGCATCCTCTACGACTTCGGCGAGGAGCGCTGCGCCCCCGCCATCGCCCGCCGCATCGTGCAGGCCCGGGAGCAGGCCCCTATCGAAACAACGCTCCAGCTGGTGGATATGATCAAGTCCGCCATGCCCCCCGCCGCCCTGCGGGAGAAGCAGCACCCCGCCAAGCGCAGCTTTCAGGCCATCCGCATCGCCGTCAACGGCGAGCTGGACGCCCTGCCCCCCATGCTGGAGGCCGCCGTGTCCCACCTGAATCCGGGCGGACGACTGGCCGTCATCTCCTTCCACTCGCTGGAGGACCGCATCATCAAAAAGACCATGCAGG
>ERZ825384.3067-NODE-3067-length-15649-cov-3.719764_pt1 | contig 15649 bp, 16 predicted proteins | sample MGYA00519931_ERZ825384 | MGnify/ENA primary metagenome ERZ825384 (study PRJEB31778, sample SAMEA3449200) | human gut metagenome | biome: human gut; feature: human-associated habitat; material: faeces | place: United Kingdom | collected 2010/2012 ...
GGAAAACGGCACGGCGCGCGTTGTCGGCAAGGTCGACCGTGTGGACGGCTGGCTGCACGACGGCAAGCTATATTTGCGCGTCGTGGACTACAAGACGGGCAAGAAGAGCTTCGACCTCGCCGAGCTGCGCTACGGGCTGGGGCTCCAAATGCTGCTCTACCTCTTTACGCTTAAAGAAGAGGGACAGATGCTTTTCGGCGGACACGAGATCGTTCCCGCGGGAGTTCTCTATACGCCCGCGCGCGAGCCGATGCTGCGCTGCGCGCGCGACACAGAGCCCGAAAAGATTGAAAAAGCACTCAAAAAGGAGCTGCGCCGCAGCGGCATGGTGCTCGAGGACCCGGCGGTCCTGCAGGCGATGGAGCACAGCGCGCTCGAATCGCCGTGCTACCTGCCCATCGCGGTGAAAAGGGACGGCGCGGTGACGGGAAGCCTTGCTTCTGCCGAGCAGCTCGGAAAGCTCTCGAAATACGTCGACCATATTTTACATGAAATCACGCAGGAGGTCTTCGCGGGCAACATCGACGCCGACCCCTACGCGCGCACGCCGCAGCAGTCGGCCTGCACATACTGCGAGTTCGCGAGCGCGTGCCACTTTGAAAACGGCTGCGGCAGTGACCGTATGGAATACATCAAAGCGACGAAAAACGACGAATTCTGGCAGTACATCGACGAGGTGAACGGAGAGGGGGCGCACGAAAATGGCTGAAAAGCTGACAAACGAACAGCAAGCGGCGGTGGACAGCCGCGAGCGCAGTCTGCTCGTCTCCGCGGCGGCGGGCTCGGGCAAGACGAAGGTGCTCGTCGAGAGGCTCTTTTCCTACGTAGAGCGCGAGGGCGCGAATCTCGACGATTTCCTCATCATTACCTACACGCGCGCCGCGGCGAGCGAGCTGCGCGGCAAGATCGCGAAGGCGCTCACCGAGCGCATGGAGCGCGACCCTGGCAACTACCACCTGCGGCAGCAGATGCTGCGCGTCTACCGTGCGGACATCAAGACGGTGGACGCGTTCTGCACCGCGCTTCTGCGCGAAAACTGCCATCTGCTCGGCGAGGACGCGCGCGGCCACGCGCTGCGGCCCGATTTCCGCGTGCTGGACGAGAACGAGGCGCAGGTGCTGCGCGAGCGCGTGCTCGCGCGCACGCTGGACGATTTTTACGACTGTCTGACGCCCGGAGGCACACTGCTGGCCGACACGCTCGGCGCGGGGCGCGACGACAGCGCGCTTGAGGACTTAGTGCTCGAGCTGCATGCAAAGCTGCAGGCGCAGCCGTATGAGGACAAATGGCTCGAGGCGCAGCGCGCATTTTGGCGCGCCGTGCCGGATAAGATCGAGGACACGCCCTATGGAAAAATTCTGCTCAATGAGGTGCGGCGCAAGGCGCGCCACTGCAAAAACCTTTTGCAGCGCGCGGCGCAGGAGATGTGCGCGAATGACGCGCTGAACCAGAAGTATGCGCCCGCGTTCCTCGACGCGTCCTACCAGCTTGAAGCGCTGGAGGGGAAGACCGCAGAGGGCTGGGACGCCGCGCGCGGCGTGACCATCGCGTTTCCGCGCCTCGCCGCGGTGAAGGACAGCGACGGCGGCGAGATGAAAGCGCGCATGAAAAGCCTGTGGGACAACTGCAAGGAGACCGTCAAGGGCTTTGCCGAGATTTTTTCCGCCTCGTCCGACGAGGCGGTGGAGGACCTGCGCACGATGGCGAGCGCAATGCTCGCGCTCATCGACCTGACGGCGGACTTTTCCCGCCGGTACAACGAGGAAAAACGGCGGCGGAATTCTGCTGACTTCTCCGATCAGGAGCACGAGGCCATCCGCCTTCTCATCGGAGAGGACGGCGCGCCGACAGAGCTTGCGCGCATCGTCAGCGCGCGCTACCGCGAGATCATGGTGGACGAGTATCAGGACACCAACGAGGTGCAGAACCGCATTTTTGACGCAATTTCTTGTAAAGGAGAAAACCTTTTCACTGTTGGCGATGTCAAGCAGAGCATCTATCGCTTCCGCCTAGCCGACCCGCGTATTTTTTTGCAGCATTATAACACCTGGCCGCCGCTTGAGGACGCAGAGGAGCACGACAGCGCGAAGCTGCTGCTCTCGCGCAACTTCCGTTCGCGCAAAGAAGTGCTGGACGCGACGAATTTTATCTTCTGCAATATTCTTTCCGAGGAAATGGGTGAGCTCGACTACGGCGCGGATGAAATGCTGCGCCTCGGCGCGAATTATGTCGAATCGAGCGCGTGCGGCGCGGAGTTCCATCTGCTCGATCTGCCGACGCAGACGGGCGAGCAGCGCGTGCGCGCGAGCGAGGCGGAGGCCGCGTTCGTCGCGGACTATATCAGTAATATGCTGACAAGTGAATTTCCTATACAGGATGACAAAACAAAAGAGCTGCGGCCCGTGTGCGAGGAGGACATCGTCATATTGATGCGCTCGCCGAGCACGCGCCTTTTGGACTATCGCCGCGCGCTGGAGGCGCGCGGCCTCCACTGCGCCGCTGACGCGGGCGAGGACTTTTTTGCCTCGATGGAGATCGCAGTGCTGTTCGCGCTCTTGCAGGTCATCGACAATCCGCGGCAGGACGTGCCGCTCATTGCCGTGCTGCGCTCTCCGCTCTTCGGCTTTACACCCGATGAGCTCGCGGCGATCCGCGCGCGGCAGCGCACGGGTGACTTCTACGATGCGCTGCTTTTGAGTGAGGACATCCACAGCAGAGAATTTCTCGATACGCTGGACGCTTTGCGCAACAGCGCGGCGCACCTGAGCGTGCGCGAGCTGCTGAGCGAAATCTACCGCCGGTGCAATGTGCTCGGCATCTTCGGCGCGATGCGCCGTGGGGCGGAGCGCAAGGAAAATCTGCTCGCGTTTTTGGAGCTCAGCGAGGACTACGCGCGCTCGGGGCGGCAGGGCCTTTTCGACTTTGTGCGCACGCTGCGCGAGCAGCTTGCCGAAGGCGAGGCGGGTTCGATGCAGACCGCACACGCATCATCAGGCGTTCGCATCATGTCGATCCACAAGTCGAAGGGCCTCGAATTTCCGGTCGTGATCCTCTCGGACCTCGCGCGTCGCTTCAGCAATATGGACTTTTTGAGTTCGGTGCTCGTGCACCCGCAGCTCGGGCTGGGGCCGGTGTGCGTGGACACGCAAAGGCACATCCAGTACCCGACGGCCGCACGGCAGGCGCTCGAGCGCACGCTGCGGCGCGAGGCGAAGGCCGAGGAGCTGCGTGTGCTGTACGTTGCGATGACGCGCGCGAAGGAAAAGCTCGTCATGGTACACACGCAGGCAAACGCGAAAAGCCGCGTCGCCGACCTTCTGGCGCTGAGCGATTGTCCTGTGCTGCCCGAGGCTGTGGACAGCGGCAAGTGCATGGGCGACTGGATCATGCTGCCGCTTTTGCAGCGCAGCGAAGCGGCGTCCCTGCGCGAGCTTGCGGGGCAGAATGGCGAGGGGAGATTCTATGCTGACGAAACGCCGTGGACGGTGCGTGTGCACGACGGTTTGAGCTTTGTGACGCCGCAGCAGCGGCCCGATGACGCGCCAGTGGATGCCGCGCCGCCGAAGGAGGAGCTGCCGGTGGATTTTGCTGCGCTGTCGTACCGCTACCCCTACGCGGGGCAGACGGCCTTTCCCGCCAAGCTGACGGCCACGCAGCTCAAGGGCCGCGCGCTGGACGAGGAGATATCCGAAAATACAACGCTCCCACCGCGGCTGCGCAGCCTATATAAACCAAAATTCCTTGCGGGCGAAACGACGCTCACGGGTGCGGAGCGGGGCACGGCGCTGCACCTTGTGATGCAGGACCTAGACTTTTTCTGCGAAGCAAGCGAGCAGAGCGTGCGTGAGCAGGTCGAAAAGCTCAGAGCGCAGCGCAAGCTGACCGACGAGCAGGCAAGCGCCGTCGATGTGCGCGCGATCGTCCGATTTTTGCGAAGTGATCTTGCCGCGCGCATTCGCAAGAATGCGCAGACGGTGCGGCGCGAGTACCGCTTCTCGCTGCTGCGGCCGGTGCGGGACTTTGCCACGCTGGACGCCGACGACGCGGTGCTGCTGCAGGGCGTGGTAGACTGCTTTTTTGAAGAGGACGGCGAGCTTGTGGTCGTGGACTTCAAGACTGACCGCATCGGAAGAACACAGATCGAAGAACGAGCTGAGCACTACCGCCCTCAGCTCGAGGCATACTCCATGGCCCTTATGCGCGTAATGGGCAAAAAGGTCAGGGAAAAGGTGCTGTATTTCTTCTCGGTCGGCGAAGAAAAGGTGCTGTGAATACATAAAAACACCCTCCGCGGGAAATCCGCGGAGGGTGTTTTACAAGATTTGCTCACACGATAAAATGCTCTAAGATCAGCACTGTCGCACAGCAGACGAGCGAGACGGGGAGAAGTCCCAGTCCGCACCAGGCGGCGACGATGCCGATGACCATGGCCGCCGCGCCCGCGATGGGCGACTGCGTGGCGTTCATGATGGCGGGGAACGTCATCACCGCGAGCGTGACGTAGGGCACGTAGAAGAGAAACGAGCGCAGGAAGGGATTCTGGATCGGCTTGCGGATCAGCGTGAGCGGCAGGACGCGGATGAGATAGGTCGTGGCCGCCATGACGAAAAGATATAAATACGTTTTCATGCGACGAGATCATCCTCCTTGTGCGGGAACAGAATGGCGGCGGCAGCAGAGATCACGATGGTCAAGACCAGGATGCGCATGCCCTCGGACAGCTCGCGCGTGAACGGCAAAACGCTTGCAAGAAGCGAGCAGAGAAAGCTCACGCCGATGCAGCCGAGCACGATGCGGTTCTGCTTGCCGACGGGGATGATGATGGCGAGAAACATGCCGAACAGCATCACGGAGCAACCGCTGACGGCCCAGACGGGCATGAGATTCCCCATCAGCACGCCGAGCACGGTGCCGATGCTCCAGCCAGGCATGGCCGCGCACATGGTGCCGAAGTAATACCACACCTCAAGATACCCAGGCTGCGCGATGGCGAGGCCGAAGATCTCATCCGTCAGGTCGTAGGCGATGAGGAGCCGCCAGGGAAGCGGCGTATCGGGCGAGAGACGCTGGCTGAGCGCACAGCTCATCAGAAGATAGCGCGCATTGACGACCAGCATCATCAGCGCCATGGCCCAGAGGCCGGAGTCGGCGGCGATGATGGTGATGCCGCCGTATTCACCCGACGAGGCGTTGTTCAAAAAGCTCAGCAAAAAACCCTGAAAAATGCTCAGGCGCGCGTTGTGCGCGCTGATGCCGATGCCGAAGCTGACAGCAAAATAACCAAGCCCAATGGGGATGCCGTCGCGCAGTCCCCGCAGGAAATGTTTTTTCGACATAATTCTGATGTTCCTTTACTTCCAATCATCCGTGCGCAAGGCGCGTAAGTGCCATTATACGACTGAAAACGGCAGAAGTAAAGAGAAATTGCATAGCGAGCGTTGAAAAATTGACGATGAAATTAGGGAAAAGTGCTAAGGAAGAGAAAAGCACAGAGAGGATCAAAAATTTCTCTTGCAATTTGACACAAAGCGTGGTAATATCCTATATGGCTTTTTTAGAAAAGCACATTTGGATCAGAAAGAGGTGAACACGAGCAATGAAGGAAGGAATCCATCCCAATTATCAGCAGACTACTATTACTTGCGCCTGCGGTAATGTGATTGAGACAGGTTCCACCAAGCAGAATATCAAGGTGGAAGTGTGCTCTAAGTGTCACCCCTTCTTCACTGGCAAGCAGAAGCTGGTCGATACCGGCGGCCGCGTTGCCAAGTTCAACAAGAAGTTCGGCCTGAACTAATTCAATCACAAAAGCAGCTCTGCTACGGCAGAGCTGCTTTTTTCTGCTTTTTTGGAACGCTCAGTTTTGCCCGTCGGGATATTCGACGATGAAGGGGAGCGGCTCAAGGGCCTGATCAAGATAATTTGTCTCCTCATAATAGTCGCTGCCGCCTGCAATGGTGTGCACCTGAAGAAGACGGACGCGCAGAACGGCACCGTCGGACAGTTCGACGATCATCTCGCAGATGAGTGGAGAGTCGGTGATTCTGATGCAGAGGTCAAGCGCATTCTCATCAATGGGATAGCGGATGAAGTACGAGGTACCAAGGTCTCGTGCTGCAGTTGCCTCAGCGGTATCACTGAGGTCGTTGACAGGGTAGGCCTCTTCCACAGATGAAACAGGAACAGCTTCGAGAGGTACAGTTGAGATCAGCTTGCCGTTGCGCGTGTATTCAAGCCGCATGGTGCGGATGTCGCGGTCGTCGTAGACGCCAAGGGTAAAGCTGCCGAATCGGTAATCCACACCCTTTTCAAAGGAAAGTTGATAGGTGAGCGGCGAACCGGAGTCTCGGCGCATATAGGAAAATGGTGGATTAAAACTGTAGAGGACAGGGGAATTCTGAGTTTTAAGGTTGTAGATCGTATCAAGCTCTTCTGACTGTGTTTCGCCGTGGGTCTTGAAATTGACACTGACGCTGAGCTCATCGCTCAGCGGTACGGTCACTTCGCCGTGCAGATAGCCGAAGCTGTCCTGCGTAAGGTCGGCAGAGTAGCCCGGCCGATAGCTGTCCAGCGGCGAGGAATTGCCATGGTCGGTCACGCCGATGTTGACGATCGTGTTCTCACTGATCGTCTTCGGCAGAAGAGAAAAGGCAAGCGTGCACTCCTGCTTTTTGAGGTTGACGCTTTTGACCTCGCAGCTGTATTGCGAGATCAGGCTCGACTCGCGCGCCAAGATGTCCGAGACATTATTGCTGATGCCCGCGATCTGGTTCGAGAGGTTGTTCTGCACGTTGTAGAGCTGGCTGCGAAGGTCATTTACTTGCGTGCTGAGCGTGTTGATGCGGTTGTTGTAATGCACGCCGACGGCGATGAGCGCGGCGAGCGCCACGGCCGCACCGCCGATGATCTTCTTGTGCTGTATGCAGAAATCGCGGAAGCTCAGCTTTTCCGCGGGAGCTTTTTCGGCGTTGCTTTGAACCGGCGATTCGGCGGCATCCTGCTCGGGTTTGGCATGCTCCAGACTCAGCAGCTCGTCGACGGAAACGGAGTAGAGCTTAGAGAGTTCGATGAGCTTGCTAAGCTCCGGCTGCGTGGCGCCGCTCTCCCATTTGGAGACGGCTTGGCGCGAGACACCGAGCTTCTCCGCCAGCTCCTCCTGCGACATGCCGCTCGCGCGGCGCAGTTCGTAGAGCTTTTCATATAGTTCCATGAAAGGTTCCTCCTTGGGGAAATGTTGCTGCGTTCGACGCCGTGCACTGCGCCTTTGCAGGAAAAGCATAGCAGGAAAACGGGAGAAAACACCACCAACCGGGCGTTTCTTTTTGTCAACCTGAGGTTGCGTCCACCCTATTTTCACATGAAAGGGGCGGAAATGTCAATGAAAAGCGTTTTTGCCTTTTCTTTTGGCGGAAAATACACTATAATAAAAATGATATGTACAGCGCCGATTTCGGCGCGATAAGGAGAATCTATGGAAGAATTGAAAGAGAACAACGCGCCGCGCGACAGGGCGATTTTAGTCGGCCTTTCGTCGCCGCGGCTCGATCGAAAAGAGAATGCCGACGAGGAGAGCCTTGAAGAGCTCGGTGCGCTCGTCGAAACGGCGGGCGGCGTCAGCGTCGGCGTGGTTTTACAAACGCTGCCGTCGCCGAACCCGCACACATTCATCGGCGAGGGCAAGGTGGACGAGATCCGCGAACTGGTAAAGTCACAGGAGGCGACAATGGTCATCTTCGACAATGACCTCTCGCCCTCGCAGATGCGCGTTCTGAGCGAAGAATTCGGCGTGCAGGTGCTCGACCGCAGCGGCCTCATTCTCGATATCTTCGCCCAGCGGGCGAAGACAAAAGAGGGCCGGCTTCAGGTCGAGCTCGCGCAGTATCAGTACCTGCTGCCGCGCCTGATCGGTATGTGGACGCATCTGGAGCGTCAGTCGGGCACGTCGGGCAAGGGACCCATCGGCTCGAAGGGCCCCGGCGAAACGCAGCTTGAGACCGACCGCCGCCACATCCACAGAAAGATCGACAAGCTGAAGGCGGACCTTGAAGAGGTGCGCCGCGTGCGCGCCACGCAGCGCGACCGCCGCAGCAAGAATGAAATTCCCGTCGTCGCCATCGTCGGCTACACGAACGCGGGCAAGTCGACGCTTTTGAACGCGCTGACCGGCGCGGGCATTCCCGCGAATAACCGCCTGTTTGACACGCTGGACACGACGACGCGCCTTCTCACGGTGTCCGACACGCTGGATGTCGTGATCTCCGACACGGTCGGCTTTATCCGCAAGCTGCCGCACCAGCTGGTCGAGGCCTTCAAGGCAACGCTCGAGGAACTCGAATACGCCGACCTTCTGCTGCACGTCATCGACATTTCCGACCCGCACTGGCTCGAGCAGGCGCAGATCGTGGACGAGCTCATCGAAGAGCTCGGCGCGCAGCAAATTCCCTGCCTGCGCGTTTACAACAAGTCCGACCTCTACTTCGGCGATATCCGCCCGCACGGGGAGGACAGCGTCAACATCAGCGCCAAGACCGGCGAGGGCGTGGATGAGCTGCTTGCGCGCATCGACAAGCTCCTCGACAAGGGCACGCGCCGCGTGACGATCCACCTGCCCTATGACAAGGGCGGGCTTCTCGATATGCTCTACCGCGAGGCGAAGGTCGAATCCGTCGAATATGGCGAGACCATCGACATTGTCGCCACCTGTGTGCCGCGCGTCATCGGCCAGGTCAAGGACTATATCGAGGGCTACCGCGAGCCGAAGGAGGACTGGGAGGAATGACGTTTGAAACGACGCGCCTTCTCCTGCGTCCGTGGTGCGAGAGCGACGCGGAGAGCTGCTATCGCTACGCCAGCGACCCGCTCGTCGGCCCCGCCGCGGGCTGGCCGGCGCATACGAGCGTGGAGAACTCCCGCGAGATCATCCGAACCGTCCTCTCGGAGCCGGACACGTTTGCAGTCATTTTGAAGGAACGGCCAGACGAGCCTGTCGGCTCCATCGGCGTGTTTCCGACGGAAGCGCCAGAAATCGGGAGTGAGCCGGAAATCGGTTATTGGATCGGCCGCCCGTTCTGGGGTCAGGGGCTTATCCCCGAAGCCGTGCGAGAGCTGCTGAGGTACTGCTTTGAGGATAAAGGCGCACAGCAGGTCTGGTGTTCGCACTATGCCGGCAATGAAAAGTCAAAGCGCGTGATCGAAAAGTGTGGCTTTTCTTATCAGCTGACCTGTGAAAGGCCGGCGCTTGTGGACGATGCGCTGCGGCCGACGCTTTTTTACGCCCTTACGAAAGAAAAGTGGGAGAAAACCCGCTGAAAGGAACCTTGAAACCATGACAGAGTACCTTGTCCCATACGAGAGCGCGGAGAGCGAGTTTGAAGAAAAGCGCTCGCGCTTCATCAGCCACGTTTTCCTTGTGGAGAGCGAGGCGGAGGCCCGCGCGCGCATCGACGAGATGAAGAAGAAATACTACGACGCGCGCCACAATTGCTGGTGCTTCGTCCTGCACGACGGCACCGTTCGCTACGGCGACGACGGCGAGCCGCAGGGCACGGCAGGCCAGCCGATGCTGAACGTCTTCCAGCGCGAAAACGTCGAAAACGTCGTGTGCATCGTGACGCGCTACTTCGGCGGGATTCTGCTCGGTGCGGGCGGGTTGACGCGCGCCTATGCCAAGGCGGCGAAGGACGCACTTGACGCAGCGGGCAAGGCGCGGATGCAGCCGTTTTCCGTGCTGCTGCTCGAATGCCCGTATCCGATGTTCGAGCGCATAAAGCTGCTGATCGAGGGACACGAGGGCAGGATCGAGTCGAGCGATTACGGCGCTGCCGTGACGCTCACGTTTCTTCTGCCCGTGCAGAGGACGGCGGACTTTTCTGCCGCGCTCACGGAGCTCTCCGGCGGGCAGATGAGCGCGGAAGAGGTCGAGCAGCGCTTTCTGCCCGGCGCAAGGGAGTGACGGCATGAGTTTGCGAAGAAAAATCTACGAGGTCATCGAGGTCGCGGACAAGGACGACCGCGACAGTCTCATTTACGACCGCTTCATGCTCGTGTGCATCGCGGCGAGTATTGTGCCGCTGTGCTTCAAGGAGACGAATGCGCTGTTTATATGGCTCGACCGCGCGACGGTCACGGTGTTCATCGTGGACTATCTGCTGCGCTGGTGGACGGCGGACTTAAAGTACGAAAAGAGCGGAAAATGGGCGTTTCTACGCTATCCGTTCAGCTTTTTCGGTATTGTAGACCTGCTGTCCATCCTGCCGTCGCTGACGATGCTGTCGTCGGGGTTCAAGCTGTTTAGGCTTTTCCGCCTCAACAAAGCGCTCAAGGCGCTCAAATTCCTGCGCTACTCGCACAGCTTTGAACTTATTTTGAACGTTATCAAGCGCGAGAAACGAGCGCTCGCGGCGGTGTGTGTGCTGGCGGGCGGGTATATCGCGCTGTCGGCGCTCATCATGTTCCAGGTGGAGCCCGACAGCTTTGACACGTTTTTCGACGCCATCTACTGGGCAGTCGTCACGCTGACGACCGTCGGCTATGGCGACATCTATCCGACGAGCGAGATTGGCCGCATCGTGAGCATGATGTCGTCGTTCATGGGAATCGCCATCGTTGCGCTGCCCACCGGTATCATTACGGCTGGCTACATGCGCGAGCTCAGCCGTGAAAAGTGGGACTAAATAGAGAGGGCAGAACCATGGAGATCAGAACAGCAACGATGAGCGATCTGGACGCGGTCGCGGCGGTGGAAGCCGAGTGCTTTCCCGTGGCCGAGGCAGCGACAAAAGAGGAATTCGCCGAGCGAATCAAATATTACGGCGACCACTTCTAGCTGATGTTCGAGGGCGACAAGCTCATCGCGTTTCTCGACGGCTTTGTGACGGACGAGCCCGACCTGACCGACGAAATGTACGCGAAAGCATCCATGCACGACGAAAATGGCGCGTGGCAGATGCTCTTCGGTCTGAACACCTTGCCGGAGTACCGGAAAAACGGCTACGCGGGTGAACTGCTCCACCGTGCCGTTGAGGATGCGAGAAAGCAGGGGAGAAAGGGTGCAGTCCTGACCTGCAAACAGCGGCTCGTCGACTACTACGCGAAGTTTTGCTTTGTCGACGAGGGCGTGACAGACAAGTCCGTGCACGGCGGCGTTGTCTGGCACCAGATGCGCATCACATTTTGATCGAGACTGACAGAAAAAAGGGAGCACGCTTGCGCGTGCTCCCTTTTTGCGATTTTTATTGCTTTCCCGCGAGGTAGTAGTCGCTTTGGCCCGGATGGTAGAACGGACAGGCGGTCAGCTTGCCGCGCAGGAACGACGCCATCTCGTCCTCATCGAGTTGCTCGTCACAGTAGTAGCTGTCGGACTCTTCATCGTAGCTGTAATAAACGCAGTCCTCGCACAGGCTGATGGACATGAGATCATCTCCCGAAAGAAATTAGTGCTGATACTCGAATTCGAGCTCGTACATGCTGACGATGTCGCCGTCCTTGATGCCAAGGTCCTCAAGCTGCTGGAAAACGCCGTTTTCTCGCAGCATCTTATCAAAGAACATCCGGCTCTCGTAGTCACCGAAGTTGATGTTGCTCATAAGGCGTTCAAGCCACTTGCCCTCGACAATGTAGGTGTTGTCCTCGACGGTGATCTTGAGCGGCTCGCTCGCGTCGATCTTCACGGGCTTGGGAACGTACTCGGGCTCGTAGACCGTGACGGGCGGGAGTGTGGAGAGCTTTTCGGCGATCTTGAGCACGAGCTCGCGCGTGCCGGTGTGCGACGCGGCGGACAGGGCGAAGAGGGGATAGCCGAGCGGCTCGACATGCGCGCGCAGCTTTTCGAGCAGGCTCTCGTCCTCCATGATGTCGGTCTTGTTCGCGACGACGATCTGCGGGCGGGTGGCAAGGTCGGGGGAATACTGCGAGAGCTCTGCGTTGATGGCGTCAAAGTCCTCGACCGGGTCGCGGCCCTCGCTGCCCGACACGTCGATGACATGAACGAGCAGGCGGCAGCGGTCGATATGGCGCAGGAAGTCGTGACCAAGGCCCGCGCCCTCGGCTGCGCCCTCGATGATGCCGGGGATGTCGGCCATGACGAACGAAACGCCCTCGTCGACGTACACGACGCCGAGGTTGGGGTAGAGCGTGGTGAAGTGGTAGTTTGCAATCTTGGGGCGCGCCTTCGACACAACGGAAAGAAGCGTCGACTTGCCGACATTCGGGAAGCCGATGAGGCCGACGTCGGCCAGCAGCTTCAGCTCGAGCACGACATCGTGCTCCTCGCCCTCAAGGCCCGATTTGGCAAAACGGGGCGCCTGACGCGTCGGCGTTGCGAAATGCGCGTTGCCCCAGCCGCCCTTGCCGCCGCGGCAGAGGATGAACGGCTCAGAGTCGGACATATCCTTGATGATCTCGTTCGATTCCGCGTCGCGCACGACGGTGCCGCGCGGCACGCGGATCGTGAGATCCTTGCCCTGCTTGCCGAACTTGCGCGCGCCCTGACCGTCCATGCCGTTGTCGGCGACGTATTTGCGCTTGTAGCGAAAGTCCATCAGCGTGGACATGTTGTCGTCGACAACGAGGACGATGTTGCCGCCGTTGCCGCCGTCGCCGCCGTCGGGGCCGCCCGCGGAGACGTACTTTTCGCGGTGGAACGCCACCGCGCCATTGCCGCCCTTGCCCGCGCGGCAGAAGATGCGCGCCTTATCAATAAAAGATGCTGCCATGTTGGCACCTCCTTGGATTCTTGTTATTCCTGAACAAATAGTTTATCCGTTTTTTGACGATTCGTCAAGAAAAACGGAACGTTTCACAAAAAAGAAAAAATCGAAAAAAGTTGGGAACTTTTTTGTGCTCCCTTTCGTCAAAGGAAAAGACACAACGGGAAAGGAAGCGGAAACCTTGAAAAGACTGCTTGCATTGATGATGGTCGTCGCCGTAACGGCGGCGCTTTTGGCCTGCACGAAGGGCGGGTGCGATAACGAAGACGAAAATGACACGCCCAATCCTGAGCCGCAGTACGCCGGCGCGGACACGATGACGCTGCGCGTCGTGGGCGACGGTGAAAACGGTACGCTCATTTTAGCGGGAGAGACAGAGGTCTACGCCCTGCCGCTCGAAGGCGTGACGCTGTACTTAGACGGCGGCAGTGTGTCCGCTTCCGAGATCGAAAGCGGCATGAGCGCCGAGGTCTGGTACACCGGCGGCGTGCAGGAGACATATCCTGCGAAGTTTTCACAGGTGGTGGCCGTGTCGCTCTCGCGTGAGGAGAATGCGCAGTATGACCTCTGCGGCCTCTACTTGCAGGTGCTTGAGGACCTGTGGAACGAGGACGACGGGCTCAACGGCGGCGCGGAGGTCGTGAGCGTCGATCTGAGCAAGGCACCCGGCGGGCTGACCGCGGGCGAAAAGGCGGCGGTCGCCTACATCTATGCGCAGAAGCACGGCGTACAGGGCTTGACGATGACGTTTGACGAGTTGCGCGAGGAGGGGTACCTCATGGGCGAAAAGCTGGAGGGCGGCAGCACGGCCTATTCGTTCACGAACGGTCTGCTCTTCACCATCACGCCCGATGAAAGCGCGGAGGGGGAGAGCTTTTCGCTGCCGGTGGTCTGCTTCAGCGCTGAAAAGTGGCGCTCGCCGCTCGGCGCGTATTACTTTACGAAGTGTACGGCCTCCCGCGGCGATAACGGCTGGGAATACACCGTCGGCGCGGAAGCGATCTCTTAAATTACAGCAGGTTCTTTAATTTGAGCAGCGAATCGACGATCTGGTCGGCCTCGCAGCGCTCCGGAACGGGGCGGTGCGTGTGGTTGTACCAGATCGTTTTCATGCCTGCGTTTTTGCCGCCGGTGATGTCGGCGGTCAGCGAGTCGCCAATCATCATGCACTCGTCCGCGGCAACATCGGGAAGAAAAGCGCGGCAGGCATCGAAAAACGCCTTTTCGGGCTTGCGGTAGCCGAGTGACTCTGAAACGAACACATGGTCAAAATAGGGGAGAAGTCCCGCCATTTCAAGCCGGTTGAGCTGCTGGTCGTGGAAGGCGTTGCTCGCCGCGCAGAGGATATATTTTTCCTTGAGGTAGCGGCAGATCTCGTCCGCGCCGTCGACTGGGATGGCCGTCTCGTAGAGGAGGTCCAAAAACCGCTTTTCAAACGCGGCGCCGTCGGCCTGGATGCCGAGGGCCTCGAAGATGCGGTTCCAGCGGAATTCAAAAAGCTGCTGCGTTGTGAGCTCGCCGCGCTCGATCATGAGCCAGAGGCCGTCATTGATGCGCGTGAACGTCGCGTAAGTGGAATCGTCATAGGGGAGACCCCATTCGGCAAAGCCGATGCGCATGGCCTGCTCGGCGCATTTGCCGAAGTCGAGCAGCGTGTCGTCGATATCCATCAAAACTGCCTTGAGCATGAAAAGTGACCTCCTGCGGAAAAGATAAAGAAAAGAGCCCCGAGCATTCGCTCGAGGCTCTTCATTGTGCAATTACTCAGCGGGGTAAACAGAAGCCTGCTTACGATCCTTGCCGAGACGCTCGAAACGGAGCACGCCGCTCTCCTTGGCGTAGAGAGTATCGTCAGAGCCGATACCGACGTTGACGCCCGGATGGATGTGGGTGCCGCGCTGGCGCACAAGAATGTTGCCGGCGAGAACGAACTGACCGTCAGCGCGCTTGGGGCCAAGGCGCTTGGCGTTAGAGTCGCGGCCGTTCTTCGTGGAGCCGCCGCCCTTCTTGTGGGCGAAAAACTGAAGACCGATGTTCAGCATGGTGATTTGCCATCCTTTCTGTAAGATGATCGGAACAGGGGGCTTACGCCTCCATGACTTCGATATTGTCCGGATATTCGCTGTGCAGCTCGGAAAAGAGCAACATCAAACCCGTTAAAAGAGCCTGACAGGTGTTCTCGTTCGTGGCGGACAGACCGCCGGGGAGCCGGAATTCCACAGCGCCGGAGCGTTCATGGACCTTGACGGAAGCGGCGAGGCCTAAAACATCGTTCACGGTGCTTTCCACAAGGCGGACCGCACTTGTGACTGCCGCGCAGACGATATCGCTGCCCTCTTCGCTGTAACCGCTGTGGCCCTTAGCATCAAAACCGATGATGCGCTTCCCCTCAGTGAGGAATGTAACAGTGGTCATGCCTTAGACGGAGATCTTGCCGATCTCAACCTTGGTATAAGGCTGACGATGACCCTGACGCTTGTGATAGCCCTTCTTGGCCTTATACTTGTAGACACGGACCTTCTTGCCCTTGCCGTTCTTAACGACAGTGGCCTCCACCTTCGCGCCCTCCACCACGGGAGTGCCGAACTTGGTGTTTTCGCCGTCAACGATCGCCAAAACCTGATCGAAGGTAACGGCGTCGCCCGCCTCGACGGGGAGCTTCTCAATGAACAGGGTGTCGCCCTCGTTCACAACATACTGCTTACCGCCGGTAACGATGATCGCTTGCATTACTTGCACCTCTTTCCTTAATTACGGACTCGCTGTCGGGGGCGTTCGAAAAGTCTCGAAACCTTCCGAAACTTTAAGCCCATTCAAAGCGGCTGTTCAAGTATAACTTCTGACTTTGAAAAAGTCAATAGGTTTTTGAAAAATTCTCTGTGCAGTTTTGCTCAGGTGCAAAGTGAGTCGCGGCACGTGTGCCGCGAGAAAGCAGCGCCAAA
>ERZ825384.3068-NODE-3068-length-15646-cov-2.968700_pt1 | contig 15646 bp, 9 predicted proteins | sample MGYA00519931_ERZ825384 | MGnify/ENA primary metagenome ERZ825384 (study PRJEB31778, sample SAMEA3449200) | human gut metagenome | biome: human gut; feature: human-associated habitat; material: faeces | place: United Kingdom | collected 2010/2012 ...
ATAAAATACCTTCTTTTTCAAAAAAAATCAGTTTTCTTGTCACCCTTTTTCATTTGTTATGCACAATAGGTATAAAAATGAAAAAATAATGGATAAAAGTGTTGAAAAAACGGTGACTTTATTTCGGAAATCCTATGCGGGAAGACTCACGGCAGATGAGCGGGCGGAGATGGCGTGTTTGTTAGAGGACGAGAGTATGCGGCGGTTGTATGAGGAGGTGGGGGATGATGAGTACCTGATAGGAGAATTCCGGCAGTATGTCGGTTGGGAACCTGTACGGGGCTACCGGAAGTTCCGGAAGAATATGCGGCGGCAGAGCATCCGAAGAAACCTCATTCGTTTGTCAGTGGCGGCCAGTCTGCTCATGGCCTTAGGTGTAGTATGGTTGTTAGTGAAACAGGACAGACCGGAAGTCAGCGTGAAAATGGCGGAAACCGTGGTGGAGCCGGGTACCTGCCGGGCCTTTTTGCAATTAAGCAGCGGCGAGCGGATTGTTTTGGAAAAATCGGGACAACGGGACTTGCATGAAACAGCCGGGAACATCCGGATAGATTCGGGAAAAGTAGTCTATTCCGCCCCGGTGGCGTCGCAGCCGGAAAACGTGGTTTACAATACCTTATCCATACCCAATGGCGGGGAATACCGTTTGCTGCTTGCCGACGGTAGCGCCGTGCATCTGAATGCCGGGTCGGAACTTTGCTACCCGGTGGCTTTTGCGGCGGCGGAAAGAAAAGTATATCTGAAAGGCGAGGCCTGGTTTGAAGTGGCAAAAGATGCGGAGCGTCCGTTTTATGTGGAAACGGACGAGGTGAGCATCCGGGTGTATGGCACTGCTTTTAATGTGAATACCCATGGCCTCCGGGCAACGGAAACGGTATTGGTGGAGGGAGAAATCGGTATTTCCGGAAAGGGGGGTACCGGAGAGCGGCGGATGCGTCCGGGACAGTTGGCCGCTTGCGACCATCATAGCGGGGAAATCACTTTCCGTGAGGTGGATGTCCGGAAGTACACCGCCTGGAAAAACGGGGAATTCTGCTTTAACGACGACACCTTGGAGGAGATTCTCGAAGAGTTGGGACGCTGGTATGATGTAAGGATAGTCTACCGGTCGGCCGGGAAAAAGCACATCCAGTTTTCGGGCCATCTGAAACGGTATGAAAATATCCGGAAAATTCTCGGAGCCATTTCGGAATCCACAGGGATTGTTTTCCAGGTCGGCGACCGTATGATTGTGGTGGAATAAAATAAGAGAAGTGTCCCCACACTTCCCTTATCAAGATAGGTTTGCTACGGGACGGCTGTCATCCGTTCGGTAGCCATGTTTAATCTCAGTTACAAATTTATGAAAAAGAAATCAGAATGCCTCGGTATTTATCATTACCGCTGGCAAAAAATCGGAAAAATGATGAAATTGTGTATTATTCTGGTTTGCCTGTTCTCTTTCAGTTTGTCCGCTACCACGTTGGCGCAACGGGAACGGGTGAGCATGAAATTGCAGGAAGTGTCGCTGCGGCAGGTGCTGGAGCAAATCCGCGAGCAGACCAACTTGCAGTTTATGATGAGCAAGGAACAAGGGGAACGTGTGGGACGGGTGTCCGTGAACGCCGAGAACGCGACCGTGGCGGAAGTGTTGGATAAAGTATTCGCTTCCACCGGTCTGACGTGGGTTATTAATGAAGACATCATTGTGGTGAAAGAACGCCCGCAATCGTCGGTACTGAGTCCGGCCCCGGACTGTGTCAAAGGTGTTGTGAAGGATGAAAAAGGCAATCCTCTGCCGGGAGTCACAGTTAGGGTGAAAGGTACCATATTAGGAACTTCGACGGATGCCGACGGTAGATTTTCCTTGTTGCTCATAGATGAAAAAGAGATGGCATTTGTCTTTTCCTTTGTCGGTATGCAATCGCAAGAAGTGGCCTACACCGGTCAAAAGGAACTGAATATTGTCATGCAGGCTGAGGTAAGCGAGATTGACGAGGTTGTTGTTACCGGTTATCTGAATATCGACCGACGCCATTTGACGAGTTCGGTTACCTCTGTCAGAATGGATGACATACAAAAACCTGGTATTACTAACCTAAATCAGATGTTGGAAGGTAAAATTCCTGATATGGTTGTCACCTCTAACAGTGGGGAAATCAATGCCACTCCCCGTTTGCGTATACGCGGTACTTCTACTATTATCGGAAATCGTGAGCCGTTATGGGTGGTGGACGGTATCATCGTGAATGATCCCGTAAACTTGTCTCCTGACGTATTAAATGACCCTGATTATGTGAACCGTATCGGTAATGCCATTTCCGGTTTGAACCCGCAGGATATTGAACGTTTGGATGTGTTAAAGGACGCTGCAGCGACCGCTCTTTATGGCATACGTGCTGCCAATGGGGTTATCGTGGTGACGACTAAAAGAGGGCATGTGGGTAAGCCGGTGATTTCTTGCTCCGTTACGGGCACTTTTCGTCGTCATCCTCGCTATACAGACGATAAAATCAACTTGATGAACTCCAAAGAACGTATACAGTTTTCACAACAATTGGTAGCCAATCACTACATTTACCCCAACAATATGCCCTTGACCGGCTATGAATATGTGTTGAGCCGGTATTACAGCGGAGCTTTGACCAAGGAACAGTTTCAGACAGAAGTAGATCGCCTGCAGACCATGAATACCGATTGGTTTGACTTGCTGACAAAAGACTCGTTTTCCAAAGATTATGCCATTAATGTTTCTGGAGGTTCGGATAATATCCGTTACTACGCTTCGTTGGGTTATACAAGCGAGGACGATGTTATCAGACGTACAACTAATCGACGCTATACAGCTGCGGCTAAATTGGATATGACTCTCTCTTCCCGATGGAGGCTTTCATTCAATTTAAACGGTTATTTGAACGAGCGTAAATACACTCAGGATGAAGTGAATCCTATAGATTATGCTTATAATACCAGTAGGGCTATTCCCGCTTTTAGCGAAGATGGTTCTTACCATTTTTATGGTGTCTATAATAGGTACGGTAGTTATTTAAATTTCAATATATTGAATGAATTGGTCAATAGTTATAAAAAACAGAGTACCAGTAACTTTACGGCTACTGTGAATTTGAATTACGAGGTGACAGAATGGTTAAAGTTGAGCGCCACTGTATCAGGTTCTGTCAATTCTGCCAATTTGAACGGTCATTGGGGCGAAAAGACCCATTATATTGCCGATTTACGTGGTTCGGATTACGGAGAAAAAGCACCTGAAAGTAGCTTGTGCCCCTATGGTGGCGAGTTGGCGACCAATAATTATAATACGAAGAGCTATACCGCCCGTCTACAGGCGGATTTTCACAAGTATTTGGACGAAAACGAGAATCATTTTTTGAACGTTTCTATCGGAGCAGAGGCAAATTCCTCCCGCTACAATGCTTACTCCCATACACAGCGCGGTTACTACGATGATCGAGGAAAGAGTTTTGTCACGGATCTCTCTCCGTCTTCTTTTCCTACGTATTATTCCAGTTGGGTGCAAAGCAATGTTCCGACCATCACGGATAATCTTACAAACCTATTATCAGCTTATGCGACAGCTACTTATGGTTATAAGGACTACTTTACCTTAAACGCTAATACCCGTTACGACGGTTCTAACAAATTCGGTTCACGCAGTAACGAAAAATTGTTACCTGTGTGGTCGGTTTCCGGTTTGGTGGACTTGAAGACTGTTTCCGGTTTACAACTTTCGTGGTTGGAGTCATTTTCCGTGAAAGGTTCATACGGAGAGCAGGGTAACATGCTTGACGGACAAACGCCTGTGCTGGTGTTGAAGAAAGGTAGTTACAGCGACTATCGCGATGAGATGATTTCCACTGTGGCTTCCGGTGGCTTCGCTAATCCGAATTTAAAATGGGAAAAGACACGATCTTACAACTTAGGAGCGATGGCTTCAGTATTCAAAAACAGCTTGATGATAAATTTTGAATACTATTACAAAAAGACTTCTGATGCGTTTATGAGTAAAACTATCTCGGATGTTAACGGTTTCAATACCTATGTCGTAAATTCCGGGACGCTTCGTAACAGAGGTTGGAATGTCGGTATAACCGCGACTCCGGTAAAAACGAAAGATTTCAACTGGATTCTTTCCGGTTCTCTCTCCAAGGTGACAAATACCATGAGTACTTTGCCAGGACAGGAAACGTATGAATTGAGTGATTTTCTGAACGGTACTGCTGTGGTAGAAGGTATGCCGATAGGAACTTTCTATTCTTACAAATATATGGGGTTAAGCCCTGTGGACGGAGGTCCGATGTTTGATGATTGGGAAGACCGCAAATCTGAGTTGGTAGATTTGGACAAATATAGTGTATATACAAAAGTATTGGTACCTTCTGGACAACGTGATCCGGATATGACGGGTAGCATCAATAACACCTTTAACTACAAACAATGGCGTTTGGGAATTTCATTGAATTACAGTATCGGTGGTAGTACTCGCCTGTTCCGTATGATGGAAGACTTTGTAAACGGTTATTCCGCTGAAGCCAATATCAATCGGGATATGTTGAAAGCATGGAAAAAGCCTGGAGATGAACTGACTACGGATATTCCTGCCATCATGGGTTCCGCTTCAAATGGTTACAACTATTACAGTTATCATTGGAGTTCCGCTTCCACCTCGGATGTGGTGAAAATTGCGGATAACGCCTGGACGATGTATGATTACTCGGATTTACGAGTTGTGAGTGCTGACTATTTGAAGATTTCCAGTATTTCGCTGACCTATGAATTTCCTCGGCGAATATTGAGTCGTTGGAAGTTGGAAAGATTGGCGTTAACTTTGGGAGCTACTAATTTGTACACGTTTTGTAACAGTAAGTTACGCGGACAGACTCCGACTCAAGGAGGATTCTCGGATATACAACTTTCGGATACACCGACTTATACCATTGGTCTGAATCTGAATTTCTAACAGCGATACGCTAAATCTTACTAAAATAATTAGATTATGAAAGCTTTGAAATATATAGGATTAGGCGGTCTGCTCGTCCTTTTGACAATAGGCTGCTCCGACTTCCTGAAAGAATATTCGCAAGACACGTACTACGTTTCTTCCTATGAGGATTTGGATGAATTATTGGCAGGGGATGGTTATCTGCCCGTGAATGGTTGCGGTAGTAATATGGGGTATTTTATCCATTTTTTAGCCGATGAAATCGAGGAACAAAATAGTTATTACAGTGCCTGGGGCGGTGGTTTTGCTTCTGGTGCGGACAATTTCAGACGTAATCTGTTTGGATACTACACCTGGCAACAACGTGTGGGACAAAACGATTCCTATACCGGTTTTATCACTGAAAACGGGACCTGGACGGAACTCTACCGTTTGATTAATGTCATGAATAACGTCATTTCCAGTATTGAGGATGTTCCTCAAGTATCTGCCGATGAACGATTGGGAGCAAAACGTGTAAAGGGCGAAGCTCATTTTCTGCGTGCCGCCTATTATTTTTGGTTGGTGAATCTCTATGGTAAACCGTATGACGTTGCTACCGCGAAAGAAGATCTTGCCGTACCCCTCAAAACGACAGAGAGTGTGCTCGACATCAAATTCAGTCGTAATACGGTACAGGAAACCTATGGCCTGATTTTGTCCGATCTGAAAACCGCTGAAGCCTGTTTGGCGGAAACAGGAGAGGCCCGCAATATTTATCGGGCGGACTTGACAGCCGTGAATTTATTGCAGAGTCGTGTTCATCTGTATATGCAGAATTGGCAATTGGCCGCAGACTATGCGGATTCCGTATTGGTAAGACAAAACACATTGGTTGATTTGAACAGCCGCCAACCGTACGACGGATTTCTTTCAGAAGATTCCGAAGAGATGATTTTCTCCATGGGAGATAATGATATTCCCAACTTTTTCTATTATGAATATAAGTCTTACAGGGTTTCTCACGAATTATACGACGCTTACGAGGAGGATGATTTACGGAAGACGCAATGGTGGTGGAAAAGAAACACGTTCATCGGTAGCACAAAATTAGTACGGGGTCCCGGTATGACGGATGACGGAGATCCGGAAGAAAGTGACTATTACAATAGATATTACAATGTGGCTTGGGGAGGAAAAAAAGCGCCTGTTTCTGACAAGTTCTGTTTCCGTACGGCCGAGGCTTATTTGAACAAAGCCGAAGCTTCCGCATACTTAGGACAGGAGGATGAAGCTCGCAAATGGCTGAATGCTTTACGTGCCAAAAGGTATGTTTCGGGGAGTAGCTATGAAGTAATCGGTTCTGGCGAAGAATTAGTAAAGGACATCCGCGAAGAGCGCCGTAAAGAGTTCGCATTGGAAGGATTTCGTTGGTTTGACCTCCGTCGCTATGGGGTATGTGAGTTTTATCCGGAATCGAAAGAATTGACTCATAAATACACTTATTATGCAGACAAAACGACTATGGAAGAAGCCCATTTATTTGTGTTGAAAGCAAACGATCCGGCCTACACTCTGCCGATCCCACAAGAGGTATTGGATTTTAACACGGGTATGCCGAACAACGAACGCCCTGTAAGAGAATTTTCAGTAATAACCCCAAATGACAATTGATTATGAAGACACGATACAACATCCTCTATATAAGTGTGTTGTTTCTAACAGGAATGACGGCTTGCGCCAAGGAAGACACTTTGACACCCGAGGTGGATACCAATATAGATTGCTTTGCCCCTGCCGCGGATGCGATGGATGAGGAATCTGTGCTACGGCGCACTTTTTTCGAACAGGAAAACTGTTATTTGCTCTTTAGTGATACGCTTCGAAGAGAAGAGTTGGGAAAGGATTCCAATGGTGATATGCAATATTTTATTGAACTGTTGGATGTCAACTATTCCGTGGGCGCTAGTACGAACTCGTCCCTTACCTATTCTTACAAACTGTTGCAGAGCATGGAAGAGAAGAAGCAAGCGACCTCCTTTTTGCAAGAGTATGTATTGCCTCACTTGTCCGCGTCCATAAGACCATTCTCCTGGTTTTTGTCAACGGATATCCAATATCCGGACGCTATGATGGGAGGATCGATGACCTCTACTCTCACGGTTTCCGGTGAACGTGCCGTCGCGTTGGCCGTCGGGGACATCCTGACCTTATCCGAGGAGGGAAAAAATGCGTTGGCCGAGTCGTTCTTTATCTCTTATTTAGGGGGCTCCTTTATGGATAATGAAGCGGCTTTGGAAGAGTTCTATACTGCATGCGGCAATCTGCATGAAGGAAAGTTTAGTATCGCCGATAACCCTCAAAAAGATATGACTCTTAATCTACATCATTGCAAAGAAGCGGGCTTCCTTGTTGCCGGAGTGCTTAAAATTGGTAGTTATGTGATTCAACTGTTAGGAAAGTATCCTGATAAGACGGATGACATCAACGCCTATGTCGAACTGATTTTCAGTTCTACGATGGAACAGATAAAGGTGGACTATGCGGAATATCCGAAAATTATTGAGCGCGCGCAATTATTGAGCGATCTGGTAATAGAATTAGGTTACATTTATTAATGAAGGAGGAAAAAATGAAATGGATAAATAAATTATTGTTAAGTATCGTATGGGTAGGATTGGTTGCCTCCTGTAGCGATGACGATTCACACGAACTGCCGGTTATTAGCCCAGTATCGACCGGGACATTCACGGACACAAGAGATGACAACACCTATAATTATGTGCGTATAGGCAATTTGGAATGGATGACGGAAAACTGCCGTTATCGTACGTCCGATTGCAAGTATTATGTGGATTACGGGAACACGGGACAAACTAATCCCTCGGATGTCTATTCCGATAGGTATGGTTTCCTTTATACCCTTCTCGATGCCCCAAACGCTGTACCTGAAGGTTGGCGCATTCCTACCGATGAAGATTTCAAGCAGTTGGAGCGAGCATTGGGTATGTCTGCGGCAAACGCAGATGAATTGGATTGGCGAGGCGGCGGGACAGGTACATTGATGCGGCAAGCGGAAGAAGGGACCCGATTGAATTTTCAATTGGCCGGTTATTATACTCCATATATGATTATGCAGACACCGGGATACCGTTTTATGGGAGCGTATGGATTCTATTGGACGAGCACCAAAGATGAATCAAAAAACGGAGAATATTATTTCTATCGTAAGCTTTATTACGAATCCGATCAGGTGTATCGGCAGAGTATAGAAAACAACGCGCAATATTTGAGTTTGCGTTTGGTACGTAATGCCCAATGACATAGAGTGAGATTAAAATTTGAATGCCATGAGAATAAAAATTTTTATTTTAGCGTTGTTTATAAGCCTTAATCTTTGGGCGCAGAAGGAGGGATTTGTCATCCGGGGTTACATTCCGGGCATGCCGGATGGCGTGAAAGTTACTTTGATGGAGAAAGAAGGGAAACGCTCTACAAAAGCGGAAACTATCGTAAAAGATGAGCGTTTTGAGTTGAAGGGGAGAGTGGAAAGCCCACAAGCGTTCATGTTAATTACCAATAACATGGAGATACAAACTAAAAATCCGGGGATGAAAATCAAGTGGACCTACACGGATTTATTTGTGGAAAACACGGAAATAAGTATCACGTCTGGGGCATACTCGGAATTGGATTCCAAATCCAAACTCCAGGTAAAAGGGGGACAAGCGCATCAAGACTATGAAGAATTTATGAATATGAAGGGGAGTAATCGGGAATGGGATTTTATCCATTCCCACCCTCGATCAGTAGTGTCTGTGATGTTAGCCAATGGTTTATTGGAACGCGGATATAATTTGACCAAAGAACAAGTGGAAACTTTGGAAAACAACATCATCGGATGTCCTTGTGACACGGCACGCTACAACGAATTCAAAAAACGTGTGGCATTAGCTAAGCAAACTACAGTGGGTGCGGCGCTCCTCGACTTGGATTTGACAGATATAGACAACAGACAGGTTCAGTTGGTGGATGTGGTTCCAAAGGGTAAGTATGTGCTGATAGATTTTTGGGCAAGTTGGTGCGGGATGTGTATTCACAGTATGCCGGAAGTGAAAAAATTGGCGGAAGAGTACTCTGGTCAATTAGAGGTGATAGCTGTTTCGTGTGATAAAAAGCAGGAGGCTTGGCGTAAGGCCATGGAACGTATCAAGTTCCCGTTCCCACATTATGTGATGACTGAAAAAGGATTCAATGATTTCTATTATAATAAATACCAAGTAAGAAACGGAGTGCCTTACTATATGTTAGTGGCACCCGACGGAACGGTATTGTGTGCTCCGCATAGTGTGAGTCAGGTACGGCAGATATTGGCCGAGGTATTAAAATAGTAGTTTGAAGCATAAAGTATGAAACGGGCGATTATTGTGGGAGCTACTTCAGGTATTGGGCAAGAAATAGCAAAGGTACTGCTTGCGCAAGGATGGAAAATAGGGATAGCCGGCAGAAGAAAAGAACTTCTGACAGCATTTCAAGAACGGAATCCGGAACAAATAGCAACGCAAGCGTTGGACGTAACCCAAAAGGATGCTGTATTGAAATTGAATGGGCTGATTGAACAATTGGGTGGAATGGATTTGTTTTTATTGTGTTCAGGTATCGGCAAACAAAACCGGGACTTGCAACCGGAAATAGAAATCGATACGGCACGCACTAATGTCGGCGGATTTATCCGTATGACAAATGCCGCATATACTTATTTCCGTCAACAAGGTGGCGGACATTTGGCTGTAATCAGTTCTATTGCCGGAACAAAGGGATTGGGTGTTGCCCCGGCCTACTCGGCAACAAAACGATTCCAGAATATCTATATCGATTCGCTTGAGCAATTGGCATATATGCAGAAACTGAAAATCCGTTTTACAGATATTAAACCCGGGTTTGTGGATACGGCCTTGTTGGACAGCAGTGAAAAGACCTATCCTCTACTGATGAAACCGGAAAAGGTGGCTAAAATTGCGGTAAAAGCATTGAATAAAAAACGCAGGTCTGTCATTATCGATTGGCGTTATGCCATTCTTACGATAATGTGGCGTGGGATACCGAGTTGCCTGTGGAAACGCCTTCCTGTTAAAAATTAAAATATATATAGAGAGAATATGAAAAATAGCATGAAGAAAAATGGTATGGTAGCTCTTTTGCTTATGGGGAGCATATCCATGTATGGACAAACGACAAGTAAAATGACATTAAGCGGGCGGGTGAAAGGTTTTACCGATACCCCCACTCTTATCTGTGATCTTTCCATGGAACATGTGAAACCGGACACCCTGCTTATTCGTCCGGATGGAACATTCTCACAGGAAATCGTAATCCCTGGTGTGAAGAATGCGTTCTTTAAGGTCCATGATGGAAAAGATAACCCCCATTCTTATTTGCTGTATCTTGCTCCTGACAAGTCGCTGCACGTTGATATTGTAAAAAAGCAAGATCATATAAAACTCGTTTATTCAGGGGATACCGGTCCGGAAACCGATTATACGAACATACACCGCGAAACGGTTACCCTTTCCCAAAAATTCAGTAACAATACATGGAGAGATATTCCTGATTTTGACGCATGTGTGAAATATGTCGACATTCAACTTGCTCCTGTAGAGAAAGCCTTGACAAAGGTAAAAAATCAGACGTTCGTAGCACAAGAAAAACAGGGTTGGAAAAAGATGGTGGAGATGCTCTATTTCAACTATGCCATAGCCAAACAACAAGCGGGAGTAGGTATGCGGAAAGATAAAGATTTCATGGAGTTTGTGAACAAAATCAACTTCAATGACACGTTGCAAGTAGCTGCAATTGTGCCATATATTGATTGGTATGTCACGGCAAACCCTGATCTGTACAAAAAAGATGAGGAACTACCTATAGGAGCTGTAAAAATACGTGTATTGGGTGAATTGACTCAAGACCAGGGTGTGCGAAACAATATAAGCAAGACTTTGCTCACTGCACAATTGTTTCCACAGATGTTAGGAGCGGATATCTCGGAGACGATTCCGTTCGTGTATCGTGAATTTTTAAAAATATCCACCGATCCTCAGCTTCGGGAAATGGCTGTCAAACAGTTAAAGATTATAGACAATACAACCCCGGGAACGTTGGCGGCTTCATTAAGGATGCGCGATCGGCAAGGGAGGGAAGTGACTCTTGATCAACTGGTCGGGCATGGCAAATATACCTATATTGACTTTTGGGCAACTTGGTGTGGACCATGCTGCAAAGAGATTCCGTTCATCGAAAAGTTGGTTGAACAATATCAGGACATTCGTTTTGTCAGCATCTCCATTGATACTGATGTAGAAACCTGGGAAAAGAAGCTGGCATCAGATAAACCAGCTTGGGAACAATATATCGTTCCGGGGAAAAATCAAATTGATTATGCTGATACATACGGCATAACCAATATCCCGCGTTTTATGATTTTCGACAAGGAAGGACGATTACTGGATGCGAAAGCTCCACGACCTTCTGAAACCAAAATTGAAGAATTGTTTAATCGGTGGAAACCAATCAGTTCATATCAAGTTAGCGGGAATTTGAAAACTCCCAGTGATACTTTATTGGTTGCTTATGTTAATACTCAAACAGGACGAACGAAATTGGATACAGTCCCCTCTAACGCTGGAGCATTCGGATTTGATGCGCTTGATAAAAATACAACCTATGCGGTGGGCATCATAGGCAAACCTAAATATGGAGATGTGCAGGGGTTAATGGCTGCTATGTTCAGTCCTATCCGACTGGTAATCATTCCGGGAGAAAAAGCTGTTGTGACTGGCGATTTCAGAAATTATGAAATAACCGGAAGCACTTTCTATACAGACCTTCAGAAAGCCAAGAAGGAGTTGGAAGCGGATCAAAAGGTGGTAGACGAAAAACAGATGGAGTTAAATGCCTTGAAAGGCAAAAATTCTCCTATCGATGCCATTAACGCGGTAGAAGCGGAAATTGATGTGTTAAAAAGGAAAATCTCTGACACAGCAATGGAGTATATGAAAACTAATCCGAAACAATACGCTTCAGCAGTTTTGATTGAGTGTGTAGTGAACGAGAAAAGAAGAGAAGCTTTCGATTTGTTGGATAGTTGCGTAAAAGAAGGGCCAATGAAAACTTATGCAGAAACTTTGGTGAAAATGGCCGAAGCAGAATTGTATCAAAAAGAGGCGAAGAAAAAGGTTCAGGTGGGAATGGTTGCTCCGGAGTTCAAACTGAAAGATTTGAATGGTAAGGACGTGAGCTTGACAGATTTTCGGGGCAAATATGTGGTGCTTGATTTCTGGGGAAGCTGGTGCGTATGGTGTATCAAAGGTTTTCCTGATATGAAGAAAAGTTACGAAAAACATAAGGTAAAAATCGAGTTCATAAGTATTGCTTGTCGGGATTCTGATGCAAAATGGCGTACAGCTGTAAAGGAAAATGCATTGCCTTGGGTGCAACTCTTCAATGATGGTAAAGATATAGACGTGGCTGCTCTGTATGCTGTAAATGGTTATCCAACCAAGTGTATCATTGATCCGGAAGGGAAAATTGTCAGAATATTTTCAGGAGAGAGTGCGGAATTCTATACATACTTGGATGATTTGTTAAAATAAACACCTAATGGAATAGTAAATTTGGGAAAAGCGTAGCGAATAGATTGGAATAGAGTTCGTTATGCTTTCCTTTTCGGTTGACTTGAAGCCATCAAAATTACGACTATTTTTCTTTTCATCGTCGTTCCTTGTCCTTTGGGGTTGTTTTATGAGTTTTACATTCTTTTCGGATGGTTACTTTTTTTCAAGTCCGTAATCCTCAATGTGTTTAAGGTATAAAATTCATAAAGTTCTTTTTATATTTTCCTCCACTGGCAATATTATCTAAATGTTCAATATCTCATTTCTTCTTTTAAAAGAGATTGACAATCCGGCTGCAAAAGAATATATTCAATTGAAGAAGTATTTGGGAATACCTGCCTTAACTGAGGAATTGGATAAATTCTTAAAAATTATGGGGTCTCAGACACTCGCTTCTTCAAATACCGGCCTGCTTGATTTAGAGATTTTATTGAAATGGGAGCCTAAACTTGAGATTTGAACAGTTAATTATAAAATTTGGTTATGAATTTAAGAGTATTATTTTTTATGTGTGTGTGCCAGTGTGTTGCCCTGGCAGGCTTTGCACAAGGTGTGGAGTTCAGAGACATTTCGTTTGCCGGGGCGCTGAAAGCGGCGAAGGCGGAAAACAAAACGGTATTTATGGATTGTTATACCTCCTGGTGCGGTCCGTGTAAGATGATGACAAATGATATCTTCCCGCAGGAAAAGGTGGGGAAATACATGAACGAGAACTTTGTATGCGTCAAATACGATATGGAAAAAGGGGAAGGTGTCGAATTGAAAAAACGTTATGAAGTATCCGCTTATCCGACTTTTCTTGTGATCGATGCGGATGGGACGATGGTACACCGTTTTGTCGGTTATCGGACGGCAAATGATTTGCTCAGCGAATTGGATTACGACCCTTCTTCGGCCTGGGGTGCCATACAGACGCGCTATGACTCGGGAGAACGGGATAAAGAGTTCCTGTTGCAGTATCTGAATCTGCTGATGGGGGCTTCCGATAAAAGAGCGGGAAAGGTGGCGGGCGAATTGTTTGCCGCTTTGGATGACGATGAAAAAGTGTCTGAAAAGTATGCTTTCCTGTTTCAGAATCTATCTCTGAATACTGTCGGTTCGGATATTTACGCTTATTTTCTGGCCAACCGTCCGCGTTATGAGAAGGCGATGGGCGAAAAGACGGTGTATAACCTGCTGGTGCGTTGCAATACGGAATACCTGCGCTGGTCTTCTTTTGAAAAACAGGATTTGACACCCGGGGAACGGGCTACCATTCAAAAGAATCTGGATGCAGCCGGGATGACGGAATTGTATCCGTTCTGGAATGTGGTACAGGCTTGCCGTGCGGGTGATTTCAACCGATTGATAAAAGCCTGCCGGCAGAATTTCCCGAAGATGGACAGACATCTGGCTTTCTCTTATTATTCCATGTTCCTCGCCAACATGAGGAAGGACGGTGCGCCAGCCCAGCAAAAGGCTTGTGACAAAATTCTGGAAGAGTTGAAGAATCGGCCGATAGAGTAATATTTTATGTGATACTTGGTGTAAAAGCTTTCCGGTTCCTGTCATCGGGGAAATCGGAAGGCTTTTTTGCCTCGAAGTATACCGGCTGGTTTCTTGGCGGGCCTGAATTTACCGCGTTTGATGGGCAGATGAGCTCGTTGATAGTAGTATAGTGGCGAATGTTGCCTTACATGCCTCGGGTATTTCCTGTACTTGAACGAAAAGGTTACTGTCAGTCTCTGCTCCAATCCATTCTCGTTCATCTGTCTGTATAAGATTTTTTGTCCGATAAAATCGGGGAATGGGCTATAATTGCTATATTTGTATAATATAAGATGCGGTTCGGCAAAATCAATCCAACCAGTTTGTTGTTTTTGCTCTCGCCTTTCACTATATTTGTCCATCATAGATGTTTTCGATATGGCGGAAGAACCGGAGAATTTCTTATACGGTATCAATACCAAGCAGGAAAAGGCATGGCAATATTTATATGCGGAGTATTATTCTCCGCTTTGTTGTTATGCTTTGAAAATTCTGAAAGACAGGGAATATGCTATGGATGTGGTGCAGGGGATCATTGTCCGGTTATGGGAAGCGGATACTTATTTCGAAGATATGCCTTCTTTCCGCGGATACCTTTATCGGGCGGTATATCATAATTGTCTGAAAGTTTTACGTGACCGGAATATAAAAGAACTGTGTTTGACCCAATGTGGGCAGGAAGAGGAGAGCGCCGGAGATTTCGGGGCGGTGATCGAGGAAGAGGTCGTCCGTAAATTGCGGGGCGTGATTGCCCGGATGCCGGAGAAACGACGGGAGGTGATGCTGCTTTGTTTAGAAGAAAAAACGGTGGAAGAAATCGGTGAAATTCTGGGAATCAGTGTCAATACGGTCAAAAAACATAAAAAAGAAGCTTATCAGTATATCCGGAAAATTCTGTCGCCTGACATTTTCATTTTATTCTGTCTTTTATTCCACCCCAAAGATTGACTTTTTAAATAAATTTATCCGTTTTTCGAAAAAAATTCAGTTAATAAAGGTACCCGTTTTGTCTTTTTGTGGATTATTTATATAAATAATCGTTATATGAACAAAGATGACGAAATAAGGGAAGAACTTTCTGATTTATGGTGTAAAGAAATTACCGGACAATTGAAGGGAAGTGAGAAAATCCGTCTTCAAAACTTAATAGAAGAACGGGAATTTCCTTTTCCGGATCGCAAACGTTGGTTAGCACGTTTACGTCAGAAAGAGGAGTTCGATTCTGCAATAGCGTATCGTAAATTCCTGCAATACAAAAACAGGAAAAGGTGGTGGAGGTTTGGGCGTATCGGTCTTACCGCAGCGGCAGCCGTTTTGTTGTTTGTGGGGATTGGACTGGTTTGGAGTCATCGGGAACAGCTACGGTCTGTCCCCCCGCTGACGGTAAAAAATGAAGTGGTGGAACCCGGCAGGAGCAAGGCGATGATTACGCTGGCAAACGGAGAGAAAATAGTTTTAGGAGATAAAAAACAGCAACTGATCGGAGAAGACGGAACGCTCCTGAATTTGGATTCTGCCGTCGTGGAATATA
>ERZ825384.3081-NODE-3081-length-15589-cov-8.485516_pt1 | contig 15589 bp, 14 predicted proteins | sample MGYA00519931_ERZ825384 | MGnify/ENA primary metagenome ERZ825384 (study PRJEB31778, sample SAMEA3449200) | human gut metagenome | biome: human gut; feature: human-associated habitat; material: faeces | place: United Kingdom | collected 2010/2012 ...
GAACCGTCTTTTCAAATCTTCTAATACCTTAGCTGCATTCATAATCTATTTCTTTAAATTGGTTACATATTTGTGTTATAAAGTGGTGATGCGGTAGGGTGATGGCGTTGCTTCTGTATCATCGTGCGATGAACATAAGTGTAAGCCTCATCACTTTATTACCTTATCGCTTTATCTCTCGTTGCGGTTGCAAAAGTAAACATAAAAATGATACAAGCAAACAATTTATAAAGAAAATGCGGGATAAAACAGCAAAAATGTTGTTTTATCCCGCAAAAAGGAATAAAAAGATATTATTTATCCTCTTTTGAGAGCTTTTATTACAGGAATGAATACCAATGCCGCCGAAATGATAAGCGTTAGAATGATTGGCCCGTCAATTCGTTCGGCGGAAGTCAAGACGATGTAACAAAGTGCCGCCCAAAGAAGCGTAATGCAAACTATTTGGAATTTGGATAATCGTCTTTTCATTTACCGGCTTTCTTTTTATCTACAATGGCGTCGATAACCGCCACCGCAGTGATGTTTACTATATCGCGTACGGAGCTTTCAAAGTCGGTGAAGTGGATAGGCTTGTTCAATCCCATCTGTATCGGACCGATAAGTTCGGCATCCGTATTCATTGCTTGCAGCAGTTTGTAAGCGGAGTTTGCGGAACTCAGGTTCGGGAAAACAAGTGTATTCACGTCCTTTCCTTTCAGGCGGGTAAACGGATATTTGGCATCGCGCAGCGTGCGGTTCATGGCAAAGTTTACCTGCATTTCGCCGTCTATGGCAAGTTCGGGATAATTTTGCTGCATGTATTCTACGGCTTCGTGCACGCTTACGGGGCTTCCCTCCTTGTCTGCACCGAAATTGGAGTAGCTCAGCATGGCCATGACAGGCGTATGGTTGAAGAAGCGTACGGTATGTTCCGCCAGCTTGGCAATGTCAATCAGTGTTTCTGCATTGGGATGGCGGTTGATGAGCGTATCGGCAAGGAAGTACGTACCTTTCTTGGAGTTGAGGATGTGCATCGTGCCGAAGTGCTTGTACTCAGGGCGGATGCCGATGACTTCTTTGGCCACCTTGATGGTATTGCTGTATTTGGTGTACAATCCGGTGATGAATGCGTCGGCTTCGCCGGTTTCCACCATCATCATGCCGAAATAGTTGCGTTCGAACATCTTGTCGTTGGCCTCTTCATAGGTAACGCCTTCGCGGGCGCGTTTTTCGGAGAGGATGCGTGCATAGCGTTCGCGGCGTTCCGCTTCGTTGGGATGGCGCAGGTTTACGATTTCGATGCCTTCGAGGTTGAGGTCGAGCTGTTTTGCCAGTTTCTCGATGGCCTCGTCATTTCCTAATATAATAGGATGGCAGATTCCTTCGGCTTTGGCTTCAACGGCAGCTTTCAGCATCGTGGGGTGGATGCCTTCGGCAAAGACCACGCGCTGCGGATTGCGGCGGGCGGTGTCGTAGAGCTGGCGGGTCAGTTTGCTTTCCTGTCCCATCAGTTCTTTCAGATGCTGCCGATAGGCTTCCCAGTCAGTGATTTGTTTGCGTGCCACGCCGCTTTCCATGGCTGCTTTGGCCACTGCCATGGAGACTTCGGTGATGAGGCGCGGGTCAACGGGCTTCGGGATGAAGTAGTCGGGACCGAAGCTGAAGTTATTGACGTGGTATGCTTCGTTCACCACATCGGGTACGGGCTGTTTGGCAAGTGAAGCAATGGCGCGTACGGCTGCCAATTTCATTTCTTCGTTGATGGCGGTGGCAGCTACGTCCAGAGCGCCGCGGAAGATATAGGGGAAACCGATTACGTTATTGATTTGGTTCGGATAATCCGAGCGTCCGGTTGACATCAGTACGTCGGGGCGCGCTTCCATAGCATCTTCGTAAGAGATTTCGGGTACGGGGTTGGCAAGGGCGAACACGATGGGGTGAGCCGCCATGCTGCGCACCATATCTTGTGTCAGCACGTTGCCTTTGGAAAGTCCGAGGAATACGTCGGCGCCCCGTACGGCTTCTTCCAGTGTGTGGATGTCGCGGCGATCGGTGGCAAAGTACCGTTTGGTTTCGTTCAGTCCTTGGCGGTCGCTGGTGATGACGCCTTTGGAGTCGAGCATGATGATATTTTCGTGGGTGGCACCCAATGCTTCATAGAGCTTGGTGCAGGAGATGGCTGCCGCCCCGGCGCCGTTCACAACGATCTTCACATCCTCTATCTTCTTGCCTGCCACTTCCAGGGCGTTCAGCAGTCCGGCGCTGGAGATGATGGCTGTACCATGCTGGTCGTCGTGCATCACGGGGATGTCGAGCTCTTCTTTCAGACGACGTTCTATTTCAAAACATTCGGGAGCTTTGATATCTTCCAGATTGATACCGCCGAAAGTGGGGGCGATTGCCTTGACCGCTTCGATAAACTTATCGGGGTCTTTTTCGTTCACTTCAATATCGAATACATCGATACCGGCATAAATTTTGAATAACAGCCCTTTTCCTTCCATAACGGGCTTGCCGCTGAGCGCGCCTATGTCGCCCAAACCGAGAACGGCGGTTCCGTTGGAAATTACAGCTACCAGATTACCTTTTGCTGTATATTTGTACGCGTCTTGCGGATTCTTCTCGATTTCGAGACAAGGTTCCGCAACGCCCGGAGAATAAGCGAGTGAAAGATCGGTTTGTGTACTGTAGGGCTTGGTCGGCACTACCTCAATTTTTCCCGGTTTGCCTTGCGAGTGATAAAGCAAGGCGGCTTCTTTGGTTATCTTAGCCATGGTAGATTAGTTAAAATGGTTATAATTTGGTCGCAAATTTAGAGATAAAAGTTCTAAATTGTAGCTTGTGACTGATAATTTCTATTAGATTTATCAGTAAATAAACTAAAAATGCTTATTTTTGGCAGTAGATTTAAGTAATTACCCCCGATTATTAACTTAACACAAGTATTTTATGAAAATTTTGAAACTTCCTCTTGCAGGATTATTGTTTTGCACCGTGCCGTTTTGGACGGGATGCGGAACGAGTGACAAATCCGAAGCTCCGGTTTCCCTGACCTGGGAAATGGGGGCGAGCGACATTGCTCCCGGCTATTATGAGAACTCCTTTGTTCTTAAAAACATCTCCGATGCTCCTCTTCCCAAAGATTGGACAATCTATTATTCACAGCTTCCCCGCAATGTGAAGCAGGCGGGGAATCCTGCCGTTAAGGTGGAGTCGGTGAACGGAAACTTCTTTAAGATGTATCCGACGGAAAGCTTCACTTCGCTGGCACCCGGCGATTCCATGCGTATCACTTTCCTGTGTTCTTACAAGCTAGACCGGAACTCGCATGTGCCCGAGGGTACTTATTGGGTAGCTGCGACAGACGGTAAGGAAGGCAAGCCGCTTCCCGTAACGCTGAATGCGCTTGGGCTGCCCTCGCCGGAATCACTGCCCGGCTATCCGGATGCGGTTAAGATATACGAATCGAACCTCCGTTTGGCACATGCGCCGGCTTTGAAACAGTCGGATATATTGCCGTCGGTAAAGAAAGTAACGCCTGCCGAGGGTGGTGTTGTGCTGGACGGTAAGGTGGCTTTGGTTTATCCGGACGAGTATGCCGGCGAGGCGAGGCTGCTGAAAGAGAAACTGTCCGCCTTGTATGGTTTGGAGATAGTTGACCAAGCTCCCGTCGCAATTGCTTTGGAAACTTTGGCCGACAAGGCGAAAGCTGTGAACGATGAATACTATGATATGGTTATAGGCAGCGATCGGATAAAAATCAGCGCCGCCACGCCGCACGGAGTTTTCAACGGTACGCAGACTTTGCTGGCGATGCTGAAAGATAAAAAAGCGCCGTACCGGCTGGACGCCATGTCCGTGGAAGATTATCCCGACCTTTTGTACCGCGGGCAGATGATAGACATTGCCCGTAACTTCACTGCCGCGGACAATCTGAAAAAGCTGGTGGATATTTTCGCTTCTTACAAAATGAATGTGCTTCATTTCCATTTTGCGGATGACGAAGCATGGCGTCTGGAAATTCCGGGACTGGAAGAACTGACGGCCGTAGGCAGCCGTCGCGGACATACCGCTGACGAGAGCCGATGCCTCTATCCCTGTTACGATGGCGGCTATGACCCGGATGCCTCAACAGTAGGCAACGGACATTACTCCCGCGAGGATTTTATCGGTTTGCTACGTTACGCCGCCGAAAGGCATATCCGCGTCATACCGGAAATAGAATCTCCCGGACATGCCCGTGCGGCTATCGTTTCCATGAAAGCACGTTACAACAGGTATAAGGATACGGATATGGAAAAGGCCGCCGAATATCTGTTGAGTGAGCCGGAAGATACTTCCCGCTATGCGTCCGTGCAGTATTATACGGACAATGTGATAAATGTGGCCATGCCTTCCGCCTACCGCTTTATGGAGAAAGTGATTCAGGAACTTGCGGCTATGTATGAGGAAGCCGGAGTACCGCTGACTACGGTGCATCTTGGCGGTGATGAGGTGGCGCGCGGCGTATGGCTGGGTTCTCCCAAGTGCCGGGCATTGATGAAAGAGGAAGGTATGACGAAACCGCATGATTTGGCAGAGTATTTCATCACGCAAATGGCCGGCATCATGCAAAGGAACGGTCTGAAGTTCAGCGGGTGGCAGGAAGTGGCTTTGGGGCATACCGAAGAGGCTCACCGGCAATTGCGGACTCAGGCGGCAGGCGTGTACTGCTGGAATACGGTTCCGGGCTACGATGAAGTGGTTTATCAGATTGCCAACAACGGTTATCCGGTGATTCTCTGCAATGTGGGCAATTTCTATATGGATATGGCTTACAACGGGCATCCTGATGAGCGCGGGCTCGACTGGGGCGGCTATGTGGATGAGGCAATCTCTTTTTCCATGCTTCCTTTCAGCATCTATCGTTCATTGCGTACGGACGGAGCAGGGGATTCTGTTGATTTGGATAAAGCGGAAAAAGGAAAAACTGTTCTGACGGCAGAAGGCCGAAAGAATATTCTGGGTGTGCAAGGTCAGCTGTTTGCCGAAACAATCCGTAGCTTCAGCGGTGTGGAATATCTTCTTTTCCCGAAAATCATGGGACTGGCAGAGCGTGGTTGGAATGCTTATCCGGCATGGGAAAAACTGCGAGGCGCACAGGAACAACAAGCTTTCGACAAAGCGCTGGCGCTGTATTATGAAAAAATCAGTGATATGGAAATGCCTTATTGGGCGAAGAACGGTATCAATTTCCGCCTGCCGCATCCGGGATTGCTGGTGAAAGACGGTACACTTTACGCCAATACAGCCATTCGAGGCGCTGAAATACGTTATACAATGGATGGTTCAGAACCGACTGTAAATTCCGCTTTGTGGGAAATACCGGTGAAGTGCGATGCTTCGGTCGTTAAGGCAGGGACATTCTATCAGGGTAAGGCGAGTTTGCCGATTACGTTGAACGTGGAATAAGACTTCCGGCTTATCAGGCCGAAATCATCTGAAAAAAGGTTTTGCACCACAGCGATATTTCTTTTTCGCTGTGGTGCAAAATTTATTTGGTTACGCATTCAGCGCTTGCTCTATATCAGCGATAATGTCATCCGCGTTTTCAATACCCACCGAGAAGCGGATAAGGTCGGGACGGATACCGGCTTCCAACAATTGCTCGTCAGAAAGCTGACGATGCGTATGGCTGGCAGGGTGAAGCACGCAGGTACGCGCATCGGCAACGTGGGTTACGATAGCAGCCAGCTTCAGTGAATCCATAAATTTGATGGATACCTCACGACCGCCTTTCAGCCCAAAGGAGATAACGCCGCACGAACCGCCCGGCATGTATTTCTGTGCCAACTCGTAGTATTTATTGTCGGGCAGACCGCAATAGTTTACCCATGCCACTTTGTCATTCTTAGAAAGGTATTCGGCGACTTTCTGAGCATTGCCGCAATGTTGAGGCATACGCAGGTGCAGCGTTTCCAGACCGAGGTTCAGCAAGAAGGCATTCTGTGGAGACTGGATGCTGCCGAGGTCGCGCATCAACTGCGCCGTAGCTTTCGTGATGTAAGCCAGTTTGCCGAAAGCTTTTGTATAAGTGAGCCCGTGATACGATTCGTCCGGAGTGCAGAGGCCGGGGAATTTGTCGGCATGCGCGTCCCAGTCGAAATTACCGCTGTCTACAATTGCGCCGCCTACGCTGGTGGCGTGTCCGTCCATGTATTTGGTGGTGGAGTGGACTACTATATCGGCTCCCCATTCAAACGGGCGGCAGTTGATAGGAGTGGGGAAAGTGTTGTCTACAATCAACGGCACACCATGCTTGTGGGCGATGCGGGCAAACTTTTCGATATCGAGAACCTCCAGCGTTGGGTTGGAGATCGTTTCGCCGAACAAGGCTTTGGTATTCGGACGGAAAGCTGCGGAGATTTCCTCTTCGGGCGCATCCGGGTTGACAAAAGTCACGTCGACGCCCAGTTTTTTCATTGTTACGCCAAACAGGTTGAATGTTCCGCCATAGATAGTGGATGAGCATACGAAGTGGTCGCCTGCCTGACAGATGTTGAAGATAGCATAGAAATTCGCAGCCTGTCCGCTCGATGTCAGCATAGCGGCTACACCGCCTTCAAGAGCGGCTATCTTGGCGGCAACGGCATCGTTCGTAGGATTCTGCAGACGGGTGTAGAAGTAACCGCTGTCTTCGAGGTCGAACAGACGAGCCATTTGTTCGCTGGTGTCATATTTGAAAGTTGTACTTTGATAAATGGGGAGTACACGGGGTTCACCCTTTTTAGGAGTCCACCCTGCCTGTACGCACAGTGTCTCCGGCTTGAATTGCTTTGCCATAATGCTATCTGTTTTTAGAGTTTCTTTTCTTTAAAACGCGTAAGTTGTCGCAAAAGTAGGGAAAAAAATATAAATTTGTACGCGTGAATGGTAAAATGCAATAATTTAGCAGTTGAAAATTTACTGCCGATACGAATAAATGACGAATAACGGGAATATGAAACGTATATTTTGCTTGCTGGCTATCTTCTTTTGTACTTTTCTTGTTTTTGAGGTCTCTGCTCAGGGAGAATATGCCACACCCAAGGCGGGTGAGGGTATTTCCGCTTTTCTGGAGCGGAACAAGCGTCCCGGAAAAGCCTGCTATAACGAGTTTATGAAGCTGAACGAGAAACGTCTGCGTGGAAAAGAGGAATTGCGATTGGGAGTGAAGTATATATTGCCTCCCTTGAAGAAGGGGACTTCTGCCGCCGCTTCATCCAAATCTGCCGCCGGCAAAAAGGGAGCGGTTCGGGAACGGTTGTTCGGGAAGAAACTGGCTGATGTGAAAGTGACTTCCAACCGCTTACAGGGCGCTTGCTTCTATGTAGTCAGCGGGCATGGCGGTCCCGACCCGGGAGCTATCGGGAAAATAGGAAAGGTGGAGTTGCATGAGGATGAATATGCCTATGATGTTGCCTTGCGCCTTGCCCGTAACCTGATGCAGGAAGGGGCGGAAGTGCATATCATCATTCAGGATGCCAAAGACGGGATTCGTGACGACCGCTATCTTTCCAACAGTAAGCGGGAAACTTGTATGGGAGAGGCTATTCCGCTGAACCAGGTAGCCCGTCTGCAACAGCGTTGTGCCAAAATCAATGAACTCTATCGGAAAGACCGTCAGAAATATAAGTATTGCCGGGCCATCTTTCTGCACGTAGACAGCCGTAGCAAGAGCGCGCAGACGGATGTCTTCTTTTACCATGCTCCGAAAAGCGTGTTGGGAAAGAAGCTGGCGGTTACCATGAAAGAAACTTTCGAGTCGAAGTACGACAAACATCAGCCGAACCGCGGGTTTGAGGGGACTGTCAGCTCACGCAACCTTTATGTATTGCTGAAAGCCGCGCCGACTTCCGTTTTTGTGGAATTGGGCAATATCCAGAATACGTTCGACCAACGTCGTTTCGTTATCAGCTCCAACCGCCAGGCTTTGGCAAAGTGGATGATGGAAGGATTTATCGCGGATTATAAGCGGACGAAGTAGGATTACTTGCGCACTTTGCCCGTGCCGTTTTCGTGCAGGATGACTACTGTCACTGCCGTCACAATCAGGGCGATTCCGATAGCGCTGCTCCATGTGAAGCTTTCTTTGAATACGCAACATCCGATGATTATGGCGGTCAGAGGTTCCAATGCTCCGAAGATGGATGTAAGCGTGGGGCCTACATGTTTGATTGCCTTTACCAGACTGATATTGGAAACGGCCGTTGCCGGTATTGCCAGTCCGAGGATGTTCAGCCATGCATGGCCGTCTGTTGCCGGTCGGATGCCGCCTGTCAGACAGCCGCCTATAATATAGAATAGGGTTCCGAATCCCATGACATAGCAGGTCAGTGCCGTAGACGGGATGCTGGCAGCGCGGCTTTTCCGTACGCCTATAATATATCCGCCGTACGAGAATATGGAAATGGCGGCGGCGATCAGTCCTGTTGCAGTATCTCCGCCTTTGAAATCTATCTCGCCCGATAACAGTAACGCCGCGCCTATCAATGAAATGAACACTGCAAACAGGATGGAGAAAGACTTCTTTTCCTTGAAAAACAGCATCATGGTGAGCGCTACTGCCAGAGGGTACATGAAGTGAATGGTGGATGCTACGCCGCTGGCAATATTTTGGTAGGCTATCACGAGGCTGAATGAGGTGGTGGCTCTGAACAGGCTTAGTATGAATACGGTCTGCCAGTCTTTCCCGGTGATTCGGAACCGCTCTCCCAATATGATGCCGGCAATTGCCAAAATGAGTGAAGCGATTCCCCAGCGGTATGTCAGCACTTCAAAGGATGAGAATCCCGCTACCAACAATGATATGCTGAAGAAAGGCGCCAGTCCGAATGTGGACGAGGAGAGTGCCGCATATAGAAAACCTTTTATAGTAGTGTTTTGCATCTTTTTCTTGAAAATTAAACGATATACCGGAACCTATCTCTTTCATCGTTTGTTTGTTCCGCATAATGATTTGCAAAATTAGTGAATAAAAGCGTACATGCGAATGGTACGTGCATATTAAAAAATGAAATGAAACCTTATGAGAAAGAATTTAATGTTTGCGGGAGCGTTTGCGGTTACTCTTATGTTGGCTGCTTGCGGTAGCGGTGTTCAGCGGAAAACTTCCGAAAAATATTCTGCTGCGGAAGTGGAACAGGCGGATAAGGTGATGAAGTACTACAATGCCTCGCTCACCCTATTGAAGAATTTGGTGGTGGAGAAGGATGTGAATTCCGTATTGGGATATATGGAACAGAATGGGGATGCGCCGATACTGACGGCTGTTGTTCCACCGGCTTTCTCTCAGAAAGATTCTGCATCAGTCGTCAACCCCGGTACGTATTTTAATGAAGAGACCCGGCGTAATCTGAAACAGAATTTTATGCAGTTGTTTCAGGTTAGAAAGCAATTTTATGCTAATTTCAATCGGTATCTTTCCTCGCTGAAAGCAAAAGATAAGTCTGCTGCCGATAAACTGCTGCCTGTTAATTACCGGCTGAGCGTCGAGATGGCGGAGTATAAAGAGAATATTCTTGATATGCTGTCTCCTTTTACCGAAGAAGCGCAGAAGGTATTGCTGAATGATAACCCGATGAAGGAACAGATACTTGCCATGAACAGGATGTCTGCCACGATGCAGAGTATTCTGCAATTGTGTATGCGCAAACCCTCTCCCGATATGGCCCGGCTGGATATGAAAATGATGAAGTTGGTTATTCAGTTGGACATTGCCAAACGTTTGCCGACGGTGGAAGGACATCCTCGAGAGATGAAGATTTTCCGGGACTTTCTGGCTCATGCCGAGACATTCATGAAGGAAGTACAGCATATCAAGTCTCAGGGAAGTTATACGGCAGACGAGATGGAGACCTTAGGTACGTATGGACTGAGCCTGAACTAAGGCTGTCTCAGGCTCAGTCCATAGGCCTCCTTTCTTTATCTTACAAATCCGTTTTTATAGAAATCATAGGATTCATGAATTCTTTCCGGCGTATCGGCTTTTAACAACAAAAGAAGCTCGCGACAGAATTCCAGCTGCCCGGTGCCGTTGGCTGTGACGATATTTTGGTCGCTGACGGCCTGCTTCTCTTCATAACCGGTTTCGTTGGTATAGTTCTGTTCACCCCAAAGCTTCAACTGTTGTATGGTATTTCCCGTATGTTTTACGTTATTAAGGAAGCCGTGCTTTGCCATGAAAGAGGCGGCATTGCAGATGGCGCCAATGATTTTTCCACGTTGTAGAGCATCCTTCACCAAAGGAACCACTTGTGCCGCTTCGGGAGAATTCCATTGCATGCCGCCTATCAGTATCAATGCCGCATAATCTGTGGGCATCGTCTGGAAACTATAATCGGGTAGCGTACGGAAACCGCCGATAGAACGCACAGCATCCAATGTCGGGGCAACGACTTTTGGGGTATACATCACTTCGCTGCCCGGCATTACTCCCGTGTTCAGGCAGGCTGCTATGAAAGCGCCTTCCCAGTCGGCATATTCATTTAATATTATAAACAATACTTCTTGCTTCATTTTTGTTTTTGTTTAGTGCTTCACAAAAGTACGAATACTAAATCATAAACTTATAAATATTATAATGAAAGTTCGGTATCGAAATTTATTCTATAGGAATATAAATCTCTGTTAACAGTTCATCCGGTGCTGTTTCTGCAGGATTGTTCAGATATCGTTCGGCACTGGCTTCATTTCTGAAAGTACATTCCATTTCAGGGATATATTTTCCATAGATTGTATCGTACACGGCTTGCAGGTGCTCATAAGACCCCTTATATAGGAATATGGCGTAACGTCCTGCCGGAAGCTGTTTGAAGCCGATATCACCTTTAGGTGTTACGGTAGCTGGCATAACCATACATACATCGGTACGCAGTTTTTCTACCGGAGTTACTTTGGGGTCATCATGATAAATACAATAGGGCATCACTTCTCCCATTGGCAGTTTCTCCTCTTGGATAAACTGTTGAAGGCGTATCCATGTGCCGCAATAATCATTCAGTTTATAGTCTCCGAATAATCGGATATAAATCACGTTTCGGGCCGGGAGCTCTTTGATTTCTCGTTTCAGTTCGAGTTCCGGACGGATAATGGCTGGTTTCATAATTACAAAGTTTTTATTGTTACGATATTCTAAAGGTGAAATACCATAGAACTGTTTGAACACTTTAGATAACGACGAGGGTGACGAATAACCGATGCGATAAGCGATGTCGGCTATCGGCAGTTCGGAATGACGCAACAACCGTGCAGCTGCTTCGGTACGTGTCCGGACAATAAACGTACCTATGGGTTCGCCCAAAAAAGCTTTCATGATGCGGTGAAAGTAGAAAGGAGAGAAATGGGAAATCTTGGCCAGTGATTTCAGGTCGATTTCTTCTCCGAGGTGGAGATTGATATAATCTACCACTGCATTCACACATTTTTGATACTCTTCCCGGGTTGTCTTCTTGGTTTCCATATATTCTATCGGTTTGTTCACGATGCAAAAATAAGGGGAAAAGGGATAGAGGACTTGTCCGATGTTGCTATAAATATGGTTTATCACATATTTATTGAACGGAAGGTTGTTAATAATCATTGTTTAGTTTGTCTGTAAAGATAAAATATATGTACTTTTGCAATGGAATTATATTATATAAATAGCTTGTGAAAAAGTATATGAAAGGAGCTTTACTTATTTTAGGACGCGGTATAGGGCAGGTGATGTTTCAGAATAATGCACTGTCAGGGTTATTAATGTTGGTAGGTATTCTTCTGAATTCTTGGCAAATGGCCTTGTTGGCGATTGCAGGTAATGTTGTAAGTACATTGGCGGCTTATTTTTCCGGTTATAGTCGCGAAGATATACGGAACGGACTTTACGGGTTTAACGGAACTTTGGTGGGAATAGCAATCGGGGTGTTTATGCCGATTACTGTTGCTTCTCTATTACTGTTGGTTGCAGGCTCGTGCTTGTCTACCTGGATAGCCCGTCTTTTTGGTTTGCAGCGGCTGGTATCTGGGTTCACCGCTCCCTTTATTATTTCTGTATGGATATTGTTGGTTGCCTGCAATTGGATGATGCCGTCTTTGTTACTGCCTTCCGGAGATGCTGTGACGGCTCAGGCGCTTTCTTTTTTACAGGCTTTTTGTCTGAATATCGGTCAGGTAATGTTTCAGGGAAATACTGTGTTGGCAGGGGTGTTCTTTCTGCTGGGTATCTTGGTGAATTCCCGTATCAATGGTCTTTATACCATACTGGGGGCATTGCTTCCCATTCCCTTTGCCCTGCTGCTTGGAGTGGATTATGCCGCTCTGAATGCCGGATTGATGGGATATAACGGTGTGTTGTGCGCCATTGCTTTGGGGGATAAAACATGGAAAGGCGGTGTATGGGCTGTAATGGCCGTATTGCTGTCCGTTTTGCTTCAGATAGGCGGGATGGAATGGGGGATAACAACTCTCACTGCACCTTTTGTTGTCGCTGTATGGATTGTGGCGGGATTACAGCGATTGGATAGAAAGGCAAAGACAGAAACTACAAACGGCTGAATCTTATAAGGCATGACCGAGAAAACACGATTGCAACTTTTGGCATGGGCAAGAGAATATCATTGCGCCGCCTTTATACAAGGTGATCCTGTTCAGTTTCCACATCGGTATACGCAGAAACAGGATATTGAGATTAGCGGTTTGCTCACAGCTATAATGAGTTTTGGAAACCGCAAACAGATATTGAAAAAAGCGGATGAACTGCATCAATTAATGGGAGCTTCACCTTATCGGTATGTCTTGTCCTGTCAATGGAAAGAAGATTTCCGACCGACAGATAAGAGCAGTTTTTACCGTATGCTTTCTCATGCGGATTTTTATACTTACTTCGCCCGGTTGCATGCTGCCTATTCTCAGTTTGATAGTTTGGAAAACGCCTTGTTGGGCTATTCGGGTACACCGATGGAGAAGCTGTGCGCATTTCTGGAAGTTTCAGCCAAGAGCCCTCAAAAGAAGCTGAATATGTTTCTGCGCTGGATGATACGAAAAGAATCGGAAGTGGACTTCGGCATTTGGGACAGCTTTGACCGTCGTGACTTGCTGATTCCCTTAGATACCCATGTTTGTAGGGTAGCTTATCTTTTAGGGCTTACTGATGCGGAAACATTCTCTCTTAAAAATGCGCGGAACATAACTGCGGCTTTGGCGGAGGTCTTTCCGGATGACCCTTGTTTGGGAGATTTCGCATTGTTCGGCAGCGGGGTGAACGGAGTGTTGTAAAATTGGGCTTTTTCTTACCAATCTCTCAAAGTAGGGCTTGTTGAATTCTTCTTGTAAACGCTGCCGCCAGCTCTCTTCTATCTTGACTTTCATAGGATACTGCATCTAAGTACGATGCAACAAATGTACAAATAATCTCTGTGAGTGCGTATGTGTTTTACAGATAAAAAGAAAGCCCCGTATTCGTTAGAATGTCTCATAGTACAGGGCTTTCACGTATTGCTTATGCTTTTAGGGCTGCCACTACCTTTTCTATCATGCTCCGGATATTGTTTTCATCCTGAGCGGTATAGAAGTTCCCGTCTGCTTCGGAAGGATTGTCGGTTGCTTCTCCGTTTTGGATGGCGGGTTTCGCCAATGGATGAACGGCTACTTTCTTGCCTTTGGTGATACCCGTAAAATCGAACATCATGGCGGCTGCACAGTGTCCGATCATGATTTTACCTTTTCCACCGAATGTTTTGATGATTTCCAGCATGGTAACGTTATACGGTTTGTCGGCATTCTGTTGAAATACGGGGACGGCGTCACCGCAAGCGAATACAAGCGCATCGTACTCATCTTCATGTCCTTTCAGGTTAGCTACCACATCGTCTGCTGTCAGAGCGATACCGGAGTTGGTCTTGATTTCCTTGCTGTCTGCCACCGCAAACACCTTATAAGCAATGCCATTCTCAAAAAACGCTTCCAAGTACTGGAACAAACCGCACCCGTTTACCGGATTTACTGCCAAAACCGCAACTTTCTTTGTCATAATCTTAATTATTAAGTGAAACAATAGTTATTTTCAGTAAGTTTATTACTTTTGTGCTGCAAAGTTAGGTTCCCTATTGGTTGTAAACAAGAAGGCACTTGAATGTTAGATAGTTACAGCGATGTAACCATTGTTGACGTTCAGACAATTAGTAAAAGTTAAAAAATGGAAAACTTTCATCATATAGGTAGTTGCCCGATACGGGATGTTTTGAGCAAGTTGGGAGATAAGTGGACAATGCTTATCATGGTTACATTAAAGATGAATGGTACGATGCGTTTCTGTGATATTCAGAAAACAATCGGCGATATTTCACAACGTATGCTTACGGTTACGCTGCGTTCGTTGGAAACGGATGGGCTGATAGTCAGGAAAGTGTATGCGGAAGTTCCTCCACGTGTGGAATATTCCCTTACGGAAACGGGATATAGCTTGATGCCGCATATTGAATCACTGGTAGGTTGGGCATTGGAGCACATGGCGGATATTATGGAACGGCAGGGAGTACGGGAAGAAGTAAGGTCATAAGCACGCTATACATTGTTGTAATATAAGAATTCAGATTCATTATGAACCGGAATTCTTTTTTATGAGATTTACATTCATTACACAGAATCGTAACGGACTTCTTATTTATTCTATATAAATTTGCGGCGCATTTAAAATAGATACGAGTATGATTAGACTGAATGTTTTTATTCAAGTAAGTGCGGATAACCGTGCTGCTGTAATGGAAATGGCAAAAGAACTGGTAGCTTGTTCCTTGAAAGATAATGGCTGCATTGCCTATGATATTTTTGAAAGTGCAACCCGTGAAGATGTTCTTATGATTTGCGAAACATGGAAAGACGAGGAATCTTTGGCTGCGCACGAAAAGGTTACACATTTTGCAACCTTAGTTCCTAAAATACAGGATATTGCCTCTATGAAACTGGAGAAATTCAGTTTCTGATGATATCGTTGCAAACATATTGTTTGGAAAAGTCAACCATTGTGTTGACTTTTTTGTTTTTACAGTTTTTACAGTTTATACGATAAGTGGTATGAAACAAATAATCTTTATTTTTGTAATGCTAATAAGTTGCCTGTCCTGTGCCGGTAAACCGGCAAATCAGGCGGAAAGGAGAAGTGATATGAAGCCAATGAAAGAGATTTATCTGGCAGGGGGATGTTTTTGGGGAACCGAACATTTTCTGAAACAAATAGAAGGGGTAGAAGCTACCCGAGTGGGATATGCAAACGGAAATATAGCCAACCCTACCTATCAGCAGGTGTGCACCGGTACTACAAACTTTGCCGAAACAGTAAAGGTACAGTATGACCCCGACAAGGCAGACCTGCCTTTTCTTATCGACCTTTACTTCAAAACAATTGACCCTACCAGTCTGAACCGTCAGGGCAATGACCGTGGAACTCAATATCGTACAGGCATCTATTATACAGATGTCGCGGACCTGCCTGTTATCCGTGAAACCGTTAACCGTCTGGCAGCCAACTACACCCGTCCGTTGGAGGTAGAGATTAAACCGTTGAAGAATTTTTATCCGGCAGAAGAGTATCATCAAGATTATCTGGATAAAA
>ERZ825384.3109-NODE-3109-length-15478-cov-3.840368_pt1 | contig 15478 bp, 12 predicted proteins | sample MGYA00519931_ERZ825384 | MGnify/ENA primary metagenome ERZ825384 (study PRJEB31778, sample SAMEA3449200) | human gut metagenome | biome: human gut; feature: human-associated habitat; material: faeces | place: United Kingdom | collected 2010/2012 ...
GATATCGATGGGCAATTCCTCCATGGGCGACATGGTAAAGCTGGCCGCGCAGCACACCAGCGCGTCGACGCGCCCCTGTTCGCGCAGCACGGTATCCACCGCCGCATGCACGCTGTCCGCAGCGCTTACGTCCAGCGCCAGCGCGCGGCAGCCCGTGGGCGGCTCCGCCCCATTGGCAAAGGAGCGCGCCGCGGCGTATACGATATGGCCGTCCGCAGCCAGGCATTGCGCCGCCACGCTGCCCAAACCCGAGGAGGCTCCGACAACCAACACAATCTTTTGTGGCATATAATCCGCCCCTTTCAGGCAAATGCATCCTTTTCAGGCAATCCGTGTCATTGTAGCATGGTCAAAAAATATTTGTCAACGCGCCGGGCGGCCCGGTCATTTTTCTGACATCATTTGGTAAGCCAATCTTTCCCCCGCATGCGCGGCGGCAGATGCGCGCAAACTGCCCGCAGGAAAGGATGGAGATATCATCATGAAAAAAGGCAGGATCAGTGCCGCGCGCAAGGCCCTGGCCATCGCCGTGGCGATTGGCTCGGCGCTTCTTTGCGCCTGGCCCATGAACAGCGCGGCCAGCGCCTCCTCCTCGCAGGATCAGCGGCTTGGAGGCCGGGCGCGCCCCGTCATTACGCTGCAATGGCCGCAGTTTTTCGGCGCAGGCAATGAAAAAAGCCGCGACTCCGCCCCCCGCGTGCTCATTCCCGGCGGGCAGGCTATCGGCGTAGCCATCCGCACGCAGGGCGTATTGGTGGTGGGCGCGGGCGATAACGGCCGCGATTCCCTGCGCGAGGGCGATATGATCCTATCCGTCAACGGCGTGCCGCTGCTGGAAAGCGCCATGCTGACCGAGGCCGTCAACGCCGCCCAGGGGCAGCCGCTGTCGCTGCGCATATCGCGCGGCGGGCAGGAAAACGACCTGCTGCTCACTCCACGCTATGATGAAAGCAGCCGCGCCTGGCGGCTGGGCGTATGGGTACGCGACAGCACGGCAGGCGTGGGCACGCTGACCTATTATGATCCCGCCACGGGCGCTTACGGCGCGCTGGGCCACGCGATCACCGATTCCGATACCGGCAGCCTGCTGCCTGTGCGGGAGGGCGCGCTGATGCAGGCCGAAATCGTGGATGTCCGCCGCGGCCAGCGCGGCGCTCCGGGCGAGCTGCGCGGCTCCTTCCTGCGCGAGCAGGTCACGCTGGGCACGGTGCAGGTCAACACGGCGCTGGGCATCTATGGGCGGCTGGAGGCGCCCGCCGCAAGCGCGCTGTATCCCGAGGGCCTGCCCACGGCCTCCCGCGGACAGGTGCATACGGGCGCAGCCACGATTCTATCCACCATCGCCGGGCAGGAAGCCTGCGAATACGCCATCGAGATCACCCAGGTATCCCGTCAGAGTGCCGCCGCGCCCAAATCCATGGTGCTGCGCGTAACCGACGAGCGGCTGCTGTCATCCACCGGCGGCATCGTGCAGGGCATGAGCGGCAGCCCCATCCTGCAGGATGGGCGCATCGTCGGGGCAGTCACGCACGTGTTCGTCAGCGATCCCACGCAGGGCTACGGCGTATTCATCGACTGGATGCTGCAGCAGAGCGACGCGCTCTCCGCCCAGCAGTCCGAGGCCGCCTAAGCATGGATTTTACAATTTTCCGCAAAAGCGCGCGTTGACAGCCGGCGCGGATATGGTATAATGAAAAACATACCAAGGTTTATTTTTACGGAGAGGAGGAGAACGCCATGCAGCAGCCCCCGCGCCAGCGCCGCTCCCAGCGCCATGCAGCGCAGCAGGACGGCGTGCGCCGCCCGCAATATCCCGACGATACACCCCGCGTGCAGTATCCCGACGATACCGCCCGCCCATCCTATCCCCAGGATAGCGCCCCGGCGCAGTATGCCGCGCCGCGCGCACAGTACCCCGAATATCCGGAGTACCCGGCCTCCTCCACCCCCGTTCAGCCCGCCCAGCAGCAGTCCTATGCTGCCAGCGCATCCTATACCCCCCCGCAGCAGAGCCGCTATCAGCCCTATGCCAGCAGCGCGCAGCCGCCTTATCAGCAACCCACCGCGCCGGTATATCCGCAGTATACACCGCGCTTTGTGCAAAACAACACGCCCCCGCAGCCGCCTTACTATCCCCCGCGCGATCAGGGCGGCGATTACGGTGAAACCCCGCCGCCGCGCCGCCGCTCGCACGATGGGCTGTGGCTGCTGGTGGTAATCGGCTGCATCGCGCTGCTGATCATCGGCGGGTTCTCGGTTTCGTCGCTGTACTCCAGCCACTATCCCGCCTTCCGTGAAAAGGTGGCAGCCCTCAGCCAGGATACCTTTTATCACGGCGTGCATGTGGACGGCGTGCACCTGGGCGGCATGACGCGCGATCAGGCGCGCCAGGCGCTGACGCAGAACGCCGCCTATAGCGATCAGCAGTTTTCCCTGCCCGTAACCATTGACGGCAAGACCTGGACGATCACGCAGCGCGAGCTGCCCCTGACTCGCAACATAGACGCCGTGCTGGACGAGGCCTACGCCATCGGCCGCCAGGGCATGCTCGATACGCTAAGCGGCAGCGGCACTCCCTTTGAGGCGCGGTATCAGCAGGTTTCCTCCGCCGGGCAGGAGGGCGCGTACCTGTACACCCAAATCACCTATGATAAATCCACCGTGCGCGCGCTGGCTGAAACGCTGGCCGAGCGCGTGAACGTCAAAGCGCAGGACGCAAGCATTTATCAGTTTGATTTTTCCAGCCGTAGCTTTCAGTTTATGCCCGAGCAGGTGGGGCAGGAAATCGACAGCGAGGAGATTTACAACGCCATTATCTCCCGCATGGACGCGCGCAATTACAGCACCGTCACCCTGACCACCAAAAAGACCCAGCCCAATGTCACCGTGGCGCAGCTGAACCAGAGCTTCGGCCTGATTTCCAGCTACACCACCTCCACCGGCAACCTCAAGGGCTACAACCGCACCAAGAACATCGAGTTGGCCTGCGCCGCCGTGACCGGCACGGTGGAAAGCGGCAAAACCTTCTCCTTTAACAGCACCACGGGCCGCCGCACGGTGGATAAGGGCTATCTGCCCGCCGGCGCGATTGCCCAGGGCGCAAGCGTGGAGGAAGTAGGCGGCGGTGTGTGTCAGGTATCCAGTACGCTGTTTAACGCCGCAGCCATGGCCAACATGGAAATCGTCTATTCCAGCCCGCATGCCTGGCCCAGCACCTACGTGGCTCCCGGCCGCGACGCGACGGTGGACTGGCAAAGCTATCAGTCGCTGGAGCAGAGCCTCGACCTTAAATTCAAGAACACCAGCGACTATCCTATTTTCATTGTGGCCTATGTAACGGGCAGCAACTACAACAAGGATTGCAAGTGCACGGTGGAAATCTACGGCGTGGCTTTCAAGGACGGCATCAGCATCGATTTGCAGACCGAGCTGGTATCAACCACCCCTGCGCCGACCGAAATTGAGCTTCGCCTGAACACCAGCCTGGCCTATGGCGAAACCAAAACCGTCCGCAAGGCGCGCGACGGCTACGTATACAAGACCTACCGCGTTTATTACCAGAACGGCGTGGAGGTACGGCGCGATTTGCTGCGCACCTCCACCTATCGCACGTATTCCCAGATCGACGAGTACAACTACTGATCCTACACAAGCAGCGTCGAAAGGAGCGAGGCACATGCGCAAGGGCGAAGTGCGCCGGCAATCCATCATCGAAGCCTCCGAAAGGCTGTTCAGCGCCAAGGGCTATCTGGAAACCACGGTGGACGATATTCTGGCCGAGCTGCAATGCAGCAAAGGCAGCTTTTATCACTACTTTGATTCCAAGCTGTCCGTGCTGACCGCCATCTGCGAGGAAAAGGTGCGGCTGTGGTTTGACGCATACAAGAAAACGCGCGTCACCAGCACGCGCGAGCGGCTGAACGTGCTGCTGCGCTGCACGCAGCCCTTCCGGCCGGAGGAGGAGGATTTTCTGTTCATGCTGCTTCGCCTGCGCTCCCGCGGCGAATGCGCGGTGATGGAGGGCGCGCTGCGCGGCGCTCAGCGTGAGCTGGTAAAGCCCGAAATCGAAAACCTGCTGATGATCCTGGGCGAAACCGGGCAGGCGCATATTGCCCGGCCTGGGCTGGAAGACCTGGTATTTGAAATTCACATCGCCATGTACGATGAAATCTGCGAAACGCTGTCCCGCTGCGTACGGGAGGGCATAGGCGCGGCTCAGGCTTTCCGCGAAGCGGTGGAGGCCGCGCGCTTCCTGTGGGAGCGCGTGCTGGACATGGACTACGGCAGCATGGAAATTGTCAAGCTGGACGAAATGCTGCCCGTGGCCGAACGGCTGGTGCAGCGTCTTCGGACACTATAAGTATAAGAACGATATAATAAACGCAACGCCCGGAGAAAATTCCTCCGGGCGTTGCGTTATGATAGGTTACAAGGCAGGGTTAGTCCTCTTTTTCCGCCAGGCGCGCAGCCAGCTGATAGCTTTGACGAATGAAAGCGCTCAGCTCCTCGTTTTCCAGCGGACGGGTGGACATGCGGGCAATATCGAAATACTGCTTGGCTAGCAGCTTTTGCAGCTCGGGATCCTTCACCGCAGCCAGCGCACGGATGGCCTCGCACTTGCTGTTAAGCACCACCTCAGCGCGCTCAGGCAGCTTGAAGTTATCGCCGTACATGGCTGCCATCTCGCGGTAACGGCGCATCTGCTCATCCTCCAGCAGCATCAGCGGCAGATCGCCGTCAGCCAGGGGCTGCAGCTTGACCTTCAGCTGCTCGTCGCCCAGCGCGTCGCGGAACAGCTTCTCCAGCGGCTCCAGCGCCAGCTCGCTGTTTTCGGCATCCTTATCCACCAGGCCATCCACATCAGCGTCCACGCGGGCGAAGGTCAGACCGTCCGCGTCCTCCTGCTGCTCCATGTGCTGCATGAAGCTGATATCGATGACGGAATCCATCACCACCACGTCGATATTGCGCGCGGTGTACAGCGCCACCGACGCAGCCTGGCGCGCGGCGTCCGTGGTGTAATAAACCTTCTTTTCGGTCTTGCCTTCGTTACGGGCGCGGTATTCCGCCAGCGTCAGATATTCGCCCGCGGTGGTCTTGAACAGGATGCTGCCCTTGACGGCTTCGTGGAACTTGGCGTCGCGGATGCAGCCGTACTTGACGAAGGGATGGATATCGTCCCAGTAGGTCTGGTACTTTTCGCGCTCGGTGTTCATCAGGCTGTTGAGCTTGTCCGCCACCTTCTTGGTGATGTGGGCGGAGAGCTTTTTGACATACCCGTCGTTTTGCAGGAAGCTGCGGCTGACGTTCAGCGGCAGATCGGGGCAATCCAGCACGCCGCGCAGCAGCAGCAGGAACTCCGGGATGATCTCCTTGATGTTATCGGCCACAAACACCTGCCGGTTGAACAGCTTGATCTGCCCCTCCTGACCGCCGAAATCCTTGCGGATACGGGGGAAGTACAGGATGCCCTTGAGGTTGAAGGGATAGTCCACGTTCAGGTGAATCCAGAACAGCGGCTCCTCAAAGGTGTGGAACAGCTTGCGGTAGGTATCCTTATATTCTTCCTCGGTGCAGTCGCGGGGATTTTTCAGCCACAGCGGATGGGTATCGTTGATGGGGTCGGCTGCCTTGGGCGCAGGCGCTTCCTCACCCTTTTCGGCAGCCTCCTTGGCAGCCTTTTCGGCTTCCTCGGCCTTGAGCTTTTCATCCTGCACATCCACCAGATAGATGGGCACGGCCATGTAGCCGCAGTAGCGCTCCAGCACCTCGCGCACGCGCAGGCTATCCAGGAATTCCTTTTCTTCATCCGTGATATGCAGCGTCACGGTGGTGCCGCGCTCGGCGCGGTCGCTGTCGCTCATCTCATAGGCCATGCCGTCCTCGCTTTCCCAGCGCACCGCCTTGGCCCCTTCCTGATAGGACAGCGTATCGATCGTTACCTTATCAGCGGGCATAAAGGCCGAATAGAAGCCCAGGCCGAAGTGGCCGATGATGCCGCCATCCTTATCGCCCTGATACTTTTTCAAAAACTCCTCGGCGCTGGAGAAGGCCACCTGGTTGATGTAGCGGTCTACCTCCTCAGCCGTCATGCCGATGCCGTTATCGGTGAAACGCAGCTCCTTGGCCTCGGTATCCACGGTCACGGTGACGCGCAGGTCTTCATCATCGCCCGCGATCATGCGATACTTGGTCACCGCGTCGCAGCCGTTGGCCGTCAGCTCACGGATAAAGATATCCTTATCGGAATACAGCCAGCGCTTAATCACCGGCATGATATTTTCAGCATGGATGGAAATATTGCCTTTTTTCATATCGGACATTGCAAAAACCTCCCAGCGGTTTGTGATATCAGTCTTACGACTAACCCATATTATACCACAAAAAGCAGCAAATGAATACCTTACACTTTTTTCATTTTGTCACACGCGCGCTTGCCCGGCATAGGGTGGAAGTGCGGGGAGCTTTCCCCCGCGGCAGACGGCGGCGGCAGCGCCTGTCGCCGCCAGCGGGATGTGAATGAAGATGAGACGCGGCGATATTTACCGCGCCGATCTGGATCCCGTGCTGGGCTCGGAGCAGGGCGGCGTTCGCCCGGTGCTGATTGTGCAAAATGATTTGGGCAACCTGACCAGCCCCACGGTGATTATCGCGCCCCTGACCTCCCGCAGCAAAAAGAAAACGCTGCGCACGCACGTGACGGTCGATCCGCCCGAGGGCGGGCTGAGCCGTCCCTCGCAGGTATTGTGCGAGCAGGTACGCACGCTGGAAAAAAGCAGGCTAAGCCTGTATCTGGGCCGCCTGTCGGCCGATACGCTGCGGCGGGTGGATGAGGCGCTGGAGCAGGCGCTGGGAACAAGACGCTAAAAATAGAGGGCTGACGTGATTTTTTCGCGTCAGCCCCTTCTTAATTGTTTTTAAAAAACAAAAGAGCCGCAGCTCGTTCCTTAAAAATCCGCAGCGGCGGCGTGTACGGCGCGAGGAGAAAATTTCCGAAGGAGGTTTCCTCCGAAAGGAAATTTTCATTCCTTTCAGATTTTCTCTCCGTAAGCCGCAGGATTACAAGAAAATCTGCAATCCAAAAAAATGATTCATCATTTTTTATGGTAGGCGCTCGGCTTGCCGACGCCTATAAATAGAGGGCTGACGTGATTTTTTCGCGTCAGCCCTGATTTACTCTTAAACAATTTGTCTTTTGAGGATGTTCCGTCTGCGCCGCGCAGCCGTGCGCCAACGCAACAGTTGGAGCTTGTCCACCAAGTGAGTCAAGGTAATCGCCTGATCCAAGCAGCCATGGGTCATATCCTTGTGAATTCTCGCACGCACCGCATGGATATTGACCGAAATAACCTTCATTGGTGTATCCTCCTGTTCTATAAATTACGGAGCGTTCCCGCTTCGTGCAAATAGCATAATGCAATTTCATATAAACCGCAATGGCTGCTTTTAGCACAAAAGCGCGAAGGCTGTCGAACCCCGTAAATTCATCAGTTTTATCCCAATATTATCGGAAATTGTGCGGCACTATAACAATACGCGGTTACACATTAAAAAATACTATAATTATTTGCTATGGTCATCGCATGGTTTTGCTATGTTGGCTCGTTATATCATGGGGAGAGCAGGCTTTCCAAGTCCAAATATTCCTCCCCTTTTCGCACTTGAAGCGTAATTTCCGCATCCCGAGCGGCCATGCCCACGCGCTGCCCGCAATGCAGCGTATCCCCTATCTTGACCATCACGCTGGATAATCCCGCGCAGGTAATCGTCTCGCCGCCCGCGCAGCGATAGGTAAGGCTATCTCCTGAAATCGTCAGCACTTCGCCCGCGCATACAGCCGTTACGCTCTGCCCATAAGCGACGGGATAGCGCGTATAAGGCTGCATGCGCCACAGCCCATGCTCATCACGGTACGCGCCACGAAAGCCCTCGCTTGGAGCGCTGGGCACAGGGCGCGCCCAGACCGTCTCCGCCTGCGCATCCTGCAGGGATTGATCCTGCGCGGCGCGCGCCTCCTGCGCCGCGATGCGCTTGAGATCATCCTGCCGGGTATACACCGCCGCAAATACGATGGTCAGCGCGCAGGCCACGGCGGCAATGGCCGTACCCCATTTATCCAGAAAACGCCGCATATTGCCCCTCCTGCATATAGTATGGCGCAGCTTCTCTTTGTATATTCGCAGGGAATGTGTTATAATAAGAATGGAGGTGTATGCAATGCGCGATACTTTTCTGATTGTGGATGGCAACAGCCTGATGCACCGGGCCTTCCATGCCCTGCCGCTGATGGACTACAACGGCGTGTATACCAACGCCGTGCACGGCTTTCTGAGCATGCTGCTGCGCTGCATCCGCGAACGCGCGCCCCGCTACTGCGCGGTAGCGTTTGACGAGCATGTGCCTACCTTCCGCCATACCGAATACGCGGAGTACAAGGCTGGCCGTGCGCCCACGCCGGATGAGCTGCGCCCGCAATTTGACATTATCAAGGAAATTCTCTCCGCCATGGGGCTGGGCGTGCTGAGCCTGACGGGCTATGAGGCCGACGACATCCTGGGCACCCTGTCCAGCCAGTGCGCCCAGCGGGATATCGCCGCCCTGCTGCTGACGGGCGACCGCGACGCGCTGCAGCTGGTCAGCGACGATACCACCCTGCTGCTGACCCGCAAGGGCATCTCCGAAATAGAGGAATGCACGCCCGCCCGCGTGCAGGAGCTGTTCGGCGTGCGGCCTGATCAGATTACCGATCTCAAGGGCCTGATGGGCGACAGCTCGGACAACATTCCAGGCATTCCAGGCGTGGGTGAAAAGACCGCCGTGAAGCTGCTGACCAGCTACGACACGCTGGAAAACGTGCTGGCTCACGCCGATGAAATCAAGGGCAAGCTGGGCGAAAAGGTGCGCGACAACGCCGAAAAGGGGCGGTTTTCCAAGCATCTGGCCACCATTCGGCGCGATATTCCCTTGCAGGTACATTATGATGCGTGCGAAACCCAGCATCTGGCCGACGGCCTGCCCGTGCTGTATAAGTACGGTCTGAATGCCATCGCTCAGCGCATTGAAAAGGAACAAAGCGGCGCGCCCGCGCAGCCCGCTATCGAAACGACCGTTTTCAGCGATTGGGAATCCCTGGACGCTCAAGCAGCCGCCGAGATGGCGCAGGCAGGCGAGGTAGCCGTATACCTGAGCGAGGAAGAGCTTTCCATTTGCCAGGGCACGCGGCGCGCCCGCGCGCAGATCACCGGGCAAACAGCGCTGTTTGATATGCCGGGTCTAAGCGGCGATCCATTGGCTGAGTGCGCAGCAGTGTGGCGCGGCGCGGTAATCACCCACGATGGCAAGCGCCTGCTGCATACGCTGGCCAACGCGGGACAGCCCCTGCCGCAAATTGCCTACGATACCATGCTGGCTGCCTATGCGATCAATCCGCAGGAGAAAAGCTACGCCTTGTCCGCCTTCGGCGACGCGGACGCCTCCGGGGTGCTGTCGCTGCGCCTGCGCCAGCAAGCGCAGATGAAAGAGCTGGGGGTAGAAAACCTCTATGAGCAAATTGAACTGCCGCTGATGCGCGTGCTCTTTGATATGGAGCGCGAGGGCTTTGCGGTGGATGGCAGCGTGCTGCGCGCCCTGGGCGAGCAGCTGACCGTGCGCGAGGAACAGCTGAAAAGCGATATTTACCGCCTGGCGAACGTGGGCGATTTTAACGTCAACAGCCCCAAGCAGCTGGGCGAGGTGCTCTTTGGCGAGGATAAGCTGGCGCTGAAGGCTGGCCGCAAAACCAGCAAGGGCTATTCCACCGACGCCGACACGCTGGAGGCGCTGCGCGATGCGCATCCCGTCATCCCCTGCATCCTGGAATACCGGCAGGTCAGCAAGCTGCGCAGCACATATATCGACGCGCTGCTGCGCAAGCTCGGCCCCGACGGGCGCATCCACACCTTCTTTGATCAGACAGGCACGGCCACAGGGCGCATTTCCTCCGCCGAGCCCAACCTGCAAAACATCCCCGTTCGCACGGAGCTGGGGCGTGAAATCCGCCGCGCCTTTGTGGCCTCCCCCGGCTGCGTGCTGGTGGATGCGGACTACTCGCAGATTGAGCTGCGCATTCTGGCGCACTTCTCAGGCGACGCAGCCATGATCGACGCTTTCCGGCGCGGGCAGGATATCCACGCGCGCACGGCAGCCGAGGTGGCGGGCGTGCCGCTGGAGGATGTCACCCCCACCATGCGCGCCCATGCCAAGGCCGTCAATTTCGGCCTGGTCTACGGCATCAGCGATTTCGGCCTGGCGCGCAACACGGGCATGTCCCGCAAGGAGGCCGCGGCCTTCATCGAAAAATACTTTGCCACCTATCCCGGCGTGCGCGGCTTTATGGATCGCGCCGTCAAGGAAGGCTATGAAACCGGCATGGCGCGCACGATCTTCGGCCGCGTGCGCCGGCTGGACGAATTAAAATCGGGCAACGTTAACATCCGCAAGTTCGGCGAGCGCGCCGCCATGAACACCCCCGTGCAGGGCACGGCGGCCGATATCATCAAGCTGGCCATGGTGCGCGTGCACGATGCGCTGCGCCAGGGCGGCTTCAGGGCGCGGCTGATATTGCAGGTGCACGACGAATTGCTCATCGAAGCCCCGCAGGATGAGGCCGGGCGCGTGGCGCAGCTGCTGCGCGACTGCATGGAGCATGTAGCCGAGCTGTCCGTGCCGCTGGTGGCCGAGGTAAAGACCGGGAGCAGCTGGTATGAAACCAAATAAACCATATGTGCTGGGGCTGACAGGCGGCATCGCCTGCGGCAAATCCTATGTGGCGCAGCTGCTGCGCCAGCGCGGCATTCCCGTACTGGATGCGGATGCGATTTCCCGCAGCCTGACCGCCCCCGGCGGCGAGGCGCTGCCCGCCGTCCGCGCCGCCTTCGGCGATCAGGTATTTGACGGCGATACGCTCAACCGCCGCGCCCTTGGCGAGATGGTCTTTGCCGATCCCGCCGCGCGCAAGCGGCTGGAGGGCATCCTGCACCCGCTGATCATCAGCCGCATGCAGCGCGAAACAGAAGCCTCCGGCGCGCCGCTGGTCGCCTGGGATGTGCCGCTGCTTTATGAAACCGGCATGGACGCGCAGTGCGACGAGGTATGGTGCGTCAGCATCCCGGCAGGCATGCAGGCGCGCCGCATCATGCATCGGGATCAGCTTTCCCGCCCACAGGCACTGCGCCGCATGGCAAGCCAGCTGCCGCTGGCCGAGAAGCGCCGCCGCGCCGACCATGTGATCGATACGTCGGGCAATTTCCGCAGCACCAACCGCCGCGTGCGGGGACTGCTGCGCAATACGCAAAGGAGAAATTATTTTGAGTAACGTACAACCCGCCGCGCCGGCAACGCGCAACCGCCGCAGCGACCGTCACGCGCCCGCCAAGCAGGTAACGCCGCTGCCGCCCGCGCCAAGCAAAAAGCCCGCCGCCAAGCCCCGCGCAGGCAAATTTCCCGTGCGCACCTGCATCGTGCTGGGCATGGTGCTGATTATCTGCATCCTGGCGCTGGGCATTGCGCGCGGCAATCTCAACCGTCTGCACAAGGAACGCGAAAACGCCGCCGCCGAATATCAGCGCCAGGTGGAGCGCCACACCGTGGCCTATCGAAATGAGATTGAAAAATACGCCGCCGAAAACGGCATCCATCCGGCCTATGTGGCGGCCATTATCCTGCGCGAAAGCAGCTATGATCCCAAGGCTACCAGCTCGGTAGGCGCGCGCGGGCTGATGCAGGTGATGGAAAGCACCTTTGAGTTTGTGCGCAAAAAGCTGGGCGAGGATAACACAACCTTCGCCGATATGTACGATCCCACCACCAACATCCGCTACGGCTGCTGGTATCTGGGATATCTGAGCCGCATGTTTAATGGCGACCCCATCAAAATTGCCTGCGCTTATCATGCCGGGCCTAACAATGTGAAGCTGTGGATCATGAACTACACAGCCGACGGCCAGACGTTGACGCTGGACGAAATTCCCAAGGACGACTCCCGCTACTACGCCGGAAAGGTGGTAAACGCCTATGACATCTATTATCAACACTATTACCCGGATGCGTCCTAAGCTGGCACTGCTCTGCGCGCTGCTGCTGGCCTGCTGCTGTCTGGCCGCGCCTGCGCAGGCGGAATATGTAACCAACGACGCGCTGCACCTGGGCATCATCTCCGTAGCCACCAACCGCGTCAATCCCCTCACCCCGGTGGAACGGGAATTCATGTCGGTGACGAATCTGATGTATGAAGGGCTCATGTCCATCGACGATGAGTACAAGCCGCAATACTGCCTGGCGGAGCGCTATTCCTATACCAACAGCGGCAAAACCTGGTTTTTCTATCTGCGCGACGGCGTTACCTTCCATGACGGCACGCCGCTGACGGCGCACGATGTGGTAGCCACCGTGCAGGAAATCCTGCGCCTGGCCAAGGATGACAGCAGCACCAACAAAGGCCGCTATTCCACCCTGCAATACTTTATCAAGAGCATCGAAGCCAGCGACAACAAAACCGTGGTTATCACCACCAACCGCAACAATTATGGTTTTCTGTATGCAATGACCTTTCCCATCCTGAAGGCGGACGAGGTACAGGCGGACAATCCCGTAGGCACAGGGCCATACTATCTGGATATGTACGATTTTTCGTCTTACCTGCTGCTTAGCTGCTACACTGGCTGGTGGCAGAACCTGCCTGATTACCGCCAGGTGCTTGTATCGCTGTACAGCACCAATCGCGAGCTGATTTCAGGCTATGAGTACAGCAATGTGGACGCAATCCTGACCCGCGCTATCACCGCCGCCCAGTACCGCACAGGCGTTACTTCCTATAATATTGATTACCGCACCACGCAGCTGGAAACGCTGATGATGAACAACGGCTCCTATGAGCTTAAGGATGTGCGCGTGCGCCAGGCCATCCGCTATATGCTGGATCTGGACGATATTGTAAATAACGTATACTACGGCATGGTCACGCGCACCGATACGCCGCTGATCCCCGGCACCTGGACGTATTGGAGCGAGAACGACGCGCAGCAGTTTAACAAGCAGCGCGCCATGGAGCTGCTGGACGAGGCGGGCTGGACTGATTATGATGAAAACGGCGTGCGCACCACCGTGCGCGCCGATACGGGCAAACTCGCCCGCATGCACCTGCGCTTTTATGTATATGAGGAGCAGGAAAACTCCGTGCGCGTGGAGGTGGCCAACCACATTGCCGATGCGCTGATGCAGGTGGGCATCGAATGCAAGGTGGAAACCCTCACCTATAAGGAAGCCAGGGATAAGCTCAAGGCCGGCAGCTATGATCTGTGCCTGGCCGCCTTCAACATTGATTTTACCCCTGATCCCGGTTACCTGCTGATTTCGGGCAACAACTGCAACTACATGCGCTATAAATCCACTGAAATGGATAACCTGTTCAAAACGCTGCGCGCCGCCCAGGAGGAAAGCGCCTACCGCGCCGCGCTGCAAAGCATCCAAACCCTGTTCTGGAACGACTGCCCCTTTGTGTGCCTGTATTACCGCAACGGCTCGGTGCTGACGCGCAAGATGTTTACCGACGCGCGTGATGTGCGCGAGCCCGAGGTGCTGCGCGGGATTGAGACGTTTAAGAAGTAAAAATGCAAATCTGCAGGTACTTAAAATCATAGCCAAGCGCTTAATCCCCCTCATCCGTCTCGCCGCGGCTCGCCACCTTCCCCCAGCCGGGGGAAGGCTTTTTAGTCATGCAGGCATCAAGCGACGAAAGCATACTGTTGTTTAACGGAGCCATCAAAAAAGGCTTCTCCTTGGGGAGAAGCTGGCGAATGCAATGAGCCTGAGGAGGGGGACAGTTGGCGGAAACACAAGCACCATCTTATGTTATTCTTCCGTTTCGGTATCCTCGGGAATTACTGGATGCAGCGCGGCGTATACCGCAGCAGCGGCAGTTTTGTTCATGCCCTTGACGGTGCAAAGCTCGTCCTGATCGGCTTCCTTCATCTTTTTAATGGAGCCGAAATGCGCCAGCAGCGCGCGACGGCGCGCAGGGCCGACGCCCGGAATATCCTCCAGCGAGGAATGCACGCTGGCCTTGCCGCGCAGCGAACGGTGATAGGTGATGGCGAAGCGGTGCGCCTCGTCGCGGATGCGCTGAATCAGGTGCAGCGCGGGGGTATGATGATCCAGCACCACCGGCTCCTCCTGGTTGGGCAGGTAGATTTCCTCCAGCCGCTTAGCCAGGCCAAACATGGGCACGTTGATGCCCATGGACAGCATGGCTTCGCGCGCAAAGCGCAGCTGCTCCGGGCCGCCGTCGATCAGCACCAGATCGGGCATCACCCAGCGCTCGGCAGGATCCTCCCGCAGCGTGCGGGCAAAACGCCGTCCCAACACCTCGTTCATGGAGGCAAAGTCGTTGGCCCCCTCCACGGTTTTGATGCGGTAATGGCGATACTCCCGGTAGGCAGGCTCACCGTCGATAAACACCACCATCGAGGCCACCGACAGCACGCCCTGCGTGTTGGAAATATCAAAGCCTTCGATGCGCTTGGGATAGCCCTGCATGCCAATGGCCTCAGCCAGCGCCTGGCACGCGCCCACCGTGCGCTCCTGGCGAATCATGCGCTGCGCGTTGCGCTTTTCCAGCGCGTCAGCCGCATTGCGCTCGGCCAGCAGCACCAGCGCGCGCTTTTCGCCGCGCTGCGGGGTGAGTACATCCACCGCGCCGCCGCGCCGCTCACGCAGAAGCTGAGCGATCACCTCCGGCTCCTCCACCGGCATGGTCAGGATCTCGCGTGCGGGCAGACGGTCGGCATAGTAGCGCAGGGCGAACTCGGTCAGCACGCTCTGCGGCGGTTCGTTGCCCTCGCCCGGCAGGGCGAAGCTGTCGCCGCCGATCATGCGCCCGCCGCGGATGATCAGCACCTGCGCCATCGCGTCCAGCCCATCCTGGGCCAGCGCCAGCACATCCTGCTGCGCATCGTTGGTCTGGATGGCGCGCTGCCGCTCCATCAAGCCCTCCACATCGCGCAGCGCGTCGCGCTTCTGGGCAGCCAGCTCATAATCCATTTTCTTGGCCGCGGCCCACATTTCCTGATTGAGCCGATCACAGATTTCCTTGCTGTTGCCGTTCAGAAAGGACACCACGCCGTCGATAATCTGCGCGTACTCCTCCTGGCTGCACAGATGCGCGCAAGGCGCTTTACAGCGGCCAATTTCATAATTGACGCACGGGCGCGCGGGCGCTTTGAGCGGCAGCTTTTTATCACAGGTGCGGATAGGAAACACCCTGCGCACCACCTCCAGCGCGTCGCGCACAGCCGTCGCGCCGATATAGGGGCCAAAATACTGCGCGCCGTCCTTCTGCATGCGGCGGGCGATGGTGACGCGCGGAAAGGGCTCGCGGCGGTCGATGCGCACATAGGGGTAGTGCTTGTCGTCCTTGAGCAGGATGTTGTAATGCGGCTTGTGC
>ERZ825384.3114-NODE-3114-length-15461-cov-3.219849_pt1 | contig 15461 bp, 13 predicted proteins | sample MGYA00519931_ERZ825384 | MGnify/ENA primary metagenome ERZ825384 (study PRJEB31778, sample SAMEA3449200) | human gut metagenome | biome: human gut; feature: human-associated habitat; material: faeces | place: United Kingdom | collected 2010/2012 ...
CGTCGATTATGCTGCGCAGACGCGCCGAATCCACCGTTCCTATTTTGTCGGCGGTGTCAACTATGCGGCAGATGTAGTCGAACAGTATCGGCTCTGAGATGATGTCGTCCGCGCGGCAGTCGAGATTGCCGTTGATATAGTGCAGCAGAAAGTCTATCTTTTCGAGCTTCATCGTCGCGCGCAGCATGTTTATAATAAGTATGCGGGCAAACTGCACCCTGCTGTAGTGCTTATTGACAGTATTGCCTATCCATCCGCGCTTGACCCAGTTCTGTATAGTCGAGCCGTCGATGCCCGCGAGCTCGCGGATACGGCTGAGCATTATGCCCTTGGACATAAAAAATATCTTGTCTATAAATTCGAGCCCCGTAACGCCGTTCATACTGCTGCGCGGTATGATCGAACCGGGGATATATCTGTCCTCCATGCTTATATTCATTGCATGCGCCTCCTCATACCGAAAGTATACAATCAAATCACGCGATTGTCAAGCACATATTTTAAATTTATCACGCAGTTGTCAGATGTAGAGTCTGATAAAAGCACCGCCATGCCAAATCGGTCAAAGACAAGCCAAAGAGGTCGGACGAATCGAAAAAAACGTACCGAGCAAAAGGATGCACGGATATCGTGCGGTACAGCGCCGAATTCAAAGCCGCCGCTAAGCGGGCGCGGCAGATAAAAAGCAGAGCCGCCCCTATCGGAACGACTCTGCCGTATGCATTGTATATTTGTCTGATGTAAGAGCCGTCGATCAGAGCGCGAGCTTCTTCTCCTCGCCGACGCCGAGCTCGACATCGTATTCCTTATCACCTGCGATGATGTGCAGCTTGCCAGAGCCTACGGTAGAGCGAACGGTCAGCGAGGTGAGCACCTCATCCTTCCACTCTGCGTCCATCTCGTAGCCGCCGCGAACACACAGACCGCGGAAATGTCCGCTCTTCCAGTCGTGCGGGAGCGCGGGAAGCACACGAACGATACCGTCGCGGCTCTGAAGCAGCATCTCGGCAACGGCAGCCGTACCGCCGAAGTTACCGTCTATCTGGAACGGCGGGTGCTCGTCGAGCAGATTAGTGTTTGTGGACTTGGTGAGCAGATTGTAGTACATGGTCGATGCGCCGTCGCGGTCAAGCAGGTGCGCATAGAGGTTGAGCACCCATGCGGCGCTCCAGCCGGTGTGCGCTCCGCCGTAAGCAAGGCGGTGCTGAATGCTCTTGTTAACGGCATCGAACAGCTCGGGAGTTTTATCCTTTGTGATGCTCCAGCCGGGATAGAGACCGAAGGCATGCGAGATGTGACGGTGACCGGGCTCATCCTCCTCGTACTCCTCCTGCCACTCCATGAGTCTGCCGTCACTGCCGATCTTGAGCGGAGGCAGGCGCTTTGCGGCAGCCTCGACCCTTGCCTTAAGCTCGGGATTTTCGCCGACGATATCCTCTGCGCGGCAGTAGAAGTCAAACAGTCCGCCGATAATCTCGATATCCATGGTAGGCGACATGCAGAGCCATGCGCGCTTGCCGTCGATGATATAGCGGTTCTCTGGCGACATGGAGGGACCGGAATGGAGCAGTCCGTCCTTGCCCTCGCGCAGGAAGCCGAGGAAGAATTTGACGCTCTCTACAATGTACGGATATGCCGTGCTGCGGAGATAGTCCTCGTCGAGTGTGAAAAGATAGTGCTCCCACATATTGAAGCAGAGCCATGCTCCGCCCATCGGCCACATTCCGCACAGACCGTCGCAGGGTGCGGACATACCGTTGATATCGGTGACGTGATGGAGCACAACGCCGTCGCAGTCGTAGCACTCTCTTGCCGCGCGCTTGCCGGGCTCGAGCTGATAATTAAGAAGAAAATCAAAGAGCGGGAGTGCGCACTCGGAGATGTTAGCCGTCTCGACCGGCCAGTAGTTCATCTGCAGGTTGATGTTTGAATGATAGTCAGAGTTCCAGGGTGCAAACACGTTGCGGCACCAGATACCCTGAAGGTTTCCGGGCAGGCAGCCGGGACGGCTGCAGCCGATGAGCAGGTGCTTACCGAAGTTGAAGTACAGACCCGCGATACCGTTATCGGCATTGCCCGCACGCATGCGCGCAAGACGCTGCGAAACGGGATATCTCTTCTGTATCTCCTGACCCTCGATGTAGACCTCGGAGCGGTTCATGAGCGCTGCATGGTCCTCTGCCGCGCGTGCGCGAAGCGTCTCGTAGCCGCGTGCGGCAAGCTTTTCGATATCGGGCGTCTTGCGGCGGCTGCGGTTCAACGTTTGAATGGTAACATATACGGTGCACGCATCCGCGCCATCAAGCGAGATCTCATCGCCCGACATGCCGAGGCAGCCTCCCTCGGGATAAAAGCCGACCTTGACCTCAAAATCGTAAAGCCCGCACTGAGTCTTGCCGCGCAGGGTCAGAATATTCTCGCGCACGCTGCGCTCGAGATTATCGACCTCACGAATATATTTTGCCTTAAAAGAGATCGCGCCCTTTGTGTCCGAGGTAAAGCGGATGCCTATCACATTATCCGGATAGGACGCCCACAGCTCGCGGCGGTAGTGAATTCCGTCGAGGTCATACTCAACGCTTGCTATACCGTCCTCAAGATCAAGCTCGCGGGAGTAGTTGTCGAAATAAACATCATCCTCGTGAAATCTTACCCACAGCTCGCCCGCGGTCTCGAAGGACTTGATACGGCGGAAGCAGTCCTTCATGTTCTCCTCCGCCCACTCGTCAGCCTCGGCGGCATGACCGTTCATAAGCATCTCGTAGATGTGGTCGAGGCAGCTCTTCAGGCGCTTCGGGTTGTCAAGGGGTCCGCCCGCCCAAAGAAATTCCTCGTTGAACTGAAAGTGCTCCTCGGAAACACTTCCGCACAGCATTGCGGCAATATTTCCGGCACCGACGGGAGAACCGTCCTCCCAGTTGTTCGGCTCGTTATTCAGGTAAAGCAGCTTACCCTCATGCAGTTTTTTCTTATCCATTATGTTTATCCTTTCGGGAACGGCGGCACTGTCCCGCACCGCCTGAATACAGTGGTAGTATAACATATCGAATTTCAATATTCAATAGTTTTTCGGAAACTGCATCATGCTTTTTTAACAGGGTCTAATGCGGACATAGCTTAGTAAAAGCAAAGCAAAATTCCCGCCGCACGGAATATATCCGGTCGACGGGAACAAATGCAATTGAGGTAATACGGTGCGGAACATCAGCATGATAGCTTTGGCGATACCACAGCTCACGCTGCGGCGCGTGCCGCCTTTTCCGTCCTGCGGGCGATAAGACGCTTGATCAGATATACCGCGCCCTTCATCAGCAGATTGACCGCAAGTATCAGCAGCGATACAAAGGCGGATGCCTCAAGCAGCATCTGCGCCTCAAACTGCGGGATAAGCAGCGCTATCGGCTTTGTTTTCAGGTCGGCGAGGAACGCTACGGCGGAGATAGTCATCATCGAATTGACAAAGAAATATGAAAACATCTCAACGAGCGTCGTCCGCGTCTGCGGGAGAAAGATATCGAGCGTCAGCCTCAGCCTGCTTATGCCGAGCGACGCGGCAGTCGCCTCAAGGTTCGGATTCAGCTTTGCTATGCTGTTATATATCATAAGGTAGGGCGAGGAGAAAAAGTGAATGGTATTTGCAAGGATAAGTATAAACAGCGTTCGGTAGATGAAGCTGCCGCTGAAGAACAGAGCATACGACAGACCGAGCACTATACCCGGGATGGCGAGCGGCATTATCGAGAGCAGATGCAGCAGCCGCGAGCTGCGCCCCGATCCGCGCGCGGTAAAGCAGGCGCTGATAAATGCGACCGCCGTTCCGAGCAGCGCGGTGAAAAACGCTATGACGATCGAATTGACAAGGTATCCCGCCGCACCCTTACGAAAGGTGTTTGCAACATTCTTCATCGTAAAGGTAAGGTCGTACGGATAGCTCTTTGTAAAGGTTATCGCCACAAACGATATGATAGGATATACAACGCATATCGAAAGCAGCAGAAGCAGGACAAGGGCAATGATATCGCGGGCGCGGTTGTGACGCAGATCAAAAGGCCGTGCAATACTGCCGCTGCGCTTGTCGCTCTTGCAGAACATGTCGATAAAGAATGCGGCGACTGCGGGAACGAGCAGTATCAGTCCGAAAAAGCTGCCCTTTCCGAAATTCTGACCTCCTATGACCTCCTCATACATAAGCACGGGGAGGGTCTTATACATGAGCGGTACACCGTAGTCGGTCACTATCATGGTAAATACGGCAAAGACTACGCTTATCATCGGCTTTCTCATATACGGCATGGTGATAGCGGAGAAGCGGCGGGGCTTTGAAAGTCCGAGCACCGCTGCCGCATCGTACGGAGTGCCGTCCTCGTAGCGGAGAATGTCCGATATCATTATATAGGCAACGGGAAAGGCATACATGACCGAACCGACGACTATACCGGCAAAGCCGTATATTCCGCCGCTGAGCCCGAGCAGCTTTGTAAGGCTGCCGTTCGAGCCGAACAGAATGATAAGACCCATGCCGTGCGAGATAGACGGAATGAGCATCGGCAGCAGTATGCATACGCCGAAAACAGCCTTGAGCCATACCCTTGTCCGCGTCATGCACCATGCCGCGACAGCCGCGATCAGTATTGCAATAACGGTGGAGGTAAGCGAAACGATCACCGAATGCAGCACCGCCTCGCCTACCGCAGAGCTTGAGAGCAGCGCGGGAATATCTGCCTGACCGAGGTTGAGCAGCATTCCGATAAGCGGGCAGATCACCGCAACGGCAAAAAAGCAGCAGAGCAGCAGTACCGTGCTGCCGCGGAAAACACGTCCGTGTGCACCGGATGAGCCGCCCGATGAAACGGTATTAACAGCTGACAAGATCACACCCCCTCAGCGCATGTAACGGGCAAGGGAATCGATCTTTGCACGCAGATTGTCGATAACGAAGCTGCGCACATAATCGTCCGCAGGGCTGTCGAGCAGCTCGTCGGGCGTTCCTATCTGATGGATGCGGGCGTTGCCCATGACCATTATGCGGTCGGACATCGCAAACGCTTCCTCCTGATCGTGCGTTATGTAGATCATGGTCGTGCCGAGACGCTGCTGAATGCTCTTAAGCTCACGACGGAGCGAAAGACGGGTAGCGACATCGAGCGCGCTCATAGGCTCATCGAAAAGAATTATCGCGGGGTCAAGCGCGAGCGTACGCGCAATTGCAACGCGCTGCTGCTGACCGCCCGAGAGATTTGCCGGATATTTATCCGCATGCTCGGTGAGTCCGACCTGCTCTATAAGCTCCTGTGCGCGTGCTGCCGCGCCGGCGCGAAGCTCGGGGCGCAGACGCATGGCATACTCGATATTTCGACGGACGTTCATATTCTCGAATAGGGCATAGTTCTGAAAAACTATGCCCATCTTACGCTTATCGGGTGCGTTGCGCGTGATATCGGTTCCCTCGAGCTCGATGCTTCCGCCGTCGGGCTCAAGCAGACCGATAAGAATACGCAGTAGAGTCGTCTTTCCGCAGCCCGAGGGACCGAGTATGGAAAGGAACTCACCGCGCTCGACATCAAAGCTTACGCCGTCGAGCGCTGCGCGTCCGTCATATTTCTTTGTTATATCTCTGACCTTTAATATTTCCATTTGCTCAGCAGGCTGTCCTTTACCGAAATATCACTTATACCCGACATATCACCGTAGGGGATGGTCTCAGGGTAGTTGGGCTTTGTGAAGGTGCGATCCTTGTAGATAGTCTCGGGTGCGTAAAGCTCCTTATCCTTGGGGGTGATCTCGTTTACGAGGTAGTCAAATACCTTCATAACATCCTCATCGGTCTCCTTGCCCTTGATGACCGCACTGGAGTATACGTCGTAGGGCGAGCCCTCAGCAAGGAAGTGAACCTCGAGCGGCTCACCGTTATTTATCTCGGTAACAGCCTGATGCGTCATGCCGAGACCGATAACAGCCTCACCCATGATAAGGTTCTGTATAGGACCGGAGCCGGACGAGGTAAAGCCCGCGCCGGAAATGTTCTCGGCAAGACCGTCAAAGAAGGTAAATGCCTTCTCCTCCCCCCATGCATTGACGAGGTTGAGCAGAAAGATGTAGCCGGTACTCGAGGACTTAGGACTCGGCATCGAGATAAGACCCTTGTACTCGGGCTTGAGCAGATCGTCGTAGGTCTCGGGAACGGTGAGATTCTTCTCGGCAAGCAGCTTTGTGTTTACGACTATCGAGCCGCTCGAGATAACGAAGGGAACGTACTTGCGGCTGTCGGGAACATAAGTGTCTTTGTAAACGCTGAAATCAACGTCCTTGAGCTCGGCAAGGCTGTCCGAGATTTTTTCCATGTATGCGTTCTCAAGCTCCATGATGATGTCGCAGTCGGTGTTGTCGCCCTCTGCAATGAGCTTAGACGAGAGGTCGCCCGTCGACTTGTACTCGATGTGGATATCGTACTCGGGGAACTTTTCGTCAAACATCTTCTGCGCGTTCTCGATACGGTAATCCTCGGAGGTAGCGTAAATGGTAATGGACTTCTTGGAGCCGCAGGAGCTGAGCGGGAGAGCCGACAGCAGCATTACTGCAGCAAGTGCGAGTGTAAGCTTCTTTCTCATTTTCATGATAACTGGCCTTTCTTCTTTTCGTTTTCGACTGACGGTGAGGAAATGCGCCGTGTGCTCATTTCCGCGCCGACCGCATCACTTTAAGATTCGGTTTCATGTTCATTCATTGTAAAATTCGTTCAACAATTTGGTATTATACACGCAAAATGAACGTTTGTCAAGTCAAAGACGGTTTTTTTTGCACTTTTATATGTTCAAATGTCGAAAACACGCCGAGCTCAGGAAATCACCGTGCCGCAAGAATGAAAAAAGGATGAAAAGAAAAAGCCCGCCGCAGAGATGATGCGCGGTGGGCAAAACCTTTCGGCTGCCTGCGCCTTAGTCAGTGCGCGGCGGGCGAAGCTTTTCATCAGCACTCCCTCAGCTCCTCTGCCCGAGAAAATCCCCTCAGTTTTAAAGCTTTGGTAGGGGCTTGGGGGAGACTTTCTCGAAAGTCTCCCCCATCGTCCTCATCTAACGCTTACCTCGCCTGCGAGGACGCGCTTGTAATCCTCGTAGTTCTTTTTCAGCAGTGCGGGCGTGTCGAGCCCGTAGGGGCATTTTTTGCTGCAAGCGCCGCAGCCGCGGCAGGTCTCTATCTTCTTCATCTCCTGCTGCCAGTGCTCGGAGAGCCAGTTTTCGGACGGTGCGCGGCGGAGCATGAGCGACATTCTCGCGCACTGATTGATAGTGATACCCTGCGGGCAGGGCATGCAGTAGCCGCAGCCGCGGCAAAAATCGCCCGACAGCTCCTGCCGGTCATGATCGATCAGCGCGCGGATATCCGCCGTCATGGCGGGCGGATTGCCGATATAGCTCAAAAACTCCTCCAGCTCCCAATCACGCTGCACGCCCCAGATGGCCGCCACGTTGGCATACTGAGCAATGAAGGCGCAGGCCGCGCGGGAATTGTTGATCAGCCCGCCCGACAGCCCCTTCATGGCGATAAAGCCCACATCCTGCCGCTTGCAGCGCTCCACCAGCGCGATATCGCGCTCGCCCGCCAGATAGCTGAAGGGAAACTGCATGCACTCGTACAGGCCGCTGTCCACCATCTCCTCGGCAATGCCGATCTTGTGCGCCGTGGCCGCAATGTGCAGGATCTTGCCCTGCCGCTTGGCCTCCAGCATGCACTCGTACATGCCCGTGCCGTCGCCCGGGCGATAGCACTGCCCGGCGCAGTGGAACTGATAAATATCGATATGATCGGTCTTGAGCAGGCGCAGGGAGGTATCCAGATCGCGGCAGAAGCCCTCGGGCGTGGTCGCGCCCGTCTTGGTGGCCAGGGTGTATTCCTGGCGGCGATGCGCGATGGCGCGGCCAATCTTCTCCTCGCTGTCGCTGTAGGCGCGGGCGGTGTCAATCAGATTCATGCCGCCGTCCAGCGCGCGATTGAGCAGCTTGCCCGCCTCCTCAAAGCCCACGCGCTGAATGGGCAGCGCGCCGAAGCCGTTTTGCTCCACAACAATGCCTGTGCGGCCCAGGGTAACGTTCGCCATAATAAGCCCTCCAAATCCTTCTGTAATCAGGGCGCGAATGCGCGGCTTTCTGAACAGATTCGACGGCGCAGGCCGTTTTCCTTTTTGCCGGGAAGGCGGTTTACAAAAAATCGACAGCATAGTATAATGGCGCCGGCTGAAAAAGGAGAATTGCGGTGTCCCCCGCATCCGCTTCGCTATGCTCAGCACCTTGATTACAGCAGTGTTGCTTTAACAATAATAATAACGGCTGCTTTGCAGCCTACGCCTCATCCGTCAGCTCTCGCTGATAGCTTCCCCTCCAAGGATAAGCCTTTGGGGTGGATGCTTCTCCCAACAACCATCATGCGTTGCTACGGCAGCTCGCCCAACCACGCCCCGTGGCACGCCGATGAAATCGGCGCAGGGCGTGCGCAGCACGACCGAAGGGGAAATATTCAAGGGGACGGATGGCGCTTGCGCCGATCCGGACACGCGAATTTTCCCTGCCACGAGGCACAAAACAGCAGCCCCGTCTTCCAGTTTTATTCAAGCAGCTTTCACGTCACACACAGGTTCTTTGTTTCTTTCTTGACTCAAGAAAGAAACGTAACCCTTCGTCTCCCTCGTCCTCCCTCGTCTCCCCCCTTCCAGAAAGGACTTGCCATGATCAGCATCCACCCCCTGCGCGATCTGCGCCCTTGCCTGCCCTTTGCGCTGGCGATAAACGCCGACCCTTGCCTGGGCGATCCCATGCTGCGCAGCCAGGAGCAGCTGCAAATCAACCTGCTCAGCGCGCAGGATAAAGCCAGCCACCAGGCCTTCGGCGCGTATGAGGGCGAGCGGCTCGCCGGGCTGTTTGTGTTTTTAATCCTGCCGGACGAACGCTATATCGAAATGCTGGCCGGGCTTACCCGCCAACCAGCAGCCTGGGAAGCCATGCTGGCGCACCTGCGCGCGCAGTATCCCGGCTGCCAGGCGGACTTTGTGTACAATCCAAAAAACGCCCCGCTGCGCGACTGTCTGCGCGCGGCAGGGGCGGACTTTGACCCGGAACAGCAAAAAATGATATTGGCACGCACGGTGGATTACCGCACGCCGCTGCAAACCATCCTGTACACGCCGGCATACCGCGAGCAGTATGCGCGCATGCACAGCACAGATGTGTATTGGACGGCTGATAAAATCCTGGCCGCGCCCGAGCACTTTCGCGTGATCCTGGCGCTGGATGGGCAAAAGGTTGTCGGCTACCTGGACGTAACTTATTGCTTTGAGGAAAACGAGCCCTACGATATTTTCGTCCTGCCCGGCTATCGCAATCGCGGCTATGCCAAGGCCATGCTGGCGCGCACGGTGGCGCTCAACCGCCCCAAGAGCATGTCGCTGCTGGTGGATGCGGATAACGCTCCCGCCGTCGCCGCCTATGCCGCGCTAGGCTTCGAGCGGGTGGAAAACGCCAACAGCATCACAGCCTCCCTGCGGCTGTAAGCCAAATCGCCGCTTACAGCGTAATCCAGTAGCGCTGCACGCGCTGGCCGTCCGGCTCCACGCTGTCACCCTCATATACGCCGCCGTTGTGCAAAATGGTGCGGCGGCTGCCCTCGTTTTCCACATTGCAGGTAACCATCACGCGTTCCAGCCCCAGCTGGCGGCAATAGGGCAGCGCGGCGGCCAGCATGCGCGTGGCCACGCCCTGGCGGCGATGCCGCGGATGCACGCTGTAGCCGATATGCCCGGCATACAGGCGCAGATAGTCGTTCAGCTCGTGCCGTACCTGCAGCATGCCCAGCAGCGCATGATCCGCCGGGCGCACATATATGAGCTGCGTGGCGGGCACCAGCTGCGGCGGGGTGGTCTCCCGGCGCTTGAAATCGCGGCACGTTTGCAGCCACTGCGCCATATCCTGCGCCGTGCGCAGGCTGCCCGTGCCGTCCATGGAATCGCCCGCGGCCTCAAAGGCGCGCTTATACGACGCAGCCTCGGGCAGCCATTCCTCGGTCGGTTCGATCAGGATTTCTTCCATCATCGCCGTCATCCTCTCGCTCCCTTCCCGGCGCGCAGCGCCGCGTGCTCCATGCATAGCTCCTGATACAGATACGCCGCCGTCCAGCGGCGATTGGCGGGCGTCAGCACCGCCTTGAGCGCGATATTGGGCTGTAAGCACAGCCGCAGCGCGGCCAGCAGACGATCGCTCTGCGCATCGCTCAGCCCGGCCATCACCAGCATTTCGCCCGCAAAATCGCAGGGCGCAGCCAGCGGATTGCGCGCATCCAGGGTGCACAGCGCGCCCAGCGTCTGGCTAAAATCCGACGGCGGCACGGCGATGATCGCAAGCCCCTGCGCGCTCGCCACGGCGCGCAGCGTGCGCAGGCGTTCATCCGAAAGCCGAAAGGCCAAAATCGTGGGCTGCATGGCCCCACCTCCCATGCGTGTTTTTGGCGAGTATAGCGCAAAACGCGCCAAAGCGCAACGGTTGAATAAAAAAACAGGCGATATCGTGCTGATATCGCCTATTTATGCCGCAGCGATTACTTGTTGAGCAGATCGCCGTAGCGCTTCTTGAACTTGTCCACGCGGCCGCCGCTGTCTACCAGCTTCTGCTTGCCGGTGAAGAACGGGTGGCACTTGGAGCAGATTTCAACCTTCAGCTCCTTCTTGGTAGAGCCGGTGGTGAAGGTCTCGCCGCATACGCAGCGGACGACTGCTTCGCCGTACTTGGGATGGATGCCTTCCTTCATGATTTTCACCTCTTCTGCGCATGCTTATGGGATTCATGGCGCGCAACCATGAGCCACAAAGGGAAGTATAGCACAGTTTTGACCATATTGCAAGGGTAAAAAACGCGCAAAACCGTTTGCCTGCCGGTAAAGGCTGATTTTTACAAAGCCTGCCCGGTCGCTGCGTCCAGCAGCACATGGGTCATGATTTCAAAGCCGTCGTGGTAGCGCGCCAGCACGCGCACGGCCCATACGGGGCGCAGGGTGAAGCCCTGCTTGGCGGCGGAGGACGTGTTTTTGCTGGTCAGGGCATATTCCAGGGCAATTTCGTATACGGTCACGCTGGCCAGCCCTTCGCCCGGCCACGCCGCGTAGCGCTGCTGAAGCAGCGGGATAACGTCCGCAGCGGCAATGGGCGCGGCCGCAGGCGTAATCGGGGTCATCGCCGCCGCGTCCAGCAGCGGGCCATCCAGGGCGATCAGCCTGCCCGCGGGATCCACCGTGACGCGCAGGCTGCTGAACCAGACCTCGCGGGTATTGCCGGGATCGCTGCCCGTTTCAACGCCCGCGTACAGGCGCAGGCCGTTCACATACACGGGATACCAGGCGTCCGCCGCGCCGCTTGGCAGGATGCGCACGCGCACCGCGTCGCCCAATTGCAGCTTGCAGACGCGCGCCGCCAGCCCGGCCTGCGCGGCCACCGGATCCTGCGCAAAATCATACAGCCCGGCCGCGTACAGATTCACCCCGTCCGTGCCGTATTGCTCCGGCGGGCACAGCGCCAACTGCACCGAGCCGGGCGCGCCGACGGCGGCGTATGGATACCCGCTGCACGCGAAAAAGGCGTATTCGGGAAAGCCTGCGGTGGGATTGCGCCAGCTGCCCTGCGCGGTATCCAGGCCAAGCGCCGCCCAATCGATGGCCTCGCCTAAGGCAATCAGCCGCGCCCGGCTCAGCCTCGGCGCGCGATAGCTTTGCACCGTCGCGCCCGCGGGCAGGATCATCGCCCGCGCGTCCACCGATAGCCGCACGCCGCCGCAGTCGTACTCGCCCGTAAGCTGCTGCCAATCCTCCCGCACCCAAACGTCCTCCGCCCGCGCCGCGCCCGCGGCCAGCAGGCAGATCAGCGCCAGCGCCCAGGCCGCCACGCGATTGCGCATATCTCCCACCCCCTTTATCCATAGACGCGCGGAAAGCCGAAAAAGGTGCAGCTGCACGCAAAAAAAGACCGGCCAACAGAATGCTTGGTCGGTCTTTGATACTGCTGCGTTTAGGCCAGCACTTCGGTATCGTTTTCCACCGTGATTTCTTCCACGTTGCGGATGGCCCAGCGGGCGAACACAACGGGCACGTCCTGCGGGCCAACGGCCAGCGTGATGGTGTTTTCATCGCGGATGTTGGTGATGGTGCCGTAAATGCCGCCGATGGTGCACACGCGGTCGCCCACCTTCAGGGCAGCCAGCATTTCCTTGATCTTCTTATCCTTTTTGCGCTGGGGACGGATCAGGAACAGCCAGAAAACAACCACGATCAGCACCATGGGCAGGAAGGTGGTCAGCAGGGCGGCGACGGGGCTCATTTCCTGGGTAGCGTCGGTGGCAGCGGCGGCATCGCCGGTGGTTTCGGCCAGGGCGAAGGCGGCCACGGACAGGGTGAGCAGCAGGCACATAACGAAGGCAGCGATGCGGGACAGCTTGGATTTCATTGAGAAAGCTCCTTTCAAGCGTAGGATAGATCGCTGATTACAGATTATATCATAACCATGCCAAGTATGGCAAGCAAATCCGCAATTATCACGGATTGTTTATATTTCGCTTTGCCCTGCGCCGCGGACGGGTGTAGGTATAGATCACGGTGGACAGCGGCGGCACGGCGATGGAGGCGCTGTAGGCAAACTGCCCGCAGGGCTGCTTCTGCGCGCGGACGGCGCGGGGATTGCCCTTGCCGCTGCCGCCGTAGGCGGGATCGTCCGTATTGAGCGCTTCCTTCACATAGCCATATGCGGGCAGGCCCACGCGGTAATCCGCATAGCAGGCGGGGGTAAAATTGGTTACGCACATCAGCGCGTTGCCCGCCCGATCCCACCGCAGGAAGGACAGGATGCTGCGCTCGCTGTCGTCGGCGTTCAGCCAGGTAAAGCCTGCCCAGCCGTCATCCTGCTGCCACAGCTCCGGATGGCTGCGATAGAGGGCGTTGAGGGCGCGCACGCATTTCTGCACATCGGGATGCCGCTCGTACACCAGCAGGAACCAGTCCAGCTGATCCTCGTACTTCCACTCGATAAAGTGCGCAAACTCCGTGCCCATGAAGTTGAGCTTTTTGCCGGGGTGGCACAGCTGATACCCCAGCAGCATGCGCAGGCCGGCGAATTTCTGCCACAGGTCGCCGGGGTTCTTATCCAGCATGCTGTGCTTGCCGTGCACCACCTCGTCGTGCGAGAAGGGCAGGATGTAGTTTTCGCTGAAGGCGTACATCAGCGAGAAGGTGAGCTTATCGTGGTGATACTTGCGATAGACCGGATCGAGCTTGATATAGGACAGCATATCGTTCATCCAGCCCATGTTCCACTTAAAGCCAAAGCCCAGCCCGCCCGCGTGCACGGGGTGCGTCACCCTGGGATAGGCGGTGGATTCCTCGGCGATCATCATCACGCCGGGATAGCGGCCGTACACGGTGGTATTGAGCCTTTTCAGGAAGGCCGCGCCCTCCAGGTTTTCATTGCCGCCGTGGATATTGGGCACCCACTGCCCCGGCTCGCGACAGAAATCATGGTACAGGATGGCGCTGACCGCGTCGCAGCGCAGGCCGTCGGCGTGGAACCACTCCAGCCAGTAGCACGCGCTGGCCATCAGGAAGGAGCACGCCTCGCCGCGCCCGAAATCAAACAGCACCGTGCCCCACTGCGCCATATCGCTGCGGCGGGGATCCTGATGCTCATAGCAGGGCGTGCCGTCAAAGCGGCGCAGGCCGATTTCATCGCGCGGGAAGTGCGCGGGCACCCAGTCCAGGATCACGCCGATGCCCGCCTGGTGCAGCGCGTCGATCAGGCGCATCAGCCCAAACGCCGTGCCGTAGCGCGCCGTGGGCGCGAAAAAGCCGCTTACCTGATAGCCCCAGCTCATATCCAGCGGATGCTCCATCACGGGCAGGAACTCCACGTGCGTATAGCCCATGTCCTTCAGGTAGGGCACCAGCTCGGCCGCCGTTTCCTCATAGGTATAGAAGGAGCCGTCCTTGTGCCGCCGCCAGGAGCCCAGGTGCATTTCATAGATATTGACCGGCTCGTGCACGGGGTCGCCCTGGGCGCGGCGGGCCATCCAGTCCGCGTCCTGCCAGGCATAGCCGCCGATATCGGTGAGCAGGCTGGCGTTGGCGGGGCGCAGCTCGCTGCCAAAGGCATAGGGATCGGCCCGCAGATGCCACTGGCCGTCCGCGCAGAGAATGGCGTATTTATAGGCCCGCAGCTTTTGCTGCGCGTCGGGATCGGTGCGCCCCTGGGCCTGCGCGTCAAACAGCGCGGCGGGCAGCCGCAGCTCCCATGTGCCGTCATACTGCTTCTGCATGGGATAATCCTCATAGCGCCAGGAGCAGAACTCGCCCGTCACGCACACGCGCAGGGCGTTGGGCGCCCACACGGTAAACTGCCATGCCTGCCCGTCCAGCGTGGTCTTGTGCGCGCCCATCCAGCGATAGGCGTCGTATCCTTCCCCCTGGTGAAACGCCGCGCGCCGCGCGCCGTCCGGCGGTGAATACAGCATGCTGCGCCCTCCTTTTCGGTTGATTTTTGTCCGTATCTATATCATACCAGACCAAAGCGAAAAATGGAAGATGCAAAGTTGCGCAGAAGAGGCCGCAAAATTGTGTGGACAAGCGCGCCTATTCTGTGTAAAATGAAGTAGAACAATTTGCCTGTCTACACAAAAAAGCGAGGATAACAGCATGTATTATGTCATCTGCGCGGCGTTCATTGCCATGATCGGCTTCTACGGGGCGTTTCAGCGCCTCAAGCGTCAGCCCAAGCGGCGCAAGGCGCTGACCATTGCCTGCAAATGCGCCGCCACGGGCATGGCGGTGCTGGTGGGCGTGCTGGGCGCGGCGCGCAGCGGCCTGCCCTCCAACTGGGTGATGACCGCCGGGCTGATCGCCTGCATGCTGGCCGACGGCCTGCTGTGCGTGCGGTTCATGGTGGGCGGCGCGGTATTTGCGGTGGGGCACCTGCTGTATATCATTGCGTTTTGCATGATGAATCGCCCCGGCTGGGGCAGCCTGGCGCTGTTTATCGCGCTGATCCTGCTGGCCACCTGGCTGTTCAGCCGCTTCCGCACGCGGGTAAATCCCAAGCGCTTCTTCCCCGCCTACGCCTATGCCACGGTGCTGTGCGTAATGGTCGCGCTGGCCGCCGCGCAGCGCCCGATGTTCCTGGCGGGGGCGGCGCTGTTTGCCTTCTCGGACGCGACGCTGGCCTACCTGGGCATGATGGAGCATAGAAGCCGCCGGCTGGATAACATCAGCCTGGGCGCGTACTTTACGGGGCAATTCCTGCTGGCGCTGGCGCTGATCATATAAAAACCGATAAAAATCAATGAAAGCCGCCTTGGGCGGCTTTTTCAGGCTGTCAAAAAAGTCTCATTAAAGTTCCTGGGATGCATGAAGGGGCCGCAGCCCCTTCATATGTAATCCGCAGCAGCGAC
>ERZ825384.3115-NODE-3115-length-15458-cov-15.928910_pt1 | contig 15458 bp, 19 predicted proteins | sample MGYA00519931_ERZ825384 | MGnify/ENA primary metagenome ERZ825384 (study PRJEB31778, sample SAMEA3449200) | human gut metagenome | biome: human gut; feature: human-associated habitat; material: faeces | place: United Kingdom | collected 2010/2012 ...
TTCCATTGTTGCCGGATGCCATGTTCGGCTCATTGGCGGCTTCCATTATGGGCGGACTGTTGTTCGGTACGCTGATTACTTTATTGTTTATTCCTATTTTGTATGCACTATTCTTTCATATAAAAAAGACAGACAAATGAAAAAAGAGATTCTTTCAGCCATTGGAATAATAGCGGGCATATTGTTCGGCACAACGCTTTCTCTTTCCGCACAAGAGAAACTAAGCCTGAAACAATGCCGCGAAATGGCGTTGAAATACAACAAGGAAATGGCTGCTGCCGACCGGCAGACAGAAGCAGCGCGGTTGATGTCCCTCAGCTATAAAGCCAATTTTTTCCCGAACTTTACCGCCAACGGAACAGGGATTTACAGCACTGCCGATGGAAGTCTCGGCATTCCGGGCGGTAATCTCCCTGTTTTCATGCCCAACCCCACTACGGGAGAACTGGTATCCAGCGGTTTCGCCTATTTCCCCGGGTTGAACCTGGATTATAAAGTAGGAACCGTTTATTCCGGCGGCATACAAATGGAGCAGCCTCTCTATATGGGCGGCAAAATTCGTGCGGCCTATAAAATGTCTTTGCTGGGTAAAGAGATGGCTCACCTGAACGAAGCGCTGACTACCTCGGAAGTTCTTCTGAATACGGACAAAGCTTACGTCCAACTAGTGAAAGCCAAAGAAATGAAGAAAGTGGCCGAGAAATATCACGCTTTATTGACGGAACTGTCCCGGAACGTGAAAAGTGCCCACCAACATGGCATGAAACCTCAGAATGACGTATTGAAAGTGCAAGTGAAGCTCAACGACAGCGAACTTTCTTTGCGTAAGGCAGACAATGCCCTTCGCCTTGCTTCCATGAATCTTTGCCATTACATCGGACGTCCCTTGACAACGCAAATTGATATTTCCGATGACTTCCCCGAAGTGGAACAGGAGTGGAAAATCCAGGTTTCCGATATTACCGCCCGTCCGGAATATGGAATACTGAACAAACAAGTTGCTATCGCTGAGCAGGAAGTGAAGCTGAACCGTAGTGAATTGCTCCCTCGTATCGGCGTCAGAGGCAGCTACGACTATCTTCACGGGCTGGAAATCAACGACGAAACATTTATGAAAAAAGGAGCTTTCTCCGTCTTTTTGAATGTCTCCGTCCCCCTGTTTCATTTTGGTGAACGTGCCAATAAGGTAAAATCCGCCAAAGCGAAACTCGAACAAACCCGTCTTGAACAAGAAAATGCCAGTGAAAAGATGTTGCTGGAATTAATGCAGGCAGCCAATAACTTGGATGAGGCGCGTCTTGAAACGGAACTTTCCGATCGTTCACTGGAACAGGCGGAAGAAAATATGAAAGTCAGCGGCAAACAGTATGAGGTCGGACTGGAAACTCTCTCGGATTATTTGGAAGCGCAAATGCTCTGGCAACAGGCTTACCAGACACGTGTAGACGCTCATTTCCAATTGTATGTGAATTATATTGCTTATCTGAAAGCGGCGGGGCAACTGCATCCGACCGACTAATTGCTTCCTTCGAAAAAAGATAGTGTTTTTCTCAAAGTATTCTCATCACGGTGAGAATAACCCTTTGTCAGAACATACTGGAACAGCGATTTACCAGTCGTATTTATCAATATACCGGTCAAATTCGGGTTTGGTCTTAATACCATGTTTCAAAAAGATAGCCGCAATCTGTTCTTGCTCGCAAGGATGTAGCAAGCGTTCTTTGTTGCGGACACGGTAATACATACTACGTATGTTCTGTTTGTAGGAACAAAGGTAGCAATTATTTTGATATAAAGAAAAGTTTGAGACTATACTGATTTGATGCGCACCCTCATCTCCTGAGCGTCGAATGTCACCGATTCATTACGGAAAAGTCTTTCTATATGTCCGCTGGTTATCATTTCCGAAGTGGGCAAAGTGTACATATATGGGTTATCTATCAGCATGATAGAGTCACAAAGCGACAATGCGATGTCAAGGTCATGTGTGGAGAATAAGATACATTTGCCTTCTTCTTGTGCCAGCTTTTTCAGTAGCAGGCAGAGTTCATAACGATTGGGCAAGTCAAGAAAGGCAGTCGGCTCGTCGAGCAGGATTACCGGGGTGTCCTGCGCAAGCGCACGGGCAATCATAATTCGCTGGCATTCGCCGTCGGACATCTTATCCATTGTCTTTTCTGCATAACCGGACATACCGACCAACTGAATGGCATTATCCACTATTTTCCGGTCTTCCGGTTGAAGCTGACCGAGCCAGTTTGTGTAGGGAGCACGCCCCAACGCTACCACATCCTTGCAGCGAAGATTGGCGATGCGCACTTTGTCGGTGGTTACGAAACTAATGCTCAGAGCTAATTTTTCCGGTTTCAGTGAAGCAATGTCTTTTCCTTGCAGATTGATTTCTCCCGATTGAGGACTTTCCAGCCCCATTATGGCACGCAGGAGAGTACTTTTTCCTGTTCCGTTGCGTCCTAGCAGTGCAACGAGTTGTCCGCCTGTGATTCGGGCGTTTACCGTTTTCAACAGCGTGCGCTGTCCGTATCCTAATGTCAGTTCCTTAAGTTCAATCATTTGAATCCATGCAAGTTTTTAGCTATTACCCATAAAATGACCGGAACACCGAGCAAGGCGGTGATACAGTTCACCGGAAGCAGGAATTTCTTGGCGATGATGTCGCAAAGAAGCATGCTGATAAGTCCCGTCAGCATAGTGCCGGGGACAAGTATCCGGTGGTCGGCGTTGTTGAACAGCAACCGTGTGACATGCGGCACTGCCAACCCGATAAAACCTACCGGGCCGCAGAATGCGGTCACCGTTCCTGTCAGCAGCGCGGTGGAGATGAAGATGAGTGTACGTGAACGCTTGATGTTCATTCCCATTGTCCGTGCATAGTTTTCTCCAAGAAGCAACAGGTTCAACGGTTTGATGCAGACTATGGAAATGAGCAGTCCCAGGCATAACATAGGCGTCATGATTCCCAGTTGGGTAGTGGTGATGTGTCCGAGAGAACCCATTGACCAAAGCGTGAACATTTTCAACTGTTCGGCAGAACTCAGATATTGCAGTATCTGGATAATGGCGCCTGCCACATAACCTATCATGACTCCCATAATCAATACACCGAGGATATTTTTTACTTTCCGGCTGATAACGGCTACTCCCAGTAAAATGACAGCCGTTCCTATCCAACCGGAACCGACGATGCCCAATGACTGGAGCAGTGGAAATTCAGACCAGCCGAGCAGTGGAGCTCCCAGTATAAACAAGGCAACCCCTAATCCTGCACCGGAACTTACTCCCAGCAAATAGGGATCCGCCAATGGGTTTTGGAAAACTGTCTGCATCTGCAAACCGCTTACGGAGAGTGCCACGCCTATCAGTGCCGCCACTATTACCCGTATGAACCGGATAGAAAGAAGAATGTTACGTGTCATTTCATCACATTCGCCTCCGGTGAGCACAGCCCATACCTTGGAAACAGGGATATACGTGTCTCCGGTTGCCATATCTATGACTAGCAATAATAGGGCGGTTATGCCTAGCACGATAAATAAAAGTGCAGTATGTTTGCGGGGTTGTTTCATTCCAGACGCCTGTAATAATAAAGTGAATCGGATACAAGCTCCGGATGAAAAATATGAATCAAGTCGCGTAACACAACGTCGGGACGGACAACTGCCGATTCCCAATAATCGTTTCCGCCTGTCGGCGTCAACCGTAAGTTGTTGTTATAAACAGTCTTTTCGTTCACGGCTTTTGCGTCTGCGAATTTAGGGTTGACAGCTTTCAGCTCCTCAAGTGTAGTTGCCGAACCGACATTAATCCAGTAATCGGCTTTTTGTATCAGGCCATAGGCTGTTTCCAGTCCGATTGGGGTTGAACTGTTGGAACTGTTTTCTTTATAAATGTACTCTGCGCCTGCATCGGCAATCAGTCGTGCCATATAACTTTGGGTGGAAGGCATTACCCAACTGTCGTTCCACGGAGTGTTGAACATAACGGTAGGACGCTGGCTGACGGAATCCGTGAGGGCTTTCAGTGCGTAATAACGTTGGGGAATTTCCCGGAATATTTCTATTCCCTTTTCCCGTTTGTCTGTCAGTTCGGAAAGGACAATCATCCATTCGGCTTTGCCGAGCGGTGATTCTTCCAGATATTCCCCCATATATAGATAAGGTATGGAAAGTTCTTTCAGTTTGTCCGTTACAGCGGTTTGGGCGTCACCTATGCCATAGAGCAAGACTACGTCGGGCTTTAATCCAATCAGCAGTTCGTAGTTCATTTCAGGACCCATATCCTTGATTGAATCTTTGTGGGCAAGGATGTAGGGATTGGCGATATAATCAATGCCCGAAACTCCGACAATCCGGTTGACTTCTCCCAGTTCATCGAGCATGGCAACATAGGAAGAAGACATGCATACAATCTGTTTGGCTCCGGCAGGGATGACGGGACCGTTGAATCCGGCAGGCGCTTGCTCGCCGTTGCGTGTAACAAAATAAGACATTGTTACGTCGTTGGCGCCTTGCCACGGGTTGGTAATCTGTATAAGTGTACTGGCAGCGTTCTCAGCACCCAGGATTTTAAATCCCGAAGCGTATTCAGGGGTATATACATCTTGGTTGAATGCTTCCAGAGATGTCTTATTACGGGTGATACAGCTTGCCAAAAAGAGCAGGCAAAGTAACGTGATAGTCGGAGCAGGAGATTTCACTTTTATAAGATGTTTAATTAGAAAAAAATAATAGTGGGTCCTTTCGAACGGCAAAGATAGGACTTAATTATTAGTTTGTTTTTATTTTAGTTGGATTTTTCTTTCGATTTGTTCCTATTTGTGTATCTTTGTCCCCAGAAATTTTGGTGTCACTTTTCCGATTCTACGGAAAGAGTGGTGAAAAGGGAATCAGGTGAAAATCCTGAACAGACCCGCTGCTGTAAGCTCCGCTGAAGTTTTCCTGCAATACTCAAATCCACTGTCTCGATCATGAAGAGGCGGGAAGGGCGTCAGGAAAATGGAGTAAGTCAGAAGACCTGCCAGAATGAAGTTTTCGATACTTTCCGGGAGTAAGGTTCGAAAAATACTTGAATAATCTGAAGATTAATCTTATAGATAAAATATGAGCAGATATAATAGTATGCGGCTGAAAGGAAAATGCTGGCCGGTTGTTTGCCTTTTGTTATTTCTCGTTTCTTGTGGACAGAAAAGTAAAAACAATACGCAGGCAGTCGGAGTGGCGGTTAGCACCTCTGATTCCTCCCGGATCATTCTTCCGGAATATGCTGAAGGTTTCGAAGTGCAATATGTAGAGGGAGGGTGTCTGGTGACCATTCAGGACCCGCAGAAAGAAAAGGGTAAAGGGGAAATTTATCAGTATGCGTTTGTCAGGGATAAGGAAGCCTTTGCGAAAAATAAAGTATCCACTGATTATGTAGTGCAGTCCGTTCCGATTAAGAATATCATTTGTATGACTTCGTTGCAACTATCCAATTTTATAAAACTGGATGAGTTGGATCATGTGGTAGGTATCACAAGTACCCGCCATTTGTTTAATGAGGAAGTAAAACGCCGGTTGAAAGAGAAGAAAATTCGTAAGATAGGGATAGAGGGGAACTTTGATAATGAAGTCATTATCTCCATGAATCCCGATCTGATTCTGATTTCTCCTTTCAAACGGGGAGGATATGACGCATTGAAAGAGGTAGGTATTCCTTTGATTCCGCATTTGGGATATAAAGAGAATTCTCCCCTCGGGCAGGCAGAATGGATTAAGTTTATCGGTCTGCTGATTGGAGAAGAGGAGAAAGCAAATGTAATCTTTGATTCGATTAAGGCTGAATATAATACATTGAAGCAGCTGACGGCAAAGATTGAGAAAAAGCCGGTTGTTTTTAGTGGTGAGCTGCGTGGCGGCAACTGGTACGCCGTAGGAGGACGTAATTTCCTCGCACAACTTTTTCGGGATGCCGGTGCAGATTATTTCCTAAAAGATGATCCGAATACAGGTGGAGTGACTTTAGACTTTGAGACTGTTTACAGTCGCGCGGAAAGTGCTGATTATTGGCGGATATTGAACAGCCATAACGGCACGTTCACTTACGACGCCTTGAAAGCACAGGATTCCCGGTATGCTGATTTCCGGGCATTCAAAGATAAAGGAGTGATTTATTGTAATCTCAAGGAGAAACCTTATTATGAGAATGTTCCCACTCATCCGGAAGTGCTGCTGAAAGATTTGATTAAAGTATTTCATCCGGAACTGCTACCGGAGTATACTCCTGTTTTTTATGAGCTTTTAAAATGAGAAGGGTATGAAAACTCCTGTCTGGTTGTTGATGCTTCTGTTGGTTGGATTGATTTTTTTTCTTTTCTTCCTGAATCTCGTATTGGGTTCTGTATCTATACCGTTTCGTGCTGTATGGGATATTTGCCTGTGGGGAGATCATGAGAACCACATCTGGACGAATATTATCTGGAAATCGAGAATGCCCCAGGCAGTCACTGCGTTGGTTGCCGGAGCAGGGTTGTCCGTCAGCGGATTGCAGATGCAGACAGTTTTCAGAAACCCGTTGGCAGGGCCTTCAGTGTTAGGGATTAGTTCCGGAGCAAGTATGGGAGTGGCTTTTGTCGTTTTATTGTCAGGCAGTCTCGGGGGAGTGGCGTTGAGCAGTCTGGGGCTGATTGGTGAATTGGCGCTGACGGTTGCCGCTATTGCAGGAGCATTGTCTATCATGGCGCTTATTGCTTTCGCCTCACAGAAAGTAAAAGGAAACGTGACTCTGTTGATTATCGGTGTGATGATTGGTTATGTAGCCAATGCCGTGATTGGAGTATTGAAGTTTTTCAGCGTCGAAGAAGATATTCGCGCGTATGTCATTTGGGGATTAGGAAGCTTTTCCCGTATTTCCGGTGACCAGTTATTCCCATTCCTTTGTACAATGGCTGTACTTCTTCCACTCTCTTTTCTGTTGATTAAGACATTGAATCTGTTGTTGCTTGGAGACAGTTATGCGCGAAATCTGGGCTTGAATATCAAACGTGCCCGTTTGTTGGTAATCTCCTGTTCCGGAGCTTTGGTGGCGATTGTAACGGCTTATTGTGGCCCAATTGTTTTTCTGGGACTGGCTGTGCCGCATCTTTGCCGTGCTTTGTTCCGTACTTCCGACCATCGGATATTGATGCCTTCTTCTTTACTGGTAGGGGCGGCAATGGCGTTGTTGTGTAATCTGATAGCCCGTATGCCGGGATTTGAAGGTGCTTTGCCGGTCAACTCCGTCACAGCTTTGGTCGGTGCACCGGTGGTAGTGTCGGTGTTGTTCCGTAAGCGTAAGGGAGAGGTAAATGAATGATAATCAGAACAGGGAGAAACTTAACATGCAAGAGCAAGAAACCATAACTATCAGGAACCTGGCCACAGGCTATAAAGGAAAGCATAAAACGCATATCGTAGCCCGTGATATAAATGCCAGTATTTATGCTGGCGAACTCACTTGTCTGCTTGGAGCCAATGGAGCGGGGAAGTCCACTTTGTTGCATACACTGTCCGGTTTCCTACCGAAATTGTCTGGAGAGATCCGGATCATGAATAAAGAGGTTGAGAAATATTCCGATGCGGATATGTCGAAAGTCATCAGTGTGGTGCTGACAGAAAAGTGCGACTTGCGTAATATGACGGTGGAAGAGATGGTAGCGTTAGGAAGAAGTCCTTATACCGGTTTTTGGGGAGTGTTGAAGAAAGGAGATAAAGAAATTGTTTCCCGTGCGATAGCCGGTGTAGGGATAGAGGTGCTAACCGGTCGGATGATGCATACGTTGAGTGACGGAGAAAAACAAAAGGTAATGATTGCCAAAGCGTTGGCGCAGGAAACACCTGTGATTTTTCTGGATGAACCGACTGCTTTCCTTGATTTTCCAAGTAAAGTGGAGATGATGCAACTGTTGCATCGATTATCCCGCGATACGGGGAAAACTATTTTCATGAGTACCCATGATTTGGAACTGGCTTTACAGATTGCCGATAAAGTCTGGATGATGGATAAAGAAAACGGTGTGACTATCGGAACTCCTGAAGACTTGTCACTGAATGGTACATTAAGTAACTTCTTTTCCCGTAAAGGAATCATGTTCGACCAAAATACAGGATTATTTAAAATCAACAATGAATATTCTGTAAAGATGCGTCTTAAAGGGCATGGCCAAAAGTATGCGATGGTCAGGAAAGCTCTTTTGCGAAATGGAATTCTGGCAGGACGTGAGATTGAATCTGATGTTTACATAGAAACAGGTAATCTTCAGACGGAAGGATTTTTGCTGCATTTGCCGGAGAATGAAGTTCGAAAAGCGGAAGACATTGAGGTATTGCTCAAGTTGGTGTCCGGTTATCTGGTGAATAGCAGATATAGTTGATTCAAAAAATCCTCAAAACTGTATGGAAATGAGCCGAAATATAATCTCTTAACACTCTACTACAGAATTAAAAAGTAAAAATTTGCTGTCACCTGTCACATGTTTGTATTTAAACATCTGACAGTGAATGAGTAATGGTGTGACGGCAGCATGTGACAGCACAGTGACAGTACTTTTGCTGTCACATGTTCTCCCACGATTCTTTCTTCTCTTCCTTTTCTCTTTCCTGAAAATCACAACCTGTATAGCTTCATATTTTTTAGTCATAGGAAAACATTCGTTTCATACCTTCAAACCATTGGTTTCATGGGATGGAACTTTAGTTTCATAAGCTTGAAACTCTAGTTCCAATTGCTTGAAACCATTGGTTTCTTACCGATGAAACTATAGTTTCTCTTAGCTGGAACTTTAGTTTCACGCAGAGAAAACTATTACCCCCCTAATTTGTGACAGATGACAGCAACTTACCAAATATATTCTTCTGTGTAGCGTTGGTAAGTTGGTTCTTCTTTTATCCCTTTATTACGGAATATTTGTTTTATATAAGCTTGGTCTTTAGGCATAAGTCCCCGTTCTCCACGGTAGAACCGGTAGTATCCTGTTTTCCCATAGTGCCCCACCAGTTGCATTCTGATACTGACCGCATCCTCATAAGGAATTCTGTCAAGCAATCGTTTTAGTCCCCATGCCACATGAACTTTGACAGCGGTCTTGAAACATTCGCATTGGTTTCCGTTTGCAGGATAACGTGCCGGATTGACGATAGAGATATAAAGGTAATCAGTTATTTCATTTTTGGCAGCTATGTAGCGCAGGCATTTCAAGGCTTGTGGACATTGGTCGTTGAAACAACGGGAGAAATTGTAGGGGACAGACAGACTGTCGGGTTCTTCTTTCATTTTGTAGGGTTTATTTTATTTGCGGGATTATTTTGAATATGTACATCTATATTCTCTACAAAAGTAGGACTTTATTTTGATAATGGAAAGTGTTTGGATTGTTTTATTTGTACATAATGTCATTTTAAGATATAAATATTATTGGTGGTGACCATAAGTATTCACTGTAATGTGGTTAGTCAATTTAAATTATAAAAAACATAGGTGTTTACTACATTGCGGAACAACTATTTTGTATCTTTGTAGCTAGGAGATTTTAATTGCATTATTGAACTCTCACACATTGGATTGGGTGAATGCCTCAACGTTAGTTTGGCTATAAGGAGAAGAATATTGACGCAATTGAAGGACTTGAAGTTGATTGAAAGAATGGGAATTGATGAAAAACAGGACATTGTAAAGTAAGCAGTAAAGGTAAAAGTCTTAAAAACAGACTGAAATGATGAAACTAAAATTTAAATAAAATGCATAAGGTTTGGTTATATGCTCCGGGAGAGAATGCGTCTAAATGGGATGTGTGTCTATCTCAAAACATAATGTGTATTGGTTGGGATGAAATGGGCAATCTTTTGGAATATGCTTCAAAGAAAGAAATGGCAGCTAGGTTGCAGGAAATATATGATAAGCCGGAGGCCTCGTTTAAAAATGACAGCCTGGCATTATGGGAGTTCGCTCATGAGATGCAGGCCGGTGATATTGTTATAGTCAAGAAAGGGCAGAATCAAATAATAGGGCGTGGGATTGTGGAAGGTGATTATGCCTTTGATGAGTCTTTTCCTGATTTTAAGAATGTCCGTAAAATGCAATGGACGAATGCCGGAGAATGGGAGAATATAGGTAAGAATGTCCAAAAGACCTTGACCGATATAACCAAGTATCCGGATTATGTGGAATCTTTGGAGAAACTATTTGAGGATAAATCTCAAAAGCAATATTGGTGGCTTGTGGCTAGTCCTAAGATATGGAGCTTTTCGAAAGCTCCGGTTGGTAAAATACAAGACTATACTCTTTATAATGATAGTGGAAATCAGCGAAGGATATTTCAAAATTTTATTGATGCAAGAGAAGGCGATATTGTTATAGGCTATGAAGCTACTCCTGTGAAGCAGGTGGTAGCTATAGCGGAGATAGTCAAAGCTGCTGATGGACAAAAAATATATTTCAAGAAGACCGAAAGCTTGCTGAACCCGATTGATTATTCGGTTATAAAGGATATACCGGAATTGAGCGGTATGGAATTCCTGAAGAATAAGAATGGGTCGTTCTTCAAATTAACAAAAGATGAGTATAACGTATTGGCGGATTTGATCCGTGATGAAAACCCTATAACAGTCAACAAACGTAATCCTCCATATTCCGGGAATAATTTCCTGGATGATGTTTTTATAAAATCAGAGGAATATACCAAGTTGAGAAGTCTGTTGCTGGCAAAGAAAAATATCATATTACAGGGTGCTCCGGGTGTCGGTAAAACGTATTCGGCAAAACGCCTGGCTTATTCTATTATAGGAGAAGAAGATAGAACTAAAGTAGAGTTTATCCAGTTTCATCAGAATTATTCTTACGAAGATTTTGTGATGGGATATAAGCCGAAAGAAGATGGCGGTTTTGAATTAAGACGAGGTGTATTCTATAATTTCTGCCGGAAAGCCCAAAGTGATCCGGATAAGAAGTATTTCTTTATTATTGATGAAATTAATAGAGGAAATATGAGCAAGATTTTTGGCGAGTTGCTGATGCTCATCGAAAATGATTATCGGGGAGAAAAGCATAAAATCCGTCTTGCATATAACGATGAGTATTTTTCTGTCCCGGAGAATCTTTATATTATAGGTATGATGAATACGGCCGACCGTAGCCTGGCTATGATTGATTACGCTTTACGCCGTCGGTTCAGTTTCTTTGATATGACACCGGGATTTGATTCGGTTGGTTTCAAAAAGTATCAGGAGAATCTTGATTGTGAAGTCTTTAATAAAGTGATTGATGCCGTCAAAGCCCTGAATATTGAGATTGCTAAGGATGATTCGCTCGGAAAAGGCTTTTGTATCGGTCATAGTTATTTCTGTAACCGGGAATCTATTGATAATATGTGGCTTGAGAATGTGATTGAATATGATATTGCCCCTATGTTACGAGAATATTGGTTTGACAATGATAAGAAATTCAAAGAAGAAACGGACAAGTTATTGAGCCTGATAAAATGACAATAGACAAAGGTATATTCATTCGCAATATCTACTATATGCTGACTTATGCTTTTCAGGAGCTTAAGCAGAACAACTATGAAGAAATAGCCGGTGAAGAATTTGATGAGATTCATGATTTGTTTGCTGAAATTCTGCTTCGTGGCATTTCGTTTCAATTAAAACAGGGGTTGCATAAAGAATATATTTCCTGTCATGGTTCGTTGTCCACATTGAAAGGGAAGCTTGATATATGTGGTACGGTCAATAATCTAATGCGGAAACAACAGAAAATTGATTGTGAGTACGATGAATTATCGGAGAACAACAAGTTTAATCAGATATTAAAAACAACTGTTCAATTCTTGCTGAAACATCCGAAAGTCAAATCGAACAGGAAGGCTGCGTTGAAGCGCCTTATGCTCTTCTTTAGTGACGTGGAGGCCGTTGATATCCTGACGATAAACTGGACTACTATGCGCTTTGATAGAAATTGCAAGACTTACCGGATGCTTCTGTATGTTTGCTATTTTATTCTCGACGGGATGTTGATGACTACGGAAAGAGGTGCTTATAAAATGAAGGAATTTTCCGATGAACATATGTGCAGACTTTACGAGAAGTTTGTTCTGGAGTATTATCGGAAACATTATCCGGAATTAAAAGCAAAGGCAACTCAAATAGACTGGAATATTGACAAAGAACAGTCGACTTCCAGTATTCTTCCTATCATGCGGACGGATATTATGCTGACATTTAAAGAACGAACACTGATTATTGATACCAAGTATTATAGTAGGTCAATGCAGTCCCAATTTGACAAAAGGACTATCCATTCTAATAACCTATATCAGATTCATTCTTATGTAATGAATTACGATACTAATCATACGGGGAAGGTGGATGGGATGTTATTGTATGCCAAGACAGAAGAAGATATAACGCCTGATGGACAGACGACATTTAGGGACGGAAACGTCATATATTACAGGACACTTGACTTGAATCAGAATTTTGAGAATATCAAGAAACAGTTGGATGGATTTATAGGGCAAGGTTAAACAATAATAGACTTATGAGAATAGAGAATTTGGTTATTAATTGTACTGCAAGATATCCTCGGACTTGTAGGAGAACACCTTTTGAAGTGGTAGTATACGAACTAAACTATTCTTCGGAAGACAAGGAACTTATGGATTTGCTTAGAACAAAGGCGGAAGAGCTTGCACGGCAAGTAAATCCTGGTAAGGGGGGAGAAACGATGCGTGTCAAAGTTCGGTCGGTCTGAAAATATCTGATTGCTTTGGTTTTCAAAGCGTTAGAACGGGGTAGGAGTGAGCTGGGTGGAAAAACGAAGCGTTTACATCGCTTTACATCGAGCTTACATTTGAACCTTGTTTGAACGCCGTTCAAATGAATCTCTTTACATTAGGAGTGGAGTAGGGGAGAATTCAGGCAGTATGGTATTATTTCACTCCGATGCTTTGCCCAGGCCATACTTCCATATACAAAGATAACCAAATGGTGTAATTTATGCAAGTGGAGTAGGGGAGCGCTTCGCTTCTCTCCTATTTTTATTTATTAAAATTATTCCATATAGCTGATATTTGGTATATTTGCAGTGAAATAAATACTATATATCATGAGTAAAGTTATCCATGTACATTTGATTTTTGAGAAAAAGAACATCTACTTTGGTAGTATATCGGCCATTTTTGAAACTCTGACGGAGAAACAGGTCGGAATCACTAAGAGTAGTCTTTTACATGCTGGACTGGTTGATGACATTGCCAAATACACGAAACGTGCAATGATTATTCAGTCTCGCTTGATAACATGTACCAGAAAGGGATAAAATGCCTTAGAACGCAATTAAAAGCCGCAAAAGCGGCTTTTTTTGCCCTTATAAGTGTCAAACTATGATGGAAGGCTGTATTTATCCGTTTGAACGCTTTGAACGTCTTAAAAAGTGGAAAGGTTATTCACTTGCTTATTCATTTGGTTATTCATTTAAGCTATTACAAAAACGAAATGTTTTGATTGCTTATTCATTTGGTTATTCATTTTTGTGCCTATTTTGTTCTAATAAAACGGGGAAATATCTTTTTTTTATTTGGTATTCATCGGTTTTTATAATATTGTAGGGGGTAAATTGTATATAGATAATATTTATTTACTCCCCTGTATTTTTATATATTCTGCTGTAAAATAGTGATTTAACTGTTTTTACCTCCCTTTCCCCATAAAACACGTTTTAGATGGCATTGGCAACCGTAGAATCGCTTGCATCCGAAACACGCCCCGACTTGTCCTGTTTAAGTTGTGTAATTGTCTGTTTGAGCATCCCTATTTCCTCTGCCATTTCTCGAATGGTGGAGTCTTTTTCCCTTAAAACATCCAGAAGCTCCCTAAAATTATTGTTAGCTGTTTCTGGAGGAGCTGTTTCCGTTACTACTGGTGTAATTTTTTCGGCTTCTATATCTTTTAAAAGAAAGTCGTCGATTGATATTCTAAAAAACTTAGATATTTCACATAACAAACTCAATTTAGGTTCTGTATTACCCAGTTCATAGTTTGACATTGTACCTTTTTTGATGCCCAGAAACTCAAATTCATCTAATTTAAGTCCCCTACTCTCCCTTAGATATCTAAGATTCTTAGAAAAAACGCTCATAAATCTAAATTATTTGGATTAACACTTTGTTGTCTAAGAAACTTAGACTATATTTGCCACGTGATTAAAGTTTAAACACGCCCCAAAGCTACAAAAAAGGCTTGAGGTAACAATGAGAATTTAAAAAGAAGCAAAATGGAAGTAAAATTTAAAAAGGGACAAAGTGTGAGAATCACCAAGAGAAATGGTGAGATCATTGATGGTATAGTTCGTGACTGGGATTATAACATTTGTACGTTCGTGCGGGAATATAATATCGATTATATGAAAAATGGTCAGGTTTGGACTGTAATATGTGTTCCGGAGGATGCGATAAAGGAGCTTTAATAATTTTCTCGGGCAGTTAGTTCAGCTGGTAGAACAAACTAAACTCCTATAATGGAGAGGTTATGGTCCGCGGTTCGAATCCGCGACTGCCCACTACGATAATTTAAATATTAGATAGTATGAAAGAACGAATAGTTGTAGAATACGGTGAGGTGAATAAAATTGCCGAACTGATGGGCTGTACAAACGTGATGGTGAGTCATGCGCTTGCCTTCCGTAAGAACAGCAAACTGGCCCGTTCCATTCGTAAGCTCGCCATTGAGCGCGGTGGATCCAAAGTAGGTGGTAATCCTCAAAATACAAGTAGCCATGAAAAATGATTTGATGACATTGTTCAGCGACCAGCTGCACTGGTTTGCTCGTCTGAAACGAAAACAGCGCTTTTGCGTGCTTTACTTCTGTATGAGTTTCGGGATCCTGCTCTCTATTTTTTTTATTAATCCGCTGCTGGAACTTCTCGTAGTGTTGAATTTCGGGATCTCCGTGCGGCTGCTGAAGAAGCATGTCCCTTTGAATGATTTAGAGGATTGATAATCAAGCTGGGAGATGGAATACTTTGATAATATATTGTGTGTAACTTACAAAGAGTTGCTGGATATAATGCCCAAAGGCACTTTGAATAGCCAGCTGTCCCGAGAAAAACTGGATGTCGTTTCCCGTGGCGGTGGTGAAAATAATCCGGCTCTGTATGCCTATTCCTCCCTTCCCGAGAAATACAAGAAACGTTGGGTTGAGCGTCATGGCGAACCCGAGAAACAAATGAGACAGGAAATGATCCGTAACATAGTGAAGAAAGACGAGAAGGCCGAGAACTTTTTCGAGGATTACCGTTACGACAAGAACGGTGAGATGGTCGCTCTTCCCGAGGATGTGAAGAAGGAATACACCTGGAACGCTTCGGTGCTGAACGCGTTGATGGAAGAGTTCAAACGCTTGAGTTCATCCAATAACAAGCTGACCGGTTTCCG
>ERZ825384.3148-NODE-3148-length-15340-cov-4.119529_pt1 | contig 15340 bp, 10 predicted proteins | sample MGYA00519931_ERZ825384 | MGnify/ENA primary metagenome ERZ825384 (study PRJEB31778, sample SAMEA3449200) | human gut metagenome | biome: human gut; feature: human-associated habitat; material: faeces | place: United Kingdom | collected 2010/2012 ...
GATATTTCGCAAACACAAGCAGGATGTAAGGCAAAGAGCCGCCGGAATCCTTTGTGGATTCCAAGGCTTTTTAACGCAAAATCTCGCTGTGTTTGTAGAAATAGACGATATTTTCGACTTTTCAGATACACCCTTGGTCAAACGGTGCCATGCGCGGGGCAGGCACACGTTCGGGAAATACGTTCAAACCGGCAATGCGGCAAAGCTGGCCGCAAACCTGGCTTATTATATCATACCTGCCCGGCAAATAAAACCCATTAACCCCCAAAAATGTCCGCTTTTTTTGAGGCAATTTTACAAAAGCGGTCAAAATGCGCGGCAAAGCCGGTGCAGCCTTTACCGGACCTTTACATCCTGGTGGCTCAACAGCAGCTGGACCGCAAGCAAAATCAGCGCCAGCCAGCCAACACAGGCCAAAGCGAAGCCTAGGTAGCTGTCCGCCAGCATATCACTGCTCTGGTTAGCGTTCATGCCGCGTTGCATCAGGCAATAGGGCCAGGCGTACCAGTAGCCCCGGCTGGCCAGCAGCATGCCGGAAACACCCCCGGCCAGCCCCAAAAACACCGGCAAGGCAAAGCTGCGGATCACCATGGAAAATAGCAGCTGCGCCGCCACCACGGCCAGCCCGCCCAGTACACTGCGCACCAGGTAAAAGATGGTAATGGCCGGCGGGGGCGCTGTGAACCCGGCGAACACCCGGCGAACACCCGGCCGCAGAACCAGTACAATACAAACACAAATGCCTGAGTCAGCAGTACCAGCTTTGTCACCACAAGCAACTTGGCAAGGAACAGGTAAAAGGGCGGCACCGGCTCCGCCATAATCAGGTTCCAGTTGTGGCCTATGTGCTCCAGCCGCCATAGGTACGCCGCGTATACCGCCACCATGCAGGGGAAGAAAAACAGCGAGTAAAATAGTGTGTGCTGGGTCCACAGACTGTACCAGCCGTCCCGCAAAATTTCAAGGTTTTGCAGGTAGTTGAAGGTTCCGTACCCGGCGGAAATGATGGGCAGAATAAAAAACATAAACCAGATGGGCGAAGCGTGCAGTTTGCGGTTTTCTGCACGGATACAACGCAGCAGCATGGGTCACACCTCCTTGTTCCGCATGGCATACCACGCGGCAAAAAACAAAATACCGGCCAAAACCACCGTGGCAACCAGCAGCGGCCACTGGAACGGCACAATCATGTAGGTGACTACTTTGCTGGCCTGGTCCCAGTCCGCAATCCGGTAGGTGTTCAGAGGGATAAAATACCCCCACGGTACAAAATAGCCGACCCATGCCGGCATAAAGGCACTGAACAGTCCCAGCAGCGCGCCAAGAATGCCCACACACAAAGCAGGCAGGGGATTGGCCAGCAGCACTGTCAAAAGCAGCTCAGAGAAAAAAATCATGCAGTCCACGGCAAAGGTGCAGCCCCAGAGATAGGCAGCCTGGCCTGCGGCGGGGTAGGGCTGCGTGTAATGCTGCAAGTGCCCGATCAGCGGGGTGCCCGCAGCTTCCAGCGTGACGATCAAAAAGATCTCCGCCAGCCCCAGCGCTGCCTTTGCGGCAAACAGGCTGCGGCGGCTTTGCAGGGTATACAGCAGTTTGGGCGTACAGCCTTTGACTTCCACATCCCAAAGCCTGCTTGCCAGAATCGCCATGGCCAACGGCATTAAAATGGTATTGATGATGGGCAGGCTGTAAAACAGGGCACTATAAGCGGATGCCAGCTCGTCAGCACCGGTCGGCGCAGCGGACTGGCACCAAAGCAGCGCCATGACCGGCACCAGCAGGCAGACAATCAGATCATGCCGGCGGCGGGCCTTTTGCAGCTCGGCGCGGATGCTTGTGTACATGTCAGCCCACCTCCTTGCCGGTTTGCGTGTTAGTCAGGCTCAGGAAAATTTCTTCCAGATTCTTGGTCTGCCGCTCCACGCCAACCACCCCGGCCCCCTCGGTGGCAAGATCCTGCACCAGCGCGGCCAGGCGGGCATCCTCCATGGTGGGCAGCAGGCAGCCGTTGTCCGCAGGCTGCGGGGTCAGGCCGTAGCGGCGCAGCACGGCGGCCCCGCGGTCCGGAGCCAGCAGGCGCAGAACAACATTGCCGCGGCTGTGGCGCTGCAATTCCGCCAGCGGGCCTTCAAACAGCAGCTGGCCGTGGTTGATGATGCCCACCTGGCTCACAATCTGCTCCATCTCGCCCAGCAAATGGCTGGAAATCAGCACCGTGGCACCGCAGGCATCTGGCATATCGTGGATCAATGCACGCATTTCCTGGATGCCAGCCGGGTCAAGACCGTTGGTAGGTTCATCCAGGATCAGCAGCCTGGGGCTGCCCAGCAGAGCCATGGCAATGCCCAGACGCTGTTTCATGCCAAGGGAATACTGCCCCACCTTGCGCTTTCGGTCTGCCTGCAGGTGTACAATTTCCAGCACGCGGTCGATGTCTTTGTAGGGCACGCCTTTCAGGTCGGCTACAATTTCAAGGTTTTCCTGTGCAGTAAGGTGCAGGTAGCCGGATGGCGACTCAATCAAACTGCCGGTCTGGCGCAGCAGCTCCAGCCGTGTACGCTCCGTCAATGTGCGGCCCAGCAGAGCCACGCTGCCCGCCGTGGGGTGAACCAGCCCCAGCAGCATTTTCATGCTGGTAGATTTACCCGCGCCATTTGGCCCAATAAAACCATACACACACCCCTGCGGAACATGCAGGTCCAGATTGTGAACCACGGTGCGGCCACCATAGGTTTTGCACAGCCGTTTTGTTTCAATTACATATTGCATGGCTAACACTCCTTTGTTCATCTTTTGGGAACAAAGGCATGGTAACACGCCGACCTTAACCTGCCACAAAGCCCAGCTTAAGTTTAGCTTAATTCTGCCCGGCGGCTCTATCGGCAGCCCGGTGCTCGTATTATAATAAAAGCACAAAGGGGGGCGCACCCATGCAAACCATTTATGATGCTAAAATTTTGATTGTGGATGACAACCAGGATCTGCTGAACCTTGTTACTACGGCGCTGCGCAGCACCGGCTACAACCAGCTGACCGCCTGCACCGGCTGCGCAGCGGCCCAAGCGGCATTTGCCGCCAACCGCCCGGACCTGATGATTTTGGACATCAACCTGCCGGATGGGGACGGCTTTACCCTGTTCCGCACGCTGCACAGCATGGCGGATATCCCGGCGCTTTTTCTTTCTGCCCGCGATGCTGACGCCGACCGGCTGTTTGGTCTGGGCCTGGGCGCGGACGACTACCTGACCAAGCCGTTTTTAACGCAGGAGCTTTTGCTGCGCATCCAGCGCATTTTGCAGCGCTGCTATCGGGGCTAACTGTGGCGGACTGCCGCAAAAACGCTCCAGCTGGGCCAGCGCACGGTGTATCTGGCCGATGCTTTGGTCCGCCTGCCGGATGGCACCGCCCAGCCCCTGACGGCCACCGAGCGCGCTCTGCTGCAAAAGCTGGCCGAAAACCGCGGCCATATCGTTACTTATGACGCGGTGTGCGAAGCCGTGTGGGGGGCAGACTATTACGGGTACGAGAATAGCCTGAATGTTCACATCCGCCACCTGCGGGAAAAGCTGGAACCCAACCCCAGCAAGCCGCAGTACCTTTTAACGGTGCGGGGCATCGGCTATAAATTGGCAGAGGAGAACGCACAATGAAAACTTTTGCAGCCCTGATCCGCCGCTATGTGCTGGCCACAGCCGCTATTGTGCTGCTGGTGGGCGGTTTGCTGGTGGGGCAGATTTTTTATGTGGGGTTCAAGTCCAACGCGGTGGATGCAACAGGCTACCGGGTCGGCGCCTTGGCTGATGCCCTAAAACAAACCGAAACCGGCCTGCAATGGAATCGGGAACATACCCCGGCGGAATGGATGCAGGGCTATGCCTGGGCCATGGTGCTGGACGATAATGGCAATGTCATCTGGCAGCAGGACCTGCCGCAAAAGCTGAATCACCGGTACACGGCATCGGAAGTTGCTGTGTTCTCCCATTGGTACCTGGCCGATTACCCCGTGCAGTGCTGGGCGGCGGATTACGGGCTGTTTGTTGTGGCGGAACCGGTTGGAACCTGCTGGAAGTATAACATCGACATGAAGCAAAAAATGATAATGATGCTGGCCAAAAGCATTCAGCCCACCATGGTGGAGCTCCTGCTGGTGGTGCTGGGGTGCTGCCTGTTCTTCAGCTGGCGCGGGAGCAAAAGCCTGCAAACCGTAACAGCCGGGCTGGATACCTTGGCGCAGGGCGGTACGGTCAGCCTGCCTGCCGCCGGCTTTGCGGGGGAGCTTGCCCAAAAGCTGAACGAAACCAGCGAGCAGCTGCGCCGCCGCAATGAGATCATTGCCCGGCGGGATACCGCCCGAACCGAGTGGATCGCCGGGGTCAGCCATGATATCCGCACTCCGCTGGCACTGATCCTGGGCTGGGCGGAACAGCTGCAGCGGGATGCCACCCTGCCCGCAGCAGCCAGACAGAAAGCGGGCGGCATCTGCACCCAGTGCGAAAAAATCCGCAGCCTGATTGAGGACCTGAACCTGACCAGCAAGCTGCAATACGGCGCCCAGCCCCTGCGCCGCCGGTCCACCCAGGCGGGGCCGTTTTTGCGCCGGGTGGTGGCGGCTTTTTGTGAGAACCCCCTGGCCGCCCGCTGCACACTGGATTGCAGCATTACCCCGGCAGTAGAAACCGCCATCCTGCACGCTGATGCCGCTCTGCTGACCCGTGCGCTGGAAAATGTGCTGCAAAACGCCGTGCGCCATAATGCGGGGCCGATCACGCTGGCTTTCCACGCGGATGCCGACGAAACAACGCTGCACCTGACCATACAGGATGACGGCACCGGCTACCCGCAAAGCGTGCTGGCCGTGCTGGACGGCGAACCGGAAGGGGAGAACGCCCCGCATATTCTGGGCCTGCATGTGGTGGAGCAAATCATAAACGCCCACGGCGGCAGCGTGCAGTTTGTCAACCGGGACCCCCACGGTGCAAAAGTGATGATGCAGCTGCCACTGGCCAAAGACGAAAACGAAAAATAATACCCAAAAAACAAATCCCCCGCCGGGCAAAGCACTTTGCAGCATCGCCCGGCGGGGGATTGTTATGCTATGTTAAATTGTCTGGCGTAAAGCCTGGCTGCCATTACTTCATCAGGTCGCAGACCAGCTGTGCGTAGGCAACGGGGTCTTCCAGCGGCAGGCCCTCAATCAGCAGGGCCTGGTCGTACAGCAGCTCGGCGTACTTATTGATCTTGTCGGTGTCACCGGCCTCATGAGCGGCTTTCAACGCACCGAACACGGCGTGGTTGGGGTTCAGCTCCAGCACCTTGGTGCTCTCCATGCCCTCACCGCCGGCAGGCATCTTGCGCAGGATCTTTTCCATCTCCATGGAAATACCGCCCTCGCTGGAAAGCGATACCGGGTGATCCTGCAAAGTCGGGTTGACCTTCACATCTTTGATCTTGCCGTTCAGGGCCTTCTTGATCTCCTCAAACAGGTCCTTGTTTTCGGTTGCGGTCTCCTCGGCAGCCTTCTTTTCATCCTCGGTTTCCAGGCCCAGATCGCCGGAGTTGATGTTTTTGAATTCCTTTTCCTTGTAGTCGTGCATGATCTGCAGGCAGAATTCATCCACATCCTCGCTGCACAGCAGCAGGTCATAGCCCTTGCTCAGCACCAGCTGTGCGTTGGGCAGTTTGCCCAGGCGGGCCGCCTCGTCACCAGCGGCAAAGTAAATGGCCTTCTGGCCTTCCGGCATCTTCTCAATGTATTCATCCAGCGTGATGAGCTTCTGCTCCTTGGCAGAATAGAACATCAGCAGGTCGGAAAGCAGGTCTTTGTGCATGCCGTAATCGCCGTAAATACCAAACTTGATCTGGCGGCCAAATGCTTTCCAGAAGGTTTCGTACTTTTCGCGGTCGTTCACCAGCATGGCGTGCAGTTCGTTCTTGATCTTCTTTTCCAGGCTGTTGCGGATCAGCTTTACCTGGCCGTCCTTCTGCAGCGTTTCACGGCTGATGTTCAGGCTCAGGTCCTCGCTGTCCACAACGCCCTTGATAAAGCTGAAGTAATCCGGCAGCAGGTCAGCGCATTTTTCCATGATCATAACGCCGGAAGCATACAGGGCCAGACCCTTTTCGTACTCCTTGGTGTAGTAATCATACGGCGTCTGGCCGGGCACAAACAGCAGGGCGGTGTAGGTTGCGGTGCCCTCGGTGCGGCTGGTGATCACGCGCAGCGGGTCGGAATAATCCATGAACTTGCTCTTATAGAACTCGTTGTATTCTTCCGGCTTTACATCTTTCTTATCGCGCTTCCAGATGGGCACCATGCTGTTCAGGGTTTCCAGCTCGGTGTAGGTTTCGTACTCCGGCTTATAGTCGTCACCGGCGTCCTCCGGCTTCGGCTTCTGGCGGCTCTTCTCGCGGTACATGGTAATGGGGTAGCGGATGTAATCGCTGTACTTCTTGACCAGGCCGGAGATGGTGTACTCGTCCAGATATTCGCTGTATTTGTCGGTTTCGGTGTCCTCTTTCAGCACCAGGGTGATCTCGGTGCCAACTTCCGGCTTTTCGGCTTCGGTCAGGGTGTATCCCTCCACGCCGGAGGACGACCACTGCCAGGCTTCCTCGCTGCCCTCCGCGCGGGAAACAACGGTCACCTTGCTGGCAACCATGAAAGCGGAGTAGAAGCCAACGCCGAACTGACCGATGATGTCAATATTCTCGTTCTGGTTGCTTGCCTTAAAATCCTGGCTGCCGGAGCGGGCAATGGTGCCAAGGTTCTTTTCCAGCTCATCCTTGGTCATGCCAATGCCGTTATCGCTGATGGTCAGGGTGCGGTTCTCTTTATCGGCTGCAATATGAATGTGCAGGTCTTCTTTTTTTACGTTGATGGAGGTGTCCGTCAGGCTCTTGAAATACAGCTTGTCGCAGGCATCCGATGCGTTGGAGATCAGCTCGCGCAGGAAGATCTCGCGGTTGGTATAAATAGAATTGATCATCAGGTCAAGCAGCTTTTTGCTCTCGGCCTTAAACTGATGCATTGCCATAGTTACAATGACCTCACTTTTATATATTTTATGGTTTAGCACTCGCGTGCTTTAAGTGCTAAGCATATATTAGCACTCTTACCCGCAAAGTGCAAGTCCTGATTGCCCTTTTTACAAAAAGTTAAAAAACTGTATGCAAAATACAGAAAAAGGCTTTTCAAAGCACATTTTTTGCGCTATCCTAATAACTGTATCTTCATATTTATCATTAGGAGCCTGATGTTATGAAATTTGTAGAACATAAACTTGCCACCGGTGCCATGCTGACCGGCTACCTGCGTGACGAAACCACCGAAATGCCCAGCTACAACACCCGCCCGGCAGTGCTGATCCTGCCCGGCGGCGGCTACCGCTACTGCTCCCCGCGCGAAGCGGACCCTGTTGCCGTCCAGTTTTTGCAGGCCGGCTACCATGTGTTCACCCTGATTTATTCCACCGACCACGCCCCGCTGCTGTGGCAGCCGCTGACCGAAGCCGCGTCCGCCATCCTGTACCTGCGCCGGAATGCGGCGGACCTGCGCATTGCGGCGGATAAGATCACCATCGTTGGCTTTTCTGCCGGTGCCCACCTGGCGGCTTCCACCGCCCTGCTGTGGGATGCAGCTCCCGTGCAGCAGGCCCTTGGTATTACCGGAACCGAAGCCCGCCCCAATGCGGTGGTGCTGGGGTACCCCGTTATCACCAGCGGTAAGTTTGCCCACCGCGGCTCTTTTGAGAACCTGTGCGGCGCGGATGAAGCCCTGCTGCAGACCATGAGCCTGGAAAACCAGGTGCGCCCCGATGTGCCGCCTTTCTTCATCTGGCACACCGTGGAAGATCAGGCTGTACCCGTGGAAAACAGCCTGCTGCTGGCGGGCACCCTGAAAGAGAACAACGTGCCGTTTGAGCTGCACCTGTTCACCCATGGCGGCCATGGCTCCAGCACCTGCACCAACGAGGTCAACACCCCTAACAAGCATAACAACGCCTGGCTGCCCCTGTGCATGGGCTGGCTGGGGGAGACCCTGGATTTTACCCTGTGATTTGAGCAGCCCCATTAAGAAGCTGTTTTTGTAACCCTATTATTAAGGAGGTTATACCATGAAGATCATGTTTTATGCCCTCCGTCCTTTCGACGAGCAAGCCTATTGTGAGCCATACAGCAAACAGTACGGCATTGATTATGCCTATACCGCAGAGGTTCCCACGCCGGATAACCTGGAACTTGCCAAAGGCTGCGATGCCGTCAGCACCAACCCCTGCCTGATCACGCCGGAATATCTGGAAGCCTGGGCCGCGATGGGGGTCAGATTCCTGCCCTGCCGCAGCATTGGCTATGACCATATCCCGCAGCAGAAAGCCAAGGAGCTTGGCATGCGCATCTCCCATTCCTGGTATCCGCCGGCAGGTGTGGCCGATTATGCCATTATGCTGATGCTGATGTGCAACCGCAAAGTGGGCCAGATTCTGCGCCGTGCCGATGCCCAGGATTATTCCTTAAGCGGCAAGATGGGCCGCGACATCACCCGTATGACGGTGGGGGTGATCGGCACCGGCAACATTGGCCGCACTGTGCTGCGCCACTTGAGCGGCTTTGGCTGCAAGCTGTTGGCTTACGACCTGTACCCCAACGATGAAGCCCGCCAGTATGCGGAGTATGTGGACCTGGATACCCTGTACAAGAGCTGTGATATCATCACCCTGCACACCAACGCCACCGCCGCCAACCGCCATATGATCGATGCCGACGCTATTGCCAAGATGAAAAACGGCGTTGTGCTGATCAACACCGCCCGCGGCACCCTGATTGACCCGGAAGCGCTGATAAACGGGCTGGAAAGCGGAAAGATCGGCGCAGCCGGCCTGGACGTTGTGGAAAACGAGAACGGCCTGTTCTACTTTAACCACATGGGCGATGCGTTGCAGAACCGCGAACTTGCCATGCTGCGCAGCTTCCCGAATGTGATCTTTACCCCGCACACCGCGTTTTATACCGATGTGAACGTGGCCAGCATGGTGGAAAGCGCCTTTAAGGCTGTGCGTGCCATGGCGGATGGCGAACAGACCCCACTGGAGGTGCGCCTGTGACAGAACCGGGCCGTGCCGAATCTGCCGCTGCGCTGGCCAAGTGCCCGCGGCTGGCGGCAGGGGAGCCATTTGACTTTGTCTGTGCAGGCTGCGGGGACTGCTGCCGTAACCGGCGGGACCTGGTGCTTTCCGGTTATGACCTGTACCGCATTGCCCGCCGCCTGGGCCTGCCCCCGCGCTTGACGGCGGATGCTTTTTGCAAGCAGGAGTTTGCCCCGCAGACCCTTTTGCCTGCCGTGGTGCTGCGCCCCAATGCCCGCACAGGCAACTGCCCCTTTTTTGAGGCCGATGCCTGCACCATCCACGCCGCCCGCCCGCTGGCCTGCGCTCTTTACCCGCTGGGCCAGGCCATTGACCCGGCAACAGCCGCCATGGAATATTACGTGCAGCTGCCATTGTGCGGTGCCCGCGTATCCGCGCAGGAACAGCGCACCCTGCAAAATTACCTGGACGATGCCGCCATCACCGCCCGCGCCGGGATTGACGCCCGGTGGGCTGTGGTGTGTACCCAGCTTTCGGATAAGCTGCAGCAGGCAGGCGGACGCGAAAACCCGCGCTACCTGCCCGCCGCCCGCCGCATTGCACGCGCCCTGTATTTTGATTATTCCATCCAGGATGATTTTTACCCCCAGTTCAACGCCAACACCCAGGCGCTTTGGCCGCTGCTGGATAAAATGCTGTGAGATCAACCATCAGCGGCTCGGTAAGCGAGACATTGATGGTTGCAAGGACAAAAAATAAAATGTATTATGAAGTATTATGAAGAGGAGGGAAAACTATGGCACCTAAACTGTTATGCGGCCTGCTGCTGACGTTGGTTGGCCTTGTGTTTTCTTCGTTCTGCTTTATCTATGCCGTTATGAACCCCTGGAACTATAATGGCATTAACGGCCTGCTGGGCAGCTTTTTGGGTACCCAAACGCTGGTGCCGTTCATCATCTCCACAGCGGCCATGTGCGCGGGGCTCATCCTCTGCTTCTATGTGGCGTTCCACAAGGACAATAAGGATAAATAACCTGAAGCCATAATAAAATCATAAAGCAGCAGCCCCCGCACCGATGATTTTGTGCGCACATCGGTACGGGGGCTGCTGTCTATTATAAAACGGATGTTAAGAAAATGGCTTGTTACAGGTTGGTGTAGCCCATCAGGCTCTTATCCACCTCGGCGGCGGCATCGCGGCCTTCGCGCAGGGCCCAAACAACAAGGCTCTGGCCGCGGCGCATATCGCCGCAGGTAAATACATGGGGCACGTTGGTGGCGTACTTAGTATCGGCAACGGTGCCGCGCTTGGTCAGGTCAACGCCAAACGCTTCGGCCACATAGGGCTGGCAGCCGGTAAAACCGGCGGCAATCAGCACCAGGTCGCACTCGATGGCAAATTCTTCGCCGGTGGGCACCATGGCGCGGCGGCCGGTGGCTTCATCCACCACTTTGCTTTCCAGCTTGGCAATCAGCGCACCGCAAACCTGACCGCCTTCGTCCTTATAGAACTCTTTGACCGTGGTCTGGTAAATGCGCGGGTCGCTGCCAAACACGGCAATGGCTTCCTGCTGGCCGTAATCGGTTTTCAGCACCTTGGGCCATTCGGGCCAGGCGTTGGCGGCGGTGCGTTCTGTGGGCGGGCAGGGCATCATTTCCAGCTGGGTCACGCTTGCGCAGCCCTGGCGGATGGCGGTGCCGACACAGTCGTTGCCGGTATCGCCGCCGCCGATGACCAACACCTTTTTGTCCTTGGCACTCACGGCCTTGCCGTCGGAAAAGCCGGAATCCAGCAGGCTGCGGGTCACGCTGGTCAGGTAATCCACGGCAAAGTAGATCCCCTGTGCATCGCGCCCCGGGGCGTTGATGTCACGCGCCTGCTTGGCACCGCAGGCCAGCACAACAGCATCGTGTGCATCCAGCACATCCTGGGCAGGGGTGCTGCCGCCAACATCGGCGCAGGTTACAAAGTCAATGCCCTCGGCCTTCATAATGTTCACGCGGCGGTCAATGACCTGCTTTTCCAGCTTCATGTTGGGGATGCCGTACATCAGCAGGCCGCCCACGCGGTCCTCACGCTCGTACACGGTCACTTTGTGGCCGCGCTTGTTCAGGTAATCGGCAACCGCAAGGCCGGCAGGGCCGGCACCTACCACGGCAACGGTTTTGCCGGTGCGGGTCGGGGGCGGGCAGGCAGTCAGCAGGCCGGATTCATAGCCATATTCTACAATGGCGTGCTCGTTCTCCTTCACGGTAACAGGGCTGCCGGTGGTGTAGCCGCAGGTGCAGGCAGCTTCGCACAGAGCGGGGCATACCCGGCTGGTAAACTCCGGGAAGCGGTTGGTGGCGCGCAGGCGATGTACAGCCAGATCCCACTTGCCCTGGTAGACCAGGTCGTTCCATTCGGGGATTAGGTTGTTCAGCGGGCAGCCGCTTGCCATGCCGCCAATCATCATGCCAGCCTGGCAGAACGGTACGCCGCAATCCATGCAGCGGGCACCCTGCGCCTGCTGTTCATCCTGCGGCAGCGGGATGTGAAATTCGTTAAAGTTCTGAATGCGTTCTTCGGGCGGCAGCTCCGTGCTGGTCTGCCGGGCAATTTCCATAAATCCTGTCGGTTTTCCCATCGTTTGCGCCTCCCTTATTTGTTAGCAGCGTTCTTCATTGCATAGAACGCTTCGATCTGTGCCTGCTCGCTGTCTTCGCCTTTTTCTTCCATCTGGGCAATCAGGCGCAGCATCTTGTCATAGTCATGGGGCAGGACCTTTTTGAACTTGGGCAGATACTCGCCAAAGTTGTCCAGGATTTCCTTGCCGCGGGGAGAGCCGGTGGCTTCCACATGCTCGCGGATCAAATCCTTCAGCAGCGAAACATCATACTTGTGTTCTACCGGCTCCAGGCTGACCATGTCTTTATTGACGCGGGTGTAGAAATCCCAGTCCTCATCCAGCACATAGGCGATGCCGCCGCTCATGCCGGCTGCAAAGTTTTTGCCGGTCTTGCCCAGCACCACCACGGTGCCGCCGGTCATATATTCGCAGCCGTGGTCGCCGACGCCTTCCACAACAGCGGTAGCACCGGAGTTGCGCACGCAGAAACGCTCGCCAGCCACGCCGTTGATGAACGCTTTACCAGCGGTTGCACCGTACAGGGCAACGTTGCCAATGACAATGTTCTCGCTGCGGTCATAGGTGACATCCTTGGGCGGGTAAACGATCAGCTTGCCGCCGGAAAGGCCCTTGCCCATATAGTCGTTGGAATCGCCAACCAGTTCCAGGGTCAGGCCAGCAGGGATAAAGGCACCAAAGCTCTGGCCGCCGTACCCGTTGCAGATCACATGGAAGGTATCTTCCGGCAGGGTGTTGCCAAACTTGCGGGTGATCTCACTGCCAAAAATCGTGCCGAACGCGCGGTCAGTGTTGCCAACTTCCAGTTCAACGGTCATCGGCTTGGGCTCTGCCATGTCAAAGCTCTTCTTGAACTTCTTCATCAGCACGCGCATATCCGGCGTTTTTTCCAGGCCGAAGTTGTAAACATCCTTGGCGTTGAAGTGTACGCTGCTGTTTTCCACCAGCGGGTTTTTCAACAGGGCAGTCAGGTCCATCTCGCTTGCGCGGGAACCAGCCGGGGCATCCTTGACTTTCAGCAGGTCGGTGCGGCCAACCAGTTCATCCACGGTATGCACGCCCAGGCGGGCCATGTATTCGCGCAGATCCTCGGCCATAAAGCGCATAAAGTTGATGATGTATTCCGGCTTGCCCTTAAAGCGCTTGCGCAGCTCGGGGTTCTGGGTGCAGATGCCCATGGGGCAGGTATCCAGGTTGCACACGCGCATCATCACGCAGCCCATGGCAACCAGCGGGCCGGTGCCAAAGCCGAACTCTTCAGCGCCCAGCATGGCGGCAATGGCCACATCGCGGCCGCTCATCAGCTTGCTGTCGGCTTCAATGCGCACGCGGGAACGCAGGCCGTTCATGATCAGGCTCTGGTGTGCTTCGGCAAGGCCCAGCTCCCACGGCAGGCCGGCATTGTGGATGGAGTTGCGCGGTGCAGCGCCGGTACCGCCGTCAAAACCGGAAATCAAAATCACTTCGGCGCCGGCCTTGGCAACGCCGGCGGCAATGGTGCCAACACCGGCTTCGCTGACCAGCTTGACGTTGATGGCAGCCTTGCGGTTGGAGCATTTCAGGTCATAGATCAGCTGGGCCAGGTCCTCAATGGAGTAGATATCATGGTGCGGCGGGGGAGAGATCAGGCCCACGCCGGTGGTGGAGTGGCGGGTCTTGGCAACCCAGGGGTAAACCTTGCCGCCGGGCAGCTGGCCGCCCTCGCCGGGCTTTGCGCCCTGTGCCATCTTGATCTGAATCTCACTGGCGGAAACCAGATACTTGCTGGTCACGCCAAAACGGGAGGATGCCACCTGCTTGATGGCGCTGTTGCGCTCGGTGCCAAAACGGTCTTCGGCTTCGCCGCCTTCGCCGGTGTTGCTCTTGCCGCCGATGCGGTTCATGGCAACGGCCATGCACTCGTGGGCTTCTTCAGAAAGGGCGCCATAGCTCATGGCAGCGGTCTTGAAACGGTGTACGATGGAATCCACGCTTTCCACTTCGTCCAGCGGGATACCGGCGTCAGGATAATTGAAGTCCAGCAGGCTGCGCAGGTGCATGGCATCGCCGCCCTCGGCGTTCACGGCATCGGTATAAGCCTTGAACTTGTTGTAATCGCCGGTCCAGCAGGCCTGCTGCAGCAGGTGGATGGTCAGCGGGTTGTACAGATGGTCTTCGGCCAGCTTGCCGCTGCGGAGCTTGTGCTCGCCCAGGCTGGTCAGCTCCATGCTGATATCCAGGCCCAGAGGGTCGAATGCCTGCTTGTGGCGGGCTTCCAGGTCGTTCTGGATGTCGCGGATGGTAATGCCGCCCACACGGCTGACGGTGTTGGTAAAGTACTTATCCACTACCTCGTTGCTCAGACCCAGCGCTTCAAAAATCTGGCTGCCCTGGTAGGACTGGATGGTGGAAATGCCCATCTTGGACGCGATTTTGACAATGCCCGCCAGCACGGCCTTGTTGTAGTCGCTGACAGCGGCGTAGTAGTCCTTGTCGAGAAGGCCGTCGGAAATCAGCTCACCGATAGTCTCCTGCGCCAGATACGGGTTGATGGCAGCTGCGCCGTAGCCCAGCAGCGTGGCGAAGTCGTGTACCAGGCGCGGCTCGCCGCTTTCCAGAATCAGCGCCATAGCCGTGCGCTTGCGGGTGCGGACCAGGTACTTGCTGACTGCGCCCACAGCCAAAAGGCTGGGGATGGCGACGTGGTACTCGTCAATGTCGCGGTCCGACAAAATCAGGATGTTCGCGCCGTCGCGGTAGGCGCGGTCCACATCGACAAACAGGCGCTCAATGGCCTTTTCCAGGTCGGTGTTCTTGTAGTAGCAGATAGACAGCGTCACGACCTTGAAGCCGGGCACATCCATCGCCTTGATTTTGAGCAGATCAGTCTCGGTCAGAATCGGGTTCTCGATTTTCAGCACCTTGCAGTTGTCGGCGTCCTCTTCCAGCAAATTGCCCTGGGCACCGACATATACGGTGGTGGAAGTGACGATCTTCTCGCGCAGGGCATCAATTGGCGGGTTCGTGACCTGCGCGAACATCTGCTTGAAGTACTCGCTCAAACTCGGGCGCGTGTGGCTCAAAACGGCCAGCGGGGTATCGCTGCCCATGGCCCCGGCAGGTTCGCCGCCGTTCTTCGCCATCGGCAGAATGATCGTAGATACGTCCTCATACCGGTAGCCGAAGGCCTTTTGCAGCTGGACGAGCTGGTCTTTCGTGTAGCTGGGCACCTTCTTGTTGGGCACCTTCAGGCCGGACAGCGGAACCAGGTTGCGGTCCAGCCACTCGCCGTAGGGCTGGCGGCTGGCGTAGTCGGCCTTCAGCTTTTCGTCGTCCACCAGCTCGCCCCTGACGGTATCCACCAGCAGCATCTTGCCGGGGCGCAGACGGTCCTTGCGCACGACCTCGTCGGCGGGAATGTCGAGCACGCCGACCTCGCTGGAAAGGATCAGGCGGCCATCCTTCGTGATGTAGTAGCGGCTCGGGCGCAGACCGTTGCGGTCCAGCACTGCGCCCATCACGTCGCCGTCGCTGAACAGGATGCTGGCGGGGCCGTCCCACGGCTCCAGCATCGTGGCATAGTACTGGTAGAAGTCGCGCTTCTTCGGGTCCATCGACTTGTTGTTGTCCCACGGCTCGGGGATCGTGACC
>ERZ825384.3169-NODE-3169-length-15279-cov-4.272596_pt1 | contig 15279 bp, 13 predicted proteins | sample MGYA00519931_ERZ825384 | MGnify/ENA primary metagenome ERZ825384 (study PRJEB31778, sample SAMEA3449200) | human gut metagenome | biome: human gut; feature: human-associated habitat; material: faeces | place: United Kingdom | collected 2010/2012 ...
CCCGCCGCGCCGAAGCCGGAGACGCCCGCGGGCTTCTGGCCCGCGCTCTCGGAAAAGCTCCGGGCGGAGCTTTCGGCCAAGGACCGCGGCTTCTTCGCGGCCAATGGCCCGCTGCACCCCGTGCTGCAGGGCGAAAGCACCCTCATCATGGCGGCGGACAACGAGTTCGTGCTCGGCATGGTCAAAAAGCCCGCCATCGAGCAGCTGATCCGCGAAAAGGCGTCCGCGCTGCTGGGCAGGCCCGTCGCAGTGCGCTTCGCGCTCAAAAACCGGCTGTCGCGGGTGGGAGACGACCCGATGGACGCGCTTGTCCAGTTCGGACAGCAGCACAGCGACATTTTTACGATAAAATAATTTTTACGACGATAAGGAGAACATGACATGGCAAAAGGCGGATATCGCGGCGGTATGCCGATGGGCGGCAGAAACCAGATGCAGATGATGAAGCAGGCGCAGAAAATGCAGGAGAACCTCATGAAAATGCAGGAGGAGCTGCAGGCGAAGGAATATGAGGCAACGGCGGGCGGCGGCGTCATCAAGGCCGTATGCGGCGGCGACCGCGAGCTCAAGTCGATCACCATCGATCCCGAAGCAGTCGATCCGGAAGATGTGGAAATGCTGCAGGATATGATCGTCGCGGCCGTCAATGAGGCCATGCGCAAGGCAGAGGCCGACCAGTCCGCCAACATGGCCAAGCTCACGGGCGGCCTGAACCTCGGCGGTCTGTTCTGATGCGCGCGTTTCCGGCCGCGCTCGAGCGGCTTACTGAACAGTTTGCCCGGCTTCCCGGCATCGGCATGAAGTCGGCGCAGCGGCTGGCGTTTTATGTGCTGTCGCTGCCGAAGGAGGACGCCGACAGCTTCGCGCAGGCCATCGTGGACGCGAAAAACAGCGTCCGGCTCTGCCCGGTCTGCCAGAATCTGACCGATCAGGAGCTCTGCGGCGTCTGCGCCGACCCGGAGCGGGATCATTCGCTCATCTGCGTCGTGGCCGAGCCGAAGGACGTCATCGCCATGGAGCGTGCGCGGGAATACCACGGCGTCTACCACGTGCTGCACGGCGTCATTTCGCCCCTGAGCCACGTCGGCCCGGACGATCTGCGCATCCGCGAGCTGATCTCCCGCGTATCCCAGGGCGGCGTGCGCGAGGTCATCATGGCCACGAACCCGGACACCGAGGGCGAGGCCACGGCTATGTATCTGTCGCGTCTGCTGCGCCCGATGGACGTGAAGGTGACGCGGCTGGCCTATGGCATCCCCGTGGGCAGCCAGCTGGAATATGCCGACGAGGTGACGCTGCTGCGCGCCCTGGAGGGCAGACAAGAAATATAAGTATCATATCTGAGCCGTCCGCCCGAACCGCGGGCGGCTCTTGCACATAAAAATGAGAAGGGAGACACCGGATCATGACCGCGAGCATCAACAGACAAGAAGCGCTGCATCAGTTCAAGCTGGCGCTCAAAGCCGGGCAGAAATGCTACCGCGACTGCGTCCACCGCGGGCGCGACCCCTATCCGCAGGTCCTCGAGGAGCTGCTGCAGGGCGGCGTGGTGGCCGGGCGCGTGGATCTGGGCGAGCTGGAGATCCCGATCGCCCAGATCGTCGGGATGAATACCGCCGGGCGGCAGACGGCCTTCGCGGCGAATTTCATGCCGCTGCTGGACCTGGGGACGGAGTTTGCGAGCAAGTGGATCTCACTCTGCGAGGCGCATCTGGGCGACACCGGCATCGTCGACCCCATCCGCTGCTTTGAGTATATGGGGCAGTTTTACGTGCAGGAGGGCAACAAGCGCGTGAGCGTCCTGCGGAGCTTCGGCGCGCCGACCATCCGCGCGTACGTCACGCGCGTGCTGCCGCTGTACTCCGACGACCCGGCTGTGCGGGTCTACTATGAATTCCTGCATTTTTATGAGCGCTGCGGCCTGTATCAGGTGCATTTCAACCGCCTGGGCGACTATCCGAAGCTGCAGGCCGCGCTCGGCTTCGACGCCGAGCACGTCTGGTCGCAGCTCGAGCGCCGCGCGTTCCTCACGGCCTTTTATACCTTCAAGACCGCCTATGACAAGCTGACGCAGTCCGCGCCGCCCGTCACGACAGCGGAGGCGCTGCTGACCTGGCTGCACGCGTACACGCTGGGCGATCTGCGCGTGCTGACGCAGGCGGAGCTGGAGCGGTCCATCCGCGCCATCTGGCCGGAGCTGGAGGCTGTCGCCCAGGGCGGCAAGATCGCCGTGCAGACCGAGGCTGCACCGGAGCCGCAGAGCCTGCTTGGCCGTCTGACCGGCTTCCGCGGGTGCCTGCGCGCGGCATTCGTCTACGAATGCGCGCCGGAGGCCAGCCCATGGATCGCCGCGCATGAGGCCGGGCGGCGCCAGCTGGTGCAGGCGCTCGGCGAGGCCATCGACGCGCGGGTCTATCTCGTGACGGACTATCCGAGTCCCGAGGACGCGCTTGAACAGGCCGCGGCCGACGGCGCGCAGGTCGTCTTCACCACGACGGTGCCGCTGATCTTCGCCTGCCGCAAGCTCGCGCCCAAGTATCCGGGCGTGCGCTTTCTCAACTGCTCGGTCGATATGCCGTATCCCGGCGTCCGGACGTACTACAGCCGGATCTATGAGGCCAAGTTCCTGCTCGGCGCGCTGGCCGGGACGCTGGCAGAGGACGCGCGCATCGGCTACGTCGCCGACGCGCCGGTCTTCGGTACGCCCGCGGCCATCAACGCGTTCGCGCTCGGCGCGCAGCTGACGCGGCCGGACGCGCAGATCCTGCTGCGCTGGTCGTGCTGCGAAGCCTCACCTGCGGCGCGTCTTGCGGAAGAGGGGCTGCGCGTGATCTGCGCGCGCGATCTGCCCGGCTCGGGCGACAGCCCGGACTGGCGCGGGCTGTGTCTGGCGCGGGAAGCAGGGCCGGTCTGCGCGGCGCTTCCGGTGTGGAACTGGGGCGAGGTCTATATCCGGCTGGCGCGCAGCATCCTGCGCGGCGGCTGGGACGAGCTGAGTGCCGCCGGGGCGGTCAATTACTGGTGGGGCTTTGCCAGCGGCGCGGTCGACGTGCAGCTGGCCCCCAGCGTGCCGGACGGCCCGCGGGAGCTGCTGCGGGTGCTGCGTGAGGCGCTGGTGCACGGTGAGCTGACGCCCTTCCACCGCCGCATCACCGACCAGGCGGGCACGCTGCGCAATGACGGCGAGCAGTGGTTCTCGCCGGAAACGATCCTGCGTATGGACTGGCTGTGCAGCAATGTCACCGGCAAGATCCCGGATTATGAGGAGCTGCTGCCGATGGCGCAGCCGATGGTGCGCCTGCTCGGCGTCTACCGTGATGCGCTCCAACCGAAGAAAAGGGGGCCGCTGCTGTGAAGCTGCTTCTGCTTGCGGACAAGGAGAGCCGTTATCTCTGGGATTTTTACAAGCCCGGCTGTCTGCGGGAGTATGACCTGATGCTCTCGTGCGGGGATCTGAAGGCCGAATATCTGACGTTTCTCGCCACGCTCGGCCGCTCGCCCCTGCTCTACGTCCGGGGGAACCATGACGACAACTACGAATCGCGCCCGCCGGAGGGCTGTGAGTGCATCGAAGACAAGCTCGTGACGGTGGGCGGCCTGCGGATCGTGGGCCTTGGCGGCAGCCCCCTGTATTCCGGGGGGCGGAACCAGTACACCGAGCGGCAGATGGAAGCCCGCATCCGGAAGCTCGGCTGGAAGATCCGCCGCGCGGGCGGCGTCGATATCGTGCTTACGCACGCCCCGGCCCGCGGCTTCGGCGACGCGGAGGACTTTGCCCACTGCGGCTTTGAGGCCTTCCTGCCGCTGCTTGACCGCTATCAGCCGCGCTATCTGATCCACGGCCACGTGCATACGGAGTACGGCCATGCGATCCCCCGCGTGCTGCAGCGCGGCGGCACCACCATCATCAATGCCTGCGAGCGCTATACGCTCGAGCTATAGGAGGAGCTATGGACTATCCGAAGGTCTGCCTGCGCCGGGGGGAGGAAGCCGGTGTGCTGAAGGGGCAGAAGCTGATCTATGACAACGAGCTGGACTGGGCGGACGATATCTGCATCGACGGCTGCGTCGTCGACGTGCTGGACAGCCGCCAGCACTTCGTGGCCCGCGGGTTCTTTAACGCCCGGTCGAAGCTGACCGTCCGCGTGCTCACGCGCCGGGCGGAGGAGACGATCGACCGTGACTTTTTCGCCCGCCGCATCCGCGCGGCGTGGCAGACGCGGCAGACGCTGGGCTTTTCTGACTCGTGCCGGGTGGTCTTCGGCGAGTCGGACGGGCTGCCGGGGCTGACCGTCGACAAATTTGCCGACTGCCTGTCGTTCCAGATCGCCTGCCTCGGTCTCGAGCAGTGGAAAGAAACGCTGGTGGAGATCCTCGCGGAGATCTTTGCCCCGCGCGGGATCTATGAGCGGGACGATCTGCCCGTGCGCGAAAAAGAGGGGCTGCCGCAGATCAAGGCCTGCGTCTACGGCACGGTCCCGGAGGAGCTCATCATCCGGGAGCACGACGCGCGGATGCTCGTCTGCATCGAAAACGGGCAGAAGACCGGCCATTTCCTCGACCAGCAGGAAAACCGCGGGCGGCTGAAGCCCTACGCGCCCGGGCGGGATGTGCTCGACCTGTGCTGCTGCACCGGCGGCTTTTCCATCCATGCCGCGCTCTATGGCGCGGCGTCGGTCGAGGCAGTGGATGTGTCGGAGGAGGCGCTGGCCCTCGTGCGGCGAAATGCAGAACTTAACGGCGTGGCCGACCGCGTCACGACGACCTGCGCGAACGTCTTTGACCGCGCCCGGCAGTATGCCGCCGAAGGACGGCAGTACGGGCTCGTCATCTGCGACCCGCCCGCCTTCGCCAAGAGCCGCAAGGTGCTCGAAAGCGCCTACCGCGGGTATAAGGAGCTCAATCTGCAGTGCATGAAGCTCGTACGCCCGGGCGGCTTCCTCGTCTCCTGCTCGTGCAGCCAGTTCATGACGCCGGAGCTGTTTCTCCGGATGCTGCGCGAGGCCGCGCAGGATGCCGGCCGCGACGCGCGCCTGCTCGAGCCGCTGATGCAGTCCCGCGATCACCCCGCCAGTCTGTCCGCCGAGCAGTCTCTCTACCTCAAGGGCGATATCCTGCAGATCCTGTAAGTCCACACCCCGCCGGTCAGACCGGCGGGGTGTATTTTATAATCCGCAAAAATCAATGGACAAAATCAACAAAATGCAGAGGGGAGGATTGGAGGCTCATACAAAAAGAGGAGGAGCGCAAGATTGTCGGACTGAAATCGCAAGATATTGGTTGTGAGTTTACGATGAAAAGATATATAAAAGATTTAGTAAATCGAAAAAATTGTGAAAAAACCGGTTAAAAACGGGATTTTTTTACACACAAGAATTTCATGACGTCAGGAGCGCGAAGCAATGAAAAAACTCAGATACGGTATGGTCGGCGGCGGGCCGGGTTCCTTTATCGGCGACGCGCACCGGCGCGCGATCAATCTGGATGGTCAGGCGGAGCTGGTGGCGGGCTGCTTTTCCAGAACGCCTGAAAAATGCCGCGAGACCGGCGTGCAGCTCGGCATTGCGCCGGACCGCTGCTACGCAACCTTCGATGAAATGGCAAAGGCGGAGGCCGGACGCGAAGACGGCATCGACTTTGTCACCATCGTCACGCCGAACGTGACGCATTATCCCGCCTGCAAGGCCTTCCTGGAGGCCGGGATCCATGTCGCGTGCGACAAGCCGCTGTGCCTGATGGCGGAGCAGGCGAAGGAGCTCGAGACACTGGCCGAGGAAAAGGGCCTGCTCTTCCTCGTGACCTACACCTATATGGGCCATGTGACGGCCAAGCATATCCGCCGCTATATCGCCGAGGGCAAGCTCGGCAAGATCCGCACGGTCATGGCGGAGTATCCGCAGGGCTGGCTCGCCTATGAGGGCGAGTGGGGCGGCAAGCAGGGCGAATGGCGCTGCGACCCGAAGCAGTCCGGCGGCGTCAACTGCCTGGGCGACCTCGGCACGCATGTGGAAAACGCCGTGTCGATGCTGACGGGCCTGAAGATCAGGCGCGTGCTGGCCAAGATGGACGTCGTCGTCCCCGGCCGCGTGCTCGATGACAACGATGTGGTCCTCGTCGAGTACGAGGGCGGCGCGACCGGCTGCTACTGGACCAGCCAGTTCGCCATCGGCCACGACAACGACCTGCGCGTGCGCATCTACGGCGAGAACGGTTCGATCCTGTGGGCGCAGGAGGAATGCGAGAAGGTCACGATGATCGACCGCGACGGCACCATCGTCGAGCGTCACCGCGGCGGCGGCGGCATCGAGCCGGCAGCCGCAAAGTACGGCCGTCTGCCCGCCGGTCACACCGAGGGCTGGCTCGAGTCCATGGGCAACCTCTACCGCTCGTTCATGGAGTGCCTGCACGCCAAGAAGGACGGCACGTTCGAGCCCGGTATGATCGATTTCCCGACCGTGCACGACGGCGCCGAAGGCGTCCGCTTCGTCCAGGCCTGCCTGCAGTCGAACCAGCAGGGCAACGCCTGGGTAACGATGGACGAAAACGCATAACAGCAGGACCGGCCGCTCCCCGGGAGCGGCGCAAGGGAGGAAACATGGAACAAGAACTTCTGGTAATGAAAAATATAAACAAGTCCTTTCCGGGTGTTCACGCGCTGCGGGACGTCTCGCTTTCGCTCCGGCGCGGCGAGGTGCACGCGCTGATCGGAGAGAACGGCGCGGGCAAATCGACCCTCATGAAGGTCCTGTCCGGCGTGCATCAGGCGGACAGCGGCGAGATCCTCTGGGAAGGCAAACCCGTCCAGATCCACTCGACCACGGAAGCGACGGCCATGGGCATCAGCATCATCTATCAGGAGCTGAACCTCATGCCCAACATGAGCATCCGGGAGAACATCTTCCTGGGCCGGGAAAACCGCAAGGCCCGCTTCTTCGTCGACTTCCAGAAGACGTCGGAGCTGGCGAAGACCTATACCGATATGGTCGGCCTGACGGCCGATGTCAATACGCTGGTCAAGGATCTGTCCATCGCGCAGCGGCAGATGGTGGAGGTGGCGAAGGCCCTGTCCACCAACGCGAAGCTGATCGTCATGGACGAGCCGACCTCCTCGCTGACGGACCGCGAGACCGAGATCCTCATGAACGTCATCCGGAATCTGCGCGATCAGGGCGTGACGGTCGTCTTCATTTCCCACCGTCTGAGCGAGCTGTTTGAGATCAGCGACCGCATCACGGTCCTGCGCGACGGCGAATGCGTCGGCACGATCGACACGAAGGACTGCACCGAGCCGCAGCTCGTCAACATGATGGTCGGCCGCACGCTCGACGATATCTACCCGAAGGGCAATGCCCAGATCGGCGAAGCCGTGCTCGAGGCAAAGCATCTGAACGCGGGCAAGATGGTGCAGGACGTCAGCTTTACGCTCCACCGCGGTGAGATCCTCGGCTTTGTCGGGCTGATCGGCGCGGGCCGCAGCGAGGTCATGCGCGCGATCTTCGGCGTCGACCCGCTGGACAGCGGCGAGATCATCATCGACGGCAAAAAGCTGGAAAAGCACACGCCGACCGACGCCATCCGCGCAGGCCTCGGCCTGGTCCCCGAGGACCGGAAGCTGCTTGGCCTGATCCTCGATATGTCCGTCCGGGAAAACACCACGCTGCCGTGCCTGCCCGTGGAGATGAAGGGCGGCATCCTCAGCCGCAAGAAGGAAAACGAGATCACCCAGACCTACATCGAGCAGCTCGACATCAAGACGCCCGGCGCGGAGCAGAAGGTCCTGAACCTCTCCGGCGGCAACCAGCAGAAGGTCGTCATCGGCAAATGGCTGGCGACCCACCCGAAGGTCCTGATCCTCGATGAGCCAACGCGCGGCATCGACGTCGGCGCGAAGCGCGAGATCCACCAGCTGATGAGCAAGCTGGCCGATCAGGGCGTGGGCATTATCATGATCTCCTCCGAAATGCCGGAGGTCCTCGGCATGAGCGACCGTATCATCGTCATGCACGAGGGTCACGTCTGCGGCGAGCTGAGCCGCAGCGAGGCGACGCAGGAACGTATTATGAGTCTGATCCTCAGCGCAGCTGGATAAGCAGAATGCCTGGATCTGTCTGAAACGTAGCAGAAAGGTTGGAAAAACTATGAACAGTCAAGACAAAAGCAAGAAAAGCGGCGCGCTGCGCCGTCCGGCCAAGAGCAATTCGCTCGGCATTCTGATCATCCTGCTGGCCATGTGCCTGCTGCTGACCATCGCTGTCGGTAAGAAGTTCCTGTCCGCGAGCAACCTGATTTCGGTCATCCGCCAGTTCTCGTTCTACGGCATTCTCGCCATCGGCATGTGCATGGTCATCATCACCGCCGGTATCGATCTTTCCGTCGGCTCCGTGTTCGCGCTGGCAGGCGTTCTGTCCTGTATGGCCATCACCAAGTGGCATCTGCCGGTCTTCGTCGGCGTGCTGATCGGCCTGGCCGTCGGCGTGCTGATGGGCTATTTCAACGGCGTCTGCGTCACGCTTCTGAAGCTGCCGCCCATGATCGCCACCCTCGGCACCATGTCCATCGCCCGCGGCATCGCCTATACCGTGACCGGCGGCTACCCCATCGGTTCTCTGCCGGACAGCTATAAGTTCCTCGGCCTCGGCTACATCGCCGGGATCCCGACGCCGATCGTGCTGATGGTCGTCCTGGCTGCCCTGACGATCTTCTTCCTGAACAAGACCGTCGTCGGCCGCTGGATCTACGCCATCGGCGGCAATGAAGAGGGTGCGCGCATCTCCGGCGTCCGCGTCAACCGCGTCAAGCGCCTGGTCTATTCCCTGTCCGGCCTGATGGCCGCGATCTCCGGCATTGCCATGGCCGCCCGTCTCGGCGTCGGCCAGTCCACCGCCGGCCAGAGCTATGAAATGGACGCCATCGCCGCGACCGTCATCGGCGGCGCGAGCCTCTCCGGCGGCTCCGGCAGCATCGTCGGCGCGATCATCGGCGCCGCGATCATGGGCGTCCTGCGCAACGGCCTCGTGCTGCTGGATGTCTCCGCGTACTGGCAGCAGACCGTCATCGGCGCTGTCATCATCCTCGCCGTCGCGCTGGATAACCTGCGCCACATGAAGAAAAAGGCGTAAACCCGCCGCATGAACCCGTGTTCCTGCCCCGAAGGGGCTGAACAATATATTAAGGAGGAAGACAAATGAAAAAACTACTTGCGCTCCTGCTCGCTGCACTGATGGTGCTGAGCCTGGCAGCCTGCTCCATGGAAGGCGGCTCCTCTGAGCCCGCCAAGACGGAAGAGACGACGGCTGCTCCCGAGACGACCGAAACCGAGACCGAACAGCCGGCAGAAGAGACGGCTGCCCCCGAAGTCAAGGCCGACGCCGATATCACCATCGCTGTCGTCCCCAAGTCTCTGGACAACGCCATTTTCCTTGACAGCCAGGCGGCTGCCGAGGCCAAGGCCAAGGAGCTGGGCATCAACCTGCAGTGGGTCGGCCCGACCACCTCTGACGCCGGCCAGCAGGTCACCGTCATTGAAGGCCTGATCGAAAAGCAGGTCGACGGCATCCTGATCAGCTGCAACGACGCTGACGCTCTGAAGGACGTCATCGACAGAGCGGTCGACGCCGGTATCGTTGTCGGCTGCTTCGACTCCGACTCCCCAGAATCCAAGCGCGCGTTCTACTGCGGCACGGACAACTACGCTGTCGGCAAGCTGGCTGCAGAAGAAATGATGAAGATCCTGCCCGACGGCGGCAAGGTCGCGATCCTGACCGGCGTCCTCGGCGCTCCCAACCTCGAAGAGCGTATCCGCGGCTTCAAAGAGACCGTGGAAGGCTCCAACATTGAGGTCATGCCCGTGCAGACCGGTAACGACGATGTCCAGACCTCTGTCGATGTTGTCGGCCAGTACACGGCTGCCAACCCGGATCTGGCCGCATGGTTCTTCGTCGGCGGCTGGCCCTACTTCGCTGACCCGGACGCTCTGCCTGAGGTCCAGAAGTTCATGGAGAACGGCGGTCACATCATCTCCGTCGATACCTGCGAACCGATGATGCAGTACGTCGGCATGGACATGGTCGACCTGCTGATCGGCCAGAACTATCCGAACATGGGCTCCCTCGGCGTTGAGACGCTCTACAAGCTCATCAAGGGCGAAGACGTCGATCTCGGCGACGAGACCCACTACATCGACACCGGCTATGAGCTGGTCGACAAGAGCAACTACGAAGAAGTCTGGGCAACCAAGGCTCCGTGGTAATCTGAATCCCGCATAAAAACCCCCGCCGGTTTCCTTGGGGAAACCGGCGGGGGTGTGTTTATGTATCCGGAACCGCGATCTCTTTGATGGTGAATTCGTTGCCCTGGAGGAGCCAGGTCTGGGGGCTGCCGCAGTGGGGGCAGATCTTGCCCTGCGGAACGGTGGGGTAGTCCCGGCCGCAGGCACCGCAGTGTGTCACGGCGGGGATGCGCTCGATGACCAGCTCGCAGCCGGTCAGAAGCGGCGTGCGTTTGCAGTTCCAGTTCCACACGTCGATCAGATACTCCGGCACGACGGTAGAGACCTCGCCGAGCTCCAGCGTGACGCGGCGGATGCGCGTCACCTGGTTTTCTTCCGCGATCCTCGCCAGCGTGTCAGCAATGTGGAAGACCACGCCAAGCTCGTGCATGGCTCAGTCCTTCCGGCCGCGCAGCGTCTCGCCGAGGCGCTTGCCGGCCATCGAGGCGATGCCCTTGAGCTTGTCCTCGGCCTTCATCATCGTGGAGCATTCGGGGTGGTCGCGCTTGAGATGGATGGCGTCGAAGACGCACTTCGTCGTGCAAACGCCGCAGCCGATGCACTTGTTCGGGTCGACCCAGCTCGCACCGCAGCCGAGGCAGCGGGCCGTCTCGGTCTGGACCTGCTCGGGCGTGAGCGTCCGGCGCGCGTCGCGGAACGAATGCGGGTCGACCGCGGGGTCGACGGCCTCGGTCTGCCGGGCGGCATGATCGTAGCAGTTGACGGAGAAATTCTCCTTGTCGAGCATGATGAAATCGCGGCGGTTGCGGCCGATCTTCAGATCTGCGCCCTTGTGGACGTAGCGGTGCAGCGATTCGGCGGCGCACTTGCCCTCCTCGATGGCGTCGATGACGAACTTCGGCCCGTGATACACGTCGCCGCCGACGAAGATGTCCTCCTCCGCCGTCTGATAGGTCAGGGGATCGGCGACGGGGTAGTTGCCGCGGTGGAACTCGACCTTCGTATCCTGGAGCAGCGAGCCCCATTCGATCGCCTGACCGATGGCGAAGACGACATGGTCGGCCGGGATGGTGATCGTCTCGCTCTCGTCGTAGGCGGGGGAGAAGCGGCCCGTTTCGGGGTCGATGGTGCGCAGGCACTTTTTGAACACGACGGCGGTCACATGGCCGCTTTCGTCCTGCAGCAGCTCCTGCGGACCCCAGCCGGCGCAGATCTCGACGTGCTCTTCTTCCGCCTCGGCGATCTCGTCCTTCGCGGCAGGCATGGTCTCGCGCGATTCCAGACAGACCATCGAGACCTTTTCCGCGCCGAAGCGCACCGCGGTGCGGGCGCAGTCGATGGCGACATTGCCGCCGCCGACCACGACGACGCTGCCTTCCATCCGCTGCGTCTCGTCGGCCAGCGCCTCGTGCAGGAAGTGCACGGCGATGTCGGTGCCCTTGGCCGTTTCGCCCGGCACGCCGGGCAGACGGCCGCCCTGGCAGCCGATGGCGACGTAGAACGCCAGATACCCCTGCTCGCGCAGCTGCGGAATGGTCACGTCCTTACCGACCTCGACGCCGCAGCGGATCTCCACGCCCAGCTCGCGCAGGACCTGGATCTCGGCGTCGATGACGGTCTTTTCCAGCTTGAACGACGGGATGCCGTAGGTCATCATGCCGCCGGGACGGGCGGACTTTTCAAAGACCGTGGGCTTGTAGCCGCGAGTGGCCAGATAGTACGCGGCGGACAGGCCCGCGGGGCCTGCGCCGATGATGGCGATCTTCTGGTCCCAGCCAGTCAGTCGGCTGGAGGCGACGACGACGGGCGGGATATAGCGCGTCTCGGCGTGCAGATCCTGCTCGGCGAGGAATTTCTTGACCGCGTCGATGGCGACGGCCTGATCGATCGTGCCGCGGGTGCATGCTTCCTCGCAGCGCTTGTTGCAGATCCGGCCGCAGACGGCGGGGAAGGGGTTGTCCTTCTTGATGAGGGCCAGTGCCTCCTGATACTTGCCCTGCGCGGCGAGCTTCAGATAGCCCTGCACGGCGACGTGCGCCGGACAGGCGGTCTTGCAGGGGGCCGTACCCTTGTCATAGCAGTTTTTGCGGTTGTTGTCGCGGTAGTCGGGATCCCAGTGCTCCTCGCCCCACTTGAGGCCGTAGGGGAGCTCATGCTTCGGGTATTCCACGGTGTTGCCGTGCTTGTCGCAGAGCTTCTGGCCGAGCTTTACCGCGCCCGCGGGACAGTATTCCACGCACTTGCCGCAGGCCACGCATTTGGCCCGGTCGACCTCCGCCGTGTAGGCGCTGCGGGAGAGGTTCGGCGTGTTGAACAGCTGCGAGGTGCGCAGCGCGTTGCAGATGTTGACGTTGCAGTTGCAGATGCCGAAGATCTTGTTCTCGCCGTCGATGTTTGTGATCTGGTGGACGAAGCCGTTATCCTCGGCCGCCTGCAAAATGTGCATGGCTTCTTCGTAGGTGATGTCGTGGCCCTTGCCGGTCTCGCGGCAGTAGTCGGCAAAGTCGCCCACGCCGATGCACCAGCACATGTTGTCGTCCGCGCAGCCCTCGCCGAGCACGGCGCGGCTCGTGCGGCAGGAACACTGGCCGACGCCGATGTGCCCCTCGTATTTTTTCAGCCAGTAGGAAAGATGCTCGATGTCGAGCGTCTGGTTCTCCATCGAGATGGCCTTTTCCACCGGGATGACGTGCATGCCCACGCCGCCGCCGCCCGGCGGCAGCAGATGCGTCTTGCCCGCCAGGGGCACGTAGGTCATGCGCTCAAAGAACTTGGCAAGCTCCGGATGCTGCTCCAGCCGGGGGTTCCGGCCCGAAAGCTCCGCATCCTCCTCCATGTTGAACAGCTCCGCGCTGCCCGGCACGAACATCGGCAGGATATACCGCCGCTCCGAGGGCGGCGCAGTGCGCCCGTTGTGGTCATAGTGGTAGCCGTAGTCGTATTCCAGAAGGCCGATGTAGCTCATCTGGTCGAGCAGCTCCTGGAAATGCGGCTTCTGCTCCTCCGTGACCTTGTTCATCTTCCAGAGCTCCTCGACGGTGTAGGGCGTGCGGAGCTTCATGGTCAGGGCGATGTCGGCCATCTCGTCGGTCACGACGCCGGCCAGCCCCCAGTATTCCGCGTCTTCCGCGCGCACCTTGCCGAGCTTGTGGTCGACGACGTCCGTGATCTTTTTGCCAAGCTTCAGAATTTTCTCCCGCGGCGCAGCCTCGCCCTTGGCGGCGGGGGTCAGCGCGCGCTGCTTCAGTTCCTGATCGATCATGCGTTTGTCTCCTTCTTCTTTTCTTTGTGTGTGCGGATCCGGCTGCAGAGCCAGTCGGCGAGCGCCTCGACGCCCTCGCCGGTTTTTGCGGAAATGGGGAAGATCTCAAGATCGGGGTTGCGCCGCCGCGCAAACTCGGTGACCTTGTCCAGATCGAAATCAAAATACGGCAGGACGTCGATCTTATTGACGATCATCGCGCCGCAGGTCTGGAAGATGAGCGGGTATTTGAGCGGCTTGTCGTGCCCCTCCGGGACGGAGAGGATCATCAGGTTCAGATGCGCGCCGGTGTCGAATTCCGCCGGGCAGACGAGATTGCCAACGTTCTCCAGAATGACCAGGTCGAGCCCCGCCGCGTCCAGCTGCTGCAGCCCCTCACGGGTCATCCCGGCGTCAAGGTGGCACATGCCGCCCGTGTGCAGCTGGATGACCTTCGCACCGGTGCGCGAGACGGTGTCCGCGTCGACGTCGGAGTCGATATCCGCCTCCATCACGCCCACGCGCAGCTGCCGCTGCAGCAGCGGCAGCAGACGCAGAAGCGTCGTCGTCTTGCCGGAGCCGGGCGAGGACATCAGGTTGATGAGATATGTGCCCTGCGCGTCCAGCTCGCCGCGCAGCCGCTCCGCCGCAGCGTCGTTGTCTGCAAAGACGCTCTGCTTGACCTCAATGATACGATACCGATCCATGCCGTGCCTCCTGTACGTTTTTCCAGTAAAAAGTGTAACATATGCAGGAGAACTTTGCAAGAAGATACAGACAAACCCGGCATTTTGCCGAAAAACGCCGCCGGCGCTTTTGCGCCGGCGACGTTATGGATTGGACGGGGATGCTGCCTCAGCGCTTCCGGCTGCGGCGTTTGCGGAGGTCTGGGAGGGCGGCGGCGGAGAGGAGCAGGAACGCGCCGGGCAGCGCCGCCTGGGTCGCGCCGTTCACCTTTTTCACGCAGAAGCCCGCGAAGCACACCCGGGCCCAGACCGTGTTGGATTCCTTGACCGTGGGGGTCTGCACGGTCCGGAAGCCGAAGGCATTGACGGCCTGCAGCTACGAGACCGTGCCGCTGGCCTGATCCTGATCGACCTTCGCGCGCAGGAGAGCCATGGAGTCTTCGCCAAAGGTCTTCGGCGCGCATACCGGGATCCGGACCTGGAATCTTGAGTTCCCGGCCAGCACGGTCCCTTCTCCGGCGACGAGCTTGAAGGCGGTGACGGACGCGTAGCCGGTGACCGAGGTCGTCCAGATATCGGAGTCTACCATCTCCTCCATGGAATGGGTGTAGACAGCGTCGCTCGTAGTGTAATAGACCGTATAGCCCTCCGGCGGCGTGATGGCGCCGCGCAGGCGGACCGGGAAGTCCGAGCCGCGGCCGGATGCGCCGAAGAGATTCGGGTCGCCGATGCGGGGCAGGGTATCGTAGACCGTCAGGCCGGTATGCACAGCAGCAGTCTCGTTGACGATCTCCAGCAGGTAGTCGAAGTCGGATCCGGCCTTGACCAGCAGTCCCTGCTTGCTCCAGCTGTCCGACCCGGCCGGGGCGATAAATTTTTCCGCGTACATCGACTGGGCGGCGATGATCGTGGCGTCGGAGAACGCATAGGCGATCTTGTCGTCGGTCTCGCCGTCCAACGGGTAGCTGTTGATGGACCGGGCAGTGTTCGTATAGGTGACCTTTGTCTGCCCGTCCGGGACGTGGGTGTGCTCCGGGTCGCGGTAGACCGTGTAGGCATGGAAGCGGACCTGCTCGCCGGCCTGCATCTCATAATCCTCCGCGAAGACCGACGCGGTCACGGGC
>ERZ825384.3170-NODE-3170-length-15260-cov-3.575008_pt1 | contig 15260 bp, 6 predicted proteins | sample MGYA00519931_ERZ825384 | MGnify/ENA primary metagenome ERZ825384 (study PRJEB31778, sample SAMEA3449200) | human gut metagenome | biome: human gut; feature: human-associated habitat; material: faeces | place: United Kingdom | collected 2010/2012 ...
ATTATATTCGTTTTTACATTTGTTTATTCGATTATTTTATATGCTTTTTCAAAAGCTAAAGAAGGCAATGCACTGGTTTCCAATCATATGATAAAACACCATATTTTAGAAGTGATAGAGAATTGATCATGCGCAGTATGGACCTGCTTCGCGGGAAAAACCCGAATCCATTTACTAACTATGTGAAGAAAGACTGCTATATTTGCCTTGTAACAATCGTTGCTGGGCAAATTATCGTATATACAGAAGCATATGAACATACAAAAATTAAAATTACTATTAGCAACAGCCTGTCTGGCTCCCCTGCCACTCATCGCCCAAATCACGGAAAGAGAACGGCCGGCAGAATGGAAACACCTCATTACAGGCGGACGCTACATGGATCGTTTCGAAGCAATGCCCGATGGCACGCTCTCCGGAGAGACGTGGGGAGCGGACAGCGTACGCCCCCGGTATATCGACAACGGTATCGAACATCCCGATATCTCCTTCTGGGGAGGCAATATCCTCCAAACGCCGGACCGGAAATACCATCTGTTCGTATGCGGATGGCCGGAAAGCGCACCCAAAGGGCATATGGAATGGCCCAATTCAACCGTTTATCACGCAACCGGCGATCATCTGCATGGGCCTTTCACCATCCAAGACACAATCGGGAAAGGGCATAACCCGGAGGCTTTCGTCCTCAACGACGGCCGGATCGTCGTATATGTCATCGACGGATATTATATAGCCGACCAGGTCAACGGCCCCTGGCAATACGGAAAGTTTACGTTCAATCCCCGCGACCGGAAGATCATCGAAGGACTGAGCAACCTCAGCTTTGCCAAAAGGCAGGATGGTTCTTATCTGATGGTTTGCCGGGGAGGAGGCATCTGGATCAGCAAAGACGGCATCGCCCCTTACGAGCAGATCACGGACAAGCGGGTCTATCCGCCTGTCAAAGGAGAGTTCGAGGACCCGGTCATCTGGCGGGATTCCCTGCAATACCACCTGATCGTGAATGACTGGCTGGGACGTATCGCCTTCTACCAACGTTCCAAAGACGGCATCCATTGGGTGACGGAACAAGGGGAAGCCTATGTGCCCGGCATCTCCTTCCATCGGGACGGGCATGTCGAGCATTGGTTCAAATACGAACGTCCTAAAGTATTCCAAGACAAACAAGGACGTGTAGAGCAGATGAACTTTGCCGTCATCGACACCGTCAAATGGGACGATCATGGCAATGACAACCACAGTTCGAAGAATATCTGTATCCCGATGAACAAAGGGATGTTATTGTCCGTCCTAAACCGAACACCGATAACGGCCTCCACTGAAACCATCCGGGTCAAGGTCCTGGCGGAAGAAGGCTTCGACCCGCTCCGGGAGATCGATGTGCCGTCCCTGCGGTTCGGTTCATACAACGAAGTGAACTTCGGCAGAGGGTGTAAAGTGGTCAAAACCGAAGCATCCGGAAAAGACCTTATCCTGACATTCGACGGTAAGGGAAGCGGCATCACACCGGATGAATTCGCTCCGAAGATGATCGGAAAGGATAAAAACGGAAAACTGTTGTTCGGATATGCGAACCTGCCTTATGTCGATTACAAGCCGGCTCTATTGTCCTGCCGACGTCCCGTTTACCGGGAAGGCCGGAACGAAGTCGAACTGGAAATCCAGAACTTCGGACTATCGGTATCAGGAGAAATGACAGTCGAAATCAAGCAAGCCGGGGCAGGAATGGGCCGTCATACGGTCAAGCCCCTGCAACCGTATGAAAAAGCAAGCCTCACCTTTACCCCTGAAAAGGGGAAATGGACGGATAAAGCGGATTACCAGGTAGTCTTCCTCCGGGATGGGCAAATAGTAGAAACAAACAATTTCAATATCTCCAAATAATCATTTATAAACATGAAACACACTTTTATCCTCCTGCTCGGAGCCATGCTCTCCCTACAAGGGCAAGCCCAGGACAAGCAGATACCATTTCAGAACACGATCAAGGTCGAAGCAGGCGACAGCCACGCGGACATCATCGCGAAAGCCGCCCATGTCGTGCCTTCGCCCAACCAGTTGGCGGCATTGCAAAACGAGTTTATCGCCTTCATCCATTTCGGGCCGAACAGTTTTACCCGCCTGGAATGGGGAAGCGGAAAGGAAGACCCGAAAGTCTTCGACCTGAAAGAGCTCGACACGGACCAGTGGTGCGAGGCCATGAAAGCAGCCAGCATGAAGATGGTGATTCTGACGGTCAAGCACCATGACGGGTTCGTCCTGTGGCAAAGCCGTTACACAAAACACGGCATCATGTCCACCGGTTTCCGCGACGGCAAAGGCGACATCCTGAAAGACCTGTCCGAATCCTGCCGCAAATACGGATTGAAGTTAGGCGTCTATCTGTCACCGGCAGACCTGTACCATATCGAAAACCCGGAAGGGTTGTACGGCAACCTCAGCCCATACACCAAACGGACCATCCCGCGGGAAGTCCCCGGACGGCCTTTTGCCAACAAGACCCGTTTCGAATTCGTAGTGGACGACTACAACGAATACTTCCTCAACCAACTCTTCGAGATCCTAACCGAATACGGCCCGATCCACGAAGTATGGTTCGACGGGGCACATCCCAAGCGGAAAGGCGGACAGACCTACAACTATCCCGCCTGGAAAAAACTGATCAAGGCACTTGCCCCCAACGCCGTTATCTTCGGACGGGAAGATGTCCGGTGGTGCGGCAATGAAGCCGGCGGCACACGGTCGACCGAATGGAACGTGATCCCCTACCAGGCAAATCCGGACACGATGTCGAACTTCGCCGATATGACGGACAAAGACCTCGGAAGCCGTGAACAGCTCTATAAAGCCAAATACCTGCATTACCAGCAGGCCGAAACCAACACTTCCATCCGCGAAGGCTGGTTCTACCGGGACGACACGCACCAGAAAGTACGAAGCACCGACGATGTGTTCGACATCTATGAACGCGCCGTAGGAGGCAACTCCACCTTCCTGTTGAACATCCCGCCCAACCGGAACGGGAAATTCTCTCCGACGGATGTAGCCGTGCTGAAGGAAACCGGCCAGCGAATCCGGGAAACCTACGGGACCGACCTGTTCCGTCAGGCAAAAGGCCCGAAAGAGGTGCTCGACCAAAATGCAGACACCTATGTGACGGCCGATAAGGACGGGGCGGGAATCGTCATCTCCACTCCCCGACCTGTCACCCTCAACCGTTTGGTTCTCCAGGAAGCGATTGCCACCAACGGGGAACGGGTGGAAAGACACGCCGTGGATGCCTGGATCGACGGAGGATGGAAAGAGATCGCCCATGCCACCAACATCGGCTACAAGCGAATCCTGCGCTTCCCGGATGTCACGACGGACAAGATACGGGTCCGCATACTCGAATCCCGCCTGACACCCGCCATCTGCACCATCTCCGCCCATCACTACAAAGCCCGTCCGCCCCGGTTGAGCGCACAGAGAAGCATGGACGGATTGGTTACCATCGAACCGATGGCACAGGAATTCGGCTGGAAAGCGCACGGCGAGAACATTGCCGAGAACCTGAACGCAGGTTTCAAGATCTACTATACGACAGACGGAACGGAACCATCGGCAGGCTCTACCGAATATAAAGCACCTTTCCTGATGGGAAACAGCGAACTGAAAGCGGTAGCCATCCTGAACGGAGAAAAGGGAGCTATCTTGCAGGAACGGTTCGGGCTGGTCAAGAAGGGATGGAAGATAGCCGACAAGACCGCGCAATCCCTCGCCATCGACCTCGGCAGCCAGCAAACGGTAAGCGGCTTTGCCTTCACCCCGCAAAAACAAGGCGGTAAGGGCACGGTAGCCGGTATCATCCGGATCAGCAACGACGGAAAGAACTGGAAAGAGGTGGAACGCTTCGAATTCGGCAACCTGATCAACGACCCGTCCAAACGCTACCATCATTTCAAGCAAACGGTAAAAGCCCGCTACGTCCAAGTGGAAGCAGCGGAAATCGCCGCCCGTACGGAGGCTGCCGCCCTTGCTGGAATAGACATCTTCTAAGGCTCGTCCACAAACAGTATATACCTTGTAAGGTAAAATCATATACGTTATAAACGTAAAAGAAAAAAGGTTATAGGGTAAAATAAAATTCCCTATAACCTTTTTTCTTTTATTCGTTCCTGTGCTAGCCCGGAAGAGCGAAGACAGAATTACATCGCAAAAGGTGTAGCTTTCACATACGCCTTATATCCTTTGATCATGCCGGGGAATCCTTCTTCTGCACGGGGCAGGTAGCGGAAACCGGATATCGTCTGCTCTTCCTTCAAATCGATCACGACCTGGTGCGGATATTTGTCTCCCCGCTTCGTGCTCCAATAGGTAGATTCCTGCAAGTCATAGATCTTATCGGCAGTGAAGTTACCCCACTGCGTGCTTTCACTGTCCGCATAGGAGATATTCCAATGCTGGCGAGGGAGCGGCTTGCCGTCTTCGTCCAACAGATAGAACTCGGCCATAGCGGCATTGTCCTTGCCATCCTGTGCATCCAATGCTTCGAGGCAGAAATAGCGGCCCTTGACAGTCTGACCAAACTTCACTTCCTGCCAGCCGTTTCCGGGTTTCAGCGCACCGTTGGCAACCGGTTTCTCACCTTTCAGGTTCAGCGTCTGCCCCTCTTCACGGTGGGTAGCCGGGGCTTCAGCCCGCAACATATCCAAGATCGGTTCCTTCCGGCCTTCCACTACAGCCTTTTCCGGGCCTAACAGGTCGAGGATGATGATCTCGTTCTTTCCCTTCTTCAACCAGCATCCGGGCATAAACAAAGTCTGCTGAGGTCCGATCTCCCAGAAGCGGCCCATCGCCTTTCCGTTTACCCAAACCATGCCTTTTCCCCAGGTCTGCATGTCGAGGAACACGTCTCCGACTTCATCCAGCTCGAAAGTAGTCCGGTAATAAGCCGGTCCGTCGAGTTTGTCTCCCGCTGCATACTTCTTGTCCTGTACGAAAGCGTAATCGACCGGGAAGCTGTAAACCTGCCAGTCTTCCAGTTCCTGTCTGCCGGTGTCGCTGATCAGTTCCACCTTATCCGTAATCCCCTTACGGTCGTGAATGGCAACATCGAAGTTGACACGTCCCATCGCCTCCACCAGGATATCCAGGCGCGTTCCTGCTGCCAAAGCCGGCAGAACCACCGTGTTTTCACCTCTGCGACGATCCAGACGGCCCAACAGTTTGCCATCGGCAAAGACCTGTGCCCAGTCATGCACCTCATCGATCAACAGGGTCGTTCCTTCCTTTACGGCAGGCAGAGTCGTCCGGTAAAGGATCGTTCCCCAACCCTGGTCGAACTGCTCCATCGGTTTAATCTCTTTCGAAGCCTGGGGAGCAGGCAGATTGTCGAACAGCGGAGCCACTTCGCCGACGGTGAACGCCGGGATCTCGATCAAAGGATAAGCTGCCGGGACATCGGGTATGACCTGACCGGAATCGGCATATTGTGTCAGCAGTTCACGTAACTTGTAGTATTTGGGAGTCGCCCAACCCGCCTCGCTGATCGGGGCGTCATAATCGTAGGAGCTGCACATAGCGGAATAGGCCGGGCTGTTCGCACCGCCCCAATGTCCGAAAGTCGTCCCCCCGTGCGCCATATAGAGCGAGAAGGAGATATGGCGGTCCAGCATGTCCTTGATACCGGAAACCATCACCCCGGCATCGCGCGTCTCGTGCTTGCGTCCCCAATGGTCGAACCATCCGCTCCAGAACTCGCTGCACATCAGCGGAGCATCGGGGCGTGCCTCTTTCAACTTCTTGAACTGGGCATCGATATTGGCTCCTGTCCCGAAGTTGATCGTCCAGACCAGGTCATCCAAACCGTTCAACTGGAAAGTAGAGCTCCAGTCACACTGGAACAACGGGACATCCGTAAAGCCTGCTGCCTTCACCGCATCGCGGATATTGGCAATATACGCCTTGTCGGTAGCATACGCCCCATACTCGTTCTCGACCTGTACCATGATGATATTCCCGCCCCGGGTCACCTGCAAGTCGGCCAACTGCTTGCCGATCTCGTTCATGAACAGCTTCGTCCGTTCGAGGAAATAGGGATCGTTGGTACGGAGCTTGATATCCTCCTTCTTCAACAGCCACCAGGGCAGTCCGCCCATCTCCCACTCAGAGCAGACATAAGGGCCGGGACGCAACATGATATACATGCCTTCTTTCTGGGCCAGCCGGCAAAAAGCGGCAATATCGTTCTGCCCCTTGAAATCGAACTCGCCCGGTTTCTGCTCATGGATATTCCAGAACGCATAGATACAGATCGTATTCATGCCGAGTGCCTTGCACATCTGAATACGATGTTGCCAGTATTCGGCGGGGATACGGGTGTAATGTATCTCCGCCGCCTTAATCACAAATGGTTTGCCATCCAGCAGGAAGGTTCCCTTCCCGATAGAAAAATCGTGCTTCTCCCCTTGTCTGGGACTGCATCCTGAGAACAGGAGGATAACGCAGCAGATTATCAATCCTGCAAGAATCTTGTTTACGTGTTTCATATAAATTAATTGTATTGTACTGTCACTGTTTTATCTTTCTCTGTTTCCAGAATCAGGACTCCCTCCTTCTCCAGTTTATCTCCCTTGTTGCCCGTTACGGAAGCGACTTTGCATCCTTCAGGGATAGCCAGACGCAACATCCCGCCCTGTTCGGGCAAGATACGGACTTGCCGCACCTGCCCCGCCACCTTTTCGGCCGAGACAAGGAAAGCCCCCATAGCACGCAGTTTGTCGAAAGATACATCCTGCCAGGCAACCGGTACAGCCGGGAACACCCGGATAACGCCCGTATGACTCTGGAGCAGCATCTCCTGGATACCGGCGGCAAAGGCGAAGTTTCCTTCCAAGGTAAACGGACGGTAGGTGAATTTCGACTTTCCGCTTTTCGTCTGGTCGCCGTTCGCATGGAACGTATTCGGGAGGCAGAAACATTCGGCAAAGGTGCGCAGTGCATCGGCAGCCCCTTCCCCGTCGAAGGCACGAGCTTTCATATTCCCGAACCAGCTATAGGAATAGCCGCACCAGTAATCAGGCCCGAAATCTTGTAGCTTCTTCAAGGTCGCTTTTATAATCTCCTGGGATTTCTCGCCCTGGCTCCAATCAACAAGGCCGAGCGGATGGATCGACATGGCGTGGGAGAAATGACGGTGCGACTGGTCGTAAGGGAAACCTTTTGCAAAGGTCAAAGCCCGGTCTTCATCCAGGTTCAGATCGGGCAGTTGAGCACCGATCGCTTTCCAGTGGGCAGCCTCGTCTGCCAACCCCAATTCGGAAGCCAGCTCGGAAGCGGCATTGAAAGCAAAGTGCATCAAGGAAAGGTCATAGTTTGTCATATCCTTGAACCACGCATTGATCGAGTTGTCGAAAATTTCCGGGCTGGAACTCAGCGGCAACCGGCGTACTCCGTCAGCATCGACTGTGGAGATCTGTTCGAGATAAGTCGCCACGTCCTTCAGAAACGGGTAGGCTCGCTCTTTCAGGAAAATGCGGTCGGCCGAATACTTCCAGTGCAGATAGAAATGCTGTCCCAGCCATGCGCTGACCGTCGGCGACATGGAGTACTGTACCCATCCGCCCATCGGCTCACCGGTCAGGGTGCAAACGCCGGGAACATTCATCCCGTCCGTCCCGAAATACTCGCGGGTATATTTTTTATACACATCACGCTGTTCCCAGAGGGTATTCAGATAGCCCATCCCCTCCTGCAAATGGTTGCCGGTATAGGCAGGCCAATAACTCAACTGTGTGTTCAGGTCATGATGGTAGTCTCCTTTCCAGGGCGGCAACATCCCGTTATCGGCTGTCCAGACTGCCTGAAGGGAAATCGGATAAGAGTCCTCGCGGGCAGCCGACCCGAACTTGTACATCTCGTTGTCGTACTGTTTCTGCAGGAGCGTATCCGGCAGCGAGACGGACGACTGTGCCCAATAGCCTTTCCAGAAGTTCATATGCGAGCGGTAGTCTGCCTCCACGCCACGCTCCATCGCTTCTGCCGTTTCCTGGTCGGCCCGGTCGGCGGCCAAAGAAGAAGTCAGGCTCCATACGCCGCTGAGCGTGCCGCCTTTCTGCTGCCAACGGACGACCACATCGTACGAAAAGCCTCCCCACCCTTCCTGATGGAAAGTGGTCGTACCGGCTTCCTTCTGTATCGTCCCCTGTTTATATCCGAGGCGTCCCAGGGCCGGACCGGCATGCGAGTTGTCGCCTGCGACCTCGTCCGGATTGCTGTAGCGGGGTGCAATGATCTCCGGCGAAACCGTATCCGGCAGGTTCTCGAAGACAAACCATCCGACCGGTTCGTCGGCATGCACGAACGTTTTCAACTTCGTCCCGTTCTCCCAAAGCACCTCACAAAGGGCATTATTGAGGAAAAGATGTACGGAAGAAACCTTCCCGATATTCAACGGGAACTCCAAAGCCGCCCCCGGTATCTTAGACGGGGCAGGCAAGGCGTTATAAGGGTGGTCGAACTTCTTCTGCACCGGCAGATAATCCCCTTTCCTCACCTGCTCACAGACCCAGGCAAAACGATTGTTCGGTCCTGCAATACTATCCATCGGGCGCAAGTCCCAGAGATCCGTCCGATCCAGCGAAAAACGTAGCACAGAATCGCGTTGCCAGACTAATGTTCCTACTGTGGCATTTCCCAACGGAATTCCTTCATCCCAAGTCTTGGCCAAGTGACCAAACTGCAAGTCACTGCTTGTCGGTGTGACAGGCAGTGACTCCTTTTCGCAACAGGCAGCCAATAGGCATGCGCTTATGCAAGTTAGCCAAAATTCCTTTTTCATTCGTATTAAATCGATATTATTCTTTCTTTGTCTCCTGCAAAGATACGGTTTATTGATTTAATAACTGCTTGACAGCTTCGTCCGAACGAGTTTCCGTCTCCTGGATTTTTTATAGTCGAACAAAGCATCGAGTTCGTAAAGTTGCAGGGTAACAGTCGGGGCAAAACGGTCGGAAGCGACATAGTTGCGGGCTGATGTCAGCAATTGCTGCATGGCCGGGCGTTTCTCTATATCCTTAACCGGATCGACCACAAGGACAAACAGCTTGCCGCTTGCCGCAATCTCTCCGCTTTCGCTTTCGAGCTGCCAAGTCAACTGCCCTTTACGGATCGCTTCGGGACCGAAATGATAGATGCCATCTTCGCAGTAAAGGTCTCCGCATTTGTGTAAGCACGCTTCTGAAGGCGCGCCAGCAGGACGATCGGAGCACATGATTCACGGTATTTCTCAGGGGTTACCAACCCTTTGCTTTCCCAAAAGGCATCCAAGATACCGACTACTTCTCCCGCCTCTTCAGCAAGATCATAGGGATGCCGCCGCTGGAGTACAAGAAGATGAAGAAAGGATGATTACCAATAATACTCATCCATAATCTCCTGCATCCGGGGCGTTGCGGCATCGGTATCGCCAACCTCGCGACGGAGTTTCAGCAGCTCGCGCTTCATCTTTTCGATTTCACCGGCATAGGCGGGGGAATTGTAGACGTTATGGTCTTCGTGGGGGTCGGACAGCAGATCGTAGAACTCCCACGACGGCGTGACGGGAGCCTTATCCGATCCGGTCGCATTCAGCGGATCGCCGTAGAGGAACATCAGTTTGTAGCGATGGTTGCGGATGCCCATGTGGGCGGGACGGATCTTGTGGTGCGTCCAGTAGCGGTAGTACATGGACTGCCGCCAGTCGCGCGGAGTCTCGCCCTTCAGATTGTCGCGGAAGCTGCGGCCTTCGCTGCACGACGGGGCGTCCACCCCGGCATAGTCGGCCAGCGTAGCGGCAAAATCAATATTGAGGATGATGTCGGAATTGCGCGTCCCGGCCGGGATCTCCTTCGGGTAGCGGATAACGAACGGCATGCGAAGCGGCTCCTCGTACATCATGCGCTTGTCGAAAAAGCCATGCTCGCCGAGGAAATAACCCTGGTCGGAGACATAGACTACGATCGTATTCTCGGACAGCCCCTCTTCATCGAGGAAACGCAGCAGGCGGCCGATATTGTCATCGATGGCCGCTCCACAACGCAAGTAGTCGCGAATCAACTTCTGATAGATTTTCCGGCGCGCATCTTCCTTACCCATTCCTTCTATGGAAAAAGGCAGTTCCGGATACTTGCACCACCAGGAATCCGGGTCTTTCGAGGCGATCCCCCATCGGCGGGCCATATCTTCCAACGGTTGTCCGGGGAACGTACGCCCGGATTCTTCCGGCCCGAACTCCATCATGTTTGCCGGTTCGGGGAACGTGACTCCGTCATAAATATGTTTCAACCGTTCGGGGAAATCCCACGGTTCGTGCGTCGCCTTGAAATGGCAACACATCATGAAGGGTCGGTCCTTATCGCGCGAACGGATCCACCGGATCGTCTTGTCGGTCACCAGGTCGGTCGAGAAGCCCTTCTCCACCTTGCCGCTTTTCCCTTTATCATCGTCTATCCAGCCCTCCGCGGTCTTGAAAAGCGGGTCCCAATATTCCCCTTGGTCATGGAAAACCGAAAAGGTGTCGAAACCCGACGGCTGCGTCTTGAGATGCCATTTGCCGAAAAGGGCCGTCTGATCCCCTCCCTCCTGCATGCGTTTCGCAATATTGTCCAAAGCCGGATCGAGCCTGTCTTCAAGCGTATAGACCCCGTTATGATGGCTATAGGCGCCTGTCATGATAGCCGCGCGGCTGGGCACGGAGATCGAGTTCGTGCAAAAGCAGTTGTCAAGCACGCACCCCTCGGCCGCCAGGCGGCGGATATTCTCGTTCTTCACGTATTCGCTCAGTATTCCTCCATAGATTCCCCACGCCTGCGAGGTATGATCGTCGGAAAGGATGAAAAGGATGTTCGGGTGTCCAGAGTCGGCTTCCGGCTTTTCGTCTGCCATCGCAGGAGAGGCAGACGCCAAAAAGCCGGTCGTGATGATTAGTTGATCGAATGTTTTCATGACATTTTTTGTTTTTCTTTCCTACAAAAGTAATGAATTTAAATAGATACCAACAACATTATCTTGCAAATGAAACCCCTCGTTTCATGCAACATGACAAGGAACCTTATCGATTTCCGAAAAAATCATATCTATAATTAATTATTCATTTGCTTTCAATATGGCGGAGTTTCTTGTCTTCTCTATTTCTATTTGCTTAAATGTATGCTTTTTACCCCAGTTGAACCGATAACTCACATTCACATAAAATACATGATCGTTTATTTTCGGACCATAATTCCGGGAATATGAGCTATAGATATCCGAAGTATACTCTCTCTTTTTTACAAAAGTAGAAAATGGATTACGTGTTCCTAATTCAAAATTCCAATTATTAAGATTATATCCTACGTTAAAATTGTAGATAAGTGGAGTACGATAGAAAACTCCGACATCATCATAATTCTTTTGGGGAGTTATGAGTTGTCCGGAAGCCATGAAATTTTTATATATAAACAACAATTTAGCTGAAGCATAAAAACAATTGACATCTAATTTTCTCCATGCATGTATAACTCGTTTTTTATAATATCCGGCCAAATCGAATGTCAATTTTCCAGGTATGACATTTAGCTTCATTCTTGGACCTGTCACTAAATCAAATCCGGATTTAGCTATGGCATAATCATGTATAAACAAATTCCGGCTTTCATCATAAGATACTCGTTCATAAGGGACATCTGTCGTCACTTCAAACGAAGTATGATAAGTAAGATTGAAAACAGGCGTATTTAAAGAATAAGTCAAACCCGTCAAATAAAATTTCAATACCTTTACCTCTGGATTACCTCTGCGTATCTGATATTTATCAATTCTTTGCTCTGTTAAAGAACGATATTGCAACCCAAGATCACCCGATTCAAGAGCCGTGGTAAAACGTATCGAATTATTCTCATTAATCATATAAGTCATAAAAAGTCCGGGACTGAAAAAATGTTGTAAAGAAGATTCTTTCTTATTATCGATATAAGTCAACTGATCGGCCCATTGAACAGTCATTTTCAATTTATTTTTTAACCGAAAAGCATATCCTAATGTCAACCTCCCTTCTCCCTTTGTTTGGTAATCATCCGAAAGCTGTCCATCGATTTCATATTGAGTATGGGCATAAGTATGGTCATAGTTCAACAGGACAAAGAGAACATCGCTTTTTCGTACAGTTTTCCTATACATCAGTTGAGGAATTACCCTATAATTATTTTCTTTTGCATGTGTATTATAAGCTAAAGTAATTTTGTCATTTTGTAAAGCCTCATACTGTCTGTCATACTTATTCTGATTGTAATTTCCACTTAAACGGAAACGTATATACTGTTCGTGTTTTAGACTCCCGGTATATTCTATCCTCAAAGCAGGATTAAAATTATGAGAAGAAGAATTGTCATCCACTTTATACCGGACCGGGTCATTGCTGTACGTTTGCATACTTAAATCATCCTCATCCGATTTTTCCTGATTCAAGACTAAAGTTGTATAAAGTTGATTGTGCTTATCATGGTAAAGATAATTAAAATAGCTATTTATACTATTACTATTTTGAGGAGAGGGTAAACTTGAAGCTTCATTCACGATCGTTTCCTTTGTCGATTTTAAATAAGTCGAAGTTTCATAGCCACGTTTAGGAGTATAATTATTATAGCTGTCTGAAACTGAAACAATAAACTCGGACTTTTTGTTAAAAATCTGTCCTGTAGCTCCATAACTACCGTTTCCTTTATTCAAATGCTGTTGCCCATTCATAGCGACCATCCCTCCTCTATCATGATGTTCTAAAATATAGTCGACAACAGAATTCGCATTCGGATATTCAGGATGATGTTGATCATAAAAATCAATACGGAGAATATCTTTGGGATTCAGGTTTCGGATCTCATCGCTCGAAGCTTCCCGTCCATTGATGAGGAGCAATGTTTCTCCTTGAATAGTCGATACCTTTTTTGTAAACGGATCGACATCCAATGTCGGTATCATCATTAATGCCAATGCTTTATAACCATCCGATGCATGACGTAACTGTTCTTTGGAAGGAAAATACAAGACCTTATCAGTAGTACGCGTTATTTGTCGACCGGTGACAACAACCTCATCCAGCTTATTACTTTCTTCTATCAAAACAATATCACCTAACTGTAATTCACCCAAATCGCCCTTTGTATGAAGGACATGTTCCTTATAACCAATATAATTTATAACCAATTTATATCCAGAAGGAGAAACAGGTGCTGTTATTGAAAAATTACCGGTACTATCACTGATATCTCCCTTTACAAACACTGAATCGTGTATGAAACAGCGAACTGTTGCAGAAGAGACCGCATTTTTATGTTCATCTACAAGACGCCCCTTCAAACAAATATTTTGAGCCTCTAATAATGTATTCAATAAACATAAAACAATTATGAATAATGCTTTCATTGTATCCTACAAAATTTTAAAACCGCCTTGACCATGCTTAACTCTTAATCATAAAAGAACCTTCACATAATCAGGACAGCATGTTATTCCATTCTGAAGTCAGAAAAAATAAACATACAATACCATCCATAAAAATAAGCAAATTTTTATTCATAATTCTTACCTTTCTAAATTCTAATGCAAATTTCAGACATAAAACACAAAAAAAACCGGATTAGAAAAAATAAGTTCAGTATAGAATAAAAAACAAATAATTTACTAATTTTCAGACATATAAATCTGATCTCATACATTAAAAATTCACTTTTACTTTCAAAAACCGGATTCGACCAGACAAAAAACCGGATTTTACCATAATAATTTTTCAAGAAATCGGTCTAAACTTTGCTTTTCAGACACATTAAAGTATTTTTCTTTTATCTCGGCTTTCTGTTTTGTGATCGTATCTGGTGCTAAGTTTAGTATAGTCGCAATTTTACCAGTTTTTACCCCCAGTTTAACCAGACAACAGATTAACAATTCTCGCTCATCCAATTTATACTGTATGAACAAATATTCTACAAATCCAGGAAATACCGAAGAAAAATGCTCATAAAACACATCCTTATTAAAGTTTAAAGGATACAATTGTTGTCTATTATCGGATAGATTAAGCAAAAATTCATCTTGATGAATCAATTTTTGTATCCATGCTTCATACATCCTGGATTTTTGTTTGAGTTCACCGGCTACCTCTTGTTCTTTTCGCAATTGTTCTTCTTGCTGAAGCCGCAGTGACTCCCAATCCAGGCTCAGTTGTTTTTGCGCCTTTACATTTGCATCCAGTTCTTGGCTTAGTACACTTCTTTGTCTTTCCAATTCTTCTTTCTCTTTTATTGAAAGAAGAATACGTTGCTCTAATTTTCCATTTTTTTCTAATATAGACTGCAATTGTGTATCTTTCTGTCTAAGTAGTATATCCTTATTGCTTATTAATTCCTCTTTTTGCTTAAGAATCGTCTCTTTCTCTTTGAGAAGTTCAGATTGTTCGATATTAGCCTCTTCCTGTTGCTGTTTGTATATTTCCAGTTGAGATAAATTATCATTTTCCAATGTCTGGATTGTCTCAGTCAAGGAGTCTATTAACAGATGGTTCTCTTCCAATTGCTTCTGGATAGTCTGCAAAGCGATGTCTTTTTTCTCCATCTCTTGCTTATCGCTCAGCAAAAGATTTTCATTTTTCTGCAACAGCTTCTGTATTTCTTTATTTTTTAATTTATGTTTACTGATTGTTTGAAACATAATCACATAGACTATCCCTATTGCAAGACAAGCACAAAGAAAGCAGATAAGCAGGAAATCTTGCCTGCTACGAGCTGTATGCATTTGCTGGTTTTGCTTGCTGATTAAACGCTCTTTATTATATAAAGCTTCTACTTTCGCCAATTTTTGAGGTTGATATACCTGTTCGATTGAATCCCGAAGTAAAAGGTAACGTTCATTATATGTACATGCCTTCTTATAATCCTGTTCCTTTACATATATAGTATACAACAACCTGTTGGCACTACATTCTATATACAAATCTGTGCCCATAAGAGCTTTCTCTGCATATAATAAAGCAGAATCCGTTTTTTGCAGATTCTGATATAATCTCCCGATTGCAAAATATCTCGCACATAACATGTTCTTTCTCATTGGATAACTTAGCGAAGCTTTATTATATGTCAATGCTTTTTCATACTCTCCTTTTTCAGCACAAACACTGCCTATAGAAGATAACAAATGAGTCATTTGAGAGTCGATTTGCCCCTGTTCTGCGAGTTGTATAGCTTTGCTTAAGTAGAAATAAGCACTATCTA
>ERZ825384.3176-NODE-3176-length-15248-cov-3.512604_pt1 | contig 15248 bp, 10 predicted proteins | sample MGYA00519931_ERZ825384 | MGnify/ENA primary metagenome ERZ825384 (study PRJEB31778, sample SAMEA3449200) | human gut metagenome | biome: human gut; feature: human-associated habitat; material: faeces | place: United Kingdom | collected 2010/2012 ...
CGCCTTTCAGATCGGCCGCTGTGGCATTGAGCGCGGTGGTGGTTCTGGTAATGGACGTGGCGATATCGTCAAGTTGCGGTTTCAGTTGGCTCTTATAGTCGGTTTTGATGCCACTGACGGACGTTGCCGCCTGCTGCGCCAGTTTCTTGATCTCCGCACGTTCGGCCGTGGTATCGCTTACTTTGGCGTCGATGTTGTCGGCGCTGCCATTCAGCGCCGATGCTAGGTCGTCTTGAGCGCCGCGGCCTGGGTCTCGTCCGCGCCCTTGAATATGCCGAACTCGTCGATGGTGGTGCCGACGTTGGTTTTGAGATGGTCGATGGCGTTCCTCACCGCTTCCGGCAGCTTTTCGTTTGCGCTGAGCGCGTCGAGCGAATCATAGATCTGCTGGTAGCTTTGCGCCTGCTTGCTGATGTTCGTGGCCTGGTTGCGTAATGCGTTGGCGGTGTTGCCGGCCTGCGTGCCCGCATTGCCGAATAGGCTGTCCACATCTGCTTCCATGGCTGTGAAGCTGTTGGCGGAATCAGTCAGAGCTGTGCCCAGCGCGGTGGTGCCGGTCTTCAACGCGCCCGTCAGATCCTCCACGCCGCTGCCGGCTTGCTTGAGTGTTGTTCCTACGCTTTTCGCATTGCCGCTGACATTGGCGATCAGACCGTCGGAGGACTCAAGCAGATGCCGTGCGCTTTGGGTCAGCGTGCTGAACGTGCGGAGCGTTCCGGAAGCGTCGGTGAGCGTTTCCGCGAAGTCGCTGATATTGCCGTTGAACTGCGTGAGTTGTTCCTGCGCGGCTGGCTTGTCGAGTTGGTTGGCGAGCTGCGATGCCACACTCAGCGCGGTGCTGGTCAGTGTTTCGGAGAACGTCTCGTTGACCTGCGCGCTGACCGTATCGGCGCCTTGGCCTGTGATCTTCGGAGCCAAGGCGTTCTTCTTTTCATTGTTGTAGTAGGCGATTTCGGCGTGGTTGCCATCGGATGCGAAGAACGTCATCATACGGGTGCTGAAGTTCTTTGGAATCACCACAGCTGCGTAATATTTGCCGGATTTGGTGCCGTTGATGGCTTCTTTTTTGGTGGTGAAGGTCCAGTCGAGCTGATCGTTGGAACGCAGCGTGTTAACCACTTGGTCGCCGATGTTGATCTTCACTGGAATGAGGTCGGACCGGTATCCGTCGTCCTCATTGGCTACGGCGAATTTCAGATTGCCGGTATTGGCGAACGGGTCCCAGCTGGCGGCCACGTTGAACCATGTGAAGATGCCGGGGATCACAACGAGTCCGATGACGATGATGATGGAGACGACGTTGCTGGTGATTCGCCGGATGTCGCCGACGAACAGTTTCCAGATGGTTTTCATGCGTTGCTCCTTTCCTCGGTGTTTTCGGTTGTCTCGGTTGTCTCGGCGGTCTCGGTAGTCTCGGTGGTGTCCGTGGCGGCATCGTTCGCGGCGGCGCTTGGACCGGTCGTCTGCATTTTCTGCACCAGTATGGCGATTCCGTCATCTTCATTGTGGTTGACGCCCGTCACGTTTTCCGTCGTTTCTTTGATGACGCTGGTATTGCGATTATCGGATGTCGTGCGTTTGCCGCTGGTGCGTCTCCGCGTTTTGCGCAGCAGTCTGTTCCGCCGTTCCTGTTGCGCCCGCTTTTTGCGACGGATGCGTGCCGCTTGGCGCTCCACCAGCATGGATTGGATCGATTCATCGCTCAAATGGCCGAGCTCCACTTGACGGTTCAGATTATCGCGCATGTATTCGATGACCATGAGGAAGCCCATGATGAGCAGAATCCAGACGACCCACGTGGCCAGTACCACCACTTTCTCTCCGTTGGTGAACGAGAACACCGCCGCCAGAGTTACCGGAACTACGAATCCGATCACCAGAGCTCCGCGCTTGAGTTTCGGGTACAGTTCCGCGAACCGACTTGCGCGTTCCTCGATCACCTCGCGGTAACCGCCTTTGTCGGCCAGCACCTGAATGGCTTGGGACATGTTGTATCCGCGTTCCGGAAGCTCCACTTCCTCGCCGATAATCATGTCGCTTTCCTTGATTTCGCGGGCGAAGAGTCGGTTGAGGTTGACCAACAGAGGACGGACCACCAGACCGATGACGAACGCCATGGCGGCAAACAGCAGCAGCGTGCCGATCGCCTTGGTCCAATGGCCGTCGTAGAAGCCGGCGATGGTCTCGCGGAATGCGTCTATCGAATAGCTGAATGGCACGAACGGATAGACCATGCGGAAGAACTTCGGCATCATCTCGATCGGATACAGGCCGGAAGCGCCTGGAATCTGCACGATCACCAACGCCACGCACAGGCCCTTGCCGATGTGCATGAACGTGGTGGACAGCGCGTACGTGATGCTCAGATATACCAGCGATGTGATCATGCCGGTCAGTATGAACAGTGGCGCGCAAGCCGTCTGCACGCCGAGTATCAGATCGCCAACGGTGCAGATCGCGCCTTGAATGACGCCCATCGTGCCGAGCAACAGGTATCGGGCCAGATACTTTTCGGTTGCGGTCGGATCGAGACCCTCAAGCCCCTCGTCGTCCACCTCCACTTTGTAGATCACCACAAAGGCGAACGCGCCCACCCACAGTGCCAGATTGGTCATCAGCGGAGCCATGCCGGAGCCGTAGGAGTTGACGGGATACACGTTCTTCGTGTCGATTACGGTCGGGGACTCCATGAACGAGGCGATCTTATCCGCGTCAAGCGAACCGCTGCCGGTCAACGATGCGAGCAGATCCGCAGTGCCCAGCGCCTTCAGGTCGGTGCTGACGGTGGTGAGCTTCGTCTCCATCTTCGCCAGCTGCTGGTCGGTTTGCTCAAGGCCGATGCGGGCGTCTGACGCCACTTGGTCGAGTTGGTCGAGCACGATGTTGGTTTGCCTGACCACGCTGTCCTGGCTGGTCACGGTGCCGGCAAGTGTTCCGGCCGTCCCAGCCAGCGAGCCCAGCGCGGAATTCAGTCGCGGCAGTGCGCCTGAATTGATGGCGTTGCGCGCCATGCCTGCGCTTTTGAGCGAGTTCTGCGTGCCTATGTTGAAATCGGTGGACAGTTTGGATACGCTGCCGGCTGTGGCCTGTGTGTTCTCGCTCAGGGTTTTGAGGTCGGCGAGTGTTCCGGCTGCCGTGTTGTTGGTATTCTCCAGTTTGCTGATGATTTGCTGGTATTGCGCGTTGTCGCTGGCGGATTTGAGCTTCTCGAGCAGTTTCGCATTGCTGTCGGTGATGTTTTGCATGCCGGTCACCGCCTGCTGCGCCGATCCACTTGCCGCGGATACCGCCGACGAGATCTGGTTGATGCTGGCTGTGGATTGCGCCGTCGCTTGGGAAACAAGTCCGGATCCGGTTTCCAGCGCGCTGTTGGCGTTGGACGAAAGCGTGTTGAGCTGGGTTTGCGCTGTGCCGATGGCGGTGGATGCGCCTGCTAGTCCTCTGCCTGCGCTCGCCGCGGCCAGCTGCACGTCGTTCAGGGCATTGCGTGCTGCTTTTGTCTGCTGTGGCACATTGGCTAACTGGGTGTCGAGATCCGCGATTGCGGAGCGGATCGTGCCTACGTTCCGCTTGGTGTTGTCGAGTTCGCCGATGGTTTCGTTGGCGATGGTGTTGGTGTTGCCGCTGATGGTGCCGTTGGCCGAGTTGACGGCTTTGACGAGCACGTCGCTGACGGTGGAGACGAAGGTGTTGTTGACGGTGCGGTCGACCACGGTCGCGCCTTGGTCGGTGATTTTCGGCGAAATCGGACTCGCCTTCTCGTTCACGTAATATTCGAGCGTGGGGCGATGCTTGCTGTTGGTGACGACGTTGGCCAGATCTTCGCTGAAGTCGGAAGGGATGACGATTGCGGCGTAGCAGTCGCCCGACTCCACCGCTTCCATTGCGTTGGCTTTGCCCATGAACTTCCAGCCGAGCTGGTCGTTGCTCTTCAGCGTGCCTTCGATTTGATCGCCGAGATTGACTTTGCCAAGCAGCGCGTTGTCTGTGCCTTCGTCCATGTTGGCCACGGCCACTTTGATGCTGTCCGTGTTGCCATAGGGATTCCAGAACCCGTAGATGTTGAACCATGCGTATAGCGGGGGAATGAGAATCAGGCCGATCATAATCACCCACGCGGCGGGTACGGTGACCAATCGTTTGAAGTCACGGCGCAGGATCTGCAGTACGTTGTGCATTGTCTCTCCGGTTTGGCGAATCAATTCCCTTATATGGCGATACGTGTTCCGTAGCGCTACGCGGTTCGTATCGTATACCGTGCTCTTGGACAATCGCCATCGCGTTTCATGGATGGCGGAAATCGGGTCGAGTACTGCGGCAAAGCCTCGGCAAAACCATCGCCGGCTGACGTAGCCCCTTCCGCTCACGTCCGTGACAAATCGCCATTTCTGTATGTCCGTGAGCGAAAGGTGGTAATAAATCGCTATTTTCCGTCCGTATTTATACCCCCCATTCGCTCACGATGCGCTATACATCGCCATTTCTTGCGGACGTGAGCGAAAGGTGGTGTGCGAATGGCGATTGCAGCCAGCTGACGTCCCCCTCTTTTGCTCGCGTCCGCCAATAATCGCACCTGAACCGCTTTTCTTGCGGCGGATATTGCCTACGTTTGGTAGCGTGGGCTGAAGGAAGGAGCGGCATATGAGCGAAACCGCACAATCTGAATCACGATCCGAGGATTCCGCCGCGGGCAAGACGGATGGAGAAATCAAGGCGATTGCCGCCGAAACCGAAATCGCGGCTATCGAAGAAGGCGGAAAGCAGGGCACTGGCGAAGTCGGCAATCCCGCTGACCGTCGTCTGCCGTTAATCGTTCGCATTTACGGCATCGTCATGCTTATTGAAGGCGTGGTGACGCTGCCGATCATCGTGCTGTCGTGCCTGTACTCGATTCGCGCGGTGTTTTCCGGCAAAGTGGCGTTCGATGCGCTCAGCCTCACCGCGATTCTGTCGGTGGTTCACGCGGCCGTGCTGCTGGTCGCCACCGCGTGTCTGGCGGTGTTCGGCGTGATGCTCATTATGAACAAGCGTCGGCATATCGCGCAATGGACGTATCTGATGATTCCGCTCACCCTTGCCGAAGGCTTGCTGTCGCTGGCATTGCAGGGACTTGGTGTGAATTTGATCGGCCCGGCTATCCAGCTTGTCGTGCTCATAGCCCTGCATGTCACTGCCGATCCGTCGCTGCGTGAGGAACGTCGTCTCCAGTTCGCGTTGCGACGTATGGATGCCCGTAGCGCATACGAAGACGCCGCTTCCCAGGGTATGGCTGGCCGCGATTTGACCGGCAAGGGCTATATTTCGCTGGATTTCTTCAATTTGTTCTGGTTGTTCGCCATCGGTTGTGTGTTCGGTTTGGTGATCGAGACCATCTACCATTTCGTGCTGTTCGGCGAATACCAGGATCGCGCAGGCTTCCTGTGGGGGCCGTTCTCGCCGATTTACGGCTTCGGCGTGGTGATCGTCACCGTGTTGCTCAACCATTTGTGGCAGTCGAATTGGTTGCTGATTTTCTGCTCAAGCGCGGTGATCGGTGGCGCGTTCGAATATTTCACCAGCTGGTTCATGCAGGCCGCGTTCGGTATTCGCGCATGGGATTACACGGGGCAATGGCTTTCGATTGACGGGCGTACGTCCGGCAAATACATGTTCTTCTGGGGTATCCTCGGCTTGATTTGGGTCAAGTTGATTTTGCCGCGATTGTTGCGATTGATCCAGCGTATTCCGTGGAAGATTCGCTATTCGCTGACGCTGGTCTGCTTCATTTTCCTTTTCGTCGACGGTGTGATGACGCTGATGGCCCTTGATGCTTGGTATTCCCGCATGGCTGGGGTTGCGCAGAATTCGCCCGTTTCGCAGTTCTTCGCCACGTATTTCAATGACGATTTCATGGCCCACCGATTCCAGACCATGAAGATCGACCCGTCCACTGCCGGTCGTATGTAGGCTGGTTTTTGCGTTTTGCGGGTTTTGCTAAGCGGCTGGTCGGGCGATGTTCCGGCTGGCCGCTTTGCTTTGGGTGGCTGATTTTGAACGATTTCGGACGATTGCAGTGGGGTTTTGTTGCGGGTTTTGCCGCGGGGGATTTGATTCTTCCGGATTATTGCCGTTTGGGATTCGTGCCTTCCGGCTGTCTGGATGCTTGACTGCTGTTGCCGCGCCTACGCCGCGATGCTTTGCGCCAGCTGGCGGATGAGGTCGGGGCGATGTCCGCTCCATGAGGAATTCGGTGAGATGACGACCGGAATTTGCTTGAAGCCGGCGTCCTTGATCTGTTCGAATGTGGACGGATTCTGCGTCAAATCGACCGCCACGTACCGCACTCCCAGTTTGGAAAGCTCTTGTTCGGTGGCCTCGCATTGAGGATTGTTCGGATTGGTGAAGACGGTCACGGTCATTACTTTTCCTCCCTATGCAATCGGCTTCCTTTGGTGCGGAAGATCTTGTCGGCCACGTTTTTTGATTTTGCCCGGCTGAGCAGGCCGTTCATCAGTATACACTACCCGTAGTGGCGTTTCGTGCGTTCGCCCACTGTATATAGTGGGGAATTTCCCGTAATACCGAATCTATGCGAACAAATGTTCGATATATTCGAGTCTATCATTATCGTCGATTGCGCCACGCCGGTTGCATGCGTATGGTCCGTCCGCGAATCGCCCGCGGGCTGTTCGCTATTCATTTCGGAACACATATTGCGATTTCGCTCGTTTTCTTACGATTGTGAGCGAAAGGTGGTGCCGCATAGTGCGGTAGGGGGTATAAATCGCCTTATTTTCCATACTTTTCGGCGCACGTCGCGAAATAATCGACCGAAATTGCGATTCGTGAGCGAAAGAGGGTGCGCGATATGGTGCGTTCCGTATTGAAGTGCTGAGACCTCATCCCGAAACAAATGAAAAAGTCCTGAGAACCATCGGCTTCCAGGACTTCGAACCTGTGCCCCCCGTGGGATTCGAACCCACAACCCACGACTTAAAAGGACGCTGCTCTAACCGTTGAGCTAGAGGGGCAACAGCAACACAGTATACAGCATATTCGGACCAATCGCCACCACGGGCGTCGGACGGGCGTCGAAATGGCCTTCGGAGTGTTGGTGTGCCTACAATCGAAACCATGTCATGTACCACAATTCTTGTAGGCAAAAAAGCAAGTTACGACGGTTCGACCATCATCGCCCGAGATGACGACTCTGGTTCGGGACGTTACGATCCCAAGAAATTCGTAGTCGTCGCACCGCAGGAGCAGCCGCGGCACTACCGCAGTGTGCTGAGCCACGTTGAAATCGACCTTCCCGACAATCCATGCCGGTACAGCATCGTACCGAACGTGCTTCCAAATCGTGGAATCCTTGCGGAAGCTGGCGTCAACGAACGCAACGTGGCCATGAGCGCCACCGAAACCATCGCCGTCAACGAGCGCGTGCTCGGCGCCGACCCGCTGGTCGCACTGCAGCCGGCCGACGAAGCCAATGGTAAGCCGGAAACCCCAGGCGGCATCGGCGAAGAAGACATCATCACCCTCGTGCTGCCGTACGTCAACACCGCGCGCGAAGGCGTGAAACGTCTGGCCGAACTGCTCGAAACGTACGGAACGTACGAATCGAACGGCATCATCATTTCCGACGTGGACGAAATCTGGTACGTCGAAACCATCGGCGGCCACCACTGGATCGCCCGCCGCGTGCCGGACGACAAATGCGCGATCATCCCCAACCAGCTTGGCATCGACTATTTCGATTTTGATGACGCCTTCAGCGACGCACGTGAATTCATGTGTAGCGCCGATCTGCAGGAATTCATCGAAACGCACCATCTTGGGCGCGCGGCGGGTACGCAGGGCGGCATGAACGGCGGCCACTGCAACCCGCGTATCGTATTCGGCACCGCCACCGCGAAGGACCATATCTACAACACGCCTCGCGCCTGGTACATGTACCGCCAGCTTAACCCCGTCGAAGCGGCAGACAGCACGCCCGAATCGGATGATATTCCATGGTGCCTTGAACCGGAGCAAGCCGTGACCGTCGAGGACGTCGACTTCCTGCTGGGGTCGCATTTCGAGGGCACTCCGTACGACCCGTATGGCACGCAGGGGACTGAGGAAAGCCGCCATCGCTATCGTCCAATCGGCATCAACCGCACCGGGCACATGGTGGCGATGCAGATCCGCCCGTATGCGCCAGCCGAAAGCCGTTCGATCATGTGGGTTTCGTACGGTTCCGGCGCATTCACCACGTCCGTGCCGTTCTACGCGAACGTCGACGATACCCCCGCATATCTGCGCGACACCACGCCGGAAGTCTCCACGGACTGCCTGTATTGGACGAACCGCCTGATTGCAACGCTCGCCGACGCGCACTTCTACGAGACCAGCAACGCGGTCGAGGGCTTCTCGGAAGATGTCCGTTCCTTCGGCCACCGTCTGGTGGAACGTACGGATGATGCGCTTGCGACTGCCGGCGCAACGGACGCCCCGTCCGTCACCGCCCGTCTTGCGGCGGCCAATGACGAGATGGCGGACTACCTGCGGAAGCGCAATACGAAGCTGCTCGGCGACGTGCTATACACGTCCAGCAACCTTATGCACAACAGTTTCGCCATGTCCGACCGCTGGAACTGAGCGTGATTCCGCGCGCTGAAGCGTTCGATAAGCGTTCAACGCGCGTTCGGTAAACGTTGAGGGGCTATCGACTCGTGCCGATGGCCCCTCAACGTTATACGGGAATCAAAACCTGCGAGAACTTCGAAACTCGCGCACGAAGATCAGTTGAACCCGACCACGTGCTCGGCCAGGAAATACCCCTTGCGGATCACGAATCGGCCGGCCGAACCGCGCAGATTCAGCGCGCGCGACATCGCCTTCTTACGCACGTCCTTGTAAATCGTCGGCGAATATGCCTCGATATCCGCCCACATGGCCTTCTTCTTCTCGTAATTCTCCGGCTCGCGCGACAGGATCATGAAGACACTCGCCACGGAGCTTTCAATCGCAAGAAAATGAATCATATAGCGGTACAGTCCGTCTGGCACCGTACCACGTTCGGGGGTGGCGCGCACCATGCATTGGTTGACGAGCCGCAGCTGGTCCACGCGTCGGATCATCACGTCCGTCTGCACGCTCTGCCCGTCGCGGCCGATGAAATAGTGGTAGAACGGCGTATCCACGTATTGCAGCGACTTGACCCACGGGAACGGCTGGTAGGCGTAGATGAAGTCCACGTAGAACGTGTGCTCCGGCAGCTGCATTTTCGATTCGCGCACCACGGCCGTACGGTAGATCAGCGCGTGCATGAGAATGTATTCGGTCAGGCCGAAATGTCCCAGATCGTCCCAAGTGAGCCGCTTGCCGGGCTCCATGGCGTGACGGAAGTTCACGACGTGCTTGTTGCGCTTGCCCACCTTGTCGTACACGTAGTTGGTGACGAGCATGTCGAGCGGCTCGTCCTTGCCGACCTCGCCGCGCAGCACGGCCATGACCTGTTCGAGCGATTCCGGGCCGACCCAATCGTCCGCGTCCACGACCTTCACGTACATGCCGCTCGCCGCCGCGATGCCGGTGTTGACCGCGCCGCCGTGGCCCTTGTTCTCCTGATGGATCGCGCGCACGATTCCCGGATTGCGCGCCTCGAACGTCTTCGCCATCTCCAGCGTGCCGTCGGACGAGCCGTCATCCACGATCAGCACTTCGATGTCGTCGTTGCGCTTCGACGCGATCAACGATTCGACGCACCGTTCCAGGTATTCCGTCATGTTGTACGCGGGCACCACGAAGGTGAGCGTCTTCTTCTCCTGCATATTCTTCCTCGGATCGGGCTCGTGTCGGGCCGTGCGGCTGGCCGACCGCTCCGGCCAAAAGCATAACGAAACTAACGTAGCACCATGTGCGGTTCCGGGGCGCGGTTTTGCGCACAAACGGCACCCTGAAATACGCAATCTGCACCTGAAATTTCCCCTAGGGTCATTTCGGGTGACGGTATGTCAGTTTTCGTCAATTGTTGATTGTTTTTGCGATTCGTGCGGGCTTTGCGGTTTTTGCGATTCGTTCGTCTCGTCTGATTCGTTTGATTCGTCTGCCGCTTGCGATTTGCCTACTGCTTGCGATCCGTCCGTCACGGTCGTCCCGTCCGTCGCGTCATCTCCCGCAGCAACCGCCTTCTCCTGCGATTTCGCGGCCTTCTTGCCCTGCTTCTCCTGCTTGGCGATCGCCTTCGCTTCCCGCGCGGCCTGCTTTTCCGCCTCGCGGGCGGCCTTTTCGCTTTCGTAGCGCAGTTCCGGCTTGGCTTCCATGCGGCTCAGCCCATACCATGCCAGGTTCACGATGTGCGCGGCGAGCTGCTCCTTGCTGAGCTTGCGCTGGTCGGCCCAGTATTGGCAGGTGTACACGGTCATGCCGATGAGCATCTGCGCGTAATACGGCACGCTTTTGGCCGGCAGATGCTGGCGTTTGAACGCGTCGGTGAGAATGTCCTCGACGCGTACGGCAATGTCTCCAAGCAGCGAATTGAACGAGTTGGACGGGTCGGTTTTCGGCGAATCGCGCGTGAGCACGCGGAAGCCTTCGGCGTTTTCCTCCACGTAGGTGAGCAGCGCAAGCGCGGTGCGTTCCACGATTTGGCGCGGATGCGCCTGCGGGTCGGACAGCGCGTTGATGAGAACGTCGGTGAGCGCGCGCATTTCGCGGTCCACCACCACGGCGTACAGGCCTTCCTTTCCTCCGAAATGTTCGTAGACGATGGGTTTCGACACTTTTGCGGTCGAGGCGATCTCTTCCACGCTCACTGCTTCGAATCCCTTGGCCGCGAACAGCGATCGACCGATTTCGATGAGCTGTTCGCGCCGCTGGTACGACGTCATTCTGGATGTATTGGCCATACTGCCCAGTTTTTCACGTCCCGTGGATAGCCCCTTGACCGTCCGATCCTCACGTATCGTCAGTTTCTGCGGAATCGAACACGTGTGTCATATTGACAATGCTCCATTATGGCTTTAATATATTTAATAAATAATAAATTTTATTAAAAGGGGTGATGTGGACCATCTACCAGAATGGTTGGCCAACCTTGCGGAGGAGGATCTGGCCTTCATCAAGAACTTCGTGCTATCGTCAGGATCTCTGAAGCAAATGTCCCAGCTGTATCAAGTCTCCTACCCGACCATGAGGCTCCGGCTTGACAGGCTTATCGAAAAAATACGGTTGAACGACAACGAGACGGAGGATCCATTCATCCTCTTGGTGAAGAGTCTCGCCATCGACGATAGATACGACGTCGACACGGCTCGAATACTCATAGACGAGTACAGAAAGAGAAGGGATGAATCATGAGCTGGACATGGATCGCATTATTAATCGAGATCCTAGGCATAATCGCCGTATTCGTTCTGGTCTTCCTCATCGCGAGGAGCCTGATTCGCTACGCAAATTCCCTAAAGAAAGGAGACGGTTCTTCAAAGCAGGCAGCAGAAGACAAAAAAATCACTCTTCACGATTTGTAAAAACGTTACCAGATATATCGAAGTCAAAATCGCATTATCGATGCCTTGCATGGCAGAGCATCTTATTCCCCTGGCGGATCAGACATCCGTGGTGCGTCCGCGGGGCGGAGCCGGAGTGTCCGTTGCGCTTTTTAGGCTGGAACCATGGATACGAATGTGATTATTGCGATTGTCGCGGTCGTCGTTATCGCGGCATTACTTGCGATTGGCGGATGGTGGTTCGGTAAGAGCCGCAAGTCCGACAAGTCCACTGAAGCGGCGAAGGCGAAGGCCGATGCTCGTTTGGCTACGGAGAAGTCCGCCGCGCAATCTGCCGCCGCAAGTGCCGAAAACGCTGAGAAAACCAAGGAAACCGCGGAATCCGCAGCGACGGAAGCCGTGGAATCCGCGACTTCGTCTGCCACACCTGAATCGCCAGTGGCAACTGAACCAACTCCGGTCGGGTCAGCCGTAACTGAATCCGCGACCCCAGCCGTCGAAACCCCTGAAGCCGCCGGCACCCGCATGCAGCGCCTCAAGGCGCGCCTGTCCAAGTCCGGCAATCCGTTCGGCAAGGCCCTGTTCAACATCCTCGCCAAGGACCAGCTCTCCGAAGCCGACTGGGAGGACGTCGAAGACACCCTGCTGCTCGCTGACGTCGGCGCGGAAGCCAGCGAACAGCTCGTTGAGGAACTGCGCAACGACGCCCGCATCGCCGGCCAATCCGACCCTGCCGAAGTGCGTGCGGCGCTCAAGGACAAGCTGCTGAAGCTCGTCGGCACCGACGTCGACCGCCGTCTCAACGCCGACAAGGAAGGCGCGAACAAGCCGAGCGTCATCATCATGGTCGGTGTGAACGGCACCGGCAAAACCACCACCGCGGGCAAGCTGTCACGACTGCTTGTCTCCGAAGGCAAGCAGGTCATGCTGGGCGCCGCCGATACGTTCCGCGCCGCCGCGGCCGACCAGCTGGAGACTTGGGGCGCCAAGGTGGGCGTGCCGGTCGTGCGTTCCGACAAGGACGGTGCCGACCCGGCGTCCGTCGCGTTCGAAGCCAGCGCCAAAGCCAAGGAAGAGAACGCCGACGTGCTCATCATCGACACCGCCGGCCGTCTGCAGAACAAGTCCAACCTTATGGACGAGCTCGGCAAGATCCGCCGCGTCACTGAAAAGAACCTGCCCGTGGATGAGGTGCTGCTCGTGCTTGACGCCACCACCGGCCAGAACGGCATGACGCAGGCCAAGGTGTTCGCCGAAGCGATCGGCATTACCGGCGTGGTCCTGTCCAAGCTTGACGGTTCCGCAAAGGGCGGCATCGTGATTTCCGTGCAGAAGGAGCTTGGCGTGCCCGTCAAGCTCGTCGGCCTCGGCGAAGGCCCGGACGATCTCGCTCCGTTCGATCCGGAAGGTTTCGTCGACGGCATCCTCGCCTGACGTTCCCATATTTTCCGGATTTGCGATTTCCGTAGCGAAAACCTCCCGTCACGTTCCGTACGTGGCGGGAGGTTTTCGTATTGCGATTACTGCTCAGCGCCAGCCGTACCGGCAGCCGCAGCCCCCACTCCCGGCACCTTCCGGATCGTCAGCTTCAGCAGCAGCGGCGCGACCAGCGTCACCAGCGAAATGATGAAGATGATCGTCGAATAGTATTCGCTGCCGAGCACATGCTCGTTGAAGCCGATTTGCGCGGTAATCAACGCCATCTCGCCACGCGGTACCATGCCCGCGCCGATCATCAGCGCCGAAGCGCCGCCAAAACCGGCCATGCGGCCACCCAAACCGCAGCCGACGACCTTCGTGATCACGCCGAGAACCGTCATGATCGCAATGAACACAATCATCTTCGTATCATCCACGCCTGTGGTCTGCAGGCCGATGCCCACGAAGAACACCGGCACGAACAACGTGTCTCCAACCGGCTCGATATACCGGTCCGCGTCCTCCGCGTAATCGCTGTTGCTTACCGCGATGCCGGCGAAAAACGCGCCCACCGCGTAGCTCAACCCGGCCAGATTCGACGCCCACGCCATCGCCAGGCAGATGATCACGGCCATCACCGCGATGCCGGACGGCGCCTTCAGCACGCCAGCCAGCGTCATCAGCGCCGGCGCCACCCAAACCACCACCACGGCGGCCGCCACAAAGAACAGCACCTGCTTGAGCAGAATCAAACCCAGCCCTGCCACGTCCACGCTGCCGGTGTTGACGAGCGTGCACATCACGGACAGCAGGATCACGCCGATCACATCGTCAGCCACGGCCGCGCCGAGAATCGACACGCCTTCCTTCGAATCAAGCAGTCCGGCTTCCTTCAGCACCGCCACGGAAATCGACACGGACGTGGCGGAGAACACCACGCCGATGAACGCAGCCGGAATCGGCTTGAAGCCAAACAGCAGGCTCACTCCACCCATCACCGCCACGGGGAACACCACGCCCATGCACGCGATGATGACCGCCGCCTTCGAATATTTCTTCAGCAACTGCAGGTCGCAGCCGACACCGCCCAAAAACATGAGGATGATGATGCCGAGGTCGCTGAACAATGACAGCGAATCGCTCATGTGCATCACGCCCAGCAGCGAAGGGCCCACGAGAATGCCGACGAGAATCTGCCCGATCACTTCCGGCAGCTGCGCTTTGCGGCAGATCAGCCCGGAAACCGTGGTCAGCATCAAAATGGCGCACAGTGAAATGATGAACGTTGCCATGGTCCTCGCCGCTCTCTCGTTACGCGCGCCATACGTTCGCCGCACCGCGCGTTCGGTGTACATGCCACGCGCTCGCCGTACGCGGCGTTCTCCCGTCGCGTGCCACGCGTGTTCCGTAAGTTTCAGCTACCCAACTTACTCCGTCCGCAGCGTTGCCCGCCGCTTCCGTCCACCGTCGCAATTTCATATTGCGATTGCCGGGCGATTATGCCTTCCGTATTTCCGTACCGCCAGTTTCGTTGGAATTCCGCCATTTTTCGGCGTAGGTTGACGTTTCGCGCGGATGGCGTTACGTTGGCGTAACACGTCGTAACGTTTTCAAAACGCGGCCGGCGTTCCATATCGTTCTGTCAGCCCCACACGATGGGGACGGAAATGTTGAACCAAATATAGAGAAAGAAAGAGGAGGGTGACATGGGCCAGCTTGATTCTGGAAATGCCGCGTGGATATTGACTTCCGCGTCCCTTGTGTTCCTCATGACGCCTGGTGTGGCGTTCTTCTATGGTGGCATGGTCCGCGCCAAGGCCGTGCTGAATATGATGATCATGGAGGCGGCCGCACTGTCCGTCACGATGATCATGTGGGTGCTGTGGGGTTGGTCGATCGCCTACGCCGGCACCTCGGTCGGCGGCATCTTCGGCGACCCGGCAACCGGCTTCCTGCTGAAGGACACCATGGTTTCCGATAAGGGCGTCTTCACATCGGCCGCACTGAACGGCAACAACTACCCGGTCAGCGTCGACGTGGCCTTCCAGTCCGCGTTCGCCATGATCACCGTCGCGTTGATCTGCGGCGCCATCGCCGAACGTGTGAAGTACTCCACGTGGATGATTTTCGTGGCGCTGTGGATCACGTTCGATTACGCTCCGCTCGCTCACATGGTGTGGAACGGCGGCCTGCTGTCCGCTGACGGCGCCATTTCCCAGGCGATCGGCGCAGCCGCCCACGATTTCGCAGGTGGTACGGTCGTCCACATCAACGCCGCAGTCGCCGCTCTGGTCATCGTGCTGATCATCGGCAAGCGTAAGGGCTTCGGCACGCAGCCGTTCCGCCCGCACAACGTGC
>ERZ825384.3203-NODE-3203-length-15141-cov-3.090415_pt1 | contig 15141 bp, 14 predicted proteins | sample MGYA00519931_ERZ825384 | MGnify/ENA primary metagenome ERZ825384 (study PRJEB31778, sample SAMEA3449200) | human gut metagenome | biome: human gut; feature: human-associated habitat; material: faeces | place: United Kingdom | collected 2010/2012 ...
TGTACTAAGACTTCTGGCACCAGAAGGTGTGCTGGTTTCAGATAACGTACTTCAAGACGGAGACGTTGCCAGATCACGTTATGCGATCGAGCGAAGAGACCGCACCATTCATAAACGAATGAGAGACTATTTATATACGATCAAGAATCACCCACAGTTAGAGACAACGATCCTTCCGGTAGGTGATGGCGTAGCAATCAGTATCAAGATGGGAGAAAGTAATGAGAGACGTTGAATTATTAATTCCGGCAAGTAACTTGGAAGTATTAAAAGTTGCTGTGTTATATGGAGCAGATGCCGTTTATATCGGTGGAGAGATGTATGGACTACGTGCCAAAGCAAAGAATTTCTCCATGGAAGATGTTAAAGAAGGAATTGAATTTGCACATAAACACGGAGTGAAAGTTTATATCACTGCTAATATCGTGGCACACAACGAAGATTTAGAAGGAATCCGCAAATATTTTGAAGAATTAAAAGATATCAAACCAGATGCACTGATCATCTCAGATCCTGGAGTTTTTATGATCGCAAAAGAAGTTTGTCCAGATATTGACCGCCACATCAGTACACAGGCAAACAGTACCAACTATGCAACATACAAGTTCTGGTATGATCAGGGAGCGAGCCGTGTCGTATCTGCAAGAGAATTATCTCTGGAAGAGATCAAAGATATTCGTGCTCATATCCCAGATGATATGGAAATCGAATCATTTATTCATGGTGCTATGTGTATCTCTCATTCCGGAAGATGCCTGCTAAGTAACTACTTCACAGGAAGAAATGCAAACAGCGGAGAATGCACACATCCTTGCAGATGGAAATACTCTGTGATGGAACAGACAAGACCAGGAGAATATATGCCAGTGTATGAAAATGAACGTGGAACATATATTTTTAACTCCAAAGACTTGAATATGATCGAATATATCGATCAGATCTTAGATGCGGGAATCGACAGCTTGAAGATCGAAGGACGTATGAAGACAGCTCTTTATGTAGCAACGGTTGCAAGAACTTACAGAAAAGCGATCGATGACTGCAAGGAATCCGTAGAAAAATACAGAGCAAATATGGATTACTACAAAGAAGAGATCGCTAAATGCACATACCGTCAGTTTACAACAGGATTTTATTTTGGAAAGACAGACGAAACTTCTCAGATATATGACAGCAATACGTATATTAAGAACTGCACATACATCGGAATCGTTCAGGGACATAATGACAAAGGATATGCACTCTTAGAACAGAAGAATAAATTCTCTGTCGGAGAGACGATCGAAGTTATGATCCCAGACGGAACAAACAAAGAAGTTATAGTGAAAGCGATCGAAGATGAAGACGGAAGACCAATGGAATCCGCCCCACATCCAAAACAGATGATCTATGTTGATTTTGGAGAAGAGATCAAAGAAGGATATCTGCTTCGAAGAAGAGAAGAAGTCGAAGAAGAGAATTAAGATAAGATCGGCAAAAACTTCAGAATAGAAATGGAAAAGCACTTTTCTAAGCAAAGTATCATAGTATGATAAAAAGGCTTAGAAGGGTGCTTTTCTTTTGCAAGAGTTTTTACAACCTTTATTACCAGAGGAAGAACGTCATTATCTGATCCTAAGCCGCCAGGGAGACATGAATGCGAGAAATCTGTTAGTGGAACACAACCTTCGTTTGGTTGCACATATCGTAAAGAAATATCATAATCTGGACAGGGAAAAAGAAGATATGATCTCGATCGGTGTGATCGGGCTGATCAAAGCGATCAATACGTATGATATCAGCAAAGGTCACCGGCTTGTTACGTATGCTGCAAGATGCATTGAAAATGAATTATTGATGATGCTTCGGCAGGAAAAGAAAACATCAAAGAACACATCCCTTTATGAGCCGATCGGGATAGATAAAGAAGGAAACGAGATTCATCTGTTAGATATTCTAGGAACACAGGAAACGGATTTGATCAAAAAGATCGAGCAGAAAGAAAATATCAAAAGAATCTATGAAGAATTAGAGAAAATGGAGATGAATAAGGAGAAGAAAACACTGATCATGCGTTATGGACTTTATGGAAGAGAACCAATGACACAAAAAGAAGTAGCAAAAAAACTTCATATTTCAAGATCCTATGTAAGCAGGATTGAAAAGAAAGCACTAATGTTATTAAAAAGTAAAATAAAGACATGACACACTTATATCTTAGATATTAAGAGAAAATGGTAGCTTTTCTTTTATTAATTTAATAAAGTGAAAAAATCTTCACTATACAAAGAAAATAATCATAAAAATCTTCGAAAACAAAGATGTCATATCAAAAAGTGAAAAATTTTTCATATCATTTCACCCACAAAACAGGTAATATAATTGCATACAAAACACACGGACCGATAAGGAGGATAAAAATATGGACGCAATGAAAATCGCAAATAGTATCCCAATGTGGCTTGCCTGTGCACTTCCAGTGGCATTTGTCATCTTACAGGCAGTCTTATTCGCAAGGGGTGCTTACAAATCAGGAAAGAAACTAGGACTTAACGATAAACAGATGAAAAAAGCAATGAAAAGCAGTGCGGTAACATCGATCGGACCATCCATCGTTGTATTAAGTGCGATGCTTTCTCTGTTAGTATCTGTAGGGGGACCAATCGGATGGATGAGATTATCTATGATCGGTTCCGTTATGTTTGAATCTATCGCAGCAGGACTTGGAACATCCGCTGTCGGGGTACAGCTTGGAACGGACACATTAACACCAGAAGCTTTAGGAATGGCAGTCTGGACCATGATCCTTTGCTCTATCGGATGGGCGTTATTCGCAACATTCTCTGCAAATAAGATGGATAAGATCGAAAAGAAAGTTTCCAGAGGAAATACAGGAACACTGACAACGATTGCTTCTTGTGCGATCATCGGTGTATTCTCAGCAATGTGTGCAAGCCATTTATCCAAACCATTTTACTCTATGATGATGAAAGCAGACCAGATCACAATGAGCGGAGCATGGAAGAATGCCTTAGCATGTGTGCTTGGAGCCGTGATCATGTTTGTACTTACCAAAATTGCAAATAAAAAAGAGATCGGATGGTTAAAAGAATGGTCCCTGACGATCACAATTCTTGGAGCCATGATCATTACAGCATTAGTTTAAGCAGGAGGAAGATACGATGAACAATCAGGATTATTATAATAAAGAATATGTACCACAAGTCAATAAGATCGGTAAGATCACAGGATACCTTGGAGTTCTTCTTTCCTTTACTCCAGCACTTGTATTAGCTGTTGTCTATGGAATCTTACCAAAACCAGCTGCATTATTAACCGCATTTATCAGCGGAGCCAGTGCCTTTGGAGTGTTATGGTTTGTAGAACCGATCTCTTACTTTCCAGTCGTCGGAGCTGCTGGAACTTATATGGCATTCTTATCAGGAAATATCTCTAACATGAGAATTCCATGTGCAAGTATGGCACAGGTGGCAGCAGATGTAGAACCAGGAACAGAAAAAGGATCTGTTGTTGCAACCCTTGGAATGGCAGTATCTATCGTGATCAATGTATCTGTTCTTACAATTGGAGCAATTCTTGGAACTTCTGTATTATCCATGCTTCCAGATACGATCAAAGCCGCATTAAACTACTTGCTGCCAGCTTTATTTGGAGCTTTATTAGTACAATTTGGAATGAAAATGAAAAAACACAGCGTCATCATGGTTGTATTTGCGATCATCTTATATTTTATGATCGGAATGGGATATTTTAACTGGTTGCCAGGGGCATCCAACTGGCTTGGAACCTTAGGATGTGTCTTCGTAAGTATTGCTGTTGGAATGGCGATATTAAAGAATACAACAAAGGAATAGAAAGCAGGGGATAAAATGATCAAACAGGACGTTTATGATGAAGTGCAAGGGTTAGAGCCGTTGTGTCAGGAAATCTGTCATACTTTATGGAATCACCCAGAATTATCTGGAAATGAAAGAGAATCTGCCAATTTCTTAAGAAAAATCTTGAGTGAAGAAGGATTCACGATTGAGAACAATGAACATTTAGAACATGCGTTTATTGCAGAATACGGAAAAGGGAAACCAGTTATCGCAATTCTTGGAGAATACGATGCACTTCCTGGATTATCACAAAAAGCAGATATTAAAAAAGAAATGGTATCCGAAGATGGTGTCGGACACGGATGTGGACACCATATGTTAGGTGCCGCAGCTACAACTGCAGCCATTGCGATCAAACGTTTCTTAGAAAAAGGGAAACAAAAAGGAACAGTCAGATTCTATGGATGCCCAGAAGAAGAACTGTTAAGTGGAAAGGTAAAGATGGCATATCATCATATGTTTGATGGATGTGATGCAGCAGTGAGCTGGCATCCATCTGATACAAACATGGCACATGATCAAGCATATCTTGCGAATGCATCTGCACATTTTTATTTCCATGGAGTATCATCACATGCAGCATTTGCACCAGAACAGGGAAGAAGTGCTTTAGACGCCGTGGAATTAATGAGTGTTGGAGCAAACTATTTAAGAGAACATGTCATTGACCGCACAAGAATTCATTATTCTACAGACAGCGGTGGATTTGCACCCAATATCGTGCCAGACCAAGCAAGTGCATGGTATTTTGTCAGAGCACCACATATGAAGGATGTCAAAAGCACAATGGAACGCTTAAAGAAAGTAGCCCAAGGTGCAGCGATGATGACAGAGACGACAGTGGATATTGAAATGGGATGTGGATGCTGTGAGTTATCCACAAACGAAGCATTTGCAGACCTTGCATATGCGAACCTGATTGAAGCAGATGGACCCAAATACACAAAAGAAGAACTACGATTTGCAAAAGAGTTGCAGAAAACCGTGGAACAAGGTATCATAGAGAAAGGAAAAAATCTTCACCAAGTTTATGATGAAGCAATGATCTTAGGTGTTTCACCAAGAGATAAATGGAAAGAAGCAGAACTAAGTGCATCTTCTGATACAGGAGATGTCAGCAGGATTATGCCAACCTGTCTGTTTACGACAGCATGCTGGCCAATTGGATGCTCTCCACATACATGGCAGGCAACCGCAAGCGGAGGGACTTCCATCGGAGATAAAGGAGCCTTATATGCATCTAAAGTGGCAGCAGGAATCGTATATGATCTCTTTACAAAACCACAGGTCTTAGCGAAGATTACAAAAGAATTTAGGGAACGAAATAAAGAACCATACACACCGATGTATGAAGAATGATCGATATGCAAAGAAGCATCCGGTTCCTATGAGCAGTAGGAATCGGATTTTTTCTTATATATATGGATGTTTGATAGAAGATGAATGATTTATAGAAAAAACACGATAAAAATGGAGGAAATAAAGAATGGGAATCGCTGTCAAGGAATTACTGACATTAGAATACTTTAAAGACTATCACGTGATCACAGGGAAATCAGGCTTACACAAAGAGATTCAGGGAACAACCCTCCTTGAAGCACCTGATGCCCTGCGCTGGGCAAAAGGAAAAGAGCTGGTCCTTTCCTCAGGATATGTATTAGCTCAGGAACCAGACTGCCTCGAAGAAGCATTTAAGTCAGGAAGCATGCAGGGAACCTCTGCCATGATGATCAAACGAGGCCGCTATCTTGACGAGATACCACAGCGATTAATAGATTTGTTTGACCAATACGAGATTCCACTGATCAGTATGCCATTTTCTGTTCCATGGATGGAATTGATGAGTCAGATCAATACCGCAGTGATGAACCGAACGATCCGAAGATTCAAAGTCCACAGCAATAATCATCTGCAAGTATCGGATCAATCCTACAAAGTCCAGAAGATCAATAAGATTCTAAGAGCCGTAGAAGTCGAGATGAAATTTCCGGCATTTATCTATGATCTTGCCGAAGAAAAAAGCTACTACAGTTCCCCGGATTTTAAACGAATCACAGAATCCTTCGGATTATCCGAAAGCGATTATTGGGAACCATCAATGCCCTATACGAAACATACATTATGCGATTACATCAATATGGCAAGGATCCGCCTGATCAATCCTGGCAATTTAGAAGGACCACGTGTCAGCTGGATCATTATTCCGATCGTCATGGAAGATATCGTGCAGGCATATTTTGTCGTAATGGAATCCAGAGAATTTATCGATTACTACGATGAATTTGCCATCCGTATCGCATTTTTAACACTGCAAGGAGTCTATGAACAGATTATGATCGCAGAAAATATGGGAAATATCGGATTTGAGAACTTCATTCATTTAGCCCTCGATTACACAGAAAAAGATGCCAAGAAACTCTTTTATCAGGCAAATATCCAAGGAATTTCCGTAAATACAGCTTATCAATACATTGTATTTCACCAATGCAATGAAGGATACAACGCACGAAATGAAAGAAACACATTTTTGGAAGCCTTCCAGCAAAGCAAGTTAGGGAAGATCGGAAAGATTGCCTTTCTGGATGAAAATGATGGCTTGATCTTATTAGAAGCAGAAAAGATCCACAACAGCACACCCTGGACCAAAGACACAACAACGGAACTATTAAAAGAATTCCAGAGATACATCGGATTAAAATTTGCCGATATGAGACTGGAATTTGGAATCTGTCAGGAAGAAAAGACACTGTTAGAAGTCAGAGAATGTGTCAAGAAATGCCAGAAAGTATTAAAGATGGGAAGCATTATCTTCCCTGAAAAGGATATCTGGGAATACGAAATGTTAGGACCTTTAACATGGATTGAGATTCCTGAGAATGAGTTAAAAGAGATGTTAAGGAAATATCGGGAGATGATGGAAGAAGAGAAGAATATTGAGTTGTTAAAGACATTAAAGATTTATCTGGAAAATAATATGAACTACAGCGTGACCGCGGAGAAGATGTATGTGCATATTAATACGATAAGAAAGAGAATTGATAAAGTGAATGATTTGGTGAAGATTGGCTGGGAGGATCATGTGGATCGATTGAAGATGGAGATTTTATTGCAGTTTTTGGGATTGTAGGAGTGAAAATATTAATTTTTGTTGAGAAAGTATCGCACTTGCGATATAATAAAAATAAGAGGTGATACGATGAAAAAAAGATTATATCATGGATCGCAATTTATCATACAAAAACCAGAATACGGAAAAGGTAAAAAAGAGAAAGCAGATATTAATGAATTATTCATCTTGGATATTATGAGAGAGGGAATAAAAAATGGAGATGCACGCTTATTCTGAGGACTATTTGCTAACAGCACAAAGAATTCTAGGAGATATGTTAGACTATGCAGTAAATGAATATGAATTTGACCCAGACGAGTTTTATAAAATGTTTTTAGTATCCGATGTATCCAGACAATTTCAAGAAGGGAATCCAACATATATAGCAGGAAAAAATGGCTGTGAAATGGTAAAAGAAGTAATAAGATCAGCAGGACTTATAATGGAAGAAATTCCAGATGAAATGTATTTGGACAAATCTCCAGAATATTGGGCTGGCTGGGCATTGGCGTACTATCAGTGGTATACAGCAAGACCGTTTATGAAGATATACAAAGTAGTAACGATAGAAGATCTTCTAAAAATGTATTCCGTATATCATGAAATGGATATTATGAAATTCGTAGAAGCAATCAATGAAAAATGGGATCAATATTATACAGAAACAAATTTAAAACGTTTACGTAAAATTGCAGGATTGTCACAAAGAGAACTTGCAGATTTGTCCGGTGTTGCACTGAGACAGATTCAATTATTTGAGCAAAAAAAACGAAATATTAATCACACAAGAGCGATTGATGTATTGAAGATTGGGAAAGTTTTAGGATGTAAATCGGAAGACTTGTTAGAGATATAAAGTAAAAAGGGTAGATGTCATTTTGGCATCTATCTTTTTTATTGATATAATTAGCAAATCAATAAAGTTATACAAACAACTAAAAAATAAGTTGAATGGATGATTAAAATATGTTAATATAAAAATAACTAAAAAAGTTATTTAAAGAGGTGGAGAATATGGAAAAATTAACAAATTTAGAAGAAATGATCATGAAATGTATTTGGGATTACGGAGAAGAGATTCCATTTTTACAAATTGGAAAAGAGTTAAAAGAACGGTATGGCAAGGAATACAAGAGAACAAGTATACGAACTTATCTATTTCGTTTAGAAGATAAAGAATATTTGAAAGTAGATAAAAGGGGAAGAAATGCCTATGTTTATCCGATTATTTCGGAAAAAGAATATCGAAAAGAAAAAGCAGAAGATATACTGGACAATTGGTTTGATGGATCAGCAAAAGAATTATTTACTGCATTAAGTGAAAAGATTCCAAAAAGCGAAAAAGAAAGGCTAAAAGGTGTATTAGATGATATGGATTTTATATAAAAATATGCTGATGCTGTTTTCAGCAGTACTGCTTAATTTTATATTAGGAACGATCATATATATTATTTGGAAGTTACTTGGAAGACTTGCAGAAAGCAAGGGATATGTGGAGATTAATTATTGGATATGGAAGATCGTACTATTAGCATTTCTGTGTCCAGTGGGGATTATAGTACTTTTTGGAATAAAGAATAAAGGATTGTATGGTTTTGATTTTTGGTATACGAATAAAATTAGAATTCTGTTAACAGTATTAGGAATCATATGGCTTATTGGGAGTGTGATATGGGCTTTCGTATATATGAAAAAGATGCATCAGATGCATAAAATGTTACAGAAAGGAAGAAAATGTCAGCCTGAGATCATTAAGAAAAAACAGCAGATTTGTTGTGAATTAGGACAAAAAAATAATATCGATATTGTAAAACACAAAGAAATAAAAATTCCAATGGCATATGGGATTTTTCATCGAAGAATCGTCTTGCCTGAAATAGAATATAGTACAGAAGAGATAGACATTATTTTGCACCATGAATTAATTCATCATAAACATCATGATCTGTCATGGAAAGCAATCTTTATGATGGCTCATATTATTTATTGGTTTCATCCAGGAATGAAAGATTTGATAAGACAGTTAGATCAATGGGGAGAAGCATATTGTGATAGAACAGCTAGCTATTATATAGAAAGCATGAAGACTTATTTCAACGTGATCATAGATATAGCAACGGAAGAAAAGGAATGCAATACATATTGTATGGGGCTATGCGAAAATAGTGAACTTTTGGTTCTACGAATGAAAAGAATGCAGTCTTATTTAAATAAAAAGCCATTAAAAAGGATAACAGCAGTTAGCTTGATATTGATCATATTTGGTATAAGTTCGATAACTGTGGCTGCATCTACAATTGGATTTGCAAAAGGATATGTTTATGTTGCAGATCAGACAATGGATGAGGAATCAGTAATAGAAACAGAGAAAGTTATAGATTATAAAATAGACAGAAAAGAGAAAATACGGAGTCAAAAAAGAGAAGGAATAGAAGTGATAAAACAAGGAGCTATAATTCCAGATGTTAATGATGCGGGAATTCTTGATTTAAAACTTAAGGCAAAAGAAAGAATTGAAACGAAAAAGAAATATATAGATAAAAAGAAAGGGAAAGAAATCGAAATTTCAGTTAGCACAGGGTTAGAAGAGGATCATGTTAGTAAGAAAATAGCAATAGGAATTATTGAACCAAATGGAAAGGAAAGATATATTGAAGAAGGAAGAAATTTATGGCATGGTTTTAAAATAAACAAAAGTGGAGATTACGTAATTTTTATTGAAAATTATGGAGAAAAGGATGTGGATATTTCAGGTTATTGTTCAGTTAATCCATATATAACGAAAGAGGAGGATAAGAAATTTGAAGAAAGTAATAATTAGCATATGTATAATGGTGAGTTTAATGGGGGTTTTTGTAAATGTAAATGCATCAGAAGATCAGGAAATGATAACTTCAAACCAGGTGTTGGAAGATGGATTTCTAGAAGAAGAATTTTTAAATTTTTCAACAAAAGTAAATGTGGATTGGACTGTGAAACCTCAAATACTTAAAAGATCGAAAGGTTTTACAAAAAAGCAGGTAGTATAATCTATATTAATTTAAAAATTTTTCCACATAAAAAAGTTCGAATTGGAGTAATCAAAGGTGGAAAAGTTAAGAAGTATTATGAAGTTACTACAGGGTTGGAAAAAGAAATACCAGTAAAAGACACAGATACATATAGTGTTTTTGTACAAAATATGACAAATTCAACGATTAATGCTAAGGGGAGCTATATTAAGTAATGTATAAAATAAGTAGAAGGAGGTGATGTCATATGAACAATTAAAAAATCCATGTAATACAAAAGACGGGAATCTTCAACAATCTGTATAATATACAGATACACGTATCACATGGATTCTTATATTATAGCAAAATACATCAGAAAATCAAGATTTTACTACAGTATAGGAGGAAACACATGAGAAAGTTTAGAAAATACACAGCCACAGCATTAGTAGCAATGATGGTGGCAGGGATGACAATGTCTGGATATCAGCCAGCAGATGTTTCGGCAAGTCAGGAAAGCGAATATATCATTGTAACAAAAGATAAAAAATCTATGAAAACAGTAGAAAGCAAATACAATACAATGATAGATACTCAAGAACAAAATACAGATTTTCTAAAAGATGAGAATGTATTAGTATCAAAAATGACAGCAAAAGAAGCTGATATCGTAAACAAAGATCAGAAAGTTGTATCTGTAGAAAAGAACACAATGGTCAATGCATCGGAAACAGAAAGTACAACAGCAGCAAAAGAAGATCAGGGAACAGACAGTCAATGGAATCTGAAAAGTATTCATGTAGATAAAGCAAAGGATACGGCAACAGATGAAAAGGTAAAAGTAGCATTATTGGATTCAGGAATTGATTATCAAGAAGGATTAAATGTAAAAGAAAGAGTCAATTTAATAGAAGATGATAATGAATTTTCTCCAATGTTTGAAGACAGTTCCAATCATGGAACATCCATTGCAAGCTTAATTGTCAGTAATAATGGAAAAGTAAAAGGAATCAATAAAAATGTTGAATTATATTCAGCAAGGATTCTGGATGAAAATAAACAGGCACCAATCAGCAGAGTTGTAGAAGGAATTTATTGGGCCATTGATAAGAAAGTAAATATTATCAGCATCAGTTTTGGAACAAATCAATATTCAGAAGCCTTAAAACAGGCAATTGATGAAGCCAATGCAAAAGGAATCTTAGTAATCGCAGCAGCAGGAAATCAAGGAGAGAATGGAACAGATAATGTTGAATATCCAGCAGCATTTGAAAATGTTGTAGCAGTCGGTTCCGTAGATTCTAAAGCAGAAGTAAGCGATTTCAGTTCTACAGGAAAAGAAGTTGATGTAGTAGCACCAGGAGAAGCAGTAAGAGCAACAGGTGCATTTGGTGAAACAATGGTTACATCTGGAACAAGTATGGCAGTTCCTCATGTTGTTGGTGCAGCAAGTCTTCTGTGGCAGAAAGATACAAGTAAATCAAAAGATTTTATCAAAAATCTGTTAGAAGAAAGTGCAAGAAATGTAGGAGACAAAGAATCCTATGGAAATGGACTGATCGACTATGAATATGCAGAGAAGCAATACACAAAAGCAGAAGAACAATATGAGCAGGGACAGGATATTGAACTAAAGGATAATACAAAAACAATTAAAACTTATAATAATTCCTCTGATGAGAATAAAGTTTCTGGAACATGGTCAGCAAAAGGACATCAGGAATATTTAACAGAGAATAATGTAAATATACCAGCAATGAAAGATGGAGCAGTGTATCCAGATAAAGATGATTCAGGTGTTCCAGGAATGACAGAAAATCCAGATTTTCATGGGTTATATGAGAGAAGACATTCAGGAAATGAGGAAGTAAATTATCTTGCAAGCTATCGTTTTATGATCAAAATAGGAAACGAATACGGAAAAGGAAAAACATATACATCTGTATCGAAAGCAGATATTCCCGGATTAACAGATACAAGTTATTCAAGAATCCGTTCAATGATGGCGAATCTACAAAAGAAGAGCTTTTTCAAAAATTATAGCAATGCAAATAAAAAAGCGTTTGTATTTGGAGTGGCAATGCATACTTCAACAGATACTTTTGCACATTCAACCTATCGTTATTACAATGGAACATGGTACAGTATAACGCATGCAATTAACGAAAAAAAAGGTCAGTATAAGAAAAATGAGGCAGACAATTCTAAGTTTGTACCAGAAAGATTTGATATGGCATATCGTGCAGAGAGAAATACATTATATCGTTATCAGGGAAAAAGATCTGATGTTGCAGTATGTCATGATTTCCATGCAGCAAATGATCCAGATAAATATTATCCATCAAATCCTGCGTTCAAAGTAAAACGAATTTCCAAATATGGAACACAGGTACATTTATCAGATGCTAATGTGATTGCACATTTTGCAACAATTAACTATAACTAAACCAATAAGGAGGTTGGTCATTATGAAACAAAAAAGATTTTACAGCTATGCACTTGCAACGAGTCTTTTGATTAGTTCATTCGGAGGCTTAGTGAATGTATCTGCAGCAACCTATCAGGATGCAGAAGAAGTTAAGGCACAAGAACATGTCAGCATCATGAAAATGGATGCATCAGCAAGTGATTTGTTCAAATTTTCAACAAAATCACAAAGTAAATGGATTCCAGTTTATCCACAGGCAGATGGTATTTTAGAAATTGGTGCAAATGTATCTGTATATGATAAGGATAAAAAGGCAGTAGCGACAATTCTTGATACAGAAGATCAACAAGTATTTGTACCAAATGTAAAGAAGGGAGAAGTATATTATCTAAAACTGGCAGATCAGATAAAAGATGAATTTGTAGCAACAATTTGTGTAAAAAAAGATAATGTGACACCACTTCAGACAAATATATTATATACACAGTCAGGGCAGGATAAAAATATTTATCAAGAATTCAAAACGGATAAGAGAAGCAGCCAAAGCATTTATCTCAAACCATCTAATTACAGTAATAAAAATGTTACATTCTACCTTCAAAAAAAGGAAAAAGGTGTATGGAAAACAATTACAAATAGGATGATAGCGGTTGCAAATGATCATAAAAGGGTAACCTTTGATACAGGACTAAAAAAAGGAGAATATCGTTTAGTATCCAATGCTGCAACAGGTCAGATTTATCAGATTGCACTTCAGAATCAGCCAGTCAGCAACAAATATCAGACAAAGAAAGCAAAAGCACAAACAATTAAAAAAGGAAAAACAGTACGGAATATTTATACAACATCAGAGAAAGCAGCCCGCTGGTATAAAGTAAAAGCAACAAAGAAGCAGAGCATAAAAATCAGTACAAATAATAATTCTGGTAAATTAGAAGTAAGCATTTACAAAAAAGGAAGAAAAAAAGTGCTGAAAAAACTTTCATTCAAAGGAGAGCAATCCAAGACATATCGTGTAAAGAAAGGTACATATTACGTCAAAACTGCAAAATCAGGTGCGAAGATGAATGGAGAATACACGATCAGATGTAAATAGCCAATAATAACAAAGGTACATGGAAAAAGAAAGATGTCAATCAATTCATTTGTTACCTCCTTGCAATTAATTTCTTACTTAATTACAAGGGCCGCTTTCGCAATCTTATTTTCATTCAATTTATAGCATCTTAACTTAATGACATTGGTATCCGAACATATCTCTTTCGTTTAGAAGAAAAAGGATATCTCAAAGTAGAAGTAAGAAAAAGAAGAGCATATATTAATGTAATCATCGACAAAGAAAGTTATAAAAAGGAAAAAGGAGGGTAATGCAAATGAAAAAAAGATTATTATGCTTTACCATGTTACTGACAGTAACGATCAGTGCAATCACATTCACAAACAATGTGAAAGCAGCAACCAAATGGAACACAAGTAAATCAGTCACGAAAGAAGAAAACGGTATCAAGTATTCTGCATATTTGACAGAAGACGGTAAAGAAAGCTGGATCTATCAGATTAAATTAAGCAAAAAGATCACAAAATTAACATTGCCAAAAGAGATTAATCAGGCAAAACTTACCAGAGTAGGATTTGGAGAAGAATTATATGGGGAAGGACATGATTCATATATAAATATTTTTGGAGATACGATCGAACCATGGCATGGATGCTACGGAACATTGTCATATAATGACAAGAATAAAAGAACGATTCAAGAAATTGTATTTCCCAATACCGTGAATCAGATAGAAGCAGCTTCATTTACCGGAATGACAAAGCTTAGGGAACTTAAGATGCCAGAGCAGATTACAAAGGTACCATCTTATGCATTTGCAAAATGTACGGTACTTAGTAAGGTTACATTTTCAAAGAACATGCAGTCAATTGCAAGCAGTGCATTTTTACATAGTAATCAAGTGAAAACATTCAGTTGCCCAAAATCCAATAAAACATTTGCAGTCAAAAAAGGAATGTTGATGACAAAATCAGGAAAAACATTAGTGCTTGTACCAAACAAGATGAAAAAAATCAGAATCCCTACGAGTGTGAAAACAATCAAAGCAAAGGCATTTAATGGTTCACAGGCAACAAGCATTGTAATTCCAAAGTCTGTAAAGAAGATCGAAGCAAAAGCATTATCTAGCAAAAAGGTTACAAAAGTAAGCTTAAGTAGCAAAAATAAGATTTACAAGATGGCAAATAACTGCATCTATCGGAAGTCCGATGGGTTATTAGTTGGAGTAATTGCAAAAACAAAGAAGGTTAGCATTCCGTCTAAAGTAAAAGTGATTGATGATACAGTTTCTGTGATGGGAAAGATTGGCACGAAGAATCAGGTACATATTCCAAAATCTGTGAAGAAAGTCGTAGAAGATTGGATGTTCTTTGGAGACAGTGCTACCGTATATTTCCACGGAACAAAACCACCAGTGATCGTGAGCAAATTCAAAGGAAATGAATTCACAGCTCTTCCAATCTTTAATAAAGTCTATGTGCCAAAGAAAGCAAAGAAGACATACATTAAATGGGCAAAAGACAGAGATGGATTAAAGTGGAATAATCTGCATACATTTTAAATAAGAAAACAATAATAGCAAAGAGATACATGGAAAAAAAGATGTAATTGGCTTGCATTATTAGGATGTAAATCGGAAGACTTGTTAGAGATATAAAGTAAAAAGGGTAGATGTC